>ERZ1292640.989-Hain-H43-02um-R1-989-length-23625-cov-8_pt1 | contig 23625 bp, 17 predicted proteins | sample MGYA00564404_ERZ1292640 | MGnify/ENA primary metagenome ERZ1292640 (study PRJEB36523, sample SAMEA6512636) | groundwater metagenome | collected 2019-01-08 | study: AquaDiva: Metagenomics assemblies of 32 groundwater samples
TATGAAACGCAGTGGGTCAACATGCACCGGCCCTGCGGCCTCTACTGCTGCCGCGGGGCAAAACCGCAGTTCATCATCGGCGAGCTCGGTGCGGCGATGGCGGTGAACCGAAACCACCCGAACCTCGGTCCGCGCCTGTCCATCGTGGATGGCGAAGGCAAAGTCGTCGCGCGGCTTGGCGGCGAGGCGGGACCGGGTCTGGAGACCGGGAAGTTCGTTGCCCCGCACGGACTCGCGCTCGATTCGCGCGGCGACATCTACGTCGGCGAGGTCAGCTACACCGAATATCCGCGCCTGTTTCCGGACCAGGCGATCCCGTGGCGCATGCGTTCGCTGCAGAAGCTGCAGAAATTGGACTGAGCGGGTGCGCGAGAATCGATCGGCGAGCGGGAGCTGTATTTCCGGAACCGGAGCGACGGCGGCATCTCACTTCAGAATGCCGTATACGCCGCTGTAATCGTCGGTCCACGCGCGGATTGCGGTCACGGCTTCGGCCGGCGCGGCGTGTTGCTGCATCGCCTCCGTTTTGAATGTGTCCGGCGAGCCCGACAGCAGCACCCAATCCGAGCCGGACACGCCCTTCTCCTCGTCGTCATTGTTATTGACCCGCAGCGTCTCCAGCCCGAGCACGCGGGCGCCCTCCGCCACCACCGGCATCAGGCCGAGATAGCGGTTGGAAATGTGGATCGCGAGTATGCCGCCGGCCTTGAGGTGGCGTACGTAGATCCTGAACGCCTCCAGCGTGAGGAGGTGCACCGGAATCGAATCGCTCGAGAACGCATCGAGCGCGAGCACGTCGAACTGCTGCGCAAGCTCGCGCTCGAGCGACAGGCGCGCGTCGCCCATGGCGATTTCGATGCGCGCCTTGCTGTCATGAAGGAAACTGAACTCCGAGCGCGCAATCTCGACCACCTGGGGATTGATCTCGTAAAAGCGCATGACATCGCCCGGCCGGCCATAGCTCGCGAGCGTGCCCGCACCCAGTCCGACCACGCCGATGCGCACCGGACCGCCCGCGCCGGCCGACTTGATCGCCAGACCGACGCCGGACAGCGGGCCGTAATAGGTCGTGGGCCAATCGCGCCGTTCCGGAGACAGGAACTGATTGCCGTGCAGGATGGTGCCGTGCTTGAGTTCGCGCACCGCCTCCTCGCCCGAGCCCGAATCGCCCACCTTGAGCACGGCGTAAAAGTTGCGCACCGCGGCGCGCGACGTGCCGGCCTGGCTGGTGTATTCCCACATCAGCACCGACGCGAGCGCGGTCACCAGAACGGTGAACACGGCCCGCGCCGGCAGCCTCAGGCGGCCGTACAGGATGCTTTGACGGTCGCGGTAGAGCGCGGCGCAAACCAGCAGGGCAAGCGCGAACAGGCTGAGCGGCATTTCGTACAAGTCGTCGAACAGGCGCGGCGCGAGCAATCCGACGAAGACGCCTCCCAGCGCGCCGCCCAGGGCAAGCATCAGGTAAAAACCGGTGAGATGCGCCGGGTGGGGCTTGGAACGGGCCAGCTCGCCGTGGCAGACCATGCAGGCGGAGAACAGCGTCAGGGCGTAGAGTGGGAGCAGCAGCCACAATGGCCGATGGTGGTTGCCCGGCCAGAGCGTGTAGCACACGCCCGCCAGGCCGGCCACCACCAGGGGAACGAAGACGTCGCGCCGGTACCAGTGCGGCGATTCAAAGCAGACGATGAAACTCGCGAGGTATAGCGCGAGCGGCAGCACCCACAGGAAGGGAATGGGCGCGATGTTCAGCGACAGATGACTGGTGACGGCAAGCAGCAACGTCGAGGCGCAGCAGGCGAGCGCAACCCACCATGCCTTCAGAGCACGGCCGGGCACCGCGCCAGGCACGGACGATTCGGCATCCGCGCCGGGCGCACGGCCCGCGGCCGTCCACGCAAGCACGCCGCAGAGCAGGGCGAACAACGCAAAGCCGGCCGACCAGGTCCAGGTCTGCCAGCGTGCAACGAGCCAGGGTTCGACCAGCAGCGGATAGCTCAGCAGCGCGAGCAGCGAGCTGAAATTGGACAGCGCGAACAGCCGGTACGGCATCGCCTGCGCGTGCGCGCGGGCGTACCAGGCCTGGACCAGCGGGCTCGTGCTCGAGAGCATGAAATAGGGCAATCCGACGCTGCTTGCGAGCAGCCCCAGGATGAGCCAGATCGGATCGTCGCCTCCGGCGGGCTTCCACGCCGCGCTCGGCGCCAGCGGCAGCAGCGCGAGGCAGGCGGCGAGCAGGATGCAATGCAGCAGGCGCTGGCGCGACCGCGAGCGCATGCGCATCAGGCCGTGGGCATAGACGTAGCCTGCGAGCAGCAGGACCTGAAAGAACAGCATGCAGGTGGTCCACACCGCCGCCGAGCCGCCGAACCAGGGCAGGATCAGCTTGGCGATGAGAGGCTGCACCTGAAACAGCAAGAAGGCGCTGAGAAAAATAGTGGCGGCGTAGAGGATCATGGGCAGCAGGAAGGCAAGGGGCGGTGCAACCCCTGCACGCAACTCTTGTTCTTGTTCTGGGTGATGGAAAAAGAGAAAGTAATGCTCTGGCCGGGACTCGCTTCCGGGCGGGAGCCGCCGTCAACCGATGTCCGCCGTCGCCGGGCCTGTGCTAGCGGCCGCCGCAGGCTGACGGCCGCATTGCCATCGGGGTCTGCTCCCGGGTTCAGGGCGTGAACGCGAATCCGGGCCCGATCGCGACACTGGCGGGAATCGGCGGCAGATCCGCGAACAGGCGCGGATGGTCCTTCATCACCTTCAGGATATGCTTGGGCTCGATGTGTTTGTTGACGTCGAAGGTGGACTTCAGAAAGCCGAGACGGTGCAAGCGGTCCTCGGCGCTCCACAGCGCGCGGTAATTGTTTGCCGACAGGCGCCGGTCCGCCTGCTGGATATTGAACTGCATCGCGGCTTCGGCCACCTCGGTCTTCAGCCCCGGGATCCAGCGCGTCGCCACCTGCGCCGCCAGTTTGGGGTTGGCCCGCATCCACTGGTCCGCCTCGGCCACGGCCGCCAGAAATTTCTCGATCGTGGCGCCGTTCTTTTCCACCCACGGGCGCAGGGCGACGTTAAAGCCCACATAGGAAATCACGTCGCCGCCGCGGATGATCTCGACCGCCCCCGGCACGTCCTTCAGCGCCACGATCGGCCACGGATCCCAGGCCGAAAAGGCGTCGATTCCCTTCGCCAGCAGCGCGACCGTCATGTCGGGCGGCGGTGTATTGACCAGCGTGACGTCGTTCGGAGTCAGACCCGCCTTCTCGAGCAACGCCAGCACGTAAAGGTGATTGATGGTGCCGAAGGACGCGGCGATCTTCTTGCCTTTCAGGCTCTTCAGGTCGCCCCTGACGATGCCCGAGCCGCCGGCCGCGATCAGCGCCATCGTGGCGTCGGAGCCGCGCTTGGTCGCGTTGCCGCTGTAGTTGCCGAGCGCGACCAGGTCCATGCCGCGCACCACGGCGCCGATCATCGGCACGCCGACCTGCACCAGTTCGCTTTCGCCCGCCTGCAGCGCGTTGAGCGCGTCCACGCCGGTCGCATACGGCCGCGCGATCGTGACGTCGAGGCCCCACTTCTCGAAGAATCCGCGCTCCAGCGCGATCGGCAGGCCGATCTGATCGATGCCGGTCACCATACCCGCCTTGAGTTTGACCGGCGTCTGCGCCGGCGCGAGCCCCGGCGCAACCAACAGCATGCACAGCAGCAATGCTCTTATCATCATGGCTATCCTCCAGTTGGCAGCGGCTCCACCCGGGTCACCCAGTAGGGACGGGCGACTGCGTGCAGATCCACTTTCCTGACCCCGCGCACTTCGATCGAATTGTCCTGCGTGCCGGACACCCGGCCGTACTTTTGAAACACGATAACATGGAAGCGCTCCGGCGGAAACGGCAGCGTCACCAGCAGGTTGACCTTCTCCGCATCCGGGTTCAGTCCGGCTGCGATCTTGCCCGGCGCCACGACGCCCAGCCATCCCTCCCAGGCGAGATAGCAGAGCAGCGCGCCGAGCACGAGTCGGCCTCTCGTCGAACGCATTACCGCGCGCGCGATGCTCATGCCGAGCGCACCAGGTGGAGCACCTCGGCGGACACTGCCTTGTACGCGCTGTCCTCGATCACCAGGTCCCATGCGCGCGGCCGCGGCAAGGCCACGCCGAGTTCCTTCAGCACCCGCCCCTTGGACAGCACGACCACGCGGTCGGCGAGGAACACGGCCTCGCCCACGTCATGGGTAATGAAGATGATGGTCGGCCGGCGCTCCTGCCAGATGCGCGTGAGTTCCTCCTGCAGCGTCATCCGCGTCTGCGCATCGACGCTGGCGAAAGGCTCGTCCATCAGCAGCACGTCCGGATTGTTGGCCAGGGCCCGGACCACGCCCACGCGCTGCTGCATCCCGCCCGACAACTCGTTCGGATAGCGGTCGGCGGCGTGCGCAAGCCCCGCGAGCGCGAGGTACTCGCGCGCGACGCTCTCGCACTCCGGTCTCGGCAGACCGCGCATCTTCGGCCCGAAAGCGACGTTCTCGAGCACGGTCTTCCATGGAAACAGCGCGAAAGACTGAAACACGACGCCGCGCTCGGGTCCCGGTCCCTTGACGGCGCGCCCGTCGAGCAGAATCTCGCCGCCGGAGACGGGGATGAAGCCGGCGATCATGTTGAGCAGCGTGGTCTTGCCGCAGCCGGAGGGGCCGACGATGGAGACGAACTCGCCCTGCTGCACCGTCAGCGACACGTCGTGCACCGCCGTGAGGTGCGCGCCCGCGTAGGGATCGAAGTAGGTTTTCGAGAGTTCGCGCAGCGTAAGGTTCTTCATTGCGTCACCAGTCCCCAGCGCTGGCCGGTGGCGCGCTCGATCGGCGCCAGCACCCAACTGTCCACAATGTACCAGAGCAAGCCGAGCACTATCATGCCGAGCAGGATTTCGACCACCGATCCGGCGCGCCGCGCGTCGAACATGAGAAATCCGATGCCGCTGGTGCCGACGATGATCTCCGCCGCGATCAGCGCGCGCCAGCCGTAGCCGAGGCCGTTGCGCAGTCCGGTCATGATGTTCGGCAGTGCCCCGGGCAGCACCACCTCCCACACGACGCGCGCGTGCGATGCACCCAGGCTGCGCGCCGCCCGATGCAGCTCGACCGGCACCCTGCGCACCCCGAGTGCGGTATTCAGCACGACCGGAAACAGCACCGTGTAGACGATGACGAAAGTCATGGTGGTGAGGCTGAAGCCGAACCAGATCAGCAGGATCGGCAGCCAGGCGATGTCGCCTATGGCCTGGAAGAACAGCAATACGGGCCAGAGCATTGCACGGGCGCGCGCATTCAGGCCGACCAGCACCCCGAGCGGGATGCCTAGCGCCATCCCCGCCGCGGTGCCGACCGCCAGCCGCAGCAGGCTGTCCTCCAGGTAATCCGGCAGGATTCCCTTGTACACGAGCGAAACGAACGAGCGCGCCACCTCCAGCGGCCCGGGAAAGAAAGCGCGCGGAAACACTTCCGCTTCGGCGACCGCAGCCCACAGCGCGACCACCGGAATGAACGGCACGATCGAGCGTATGGCCGGGTAGCGCGCCGTCAACCGCGCGTAGAGGCCCCAGGCTTTGAGCAGCAGTGTCATGCGCGGTGCACCATTCCCCAGCGCTCGATCGTCGCCCGCTCGAGCGGCGCGAGCAGCAGCCGGTCGATCAAGAGCCACAGGATTCCGATCACGATCATGCCGAACACGATGACCTCGGTGCGGTAGAAGTCCCGTGCGAGGAACAGCATGTATCCGAGCCCGACGTTGGTTGCGATCATCTCGGCCGCGATCAGGCCGCGCCAGGCGAAGCCGAGTCCGGTGCGCACGCCGGTGACGATGTTCGGCAGCGCGCCGGGCAACAGCACCTGGGTCAGCATGGTCCACCCGCCGGCTCCGAGCGAGGCCGCAGCATGCCTGAGCGGCAGCGGAATGCTCGCGACTCCGAGCAGCGTGTTGTAGGCGACGACGAAGAACACGGCGTTGAAAATCACGAACGTGATCGCGCCGAAGCCGTAGCCGAACCACAGCGTGGCGATCGGGATCCAGGCGATGCCGGCGAGCACGGAAAAGAAACGGAACAGCGGCGTGAGAAAACCGGAAACCACGGGACTGAGGCCCATGGCGACGCCGAGCGGAATGCTGATGACGATCGCGAGCGCGGTGCCGACGGCGACACGCCCCAGGCTGGCGCCGACATGCCGCAGGAGCGAGCCGTCCTGCAGGGTGTCGAAGCCGGCGCGCGCAACCGACTCGACGTTCGGGAACACCCGCGGATCGACGCCGAACCCGCGTACCAGTCCCTCCCACAGCAACAGCAGAACCAGCAGCGGCGCGAGAAACGTGGCCGCCGCCAATGGCCGGGAAAATCGCGGCCTCGCGGCTAGCATGGGATGGCGGGACTGGTGTTATGGCACGGCATGCTGTTTTCGGTTTTTCTGTCAGGCGCGCCCGGCAGCGAAGGTCCGGCCGGGGCGTCTGCGCGATAGTCTATCGTACCTTACTAATAATAGTACGATGCCGCTTGCCGCGAGAATGCTTGCTACAGCCAGGACCTTCTCGCGCATGGATATCCGAAAACTGTGCTCCTGAACCGCCTGCGTGGCGTGCGGCGGTTGACAATACTACGCTTTTGACACTTAATACCGGTATCCATTACGGATATGTGGGTATTGTATTTGCATCATTGCGTGCATAGCCTTCATAAGCAAAAAAAAGAATTCAGACGGCCTCCATAATACGAAACGAAACCAAGACCTAGGGAGCAAGAAATCCATGGCGAATTCATTTTCGGTCAAGCGAAGTTTGCTTGCTCTCGGCATTTGTTTGTGGGTGGCCGGGAATTCCGCGCTTGCTGCGGATCCCGATCTGGCAAAAGCGGAAGCGCTGATGAAACAAGGCAAGGCGGCCGAAGCCTACTCCCTACTCGAGCCGTTCGAGTTCGAGCAATCCGGCAACATCAAGTTCGACTACCTCCTGGGCATAGCCGCTCTCGACAGCGGCAAGCCGGACAAAGCGACCATCGCATTCGAGCGTGTCCTCGCGGTAGATCGAAATTTTGCCGGCGCGAGGATAGACATGGGACGCGCCTATTACCAGCTGGGCGACTTCAGCCGCGCCAAGACCGAGTTCGAAGCCGTGCTGGCACAGAACCCTCCGCCGGCCGCCAGGGCGACCATCGACAACTACCTGGTCGCGATCGAGAAGCAGGAAAGCGCCGGGAAGACCAAGGGAACGGGCTATTTCGAGGCCAGCGTGGGCCACGATACCAACGTCAATTTCGCCACCAGCCAAGGCCAGATAGCGGTGCCGGCTCTGGGTAACCTGGTTTTCACTTTGAACCCGACCGGTGTCAAGGCCCCTGACGATTACTTGGGATTCGCGCTCGGCGGCGAAATCAGCCACCAGGCGAATCCCGGGCTTGGACTTTATGCCGGAGCCGATGTGCGCAGCCGCAGCAACAGCACCCAGGACCGGTTCAATTCCACCAGTTACGACGCGCGGGGGGGCGTCGCCCTGGGCGAAGGCAAGAACGTATTCCGCTTGACCGCTCTCGCCGGAAAATACGAACTGGACGGCAGGACCAACCGCGACACCAGCGGTGCCAGCGCTGAATGGCGGCATCTGGTCGATACGGCGAACCAGTTGAGCGTATTTGGACAGTTCGCACGCTACCGCTTCGAATCGGCGATCAATGTCAATAACTTCGACCAATCCACCTATGGCGCAAGCTGGCTGGGGGTAGTAAACGACGGCAAAGGTCTGGTCATGGCAAGCTTGTATGCCGGCGATGAGCGCGCGCCGCTGCGCGCCGACGGCGGCAAACGCTTTAGCGGCCTGCGCCTGGGCGGGCAGGTAAAGCTCGGCGACAGGTCCGAACTGTTTGGCGGGCTCGGCGCGCAGTTCAGCAAATACGAACTGGCCAATGCCGCATTCAGCTCGCCCACCGCGTCGGTGACCCGTGACGACAAGCAGTACGACGCGAACCTCGGCATCAACTGGCATTACGACAAACTGTGGACGGTGCGGCCACAGATCTCGCACATACGCAACAACTCCAATATCGACATTTACAAGTTCGACCGCACGGACGTTTCCGTCACCATCCGCCGCGACTTCAAATAATTTCTTGCAGAAGGTGAATGCCATGTCGTTTTCCTGGAAAAATCCGTTCAAGGCCCTTCCCGCCCTGCTTCTCGCCGGTTATGCCGGTGCCGCGTTCGGCCTCGCGGGCCACGTGCAGTTTGTAGTCGGAGAGGTAAAACTGATCAATCGCGCCGGCCAGACGCGGGCGGCGCAAAAAGGAGTCGCGATCGACGAAGGCGACAGGATAGTCACGGCGGCCGGCGCATCGGCTCAGATCAAAATGGTGGATGGGGGATTCATCGGAGTGCGCCCCGATACCGACATGGGTTTCGACACCTATCGTTACGCCGGCAAGGAAGACGGAACGGAAAGTGCCGCCCTTTCGCTGCTGCGCGGCGGTTTCCGCACCATTACCGGCATCATCGGCCGCGCGCACAAACAGAATTATCTGGTAAGAACCCCGACCGCCACGATCGGCATTCGCGGAACCGACCACGAGCCCATGGTGATCCTTCCGCCGGCTCCGGGACAAGCGGCCATCGCCCCGCCCGGCACCTACGACAAGGTCAACGCAGGTGTCGCTTTCATCCAGACTGACGCCGGCAGCATCGACATCCAGCGCAACCAGGTGGGATTTGCGCCCGTTTCCAAGGCGGCGCCCGTGCTGTTGCCGGCGATACCGCCTTTCTACAAGTCCACCCCCGCGCCCGGGCCGCAGGCGGCGGCGACGGCAGGCCAGCAACAAACCGCCGCCTCTGCGACCGAGGCGCCGGCGCCGATTCGGGACACGGCGGTCGTCGATCCGACGAGCACCGTCACCACCGCGCCTGTCGCGGCGCCCACATCCTCCGATACGACAGCAACCGCGCCGGTCGTCGCGATAACAGCGACGAGTGAGAGCGGCACGACCGTGAATACGACGACGCAGACGCAGACGACTTCGACCGGGACCACGACTACGCTGACTTCAACCACTACGACGACGCCGACAACACCTACTACACCCACTTCGCCCACTACGCCGCCACCGAGCAGCACTCCGACTGGAGGTCCGTTCGCGGCTTACACGCCGAGCAACACGGCTGTCGAGGCTGCGGCGCTATTCGTCAATACACAAGGGTCAGCCGTAGTGGCGCCCGCCGATCTGACTTATACCGGCGGCGGACTATCGTCCTTCACCAACCGGGATATTGGCGGCCCCGCATCCAATACCTATTCCGTGATCGGTGGGAGCACGCCGATAACGGCCAATGCAACTTCCTTCACCACTACCGGTATCCAGTTCGGCCGCTGGAGCAGCTCTACCGCGGTGCAAAGCACTTACACGTCCGCGCTGGGAATTCGGTCGGATACGCCAGCTACCTGGATCTATGGGCCGCAGGGATATCTGGATACCCCGGTTGTCTCGGGCGTGAATACAGGCCCGCTAACCGGCACTTTCAGCTATGCGCTGGACGGCAGCACCGCGCCTTATGACAGGCAATCCGGAACGAGCGGCACGTTGACCGCCGCCGCCGTCAGTGCAAACTTCACCAACCAGACGGCCAGCGCAAGCCTTGCCTTGACAGTGGGTGGGCAGGCTTGGTCGGCCAATACGCTGACCCCAATCAGCTTTGGCACCAACAACCAATTCTTTGCCAGTTCTTCCCCCGGTGGAACCGGCAACAACCTGACGGTCGCAATGGGAGCAGGGACGCCCGCCGCCTGCCCGACTTGCTTTGGTAGCCTGGGGGGCGCGTTCACCGGGCAGAATTACGCGGGCGCAATCCTCTCCTACAACCTGTGGACCGACAGCGATACCGGCGGGGACATCGTCGGTCATGCTGCCCTTGCCCGCACCGGACCGGCGATCACCAACAGCGCTCCCGCGCCTACCGGCAATTGGTTCGTTGCCGATTGGGGCGGCTCCATTCAAAGCGCGAGTACGCTCGGCACCCCGGGCGGCGTGCTGACTTCCTATAGTTCGGGCAGTCCGACGCTTCCGGCCAACGGCTATGGTTCGACGACGGTCACCTGTACTACCTGCACCGTCACGGCGGCCACCAACGCAACCACAACCGCCGCACCGACCGGAATCTATTTCGGCACCTGGGATGCAGGCAGTTCCGCCAATACCTACGGTGGATCTTTCGGCACTGGGAGCGTTCCCTGGATTACCGGACCGGAGGCCGGTCCGCTGTTCCTGGCCAATGCGCTGACCGGCACCAAGGCCTTTACCTTTGACGGCGGCATGGTGACCAACAGCAATGGAGTAGCTGGCACGGTGCTCGGCACCACGGCACTGACCGCTGATTTCACCCGGCAGGTGGTGGGCATCAACCTTGATTTATCGATCAACGACACCGCGCCAACTCCGGCGGCACACACCTGGAATGCGAAGACTTCCCCGGGCAACGAGGCGCCCATTAGGGAAGGCAACGGCATCGGCGGGGCTACTTTCCACGCTTCGAGCTATGGCGGCAACGGGGGCGGTTTGCTGACGGTGACGGTGGATGGGACCAAGCCCGGCAATGGCGATGTTTCGGGCCAGTTGACCGGGACAGGGTTGAATGGTGCGATCATCAGCTACGGTCTCAACGCCCTTCTGGGGACGACCACACCGACATTCGAAATGGTAAACGGGGTAGCCGCGCTCGCTGGCTCCGCCAGCGACGTTGCAACCCCGCACCGCATGGTAATGATTTCCGCCACCGAACCGTCCGCGATCATACCTCAGCCCGCACTAGGTTTTTATGCAAACAGTCCGACGCGGATGCTGACGGATACGGCGGGCAACTTGACCCAGTTTGACATCAATTTACTCAACAGCGGCGGAAACGATGCGTCACATACCTTGTCCAGCGGAACCAGCGTGCTGACTGATTTCGGCAGCGATCCCGTCACCGGCATCAGCTGGGGGCGCTGGGCCGGGGGCAGCATCAACATCACGAACCGCGTCGACGGAACGACCAAGACGCAGCCACTGGCTGGGAGCTTGCACTGGATCGCCGGGCCGACGGAAACAGCCGCGGTGACGCTGCCGGTTTCGGGCACGTATAGTTATGTGAAGGCGGGGGGGACCGCACCAACTGACAATCTGGGCAACGTGGGCACGCTCAATTCCGCAACGCTCACCGCCAACTTCACCGCACAGACGGTGGATGTGGGTGTACAGGCAACCATCGCGGGCGCTACGTTGGGCGGCAGCGCCAGCGCAGTGCCCATTATTCAGCGCACCGCGTTTGCCGCCGGCCCGGGCATGCCGGTGGACCTGTCCGTTACCTGCACCGGCACCTGCGGCACAACGCAGCGGGGCATGATTGTCGGTGGTTTTACCGGAGCGGGCGCGACCGGCGCCACAATGATGTACTCACTGGAGAAGGTGGGCGCGAACGCATCCGTTACCTCCGGTGTGGTGGGTTTCCACCGCTAGGAAGCAATTATTGATTGCGTCCGGGGGTGGCGCATGAGCGTGCCCACCCCTTATTTCTCCTCGCGCCGCACACCGAACCAAGCTGCATAGAGCGCGGGGAGGAAGCCCAGCGTAAGGACCGTCGCGACCATGATACCGCCCATCATCGCCACGGCCATCGGCCCGAAGAAGGCGCTGCGGATCAGCGGGATCAGCGCCAGAACGGCGGCGGCCGCCGTCAGCACGATAGGCCGAAAGCGGCGCACCGTCGCGCCGACGATCGCGTCCCAGCGCGGGACGCCGGAGGCGATGTCGCGCTCGATCTGGTCCACCAGGATCACCGAGTTGCGCATGATGATCCCCGACAGCGCGATCGTGCCCAGCATGGCGACGAATCCGAACGGCTTGCCGAACAGCAGCAGGCCCAATGTCACGCCGATCAGACCGAGCGGCGCGGTGAGCACCACCATCAGCGTGCGCGAGAAGCTCTGCAGCTGCATCATCAGCAGCGTGAGCACCGTGAGCACCAGCAGCGGGACGCCGGCGGCGATCGATTTCTGCCCGCGCGCCGAATCCTCCACCGCGCCGCCCACCTCGATGCGGTAGCCGAAGGGCAGCTCCGCGCGCAGCGGGTCGAGCTGCGGATTGATGCGGTTGGTGAGGTCCGGCCCCTGCGCGTCACCCTTGGCGTCGGCGCGCACCGTCACCGTCGGCAGCCGGTCGCGGCGCCAGACTATCCCCTCCTCCAGCTCGTAGCGCAGCTCCGCGATCTGGGTGATCGGCACCGCCTTGCCGTTGCGCGACGGGATCGCGATGTCCTTCAGAAACGAGAGCCGCGCCCGCTCATTGGCGGCGCCGCGCAGCACCACGTCAATCTGCTTGTCGGCCTCGCGGTAGCTGGTGACGGTGAAGCCGGACACCGAGTTGTTGAGGAACGCTGCGAGGTCCTGGGATGAGATACCGAGCACGCGCGCCTTGTTCTGATCGACCATCAGCCGGACCCCTTTCGTCGGCTCGTCCCAGTCGAGCTGGACATTCGACAGCTGCGGATTCTCGCGCATCCGGCCCATCACTTGGCGCGCGATCGCCTTCACCTTGACGATATCGTCGCCCGAAACCCGGAACTGCACCGGAAAACCGACCGGCGGCCCGTTCTCCAGTCGCGACACCCGGCCGCGCAGCGCCGGGAAGTCCTCGTCGAAAAGCTTGATCACTCGCTCGCGCACGCGCTCGCGCTCGGCGATGCTGGTCGCGACGAGCACGAACTGGGCGAAGTTCGACTGCTGCAACTGCTGGTCGAGCGGCAGATAGAAGCGCGGACTGCCGGCGCCGACATAGGCGACGAGGCTTTCCACGCCCGGCTCCGCCGTGAGGATAGCCTCCATCTTCTTCGCCTCGACCAGTGTCGCGTCGAACGAGCTCCCCTCCGGCAGGCGTAGATCCACCAACAGCTCGGGCCGCGAGGACGAGGGGAAGAATTGCTGCGGCACCAGGCGAAACAGGGTCAGCGCGGCAACGAACACCGCGAGCGTGGCCACAATGACAGTCTTCCTGTGGGCGACGTTCCAGTCTATCAAGCGCCGAAAACCGCGATAGAACGCCGTGTCGTACACGTGATCCGGATCGTGCGCCCCCGACGTGTACATGGAAACGCGGGCGGCGGGCGGCGGCAGCCGGTGCATCCAGGCCCACAGCCGCGCGACGAGCGAAGGCGGGTGGCCTTTGGCGTAATCGGGGAGCAGCCGGTAGCCCAGATAGGGAATCACGATGACGGCGACCACCCACGAGACCACGAGCGCGATCGCCGACACCTCGAACAGCGAGCGCGTGTACTCGCCGGTGGAGCTCTTGGCGGTCGCGATCGGCAGAAACCCCGCCACCGTGACCAGGGTACCGGTGAGCATCGGAAACGCGGTGTTGGTGTAGGCGAAGCTCGCCGCGCGGAAACGGTCGAAACCCTGTTCCAGCTTCACCGCCATCATCTCGACCGCGATGATCGCATCGTCCACCAGCAGGCCCAGCGACAGGATCAGCGCGCCGAGGGAGATCTTGTGCAGCCCGATGTCGAACAGCCACATGAACAGGAACGTCATCGCGAGCACGAGCGGCATCGAGATCGCGACCACCAGTCCCGTACGCAGGCCCAGGCTCAGCAGCGACACGGCGAGCACGATGGCCACCGCCTCGGCGAGCGAGCGCATGAACTCGTTGATCGAGCGCTGCACCGACTTCGGCATGCTCGCCACCGCGCCGATTTCCACGCCTACCGGCATCTGCGGCGCGATGCGCGCGACCTGCGCCTCGAGCGCGTGCCCCAGTTCGATCACGTCGCCGCCTTTCACCATGGTTACGGCGACCCCGAGCGCCTCGCGGCCGCGAAAGCGCATTTTCTGCACCGGAGGATCGACATAGCCGCGCGTGACCGTCGCCACGTCACCGAGCCGGAACACGCGGTTGTTGGCGCGGATGGTGAGGTCACGAATCGCATCGACCGAATCGAAGCCGCCGGTCGGACGCAGGTAGACGCGGTCGGTCGGCGTCTCGAAACTGCCCGCAGCCGTCACCGCGTTCTGGTTCGCCAGCGTCTGGAAGATCTGGACCGGATCGACACCAAGCATCGCCAGCCTGGTGTTGGACATCTCGACAAAGATCTTCTCTTCCTGCTCGCCGATGAAGTCGACTTTCCCCACCCCCGGCACGCGCAGAAGCTCCGCGCGCACGCGGTCGCCGAACGCCTTCAGGTCGCGGTAGCCGAAGCCGTCGGCGGTGATGGCGTAGATGTTGGTGTAGGTGTCGCCGAATTCGTCGTTGAAGAACGGGCCGCGGATCCCCGCGGGCAGGCTGTTGCGGATGTCGCCGATCTTCTTGCGCACCTGGTACCAGTAGTCGGGCACCAGCTTGGAGGACATCGAGTCCTTCAGCGCGACGAACACCAGCGACTCGCCCGGTTTGCTGTAGCTCCGGATCCATTCGAGGGGCAGTTCCTGCAGCTTGCGCTCGATCTTGTCGGTGACCTGCTGCTCGACCTCGCGCGCCGAAGCGCCGGGCCAGTCGGTGCGCATCACCATGACCTTGAACGTGAACGGCGGGTCCTCCGACTGGCCGAGCCGGGTATAGGCAAGTGCGCCCATCACCGCGCATACGACAATGAGGTAGAGCACCATCGCACGGTGCTGCAGCGCCCACTCGGACAGATTGAAGCGCGAGCCCGAGTCGCTGTCCGGCAAATTGTCGGTTGCCATCGCGCGGGCCCTCAGGAGTTCGGGGAGTGCGTCCGCGGCGCGGGGGCCGGCTTGGCCGGCGCCGGAGCGGATTGCGTTGGCGCCGGGGACGGCGGCGCCGGCGCTGCGGACGATTGCGTTGACGCGGTGGAGGACTGCACCGGTGCCGCGGACGACTGGGCCGGCGCAGTGGCACCGCCCGCTTCGTAGGGCCGGACCACCTGACCAGGTTGCAGCTTGTTGACCCCTGCCGCGACGACCCATTCGCCGTGCCTCACACCGCCCTCGATCAAGGCGCCGTCTTCGCGGTATGGTCCCAGCTTCACGCCGCGCAGCGCGACCTTGTGCGATTGCGGGTCGTAGATCCAGACGGCCGGCGTGCCGTCGGTCGCGTGATAGATGGACGACAAGGGCAACAGAGCGGCAGTCTGCGTACCTTCGCTCATGATGCCGACGTTCGCCGTCATGCCCCAGCGCAAGGCCGGATCGGGCTCCAGCACCGAGACGCGGACGGCAAAAGTGCGGGTCACGGGATCGACGGCCGGGGCGATCTCGCGCACCCGCGCCGGGTACATCCTGGCCGGGTTCGCCGACAGCATCGCCACCAGCGACCTGGCGCTGCGCAACTCGTCGAGGCGGTTCTCCGGGACGCTGATCGCAACCTCGCGCTCGTTTTCGCGCGCAAATTTCATCACCGCCTGCCCGACGCTCACCACCTGACCCGCTTCGACGTTGATCGCAGTGATCACGCCGTCCTCCGGAGCGGCCAGGGTCGCGTAGCCCGCCTGGTTCCGGGTCACGGCGAGCTGCGCGCGCGCCTGCTCCGCCTTGGCGCGCGCCGAGTCGTAGCTGCTGCGCTTCGCGTCGAGCACGCTCGCGCTGATGAATTTCTTCTCGAACAGGTTCCGGTAACGCTCGTACTCGGCCTTGGCGAAGTTGAAGTCGGTCTCGACTGCATTTAGGGCGGAGTTGGCGGCTTCCACCTGCAGGCCCAGGTCGGCGGGGTCGAGCCGCGCGAGTGTCTGCCCGCGCCGGACGCGGGCGCCGACGTCGACCTTGCGCTCGATGATCTTTCCGGCGACGCGGAATCCGAGGTCCGTTTCATACCGGGGTCTGATTTCACCCGCCAGTACCGCCGTCCCCTGCGTATTGCCTACACTTGCCTGCACCAGCTGGACGGGGCGGACGGCTTCGGCCGGCGCTTCGCTGCGGGCGCATCCCGCAAGCGCAACGAGGGCAATAACGGCGGCGGCGATGTCGCGGCTCATTAGGCACTCCTTTCGGCGGCGGCATGCGATCCGACCGCGCCTCGCCACAGTGCGCGCAGCGCCGCGTCGACATTGTCTGCGTAGCTCAGGTTGTAGGGTGCGTGCTGGCGCAATGGGGCCGCGATCGCGCATGATTCCGCGCCCGAAAGTTGCCACAGCCCCAGGATGAGCGCGTAGCTGTGCCGCAGCAGCGCGACCCCGCCCGCCGGCGGCAGTTCGCGGAAGTGACGCTCCAGGCCGGCGCCGGCGCGCGCGAGCCGTTCGCCCAAGCGCTGGCCGAATGCAGTCGCGGCCTGCGCCGGAATCGATTGGCTCATGTGAGCGAGGCAACGCGCGGCCAACGGCAGGAACAGCGGCGGATCGATCATGTGCTCGTGGGCCACCGCGAGCACGTCCTCGATCCCGACCGGCCGCATCCGCTCCAGCAGCACGCACAGCTCATTGAAAAAGGCGTCGATGTTGCGCTCGTGCAGCGCGAGCAGCAATTCCTCCTTGCCCGGAAAATAGAGGTAGACGGTCCCCTTCGCGAGCCCCGCCTCGTCGGCGACCTCGGAAACGTTGGCGACGCGATCGGGCGAGCGAAGCAGCAATCGTTCCGCCGCGTCGAGAATGGCGTTGTACCGCTCCTGTTTGTCTTCTGCCTGTATTGCGCGCTGACGAATCACCATGAAAGTCCGCCCCTAACTGACCAACGGTCATTTGATGGGCGCAGGTTAAATGACCGCCGGTCACTTGTCAATCCCCGCTAGGCAGGCATCGGGCTTCGCACGCCAGCGAAAGACAGCTCAGCTCCTATTTCGCGGCCGCCAGTGGGCTCGCGACTCGCCTCTGGAAACTCGCGATGTTGCGAGCCGGAAACCGTATTCCGGACGAAGTCTTACTTCTTCCGTCGTCGCGCACGCCGCGTGGATTTGGCTGCCTGGGAACTGTTCGCGGCCGCTTTGTTTTCCTCCGGCCGGTAATCGCCCAACACGGTCTTGAGTGGGCAAATCCGGAAGGCCGGGCACTTCTTGCAACCGGAAACAATGGCGATGGGGCAGACGGTCATGACGGACTCCGGACTGTGACAATGTCACCACGATACCAACAAACTCCGCCTGCCGTAGTTGTGTGCGTCAAGTTGTGCAAATTGGTGGTCGTGTAATCGGTTGATCCTTTATTGCGCTGTCGGCGGTGCGTAGGGTGTAGCCCGGAGCGACGGCGCCCAATGCGACCAGCGCCTCGTCGTCATTGGGAATATTGGACAGCACTACGACGCGGCAACCGGAAAACCGCGCGCGCAGCGCGCCGATCCTAGCCGCCAGGCTGAAATTGGCTTGGGGCGCACGGTGGCGAACGGTTGAACTTCGGCTGCCACGATTATCGTCCGATTCTGGCCGCAAATGCGGCCCGCGACGCGGAAACATGCCGTCCGCTCGCCGCTCCGGGCTGCAGTTCATCGGCCGGCACTGCAGTTCATCCCCCTGCTTGCGCAGTTCGTCGCTTCCCCATTGCGACCCGTCGCAACCGCGCCGAAAATGCATGTCATCAAACGCAGTTGCGACAGGAGAACCACCATGAAAGCCAAGCACCTGATCCTGACCTTGTCCCTGACCCTGAGCGCCGGCGCCGCGGTTGCGGCGATCACATACGGTCACACCGAGCCGGTGACGGCTGCTCCGGCCGTTGCGACCTCGATGACGGTGATCCCGCGGGTGGTGGTGACCGCCTCCAGGATCCAGGCGGCCGACGCACCCATCGCCCGGATCGTGATTGTTGGCCATCGCGCAGATGCCAGCCAGAAGGTCGCGCGCGGCAACCGATCTGCAGCAGGAGCGTGAGTTGACCCGTTCGACCAATCGAGACAACAGATGAGACCGCTGCTCGCCCTTGTCGGCTGGCTCATCCTGCTCGTGCTGTGTTGGCCTCTCGCGTTGCTTGCGCCGGTCTTGTGGCCGCTCGTGTGGATCGTGTCGCTGCTGTTTCGCCTGATCGGAATCACGTTCGAGGCCTTGTTCGCGTTGCTCCGGGCTGTGCTGTTCCTGCCCGCCCGCGTCCTCGGCTACAGGGCCAAGGCATGAGGGTTGCTGCCACCGCTTTCGGACCTACCTGAGCCCTGTCACGTTGAATACGGGCACCGGCTTGTGAAATCCCTTCAGGCTGAGTTCGCCCACCGCTTCGGCTGTCACCAGTTCCTCGACGAAACCGAATACCTTTTGCGACACCAGTATCTGGCCCGCCTTGGCGTCGCTGCATAGGCGGCTCGCGAGGTTGGTAACCGGGCCGATCGCGCCATAGTCGCTCCGGCCCTCGAAACCTATCATTCCCAGGGTCGCATACCCCTGGGCGATACCTATGCCTATGTGCAGGTCGTAGCCGCGCTTCTTCCACGCTTGAGACAGTCCGCCGAAGCTGGCCTGCATGCGAACCGCCATGCGCACCGCCTGCGCCGCCGGGTTCTCGATCGCCACCGGGTCATTGAAGAAAATCATGATGCCGTCGCCGGCAAAATGTTCGATGGTGCCGTTGTACTCCATGATCAGCCGGCCCATTTCTCCGTGGTATTCGCGCAGAACACCCATCACCTCCTCCGGATCGGCGGTTTCGATGAAGGCGGTGAAACCGCGCAGGTCGAGAAACACCACCGTGATCTCGCGCCGGTGGCTTTTCAACGGATCGTCGTTCGCGCCGCCCACGATCAGATCGGCGATCTGCGGCGAGAGGAAGCGCTTCAGCCGCCCCATCTGCTCGATCTGGCGCACGCCGTCGGCGACGCGTTGCTCCAGCGTGCGGTTCCATTCCGCCAGTTCGTGCGCCTGCGCCTGCACTTGGTCGTGGAACACCTTGATGCGCAGCAGCGAGCGCACCCGCGCCAGCAACTCCGGCTGGTTGATTGGCTTGGACAGGAAATCGTCGGCGCCTGCATCCAGCCCCTTGACGCGCTCCTGCGCCGGATCGAGCGCGGTGACCATCACCACCGGCAGGATGGCGGTTTCCGGCTTTGCCCGGATCGCGCGGCACACCGCGTAGCCGTCGAGGTCGGGCATCATCACGTCGAGCAGCACGATGTCCGGCTGTTCCGACTCCAACTTGGCCAGGCCTTCCTTGCCGCCCGCAGCGGTGACCACCTGATAGCCTTTGAAGGTAAGGACGTCGGCGAGCATTTTCACGTTCATCGGCGTGTCGTCCACCACCAGAATTTTCGCGGTCATTTTTCGGCTGTCTTCCCGGAAAACACCGCGGCCACGGCCTGCGTGAATTCTTTCAGGTTAAGCGGCTTGGTCTGGAAGCCGTCGAAGCCGGCCTCTTTCATTTTCTTGGCTTCCTCCGGCATCGCCGAGGCGGTGACCGCGACGATGGGGATGTGCGCGGTGGAGGCTTCGCCGCGGATGCGCCGGAAGGCCTCGATGCCGTCGATGCCGGGCAACTGGTAATCCATCAGAATCAAGTCGGGTTTTTTCTCGATTGCAAGGGCGACTCCGTCTTCGCCGGTTTCGGCCTCGATCGTGCGATAGCCCTTGAACTGCAGCACGTCGCGCGCGAGCTTGCGGTTCTTCTCGTTGTCTTCGACGATCAGGATAAGTTCGTTTGCCATGATGGGTGTGCCCTCGAATGCGTTCGTGATCAGGCGGCAGTTGCCGCCGCGCCGTCCAATGGAAGCGTGAAATAAAAGGTCGAGCCCTTGCCGGGTTCGCTTTCCAGCCGCATCGCGCCGCCGTGCAACTCCACCAGTCGGCGCGTCAGCGCGAGGCCGAGTCCGGTGCCCTCGGCCTTGCGCGTGTAGTCGGTGCCGACCTGCTTGAATTCCTCGAATACCGCGGCCTGGTCTTCGGGCGCGATGCCGATGCCGGTGTCCGTAACAGCAATTTCAGCCATATCGCCGAGCAGGCGCGCGCCGACGGTGATGCTCCCACCCTCAGGGGTGAACTTGACCGCGTTCGAAAGCAGGTTGAGCAGAATCTGCTTGAATTTCCTTTCATCCGCATTCAGTTCGCCCAGCTGCGGATCGACCTCGGCGGCAAGCGCGATGCTGTGGCGCATGGCGCGTTCGCGGATCAGTGTGAGCGCATTGTCGATGGCGGTCGGCAGATCGAACCTGCCCAGGTTCAGCTCCATGCGCCCCGCCTCAACCTTGGCGAGATCGAGGATGTCGTTGATCAGCGACAGCAGATGCTTGCCCGAGGAGTGGATGTCCTTCAGGTAGTCCTCCTGTTTTTCGTTCATTTCTCCGAACATTCTTTCCAGCAGCACCTCCGAGAAACCGATGATCGCGTTCAGCGGCGTTCTGAGTTCGTGCGACATGTTGGCGAGGAACTCCGACTTGTGCTTGCCGGCGATCTCGAGCTGGAGATTCTTTTCCTGGATCTCGTGGAATAGGCGCACGTTTTCGATAGCGATCACGGCCTGGTCGGCGAAGGTTTTGAGCAAATTCACGTGCCGGTCCGGCGTTTTTCCCGGATCGGGCCAGGCGACTACGATCGCGCCGATTGACGCTCCGTCCCTGAGCATAGGTGCGGCAAGCATGCGGCGCCAGCTACCCACGGCAGCCGTCGAACTGTCATAGGACAGATCCGACAGCGTATCTTCCTGGGTCAGGACTCTTGCCGCGAGAATGGCGCGCCCGCTCATCATGTGCGGATCGGGGGGGCCCGGATAATACCGGCGCGAATCCTCGATCGCTGCGGCCGTCCAGCCGCGGGTGCCGACCAGATGAACCAATTGGCCATCGTATCGGAACACCGCGGAAATCTGGCTGTTGAAAAGCCGCATTGCGCTTTCCATGATCGCTTCGAACACGGGTTGCACGTCGGTCGGCGAGCCGCTGATGACCTGCAGAATTTCAGCAGTTGCGGTCTGTTGCTCCAACGCTTCCGTCGTTTCGTTGAACAGGCGCACGTTCTGGATGGCGATTACCGCCTGGCTGGCGAAGGTTTTGAGCAGATCAACCTGCTTGTCGGAGAAGTATCCGACTTCGGCGCGAAGGACGGTTATCGCGCCGACTATCTGGCCCTCGCGCAGCATGGGCACGCCGAGGCAGCTGCGAAAGCCTGCCGCCTCGGCTGCTCCCTTCAACCCGTACGTCGGATCGGCCAGCACGTCGGGAACGTGGACCACGGCCCCCGAGGTGATGGTGCGTCCGGCGATCGAGTCGTCCCCGGAGCGCCGCGGGAACTGCAGGCGAAGGGCTTCGATGCCCTGCAGGTCCAGGCCGTAGGTTCTTCGCAGGTGGATCAACTCGCCGTCGAAGGTGAAGACAAAGCCGAACGCGGCGTCGCACAGGCGGGCCGCCCGCTCGGCGATGGTGTCGAACACCGGCTGCACGTCGGTCGGGGAACTGCTGATGACGTGCAGAATCTCGGCGGTTGCCGTCTGATAGTCCAGTGTCTCCCGCAACTCCGCGGTGCGCGCCTCAACCTTGCGCTCGAGCCCGGCATAGCTCTCCTTGAGATGTGCCGCCATCTGGTTGAACTGCCCGGCCAGCGACTCGAGTTCGTCGCCGGTTGTAACCGTGATCTTCTGGTCCAGATTCCCGCTGCCGATCTGCGCCGCACCCTCCTGCAACGCGCGGATCGGCCGCACCATCAGGCGCGCGAGGAAAAAGCTCGCCAGCATCGACAGCACCAGACCCGCGAGCAGGAGCAGGCCCATGCGCTGAATCGACTCGTACACCGGCTTGAACGCCTCGGCCAGCGGCAGTTCGACGAACACCGTCCAGCTGAGCGTAGGGATGCGGGCATGGGCGGTGAGAACTTCCACTCCCTTCACGTCGTGTGCGATGGGGGGCCCGGCAGCGTCGTCCCCCTTGCCCTGCCCCAATGCCGCGACCTGGGCGAGCTTGGTCATATCGGTTTTCTGCAACACCAGGCTGATGTCCGGGTGCGCAATCAGCGTGCCCGCGGAGTTGACCACGAAGGCGAGCCCGGCGTGGCCGATTTTGATCCGCGACACCACTTCCCAGACGAACTTGAGGTTGACCTCGGCGATGGTAACGCCGCCACCGCCGCCGGCAGGGCGCGAGATGGTCATGTAGGGTTCGGTCTCCTTGCGGAAATACACCGGGCTGTACCAGGTCTTGCCGGACTTCGCCTCGAGGAATCGCGGGTCCTTCGACAGGTCGGTATCCTTGCCGCTCTCGTCCATCGCCAGGCGCGAAACCTTGAGTTGCTCGCGCCCCGTCGCATCGATCCAGGCCACTTCGGTGATCGCCGGCACCTGGCGCAGCAGCTTCAGGTATTCGAAGCGACGCTGGTCGATCGGATTGCCGCCCGCGCCGACCTGCGGTAGCGCCGTCCAGCCGAACTGGTGCTCGATGTCGCGGATGTACTGCTCGATGCGGGCGGCCGCGGCCTCCGCCTTCTCGCGCTGCAGCGTGACCAGGTGCTGCTGGTTCTCGCCATAGGAAAAATACAGGCTGATGCCGCCGCTCGCCACGAGCATGCCGCCGACCAAGGCGATGATCAGCGTTGCGTATTTGGGGAACAAGCGCCAGCGCAGGATCATGCGATCACCCGGTCGGCGCACAGCAGCGTGGACTTCGGCAGCGTGAAGACGGCAAACGGCGCCGCCAACACACCTGTGCCCATCCCGACCATAAATTTGCGGCGATCGTTCATTCCCCTCCCCGGGTAGGCGCCCATTATGCTCGCATACCCCGACTACGGCAGGCCGGCGTCGCGGAGAGCGCGTCGATTTTCAGCGGAAACCTGTGCGTATCCGCGCTGCGTTATTTCGTCGCCAGACCCAGCTTGAGCGGCACCGGCTTGCCAATGTCGGAGCTGACCTTCTCGGGAACCGCCGCAAGCGCGCGCGCCGGATCAACGCCGGCATCCCTCAGGGCAGCGAGAACGGCGCCCGCGCGCTGCGCGCCGAGATTGGACAAGGCATCGGGGGCCAAGGGCTGGTTCTGGTCCAGGCGCTCGCGCAAGTTGCGGTAGAAGGCACTGGCATCGGCCACCTGGGGCTCGCCCTGGATCAATTTTCCGACGCGCTGCCATAGGGGCAATTTCTCCTGAGCCGTCTCGGTCTTCAGGCCTCCAGCGGCCGGCTCTCTGGCAGGCGTGGCGGAGGAGCCCTCTGCCGCCTTTTTCTGTTGCTCGAGTTCCGCGGCGCCGAAGCGCTCGGCATACAGCTCTCGCAGGGCGCCGCGCACGGCGCGCGCGCCCAGGTCCAGCGGACCGGGTTCCTCGCCGGTCTCGAGTTTGATGCCGGCACGCTTCGCGATTTCGACCCGCACCGCGCGCGCCTTCAGCGCGGCGCCGTCGGCGGCCTCGCTGTATTGGCCCGGCACCGAGAGTTTCAGTTGCGCGCGCTTGGACAGCACCTGGGCCACCTGTTTCAGCTTTTCGCGCTCCGGCGGCAATAGCCTGTCGCTGCCCGGATCGAAATCGATAGCCTCCAGCTTCTCGCCGGAGATGCCGAACAGGCTGCCTAGCGCGCGGAACGGCGCGGTGACGATCTTGGTCAGCACGTTGCCGATGGCCTTCCAGATCAGCGCGCCGTAGCTGAACTGCGGATCATCCATGTTGCCGGAAACGGGCAGGCCGAGATCGATGCGGCCGTCGACATCCTTGAGTATCGCGATCGCCAACTCGAGCGGCAGCTTGAGCGCGTCGGGACTGTCGACCCGTTCGCCCAGGGTCAGCTTGTCGATGATGATCTGATTGGCGCCTT
>ERZ1292640.710-Hain-H43-02um-R1-710-length-27311-cov-5_pt2 | contig 23608 bp, 22 predicted proteins | sample MGYA00564404_ERZ1292640 | MGnify/ENA primary metagenome ERZ1292640 (study PRJEB36523, sample SAMEA6512636) | groundwater metagenome | collected 2019-01-08 | study: AquaDiva: Metagenomics assemblies of 32 groundwater samples
ACAGGCGTTCACATGACAAGTATCCCACTTATGCCGGAAAAATTAGCTGAGGCGATGAAAAAATGAAGCTGACACTTAAGTGCACCATAAACGGCGAACCACATATGCTGACAGCGCATGCGATGGACCGCCTGATAGATGTGCTGCGCGAGCAGCTTAATCTCACAGGGACCAAGGAAGGCTGTGGCGAAGGCGAATGCGGCGCCTGTGCCGTGATCCTGGACGGAAAACTGGTTAATAGCTGTCTTGTGCCCTTCGCCCAACTGGATGGCGCAGAAATAATAACCATAGAGGGGCTGGCCAAGACAGAAAGATTCAACATTATTCAAGATGCTTTCATTAAAAGTGGCGCCATACAGTGCGGCATGTGTACGCCTGGCATGGCCGTAACTGCTGCAAGCCTGCTTGACCGCGCCACCACCACGCCCGAATCGCTTACCCACGACGAGATCAAGGCCGCATTCGCCGGTAACCTCTGCCGCTGCACAGGATATACGAAGATATTTGATGCTTTAAAAAGCGCTGCTGTAGTTTATAAACAGCAAAAAGGTAGCGAATGAAAAATCTAGTAAAACCATCCTCGCTCAAAGAAGCGCTCACGATGCTAAACACGCAGCCCGGTGTGTTTAGGCCTTTTGCAGGCGGAACTGACCTCATGGTTCTTCTTAAAGCAGGTAAGCTGGAGCACAAAAACTTTTTAAGCATACTTCACTTTGACGAATTACGCGGAATCACCAAAACCGATACACACCTGGCCATAGGAGCGCTCACTACATTTTACGAAATTCAAGATAACCCGCTAATCAAAAAGTTTTTCCCGGTACTAGCCAAAGCGTCTTCACATATCGGCGCATGGGCCATTCAAAACCGGGCGACCATCGGTGGCAACATTGCCAACGCTTCACCCGCAGCTGACTCATCGCCGGCCCTGCTCGCTTATGACGCGGAAATCGATCTTGTTTCAGTCTTAGGAGTAAGAACAATCCCGTACAGCACCTTCCATCTAGGCTACAAAAAACTGGCATCAAAGCCCACCGAACTCATCGCGGCAATACGCCTGCCTATTCCACAACAAGGATTGTTTCAATATTTCAGTAAGGTCGGAGCACGCGCCGCCCAGGCAATCTCAAAGGTCAGTTTCGCGGGTATCGGGGCACTCTCTTCAAATAAAGTCAGCCATATCAGAATAGCCATGGGCAGTGTAGCACCAACCCCGATAAGATGCCTTAATGTTGAAACAGCTTTAACCAACCAGCCATTCAATGATGCCACTATAAGAGCAGCTGTAACGGCACTTACCAAGGACATTACGCCGATCGACGATATCCGTTCCACTGCATTTTATCGCTCACTGACCTGCGCTAATCTGCTAAATGAATTTTTATTGAAGTTATGTGGAACTGGGTAACAAAACTAGATGAACTTAAGAGGCAAGGCCACCCGGTGGCCATTGCCACCATCACTAGGTGCAGCGGATCCACCCCGCGCGAGGTCGGTACCAAAATGCTCGTCTGTGGCAGCGGTGAAATATTCGGCACGATCGGCGGCGGGCAACTAGAACAACTTGTTATCAAGGACGCGCTTTCATGTTTTTCAGATGGCCCGGCAAAAGTCATAAATTATCCGCTTGCCGCCAAGGCCGGCCAATGTTGTGGGGGGACCGTGGACGTGATGATTGAAACGATTAATACAGGACCGCGTTTATACCTGTTCGGCGCCGGGCACGTCGGGCAGGCTCTCTGCTCCATGCTTAAAGACACGCCATTTATTGTCAGCGCCATTGATGAAAGACTTGGTGATGAAAGACTTGGCCCGGGCGGCGCCATCAGCCTGCCCGATGGCGTAATGAACTACAGCGAAACATGGGAGGATTTCATCGAGGACGCCACATGGAATGAACAAAACACCTACGTCGCCGTAATGACGCACAGACATGATCTCGACCAGAAGATAATTGCCAAGGTGATCAAGAAACCCACGCGCTACATTGGCCTTATCGGCAGCAAACCTAAATGGGAGAAGTTTAAGCAACGCCTGTTATTACGTAACTTCACTCCTGATGAACTTGCAAAAGTTAGATGCCCCATCGGCTTGGATACCGGTGGCAAAGCACCACAAGAAGTCGCGATCAGCGTAGCAGCGGAATTGCTAAAGACCCACTATGGAAAATAAAACGCTTCTGATCCTTGCCGCAGGAAAAGGCTCGCGGATGGGGATGCCAAAAGGCCTGGTGCCTTGCATCCGACACCTCCGATACCTCCGATATCAGGGGGGCCGCCCATGGCTTATGTGGCAGATCGAAGCCGCAAGCTTAGTCGGAATTCGGAGAATCATACTGGTTCTGGGCCATGAAATGGAGGCACACTACGCCGCCATTCCCGCACTCAAAAATCCAAGTGATAACCGGTCATGTTTCAATAATGTAAATTTAGCGGTCGCTATAAACCCAGCACCAGAGCGTGGCCAGTTCTCATCTCTCCAATGTGGGCTGCAAGAGTGGCTAAAGCAAAAACATCAAAAAAACAGCTCAAACCTGAGCCTGAGCCAAAGTCAAGATGCCGTTTTCATACTGCCAGTGGACGTGCCGTGCCCACAAAGTGATGTTTGGCTAAAACTTCTCCTAGCGCGTTCAGCACAGACCATGGTTTGCATTCCACAACACAAAGGCCATGGCGGTCACCCGGTTCTCATATCACCAAAATTCGCTGCACATTTGTTACAAATTCCAATTGAAAGCGATAATGCGCGGCTTGATACCCAAATCCGTCTACTAGCAGCAGACTCCGTTGCCAACGTAGCGGTTTCAGATCCCAAAGTGGTCGCTAATATCAATACGCCAGACGACCTAAAGCTTGATCACCATACCCTCACGGGCGAAGGACCATTCAACATCATTTAAATCCAACCCCATCCTCCGGGCGCTCTTGATCTGGCTTTGATAGTATTTGCGCGCCTGCGTCTCAGCTTCAAATATCTTTTCGTTTGAGGAAGCCGGGTCGTGATGCATGAACACAAGCTTCTTTATTCCCTCGCGCATCGCTATATCCAACCCTATAGACGCTGCCGCATGCCCCCAATCAACCTTTTCTATGGTTTCCATGAGCGTGTACTGTGCATCAAAAATCATAAGATCCACACCGCTATAAAGACCAAGATCTGGCCCTAGCTGCTCATGCGTCACCCTGGTGCATTCAGTATCCACGCAATAAGATAAAGTTCTTCCGCCACACTCTATCTTATAACCCCAACACGGATCCGGGTGATCGAGCTTGTATGGGGTAATTTTTAAATTACCGATATTAAAACACTTTCTTGGCTCAAGCACATGATACTCTATTGCCGATCCTAGTTTTTCCAGAGGGACAGGAAAGTACGGCTTCTTAAAAACAACCTTAAAAACATCTTCAAGTTCAGGTTGTACAGCATAAACATTAATCTTGTTCCCAGGCACGAAAATAGGCGTAAAAAATGGCAACCCGATAACATGGTCCCAATGAAAATGCGTAAACAATATATGCACTTCACCCTGCCCATGTCCGCATGGACCAGCCATCATCTCATATCCTAACGACCTGATGCCGCTGCCGGCATCGATTATGATCTGCTGGCCACCGCCGCTTATCTCTAAGCATGCCGTATTGCCACCATATCCACCGATCATGTGATCCGGCACATCTGAGAAAAACTTCGCTAGATCAGATTTTTCTCTGTAACCACGGTTGAAAAACTCTATAAAAAGCTTCTTTATGTTCTGTTCAAGCTCTCTCGGAGTTTGAGAAACCGGCGTTGATCCTCTGGAACCAAGGATCTTAATAACCATGTTGGTAGCCGTATCGCCAGATGTGCTGCTTTTTTTTCTCCTAATCATCTACATGAAATTATAGCAGCGGACCATCCAGATGAAAGATAAATTAACTTCATGAAATAAATTAGTTGGCAAAATCAAAATCTCGCGTTAGTAAGAGCCCACTATGAAACAACGTGGAAGACCAAAAGGTCAATCAAGTGACCGTAGATCATTCGGTCCATTAGGGGATTTGATTCGTAACAGCCGTCTCTCGAAAGGTTTGGGACTAGCCGACGTGGCTAAAGCCTGCAACTGCTCAGTGCAGTTCGTGTCCAATATTGAACACGGACGCGCACCACTACCGTGGGATAAGATCAACCAGCTTGCAGCTGTGTTGAAGGTCACGGCCGATGAGTTGCAAGCCGCCAACCTTGCAGTCCGTTCCGATTTCAGGAGCTTCGTCAATACCGCAAGAGGTAAAAGGCCAGGCTCGCAATCGGTTCTCGGCAAGAAGGTTGCTGGTACTGCTTCAGCAGTGGCGTTAGCTGCAAAGGACTCGCATTTACAGGAAATCATACAGAAGTATAATACTGCTTCTACTGATTCACGTAAGCGATTTGTCCGTGCCGCTCTTCAGATGCTTAATTAGCCAACTGGTTTTTCTGGGGCACTAGTCGCTCAAAAACCAAAAAGCTGAATGGAATATTCCCCTCGTGGTCTTCGTGCATGGTCAGTGTGAATTCATGCCTTGGCCAATTGGGGAAATAAGTATCGCCTTCGAATTCCTTGTGGATCATCGTGAGATAGATCTTATCTGCAAGCGGAAGAGCTTCGGTGAATAGTTTTGCGCCCCCGATGATGAAGATTTCTCCATCAGAGCAACTGGTACAGCTATGACTGCAACAATCAAGCGCGGCATTCAGTGATGGCATAACAGTAGCGCCTTCAACAGCAAAACCTTTAGTGCCGCTTATGATGATATTCTTTCTCCCGCCAAGAGGCCTGCCGATTGACTCATAAGTCCTCCGGCCCATGAGAACCGTGTGACCGAGCGTGATGGCGCGGAAATGCTTTAAGTCCTCAGGGATATCCCATGGCAAGCGGTTCCTTCGGCCGATCACGCCATTAGCGGCAACAGCCGCGATCAACGAAATCTTAATCTGGTGCTTCACTCGGATGTCTCCACTCAAACCGCCACCAGCGCCTTGATTGGCGGATGTGGTTCGTAGCATTCAAGCGTAAAATCATCATAGCGAAATCCAAGGAGTGATTTAACTTCATGATTTAGTTTCATCATCGGTAGCGAACGCGGTTCACGCCCAAGCTGAAGCTTCGCTTGTTCAATATGGTTTATGTAAATATGTGCATCGCCGAAGGTGTGCACGAACTCGCCAGGCTTTAAATCAGTTACCTGCGCCACCATCATGGTTAGCAGCGCATAGCTTGCAATATTAAATGGAACACCAAGAAAGATATCAGCACTACGCTGGTAGAGCTGACATGAAAGCCTGCCGCCTGAAACATAAAACTGGAAGAATGCATGGCACGGCTGTAGCGCCATCCTCTCAAGCTCGCCCACATTCCACGCGCTCACGATCAGCCGCCTGGAGTCGGGATTTTTGCGGATTTCTTCAACCACCCATCCAAGCTGATCGATGATACGGCCGTCCGCCGTCCGCCATGAGCGCCATTGAGCACCGTATACGGGCCCCAGATCACCACGCTCGTCAGCCCATTCATCCCAGATCGTCACGCCGTTCTCACGCAGGTAATGCGTATTGGTCTCACCGCGGATAAACCACAGCAGCTCGTGAATGATAGATTTGAGATGGACTTTCTTTGTCGTCACCAGAGGAAACCCTCGGCCGAGGTCAAACCTCATCTGATGACCAAAAATACTTAAAGTCCCGGTGCCGGTACGGTCTTTCTTCTCCACGCCGTTTTCAAGGACGTGTTGCATGAGTTCAAGATAAGCGCGCATATTGACGTATTATCAAAGTCTCTGAGTATGCACCATAGTACTAAAAATTATCTTGCCGGCACCACCGCTGCCGTTTATCATGATAAATAGCAATGCCAATGCGGAATAAATTTAAACGCATACTCGACCTAAAGGAACCGATTAAAAAGAAAAGCCACTTTCTATTCGGCCCGAGACAGACCGGTAAGTCATGGCTTCTTGAATCCCAATTCCCTAAAGCACCGACTTACAACTTATTACTGTCTGACGTATTTCTACGTCTAAGCGCAAGACCGTACCTGCTGCGCGAAGAGATCTTTGCCGGCATAGATACCGGTTCGATTGATAAATCAAAACCCGTTATAATTGACGAGATCCAGAAGCTCCCAATCCTACTGGATGAAGTGCATTATCTAATTGAAAAAACCGGGCTGCATTTCATCTTAACCGGGAGCAGCGCGAGAAAGTTGAAACGAACCGGGGTCAATCTTCTTGGTGGCCGCGCGTGGACACGCCACCTATGCCCGCTGGTAAGCGCCGAAGTACCTGATTACGATTTAAACAGAATACTGAATTACGGAGGGTTGCCGTCCATATACCTGTCCGAATTCCCAGAGGAAGATCTGCGCGCCTATGTGGGCACTTATCTTAAAGACGAAATCGTCGCAGAGGGCATAGCACGCAACATACCAGGATTTCATTCATTTCTTGAAACCGCGGCAAGCTCCAATGGCGAGCTGCTTAACTTCGCCGCTATCGCAAGCGATAGCGGCGTCCCCGCAAGAACGGTGATTGAGTATTATCGAGTTCTTGAGGAAACGCTCATTGGATCTGTTTTAGAACCTTTTGACGGCACAAAAAAAAGAAAAGCTATCTCCACAAGCAAGTTCTATTTCTTTGATATCGGTGTATGTAACTTCCTCGCCAACTCATGGCCGGTCAAACCACGAACCCCATTTTATGGAAAAGCGCTTGAGCATTTTATATTCCTGGAGCTTCTTGCATACCTCGAATACAAGAACGATCACCGCAAACTTTCGTTCTGGCGCTCAACATCGAATTTCGAAGTAGATTTTGTCCTAGGAGGTGACACGGCCATTGAGGTCAAGTCCTCAGACCGCATCAGCCCTAGGCACTTAAAAGGGCTTCATGCTCTTGCCGAGGACATCCACCTGCGCAAGTCAATAATCGTTTGCACTGAACGCACGCCGAGAAAAATCGGAGCCGTCCTCGCACTCCCGGTTAGGCAATTCTTAAAAATGCTCTGGGATGGTGGGGTGTGACATGTTAGCTCACAAAATGCCGGATCTCCAAAAATGCGCGCCTGAGCTCTGAACGGAAATCCGGGTGCGCAATTGAAATAAGAGCCTGCCCCCGCTGCTTGAGAGTCAGGCCGTGAAGATTAACAGCACCATATTCGGTTACCACCCAGTGAACATGTCCTCGTGTTGTTACAACGCCCGCACCTGGCTTAAGCGTGGGAACAATACGCGAAAGCGATCCTTTTGCAGCCGTGGATAGCAGCGCGATGATTGGTTTGCCACCTTTTGAAAGCGCGGCACCATGGATAAAATCCATTTGTCCGCCGATACCGGAGTAAATTCTATGTCCAATGGAATCAGCACAAACCTGTCCACTGAGATCGATTTCGAGAGCTGAATTAATGGCGACAACCTTGTCGTTCTGGCGGATAATTGCCGTGTCGTTGGTACGGTTACATGGATGGAATTCTACGGTGGGGTTATGATCGATGAAATCAAAAAGGCGCCGCGTGCCGCTCACAAAACTCGTCGTTATACGCCCACGATGAACATTCTTGAAACGATTTGTAATAACGCCTGCTTCCACTAGATCTATAATACCGTCTGAAAACATCTCGGTATGGACACCAAGATCACGCTTGCTTCCAAGGCGCCTTAACACTGCATTCGGGATCGATCCAATACCAACCTGCAAAGTCGATCCATCTTCGATAAGATCAGAGATTATTTCTCCCATCCTGCCTTCAATTTCCGTTTCTTCCAGGATGGGGGTCTCAAGCAGCGGACGGTTCGTATGAATAAATGCATCTATGCGATTCAAAGGCACGGAGGTATTGCCATGCGTACATGGCATTTGTTCATTGATCTCGGCAATAATAATGCGCGCTGATTCAACGGCTGCTTTGGCCGCATCAACCGATGTCCCCAATGTGCAATACCCATGTTTGTCAGGAGGCGAAAGCTGCACAAAAGCGGCATCAAGTGGAATCATCCCTGAACTGAACAAATCCGGAATGTCGGTAAGGAATACCGGCACGAAATCAGCTCGGCCCTCTTCAATCGGCTTACGCAGGGCTGGTCCCACAAAAAGCGAAACCGACGTAATACGTCCCGCGTATTTAGGATCAGCGAAACTACAGCTGCCCGACATGTGCAGATGATATAGAAAAATGTTTTCAATATCCCGACGGGCGCAAAGCGCATCGAGTAAAGGAGTGGGTGTTGCAGCGGCGCCATGGACAAAGATCTTCGCGCCACTTTTAATCCGCCGAACCGCATCGGATGCCTCAACCGCTTTTCTTTGCCAATTGAGATCATGCATAATTGTTTACAACCTCGCCGATATAAGCTTTGTTCAGCGGATAGAATAACGCCCACACTTCACGAAAGCAATTGGCATTCAAAGCAATTAAAGGGGCTTAGATATGGGGGGATTTGTGACAACTGTGTTGCTTGATTAAACGGTTAGTTAGTAACCTCTGGTAGTGTTCGTTAGTGAGTTGTCATTGTTAATAGTCCAAATATCATTTGTGGTAACATTACCAGAAATTTTACCCTCAGCTCCAGCAGTAAAAGTTGTGCTGCCAGGTAGATAACTAGTAGCAAATAAAGTTACAGTTGAAACACCTGCGTTTGCTGTGTAAAACCAACCAGATGTGCAGGCAACTCCACCAGTAGTATCTGTAGTTTGAGTACTAGCCCCACTAAAACCTACTAGATAGTATCTCTTGCTTTGATCTTGACTCCCCATCAAGGCTTGTAGGCATGCTGTATATTGGAGACTTGAAGCTAAATTAGACTGCTCTGCGGTATAAATACCAGAAAGCTGTACTTTTGCTTCAGATTGTATCGCTTTTGCCTGATAACTTTTGAATTGCGGAATTGCTATAGCAGATAAAATACCTATTATTGCTACAACAATCATTAATTCTATAAGCGTAAAGCCACTATATCCATTCTTCATATGAACTAACTCTCCTTGTTTTAAACAGAGACTATCCAAAAATATGGTTTATAAAAATAAACTATTTAAAAGATTATAGGCACAAAATTATTGGTTTGGAAGATAATTTTTCTTTCAATAATTATACGCTAAACGCTAGTGTCACACTTAACTCTAAAGGCTTATGAACAGCGGTTACTGTAAAAAAAAACCACCATTGCTTGGACTTCGCTTTTGGCAAGGCACAGGCCTAATTACAATCCTAGCGATAGCAGCATTGTACTTGATTTTCCTGCCACACACAGTGCAGACAGGTGACACCGGGGAACTTGTAGCGAATGCATATCTACTACAAGTCGCCCATCCGCCAGGCTACCCTCTTTGGTTATGGATTCAGCATCTCGCAACACACCTTATCCCGGTAGGAACCGTATTCTGGCGAGCGTCTTTATTAAACGCCATGTTTTCCGTCGCTGTACTTTCAATATTATTTTCACTTCTTCGGAAACGGCCGTTCGTCGCAATGACATTCACAGTAACACTAGGTCTCTCAAGAACCTATTGGCTCTATAGCGAGTTACCTGACGTTTTCATGCTTAATAACCTTCTAGTGACTTTGTTGTTGTTTAACTACTTCAAGGGGGGGCCCAACTATCGCACTCCACTTATATTGGCAATATTTGCATTAGCCTTAACTAACCATCACACAGCTATATTTCTACTGCCCGTTGTTATTGAAACCATTATCTCAGAAAAAAATCTGCGGAAATCCATCTTTTCCATATGCCTGGCCTTCTCTTTATTTTGTGCGGCCTACTTAAGTATCTTTCTTATGGATACAGAGGGCTTAAACTCCTGGGGTAATATAAATACTCCTGGTAAATTACTAAGACACATGCTCCGGATGGATTATGGCACCTTCAAGCTGACTGCAACACCAACCGCTGGAAGTTTTGCATTGTCATTAAGATTTCTTGGAGCTGACCTTTTTAAAGATGGATGGCCAGTCTTGCTATTAATGCTAATCGGGATATTTAAAAGAAGTTATGCTTTAGTTATTAACCGCAGGCAATTAGCATTGTTATCAAGCTTGCTTCTTCTAATATTAGTCTTTTTCTGGCTCGCCAATCTGCAGCCAGAAGGGTTCCGCGGCGATGTTCTGGAACGATTCTTCATTCTGCCTACTGTAATGCTGACTTTTTTTCTAGCCATCAACATATCTAAGGCGTCTATACATTTTGAAAACAAATCTTTCTTGGTTAGGCTGGCTATTGTCTTGCTTATAGCAGGAAGCTTTACTCAAAAGCTGGCCAGCTATCACAAAAGCCATGATTTCTCAAAAAACACAGTCATAGAAGACTACGCGATAAACCAGTTAAGAATGATACCTAAAAACAAGCAGGCCATATTGTTTGATGGGACTGACACTGGCTATTATTCCATGCGCTATGCTCAACTTATCCTTCAAGGAAAAAACCTAACCATTGTAACAACCCCTGGTCTCATATTTGGCCCGTGGTATCTGGAAAAAATCAAGAAATTCTATCCTGATTTCACAGAACCAAATCAAGAGCTACTAAAAAATCGCCCACCCGATATCAGCACCGACCTGATCATGCCGAACTTAAAAAACTTCAGCATACATTTTACTAAAGGCTTTAACGACTCCAAGAACTTTCATATTACATATCTGGCCTTAGGACGCAGAATAACCAAGGGGAAGGGCGTCAGCTTTGAACCTGACTCATTTAAGTTGCTTTCATTCCGAAGCCAGCCAAGCTTTTCTGACTACTCACTCAGGTACGAAGCGATCAAAGAAGTTTATTCGGAATACGCCTACTACCACCTAGCCCAAGGCATGGACAACTACCGCAATGACAGGCTAGTGGCTGCAAAACTATCCTTCCTGGACGCGCTTAAAATCGTTCCATATTGCACACCAGCGGTTGAAAATCTATGCTCATTTCATTCGAAGTTCGACCGGGAAAGAAAAAATTGCTTAGATCACTTGGAACAACTTATGTTGTGGCAGTATCAGTATTTTTGATATGCGCCATACAAAATTAGCCATTATCGCATCGCTATCTGTCCTAACCGGATTTGTACCTTACTTTTTCTATTTTAACCGTGTTTTAAATTTTGACTGGAATTACTTTAATTCCCTTGCACTCGTCATCCGATCAATCGTGCTTCATTACGGGAAACTGCCACTACACGACCCATGGGTCTGTGGCGGCACAGATATTCTTTCAAATCCACAGAATTGGATTTTTTCCCCATTAATCATACTAACCCTACTTTTTACTCCATACGTTTCCAATCTTTTATCGCTCATAACTCTTAGCTTCGCAGGCCTTGGCGGTACATATTTCTTCTTACGTTCCCGCAGCAACAGTAAGCCCATCAGTGCCGGTTGCGCGCTTTTATTCGTCAACTGCAATTGGTTCGGTCTTCATTTTACAGAAGGTCATATTACATTTCGCAGTTTTCTTATTTTACCGCTATTCTTTGCATTAGCAGGATCAAAGCGTCCTCGCATGCTGATTTGTGCCATAGGTATTCTAAGCTTTTTTTTGCTTGATGGTGGCATTTACGCATTTATTTTTGCGATAATCACATTCGGTATTTCACTATTAGTTGATTTTAGGCGCGCTGGGGAACTAATTAAAATTATTAGATCCAATCAAAAATCATTTATACTAGCCGGCCTTGCTTTTATCTGCTGCGTTTTTCCAAAAATACATCCCGTACTTTTAGAGCACACCCGGCGTATGCCAATAGCTGATTATTATGTATTATCATTACAAGAATTATTCAGAGTATTTTTTTATCCATTACAACACAATAAGTGGCAATCCACTGGAGCTATATGGCGCTTCCATGAATATGGATGTTATCTAGGATTTACATCAGTTTTATTGGTGATTTTTCGCTTAGTTCAAAAAAAATTCGTGCAGCAACATTGGCGGGATGTGTTTTTAATGTTTTTTTGTTTTGTTGTAGCAACTGGCATTTTTATAGGATTTAATCCATGGCTGCTATTTCAAAAAATACCACTGATTAACAATGCCCATGTGCAAAGCAGGTTTTTCATAGTCTTCATGGTCTTCTTTATCGGCTTGCTTGCGCATTCACTCGACAGTTTCAGTAATAAGATTATTGCGCTTGTACTTCTTTGTATGATGAATATCGAATTCATTGCTGTCAAAATCTATCCTGCAACCCATATGTTTCAAACGAATTTTAATAAAACATCAATGAGTCATCTTATTAAGAAAACAACCATTGAAAAAACCGTTGAATATTTACAAAAACCAGATGTCTATTTTGATCCGGGAGTCGCATCAAAGCAGTGTTACGAACCAGCGGCCCCACGAACAAACGTCATTACGGTAGACAATCCCAAATATCGCGGTGAGACCTTTGCGCTCAGCAACACCGGCTCAGTTAAAATCAAAGAGTATGTACCTGGTAAAATAACCATCCAATACGACATGGGACAGCCAGGCATAATCGTCGTCAATACCAATTTTAACAATGGATGGACCACATCCGGTGATAACAAGATTATAAACAATGATCTTAATCTTTTGACCGTAAAAACAAATCAGTCGAGGGGCACTTTGACACTCTCGTATTATCAGGACCATGTCTCTATACTGATCGGTTTATATATTCTTGGCTGGATATTTTTTATAATTAGCTTCGTTGGAGCGAAAACATCCCATGTCAGCGTGTTCCCATCCCCACACACGCTAACTGGCACTGAGCTGATCAGAAGGTCTGTATTTAATTATGACAAAATCCCAGATGGCTTTTATGATCTGGTTTTTAAAAATCAAAAGGGCATGCGTAGTTTTTGGCATTGGCTGAAATTTAACGCCGTCCAGCGTGTAATCGGCAACAGTCAGCACCTTTCAATTCTGGACATAGGGTGTTTTGCCGGAACATTTTTGAGCCTTCTCAGCAAAAACCAGTATCAAATACAAGTCGGTGTTGACATATTGAAACAACAGGTATCTTACGCTAAACGAAAGTATGGCACTGATTTCCGCAAATTTCTGTATGTTAAAAATTTATGCGAACTTAATGAACACCTAGAAGACAGAGCATTTGATGTAATTACACTCATTGAAGTGATTGAGCACCTTTCATTTCATGAAATTAATGATCTTTTTAAAACTTGCTCAAGAAAACTCTCCCCTGGCGGCGTCCTTGTACTAACAACACCTAACTATCTAAGTATTTGGCCAATCTTTGAATTGTTTATTAATAAACTATCTTCCATATCCTACAAGGAGCAACACCTAACAAAATTCTGGTTTCCTACTTACGAACAAAAATTGCACCAAATTTTTCCATCTTTCTTTGATGAGTTTGAAGTGAGTGAAAAAACAACATCTCATTTCTTCTCACCATTTGTGGCTTTATTGAGCCGATATCTTGCGGAAAAAATCGCAACTTATATCCCAACCGGCAGATGGTTTTTCCCTTTCGGGCCGCTAATGATTTTAAAGCTAAAAAAAAAATAAGCAGTCAAGGATGCATACCTACAGAAATTGATTAACAGAGTGGCCCCGTCAACGCAGTAAATTCCAATCACTGAACTTTTCTATCCGTGATTTGCCAGACCCACCAACACCCACTTCCACGCAGGCACAACTTTAATCAGAACCCCACCAATCTTCTCTTCCTGCTCATCGTTGAGAGTGATGATCGTGCCCACGCCCACTTTTAGCCGCTTGCACGCTTCTACGACACCATCCAACTCACGCTGCTCGCTGCTTCCGTTAAGCTCCAAAGCCACCTGGATCGGAAACAAGTCGCCAGCCTCATCTTTAGCGATGAAATCGCATTCACCTTGCTCTTCAAAATAAAACATCTCGTACCCACGGCGTCTCAGCTCCAGGAAAACCAGATTCTCCAACTGCCGTCCCTTATCCTCGGAGGCAACCCTGCGGGCGATGCCACAATCTATAAGATAAACTTTGGCCGGGTTTCTCATCCGTTTAACTTTATCCTTATTAAAAGGACAAACCACCATTAGCGCTTGGCATATCTGGTTTTTCCGCTCTAAAAATACGATTCCTGTCCACGCCCCACTTCTGGTAAGCTACGCGCATGCGGGATCGGGTAAGAAACATAACTGCTGGAATTATGGCTGCGGCTAGTACCATTTTTTTTGCGCTAACACTTCTCTGCCACACGACCGCTGCCACCACCACCGCCGGGCGCATGAAGGCGCCTGACTTCACCGTGGCGCTTAACCAGCAGAGTGGCGCGATTATGGTCACAGCCACGGCACCGGCAAAACACCACTTTAATTTGAAGGCCCCTATGTATGTGCAGACAAGCGTAGCTACCAAAGTCACGAAGCCTTCGCTTTCAACTCGAGATAAAGTCAAATTTAAGCTGCCAGCGAAAAAACTGACAGGTGTCGTGACCGTCAGCCTCTACCTCTGCGACGAGCGCAAGACATTTTGCGAGAACCACGTCGTAACCGCACGATAAACAGCTAATCAGCATAACCCGTCAGGTATCCGGTCAGCATTTTTTACACTGGACATTACTCCATTTTTTGGGTTAATTTATGGAGTATGTTCCATCGAGCCGTAGCACTGAATAACAAACATAGTTTTTTTCTCTTCGGGCCTCGCGGGACCGGCAAATCCACGCTCCTTAGGAATACATTCCAGAAAAACAACATACTATATATCGATCTTCTTGATGAGGAAATACATGACCGGTATTTCCGCAAGCCGCAATCACTTGAATCCGAGATAGCAGCCCTACCCAAAAAACCAAATATAGTTATTTTGGACGAAGTTCAAAAAGCACCGCGGTTACTAAACGTGGTTCACAAACTGATAGAAAATGAAAAAATTGTTTTCGGTCTGACTGGTTCAAGCGCAAGAAAGCTAAGACGGGGGGCATCCAATCTTCTCGCTGGAAGAGCTTTCCTTTATCGCCTCTTCCCGCTGATACATACTGAACTAGCTGATCGCTTCCGCCTTGATGAGGTATTACGATGGGGAAGCCTTCCAAAAATTTTTGAGCTTGAAACAGAACAAGAGAAAGAGAAATTTCTAAGAAGCTATGCATTAACCTATCTCAAGGAGGAAATAGTAGCCGAACAGGTCACACGCAAGCTTGAGCCATTCCGAGAATTTCTGGAGGTGGCGGCACAGCTTAACGGGAAAATCATCAATGCCGCATCAGCGGCCCGCGATGTCGGCGTTGATATAAAAACCGTGCAAACTTATTATCAGATCCTGGAAGATACGCTTGTTGGATTTTACTTACCTGGCTATGACCGATCCATCAAAAAGGCCCAGAGACAAAAACCGAAGTTCTATTGGTTTGATATCGGCGTAAAACGGGCCATTGAAGGAACTTTGGACATACCCTGCAACCCAAGGACATCATTCTACGGAGAAACATTCGAGCATTTCATAATTCTCGAGATATTCAGATTGAATCAGTACCTGGAAAAAAACTATCGCCTTTCCTACCTGCAAACTTACGATGAATCGGAAGTCGACCTGGTGCTGAGCAAACCGGGGCGGGAATCTTTACTAATCGAGATCAAATCATCTGCCGAAGTGGACGAACACAAAGCCGCCAAGCTTGCCCGTCATGGCAAAGAAATCGGTACTTCCAAAATGTTCTACTTGTCACAGGATCCTGTTGCCAAGAAAATTAACGGTGTCCGGTGCATGCACTGGCAAGCCGGGCTGGTGGAGCTGGGTCTGCTCGAGTTAACTACCTGATACTTTTAATTTCGGCATCGGTTAGAGCCGGCGGGTGATTGCCTAAATAATATTGTGCATAATTAGATAAACTCTGGGTGTAAACCTGAGCTGCCGATTGAGATGATCCATATACATATTTTTGAAAGATCAGCCCCAGATCAGTGCTTGTCACGGTTTCGAGATATTTCTCAAGATCCGCTGTGCCTATGACTCTTGTCTGATATGACTGGAAGAACCCGGCAAGCAGCGGCCGCAGTCCACCGTAACCGGCCCAAAACATTGTATCAAGCTCACTTAACAGTTTGCGTCCGCTTGCATAAGCTTCATATGGCGTAAATCTGTCGTAAACAGACTGATTATCCAGCTCTACAGGGCTTCTATCCGCAGGGATAGCGCTCTGAAAGTAATCATAATCTCTCCAACTCGCTATTGCTTCATCAATCCATCCAGAACGCCCTCCATCTGGCATAACTCCGCGGCCAAACCAGGAATGCATTAATTCGTGGCCTAATGCGGATACGCTGGTTATCGTCGCCCCCGCATATTCCATCCCTCCGGAGCCGGAAATGTATGCGATAAATTTATCATGCAGGAATGGCCCGTACTCACCCTCAAGCTCTGAAAACAGCGCGGGGACATAAGAAGCACCAGACGCGGCGGACGCTGAGTCTTCCGAATAAACCGTCACTGGAATCGTTTTTGCCAAGCCACGGTAAGTAAATTCTCTGACCGAGAGAGATTTGTCGGTCACATGTAGATAAAATGATGAAGAGGTAAAGTATGGCGGAAAATCAATTTGCCATGCAAACGGTGCCATAGCAGTAACAGTGCCATTCGTGAATACGCGGTGTTCGTTTGAAACGCCCTTTAAAATAATTTTCAATGAAAGCTCGAACTGGTCATCTTCGAAACTAGCTGGCCCGTAATCCTCGAAGAAATTGCCTGAAGCAATATCCGCCATAGCGGTAATAAAGCCCACCCCTCCAGTCCTATAACTCACTTGGTCCGCACCAAGCGAGTAACTGAGTTCGAGTATATGTTCAGTATCACGTGAAACTTCAGCATCCAGCGAAATCAGCGTGTTTTGGCCCTCCGGATCAGTGACACTAAAGGTCTGTACAGCTTGCCCATCCAGCGATGCATTTATAATAGAGGTATTTAGCAAAAAGTATGGGTAACCACCGGTCGGGACATTAAATATGATTTTTACATCGCCGGTTGCTGTTTCAGCGGAATTGTCAATCGTCAATTCTATATCCATGCTTGAAAAATCAGCCGGCACATACTTCTTCCCGCTTTTGCTAAAGATCCTGAGCGCGGTCGCCGCATTCACCGGAGAACCTTCAGCATCAGTGGGTACAGGCGATGGGGAACCAGACGGAATAGGTGACTGGATAGGAGATGGAGACGGGCCTGCACCATTGTTTTTGTTATCCGTTTGCGACAGTGCTAGAGAGACGTCTTTTAACAAATCAGAATTGCATCCGGTTAAAAATAGAAATGAAAAAACCATGCACTTAATTAACCTGCTGCTCATGATTGGTTTTACGTTTTTGATACCAAAAGGTTTCTGCAGACAGCTTTTAGATTTAAATTAAAGTCAGTGCTGACGCATAATATCTCTTAAATTAAACTAATAATATCAATATCTTATTTAATACTTGACATATTATGTACACTAAACTAACCTGCCACTGTTTTCGGAGGTTATGATGCAAAGCAAGACAAATCTACAAGCAACCATTGCTCTTATCGGAGCCGCTGCCATATTTGCATCAGCAGGAGGGCTCACCACCGGCTCAACAAAAAATAGGACAGGGTCTGCAAAAGGACAATATGCATTCATTGAGGAAGACGTCAAACGCGCAATTAAAACAAATCAAAAATCAAAGTCATTCAGCCAGTGGCTTAACAGCGGCTATACGCCTCTAGATATCTTTCAAAATATGAGGTCTTTAAAAGCACCCGCGGCTTGGCAGAAACTTTGCTCGACGCTAAAACAACTCACACCTGAAAATGCCGCATTGTTTGAAAATGAAGTCATCTCACAGCAGGGAAAAGAAAAAATCCCCTGCCTTGATGAAACTGCGAAAAGATTGCAAAAATTCTGGGCTGAAAAATCAAACTATCTTGATAAGGGAGAAACCACCGAACGCGTCACGGAACAAAGCTCACCTGAAACCGAACATAACTTTTTAAACAAACAAGAAGTGGTGATTACCTTTGAAGGCGGACCCGATCGCGTCCACACACCAAGAATCCTACAAACACTCCGGCGCTTGGGTAAAAATGCGGTTTTCTTTCAATACGGCCAGAATGTTCGCGAATTCAGCGAACTTACAAGGGAAGCCGCAGAAGATGGGCATATGATAGCATCAGCAGGATGGAGTGCCTCTAGAATGGCCGCTCTTGCAGACGGCCTTCTTACGATCAAAGACTTAGAAACGGATCTAGAAAAAAGCCAAAGCACCATTTCTCTTGTGGCGGGAGGATCCACGTGGCCCCTAATACGCCTTGCATCCACAAACTTGCCGCCATATGCGCAATCACTCATCCAAAAACATGGGTTAAAGCCGTTTAGCTGGACAATAGACTCGCTGGACTGGAAAACACGCAACCCAAGAAACATCGTTAGACTTATTATCAACGCACTTGTAATGGAAAACCGCGGAGTATTGAGACTACATGACGGTTACGAGCAAACCGTCATAGCCCTGCCTGCAATATTGAGGGAAATCGATGCTCTGGGTTTTAAAACCGTCATTCCCGCTTCTTTCCAGATAGCACACACTAGCAGGTAACAAATCTCCATGCTAAGAGTGAGGAATGCACGAAACAAACAAAGAAAGAATACACTCTAATGTACTAACAGCGATTGGCAATACCCCGATAGTGCGGCTCAACAGGGTAGCCGCTGGATATAGCTCAAACATCTTTGTAAAACTGGAATTCATGAATCCAGGCGGTTCGATCAAAGACCGTATCGGATGGTGGATGATCGAAGACGCGGAAAAAAAGGGGTTGATAAAACCAGGTGGGACAATCATCGAAAGCACCAGCGGCAATACAGGCGTTGGCCTGGCACTGGCGGCCGCGATCAAAGGTTACAAATGCATTTTTGTCCTACCCGATAAGATGTCCTCCGAAAAAATTCGCAACCTGCGCGCTTTCGGTGCAAAAGTAGTCGTCACACCAACCGCAGTGACACCAGAGGATCCACGCAGCTATTATCAAGTAGCCAGAAGCATAGCCAAGGAAACAAAAAACAGCATCTACATCAACCAATACGACAATCTATCCAACCGCGAGGTGCACTACCTGATGAGCGGACCAGAAGTGTTCCGCCAAATGCCTGAGGTCGATGTCTTCGTAGCCGGGATAGGCACAGGCGGAACTGTCTGTGGGATCGGGAAGTATCTTAAGGAAAAGCGGCCATCATGTAAAATCATAGCGGTCGATCCAGTCGGATCGATAGTCTACGACACATTCAAAACCGGACGTGCCCAAAGCGAACCAAAAACTTATAAAATAGAGGGCATCGGTGAGGACTTTATCCCTAAAAATTATGACTTTTCCATAATCGACGACGTTGTTCAAATCGATGATAAGGAATCCTTCCTGATGACACGTGATCTGCTTACAAAAGAAGGCCTGTATTGCGGTGTTTCCGGCGGGGGAGCGGTCGTAGGAGCTATGCGCTGGGTGAAATCGCAGGGGAATAAGTATAAAGACAAGAATGTCCTGGTAATTTTACCTGACAGCGGTAACCGGTACATGTCAAAAGCATTCGACGACGATTGGATGCGCGAGGCCGGCTTCCTGGATAAACCGTCACTCGGAAGTGTTTCTGACCTTATGCACTTCCTCCGTTTAAACGGCACGAGGCCGACAAAAATCATCATGGTCAAACAGACAGATAAAATATCGGCGGTCATCGAACTAATGCGAGAAAACAACATAAGCCAGGTCCCGGTTTCTGACGACGCAGGCTGGATCAAAGGACTTATTACAGAAGGCGCGATTCTATCAGCCTTACACGAAGGACGAATCAAAACATCAGACAATGCTGAAAAGGTCGCAGATCCATCCCTGGAATTCCTAACACCGGATGACCCTATTGAAAAAATCTCGAGAATCATAACTGGCGGGAAAATCGCCCTGGTAAATTCTCCATCTGAAAATAACAAGCTCATCGGGATAATAACAAAAATAGATCTCCTAACTTATCTGGGGCAAAAAACATGAAAGACAACCACACCAACAATCACTGCTTCGGAACACTGGCCATTCATGCCGGACAAGACCCAGAACCTGTTACCGGCGCGGTAATGACCCCTATTTACCAAACAAGCACTTTCGCGCAGCCATCGCCCGGTAAACACAGTGGTTATGAATATTCACGCACGGACAACCCGACACGTACGGCATATCAAAAATGCATCGCTGCTCTTGAAAAAGGCAAACACGCCTTGGCCTTTTCATCCGGCCTGGCCGCTATCGATGCGGTTCTTCATACTCTAAAAACCGGGGATCACGTTATCTGCTGTGACGACGTATACGGTGGAACGTACCGGATATTCGACAAGGTATACAAACAACATGGGATTGAGTTTTCTTTCGTGGACCTTTCAAATCCCATTTCAAACCTAAAGACCGCTGAAGCAGCGATCCGTAAAAACACGCGCCTGCTATGGCTTGAGAGTCCCACCAACCCGATGCTGAAAGTCCTTGATATCAACGCTCTCTCGGGCATGGCACACAAACACGGGATTTTATCGGTGGTTGACAACACATTCGCGAGCCCGTACTTCCAGCAGCCATTGGACCTGGGCGCTGACATAGTTGTACACAGCGTGACTAAATACATTAACGGTCACAGCGACGTGGTCGGCGGTGTAATCATCACAAACAACGACAAATTATACGAAGAACTTAAATTCATCCAAAATGCAGTTGGAGCGGTACCAGCACCATTTGACTGCTTTCTCGTGATGCGTGGACTGAAGACCTTGCACGTCAGGATGGAAAGACACGCCGCCAACGCTATTGAGATAGCCCGCTATCTCAGTGGACACCCTAAAGTCGAGCGCGTTATCTATCCAGGACTTGAAAACCATCCACAGCATGCTACGGCAAAAAAGCAAATGAAGGGCTATGGTGGGATGATCACCTTCTTCATTAAAGGCGGCCTCGGCGAAGCACAGTCATTTCTTGAAAAGGTTAAGCTCTTCACGCTGGCCGAAAGCCTTGGTGGGGTTGAATCACTGATCGAACACCCGGCGATAATGACCCATGCCAGCGTGCCCGCCGAAACACGCAAGTCACTTGGCATACATGACAACCTGATACGAATCAGCGTAGGTATAGAAGACGTGCGTGATTTAATTGCAGATTTGTCAAAAGCTCTCGGTTAATTAGATTGATTTTTAAACCTTTTTAAATTAATAAGAAGAGTATATGCGAAAACTAAGAGAGTTACTTAAACGGCTGCTGAAGTCGAAATCACGTCTTGCTCTCGCGTAATCAGCTCTTGGCAAATCTAACAATCTTTGAATCCACATCAATGACCATCGCCGTGCAGTCTTGGGCTGGCATATCATCTTCTTCTGCAAGATGGCCTTTGACTTGAAAAACCAGTTCATTAAGCGTCTCAACCGCGCTCTCGTTGCGCCTGCCATTCAGAAGTTGAATGATATTGGAGCGTTCTTCGAAAGCTTCAAGAAACCCATCCGACACCAGCACGAGACGTGAGCCCTGCTCTAGCTTTAGCTGGCGCTCATCGTAAACAGCTATTTCAGTAGCCATGGTTATGTGACTCCCGGAGCTGCTTAATTCCTCGAACATCTCGTTTTCCCTGGCATGGAACACGAGGGAAGATCCGAGATTTAAATACCTTAGAATCCCATCCCTGCGTGACATAACCCCATAAAAAATCGACAAGTGGTCGCGTTCGCTTAGTGTCGTGCAAAGCTCTTCCTTGACACGCTTAACCGTTTCAACACTTGAACTGGACTGATCGGCTGACAACTTAAGCATCGCTCTCACGATCACCGACAGCACCGCGCTTGCGAGTCCGTAACTGGACGAATCACACAGCACCACCGAAACCATGCTGCGGTCCTTCGCCTCAGCCACATCAAAATAATCACCCCCCGAACGCATGCCAGCTACATATCTGCCAGCTATTCTAAACCCATTTACATCTGAAAATCTGTTTTGACTTTGTATCTTCCCCCTTTGAAGCCTCTCGGCGAGCCTTAAGTCATCCGTCAAATGATCCAGTATTTCCGAAAAAGATGCATTAAGCCTGGATACCTCATTCCACATCAGGATCTGCTGGCAATGCCTGATCCTGCTTAATACCTCTATTGCACGGAAGGGGTGAATCAAAACGTCATCAACTTTACCTTCAAGTAAAAACCGGTGGATACCGCTGATATCCTCACGATCACGCACTAATAAGAATACCGCGCGCCCACGTCTGTCTAATTTCAAAACATAGCTATCCAGATCTGCAACATCTTCATCGACAAACACGATCCCGCCACATTCACGCACGTCATCAGTGACATTCACCTTAACTTCCATATATTTTGACAGGATGTTTTTAAGTCCCAGCGCATAGGTCTGAGCGGCGATTTTGTTTTCAGTAAGAATACTTAAACTAATATCCATACGTTACCTCAGAACGCCCGCACCTGATAATGCAACATGTATCGGCTATCCTGCTGAACCTTGTACCCACCGCCGACCTCCTCGCCATACCAAGTGAAATTAAATTCGGCCTTTTTCCTCCTAAGCCCTATCCCAAGGGACGTATACCCGCCGCGGTACCCGCTGCGAATAAACAATAAATCTCCTAGAGACAACTCAAGACCACCAACCAAGCGAGCAAGCATTGGCAATTGAGTTATATTTGAAAAATCGCGGTACACAAAAGCTATGTTAAAATAAGTACCGCCAGCAATCCTGTACAACAAACTAAAAGACGCATCATAAGTCGTGCGCTCCGTGGCTGGGGCACCGACAGTGTTTCTCGCCAAGGGTACGAGCGAAAACTCGCTGAACTTAGCATTCAAAACATTCCGCGCTACCACGTTAATCGACGGGAGATTCGTATAAGGCAACGTAAGCGCAAAACCAAGATTATGTGATAATGCGGATCCCTGCGAAAGACCCTGGTTATAACCAAGTGGATCAGCCGTCACGGCCTCGGTCTTTTGCCCTGAAGCCTGATTAACCCACTGCAGGCTATATCCCAGGCGGACAATACCGCTTGCCAGCCTGATACCACCACCCACAGCCGGGATAAACTGGTACAAACTTCTGTAAGTTATGGTTTGATCTCCGTTCGCCACCGCCCCTACTTCACTTTGCATCAGCAAACCAAGCGCGAAGCCCCTAAAATAAGCGGCTGGCATTAAACTGGCGCCGGAAGAAAAATAAATTCCAGGATGCGCTTGCAAAGTCGTGGCATAGCGGCTTAGTTCTGCAACCTTGTAAAAATTTAAATCAAAATTCTGAACATAACCATTGTTGGCATATATGCCTAAGTTTACAGGTTCAACACCCCTCGATCCCCTTCTGGCTATTATCGCTGGATTATAGAATAATCCTGCCGCACCATCCTCCCCGAGCGGAAGAAAGGCATCCCCAAGCGCTGCAGCCCTGCCGGAGGTGTAACGTGACCCTGGCACCACATCCAACCTGGCCATGGAATCATGTCCATAGCTAAAAATCACCAAAGCGCACAATAGTTGATACAACAGTCCCCTAGGCATATTCACCTATCGGTCATGCCCACATTTTTATTGAGTGATGCGTCAATTATTTTTCTATAAAGCTTCTATGGCGTGTTTTGAATTTGGCTAGCCGCGCACTTCACGGTTGATATTTATTTATTCC
>ERZ1292640.991-Hain-H43-02um-R1-991-length-23608-cov-41_pt1 | contig 23608 bp, 22 predicted proteins | sample MGYA00564404_ERZ1292640 | MGnify/ENA primary metagenome ERZ1292640 (study PRJEB36523, sample SAMEA6512636) | groundwater metagenome | collected 2019-01-08 | study: AquaDiva: Metagenomics assemblies of 32 groundwater samples
CCAGATGCACCGCATCGGCCGCGCGCAGGTAGGCCGTCGAAGGAAGAGCGCTCACGGAAGGTCTCGTGGGGCGGCCTTTAAGGCTGCGAACCGGGCTTCCGCCCGGTTCAAGCCCGGCCGCGCGGGAACGGGTCCGCAACCGGAAAGCCCGGCCCGCAGGCTGGAAAGCCTGACCCCACGCCAGGGCCCGCCGCCTTCCGCGCCAGTTTCCTGACCTCTTCCCCGCGGGCCTCGTTGAGATAGCACTTGGCGATGTAAGCCGTGTCGAAATAGAGCCTCACGAGCGGTCCTCTTCGAGGATTCGGCCGCTGTCCATCGCCCTGGGAAGCCTCTTCAGGGCGGCCTCGCGGTTGGGAAGCCGGCGCGTTGGAGGCGGACCCTGGAGCGGGCGCAACTCGGCCACGGGCGTGCCGGCCTTCTCGATCACAAACGTCTCACCGCCGGCGACCTTGCGCACGATGGCGCTGGTCTCTAAGTGCAGCTCACGGACTGTAGCCCGCTTCATGTGACACAGTGTGACACGCGGCCCGGCGGGCCGTCAAGCGGGCCCGGCTTAGCGCGGCTTCACACTTATCAAGTCCGTCCGCGTGCGCCCGCCTTCGGTGATGCGCGACAGCGCGTAAACCGTTCCGTCGCGGCCGACGGCGATCGAATTGACGTAGGTGGGCCGGTCGCCGTTTTCGAAGAAGATGGGCCCGTGGTCGGCGTACTTCGCCGTGGGGATGTGGTAAGTGACCAGGTGCAGGTTCTCACGGCCCTTCGCCTCGCCCATCGCGGTAGCTTTCTTGCCGGCGACTCGACGGCCCTCCTCATAGATGGGGCCGCCGGTGAGGTAGTGAATGGTGTGGCCGTCCGGGCCGAGGCCGAAGCCGAGATAGCCGTAGCTGAACTGGTCGAACATGCCGCTGCGCTGCGAAGGCGCCGACGTCAGCCGGGCGAGCACCTCGACGCGCGGTTGCCGCGGGTCGAAGCTGAACAGGTAGCCCGAGTTGCCGTGCACGCCGTAGATCCGCTGCGAGGGCGCGTACCAAAACGTCTGGCGCCAGTTATAGCCCATGTGTCCGGGTGACGTCGAATCGTACAGGCCGAAGTAGTCCTTCCGCAGGTCCTCACCCTCAACCACTTCGACGGAATCCTTCTCCAGCACGTAACGGAGGATGTTGCCGTCGCCGGTGGTGAAGTACACCGAGCCGTCCTCGGGATTCACCGTCAGCGAGCGGCAGAGCGTCCGGTAGTTCTCCCCCTTGCCGCTTTCGCCCTGCCGGGCGAAGGTGCCGAGGTTCTTCATCTCCTTCCCAGCCACGTCGAAGCGGAAAACTTGGCCCGTGGGCCAGGTGATGCCGTAGATCCGCAGGCGGCGCGTATCCATCGTCATCGAGAGGACGCCCTCGCGTTGCGGCACGATGCCGAGATCCTCGAAGGACCGGGCCTTCAGGTCATAAGCGAGCAGGTGCCCTCCCTGGTACGCCTTGTAGCCCGGTGGCGGGACGCCCATCTTCTCCATGCCGTCGATGATGCTGTAGTAGCCGATGTGGGTGGCGAAGTAGAGCTTGCCGCCGGCTTCATGAAAGGCGACGTGGCTTTTCCCTTGCGGAACGGCCTTGAGGCCCTTCTCGCCGCAGGCCTCGGTCAGATCGCCGAGCATCTCGATGCGATCACCGGCCGGATCGTAGGAGAACATGCGCGCGGCGACGTCCACCGAATCGGTGCTGAGCACGTAGTAGATCTTGCCATCGCTCGCAGTGGAGATGCCGTTGTAGCTGTCGTGCGCCTGGGCAAAGCCGGAGTTGTGGACGCGGGCCAGCAAGCGGCCGGCCGCCGGCGGAGGTTGCTGTTGCAGTGGCACGCGCACCACAATAGTATCGTCCACCCGGGCGATCAGCGCGGAGAAGGAGTCCTTGCCGGCCTGGCGCAGCGGGAGCACCAGCGAGGTCAGCGGGGTGACGTCCACGCGCAGCCCGGCGTTGGGGTCTTGCGGCACGTCGAAGGCGACTCGCACGTCGGGCGCGTGGTCGCCGGTGAGATCGATCTCATCGGACACCCGCGGCGGCAGCGCGGAGACCGGCTGGAAGACGAGCTGCACGAACGGTTCCAGGCGCTGGAGCGGGGCGCGCGGCCAGACCGGGTGATGCACCACCACGCGGTAGGCGCCACGAGTCATGACATGTGACGGCTTGCCGCCGACCCAGGCGGGATCCACCTCGACACCGGTGGCGGCCACGCCGCGCGTGAACAGCTCGATCAACAGGAAAGGAGTGAGCACGGCCGCCAGGATGGTCAGCCCGGCGGCCGTGTAACCGAGAACGGGGCGCAGCCGTTTCATGGCGTCCTCCTCATCCCAGGAACCCCAGCAGCTTCTCCAACGACCCGGCGATGATGCTGCCGCCGAACATGGTGGCGAAACCCCAGGCCGCGTAGAGGTACATCAAGCGCGCCCGCTCGGGCGCCGCGCCGGCCGCGGTGCCCTTGATGTGCCAGAAGGCGGCCTGCTTGTGGCAGGCGTCTACACAGGCCCCGCACCGCATGCAGGAGAGCAAGGTCTTGCCGGCGTCCACCGACGCCTTGTCCAGCGCCTGGATGGGACAGCTTCGCTGGCAGGAGACGCAGTCGGCGCACTTGCCGCGGTCGATGCGGATGTCGAAGATGTTGGTCTTGTTGAACAGCGACTGGAAGGCGCCGAACGGACAGAAGAAGGCGCACTGGGTGCGCTTCTTGGTGAGCACCGGCAGCGCCACCACCAGCCCGGCGAACAGGCTCAGGAAGATGCCGGCTTGCACCGCGGTTTCCAGGGAGCGGACCTCGACGTACTCGGTGACGGTCTTGAAGGGACACAGCCACGTGCAGTAAACAGGCTCAAAGGTGGCGGCCGACAGCAGCACGATGGCCGCCAGCACCGCCCAAGGCACCAGCCGCCACTTCGCGCTGATGTTGCGGATGCGCGCCTTCCTGGCCAGCGTCGAGAACCCCTCCTCCAGGCCCCCGAAGAAGCAGCCGAAGCTGCACCAGCCCTTGCCCAGTACGATGGTGGCGGCCAGCCACAGCCCGATCATGACGGCGATGGAGTGGGGATTGCCGGGAGTGGGCAGGATGGTGCCGGGGAAGATGATGGTCCTGGTGAGCGCCGCCGGCACGATCATCATCGGAATGGCCAGGAAACAGAAGGGCGTGTTGCCGGCGAGCATCTGCTCGATGGGGATGCTCATCGAGCCGCGCACGGCGATCAGCTCCCAGACGAACCCGATGGGGAACAGGAAACCCAGGGCCACGAAGAACACGCGCCGCCAGCGATGGGTCTCTCGGGTGCGCATCATCAGCAGGAACAGCGTGACCATGAAGCTGAGCGCCAGCAGCGCGGCGGCTTTCGAGGCGCGGCCCGGCAGCATGAGGGTGCCGGAGAACATCAACAAAGCCCACAGCAGCACGGGCAGCGTGAGCAGGAGCGACTTGGCGAGGCGGCGGGGCGGCGGCTTCTCGATCCGGTCAGGCACTGAGCAGGACTCCTCCAAGGCTGATCAAGCCCAAGTAGGCGTAGTAGGCGGCGAGGATCACGAGGGTGATCCGCGCCACTTGGGCGACGGCGGTCCTCCGCCGCAACGCGCCCAAGAGAATCAACGGCGGGAACCACACCAAGGTTCCAAAGAAAAAGACGAAGAAGAACAGCAGGGCGGACGGCAGGCTGGGGCTTTCGGCGGCGCGCACGGCGGCGGCCAGAAAGGGCGGGCAGAGGTTGAGGCCGGTGAGCAGGCCGAGCAGCGCGGGTGTGCTTCGTGGCCCAGGCGGTTTCGCCTGCAACGTGACCAGGGCGGCCGGCTGAAGGCCGGCCCCACGCCGGCGCGCCAGCGCATACCAGGCCAGGGCGGCGGCCAGCGCCACGTGCACGGCCCCGAAGATCAGCGCGCGCGGCCGCGGCGGCATCGGCAGCGCCAGCCCCAGGGTCCAGAGAAGCGCGGCGAACAGCAGATAGCCCGCCAGGCGCCCGCATAGGAAGACCGTCAGCCGGACGGCCGTGCCCGCGAATCCCCGGCCCTCGGCCGCCAGCCAGGGAACTACTACCGGTCCGCAGGAAGTCAGGCAGGCCGGACCCGAGGAGAGTCCCAACAGCACGGCTTCGGCGGCGTAGGGCACTACCTGGTCCGATCCCTTGTCAAGTCGCCCCAGGGCATCCCGCCATTTTATACTCATGTCGTCATGCTGGTTGGCCTCCTCGCGCTGGCGCTCGCCGCTCAACCCGATTGCCTTGACTGCTATCCGCCAATGGCGGATAATTGAACGAAGTGGAGCTGATCGAAACGTCCATCTTCACGAGGCAGATCACGGCTCTGCTCAGCGATGAAGAGTACGGGCAATTACAGTCCCGGCTGGCAGCGAATCCAGGTCTCGGCGCTCTCATCAAGGGCGGTGGCGGCATACGCAAGATTCGCGTAGCAGTTGGTTCGCGCGGCAAGCGCGGGGGCGCCCGCGTCATTTACTACTGGGCGGTCCGAAGAGACTTGATCCTGCTCCTTTATGCATACCCTAAGAATGTGTCGGCTGATCTGACCCCGAGGCAGGTGGCGCAACTCGCCAAGGTAGTCAAGGAGGAGTTCAGCGATGAAACCGACGATGTTTGAGGAACTGCTGGGAAGCATACGCGAAGGCGGAGCGATTCTGCGCGGTCAAAGGAAACCCTCGCGCCGGTTTGAAATCCGATCTTCCGTGATACGGGCGATTCGCGAGGGAACCAGCCTCTCGCAGTCAGAGTTCGCGCGCTTGATTGGTGTCAGCGTGAAGACGCTGCAAAACTGGGAGCAGGACCGGCGCCATCCAACCGGGCCGGCAGCTACCCTGTTGAGGATCATCGCGTACGAGCCACAGCTCGCGGTGAAGGCGATTCATCGTAAGTAGAGGGTACAAGCAGCCGCCGGCCCGGGAGCGGGTCCACTTTCGGCCCGCCACAGTTTTATACTCATGTCGTCATGCTGGTTGGCCTCCTCGCGCTGGCGCTCGCCGCTCAACCCGATTGCCGCGACCTGCGGGTCGCTCCCACTCACGACTACGCGTTCCTGGTCGGCAGCGCGCCCGGTCCGGGCGGCGCCTGGCGCTGGCTGCGCAACGGCCAGCCCTACCAGACCGGGCAATCGCCGCAGCTTTTTCTGCTGCACGCCGATGGCGACGGGGCGGCCACTGGTGGCGAAGCTCCGCTGCGCGCCGACCGCGTTTCGTTCCACCCCGGCCGCTGGGGCTCGGCGCTGGCCATCGAGGCGGGCGGGCTGCTCGCTTACGCCCGCGAGGGCAACCTCGACCTGAACGAGGGCACGCTGGAGATGTGGGTGGCGGCGCGCGCCGATGGCGACGATCCCGTCTACGCGGCGCGCAACCATGTCCTGTTCCACTACCGCGCGCCGAACGGCGACAACATGGCCATCTCCCACTCGCGCACCGCCGGCCTGCTCTACGCCGGCGGCACGGTGCGCGGGCAGTGGGAGAGCGCTTACGGCGGCGCGGCCTCGATGCGCGAGTGGCGGGCCGGCGAGTGGCGCCATGTGGCCTACACCTGGTCGGCCGGCCAGAACCGCATGCGGTTTTACGTTGACGGTGTGCTGACCGCCGACACCAACGAGCGGCGCTACTGGCCCCCCGATGCCGGCGGCGACCGCTTCTCTCTCGGCGGGGACCTCTCGGGCGCCGCCGCGCACTTCCTCATCGACGAGGTCCGCATCTTGTCTCGCGCCATGGAGGACGCCGAGGTCCGCGCCAACGCCAGGCGACTCGAGGCGCCCCGCGACAACGAAGTCTGGCTGCCGCTGGCTGACGTGGCGGCGGGCGACAGCCTGGTGCTCGAGTTCGCCGGTTGCTCCAGTCGGCCTTACGTGTATCCGGGCATCCTGTTGAGCGATCCCGATCCGCCCAGCACGCTGCTGGCGGCGGGCACCACCGAGCTGCCGTTCTCGGTGCGCTCGCGCGCCGCAACCTCGTGCGCCTGGGCGGTCGGCGCGCCGCTCGATTACACAGCGATGAGGACGTTCACGAGCGGCGCCGGGACCACCACGCACCGCACCACAATCACCGGCCTGTCACCCGACCCGGCGCGGGTCAACGACGTCTACGTGCGGTGTGCGTCACAACCCGACTATCTGCTGCATCTCCGGTACCGCGCGCTCACGCGCGTCAATCCGCCCTTCCCCCGCACCGGAAACCTGTGGGGCTCGTCCGGCGTGGCCGCCAAGGGCCTGGACTATGCGGCCCGCATCGACCTCTACCTCGGCGCCAACTTCACCGCCGCCCAGATCCGCAAGCTGCGCGAGCTGAATCCGGAGATCCTGGTGCTGACCAGCATCAATGTGGTCGAGAACCACGGCCTGCCCGACGACTACTACCTGAAGACGATCGAAGGCAAGCTCATCGAGGTCTGGCCGGGCACTTACCGGCTCAACCTCACCAAGCGCTACGTGGCCGAATACCAGGCGCAGTACGCCTACCAGCGCATCCTCGACAGCGGCCTGATGGTCGATGGCTGTTTCTTCGACAACTTCTTTACTTCGCAGTCGTGGCTGCGCGCCGACATCCATGGGAACCGGGTGCAGCTTGACGCCGATGAGGATGGGAAGGAAGACGACCCGGCCTGGCTGGACGCCGCTTGGCGCGATGGCGTGTATCACGAGCTTCAGACGTGGCGCAAGCTGATGCCGCACGCGCTGGCCTCCGGCCACCTGCCGCGCCCGCCGGCGCCGGAGTTTGCTTCCATCTACAACGGCGACAGCATCGGCTTCCTGACCGCCGACGTGATTGAGGGGAAGCGCGCGTTCCAGGACCTCTGGCAGGCTTACCACCGCTGGTGGGAGATCGGCCGCCAGCCGCCGCTCGTGATGGTCGAGTCGGCCCCGCCGGACCAGATCGCCTACGGCTACGATTACAGCCCGCTCCAGAAGATTCCGCCCTCGACGCTGGAGTTCGCGCGCACTTACTATCCCTACGTCCGCTTCGGCCTGGCGCTGACGCTGATGCACGACGGCTACTTCGCCCACGAGTTCGGCGACACCTGGCACGGCAACGACTGGTGGTACGACGAGCTGGATTTCGATCTCGGCTACCCGCTCGGCCCGGCGGCGCGCGTGCCGGTAGAGGGATTCACTGCAACGAACCAGATCGAGAACGGCAGCTTCGAGGAGCCGCTGGACAGCATCTGGCGGCTGACGCTCAACACCAGCGCCGACGCCGTTGCTACCGTCTCGCGCGATACCGGCACGGCCGCCGAAGGTCAGGCCTCGGCGCGTATCGAGATCGCCTCGGCCGGCCAGGGCGTGGAGTGGCACGTCGATTTCAACCAGCGCGACCGCTCGCTGGTGCGCGGCGTCCAGTACGACCTCGCGTTCTGGGCGAAGGCCTCGACGCCGCGCTCGATCCGGCTCAGCTCGCAGAAGGGCAGCCCGGACTGGCGCAACTACGGCCTCGCGGCGCAGGTCAGCCTGACCATCGAGTGGCGGAGACACGTGGTCGCCTTCGCGGCCAACGAGACCGTCTCGGATTCGCGCATCCAGTTCTTCCTCGGCGGGCAGGCGGGTGTGGTGTGGATCGACGCGGTGAGTCTGGAAGAGCACCCGCCCGACGTCTACCGCCGCGACTTCACCAACGGCGCGGTGATCCTGAACGGCACGCGGCAGCGGCAGACGGTGACGCTGGGGCCTGGCTACAACCGCATCCGCGGCGAGCAGGCGCCGCGGCATGAGTACATACTGGACGACGCCGAGGAGGGCTTCACCGCAACCGGCAACTGGCGCGCCGCGGTTTACGACAGCGGCGAGTGGAAGGCCGCCGGGCCGTTTTATCACGACTGGGGCCCGGGGTGCCGCCAACTCGACGGGCGCGAAGGCGTGGCGGAGTGGAAGCTCGCGCTGCGGTCGGACGACACTTACACGATCGCGGCCTGGTGGCCGGCGGCGCCGTCCGCCCCCGCCTGGAGCCGCCGGGTTGTGTACGAGGTAGTGGCCGGCGGACGGGTGGTCGCCTCAGCCGCCGTGGATCAGACCACCGGCGGCGACCAGTGGCATGTGATCGCCGAGTTGCCGCTCTCGGTGGCCGACGATGCGGTGGTCCGCATCCGCAACGAGGGTGACGGTCCCGCGATCGCCGACGCGCTGCACGTGCGCTCGGCGTCCCGCTACAACGACGGCTCCCCCGCCGCGGAAGTGACCCTGGAGCCGATGGACGGGATTGTGCTCCAGTGGGATAAGCCTCCTGGCTTGTCCGTCCCGGTTGCCGGGCAGGCCGTTGACAAGTCAGGAGACTTATCCTACCGTTCAGCGCCCGCGTCTGGTATACTTCAGGTGGATGGTCCCGCCTTCTCCGCCAACGCGGAAGGAACGAATCTCCCGCCCGAGAGTTGTCGTAGTGTGCGTCGTATGAGTCATCCAGCCAGGGAGGTAATAAGGCTTCAACCCGAATGAGAGTTTCTGTTCAGATCAGCCGGGGAATTGAGCCCCTGTTCGGAACGCGCGACGAGAATATACGGCTGCTGGAAGCCGGCCTGAACGTCCGCACCCAGCTTTTGAACGACTCGATCGAGATCGAGGGTGACGAGGCCAGTGTGGCCCGTGCCGAGGCGATCCTGGAGGACTACATCGCGCTGGTGCGGGAGGGGCACGTCTTCTCCAACGGCGACCTCAACAGCCACCTGCGCATCGTCACCGAGGATCCCGAGATCACGCTGCGCAACCTGGTTCTCAGCGGCCGCCAGCGCAACTTCGGCAAGAAACCGGTGGTGCCGAAGACCATCAACCAGCGGCGCTACCTGGAAGCCATCGAGCGCAACGACCTGGTCTTCGGCATCGGCCCGGCCGGCACCGGCAAGACCTACCTCGCGGTGGCCATGGGCCTCTCCTACCTGCTGAGCAAGAAGCTGAGCCGGATCATCCTCACCCGGCCGGCGGTCGAAGCGGGCGAGAAGCTCGGCTTCCTGCCCGGCACGCTGCAAGAGAAGGTCGATCCCTACCTGCGGCCGCTCTACGACGCCCTCTACGACATGCTGGAGATCGACAAGGTCGAGAAGCTGCTGGAGCGGTCGGTGATCGAGATCGCGCCGATCGCCTTCATGCGCGGCCGCACGCTGAACGACAGCTTCATCATCGTGGACGAGGCGCAGAACAGCACGCCGGAGCAGATGAAGATGCTGCTGACGCGCCAGGGCTTCAACGCCAAGATAGTGGTGACCGGCGACGTCACCCAGATCGACCTCCCCTTCGGCAAGAAGAGCGGGTTGCTGCACGCCGAGGAGGTTCTGCGCGGCGTCGAGGGAATCAGCTTCGTGTATTTCGACGAGCGCGACGTCGTGCGCCACACCCTGGTGCAGCGGATCGTGAAGGCCTACGAGCGGCATCAGGAGTCGAGCGGCACCCGCCAGTTGACGCTCAAGCTGGGCGAGTCGGCGGCCGAGCGCGGCGGAATCGAGCCCGCTCCGGAAGAGCCCCGGGCCTGAAGCCCACCCGATGTCCGATCCATTCAGCAGCGTGATCTTCGGCAGCCCCGCGCGCGGGCTGGGCCGGGGCGCGCTGCGTCAGTTCGCCTTACGGCTGGAGGCGGAGGTTGCCGGCGGCCGCCGCTTCCTGTGCCTGATTACCGGCGACCGCGAGCTCCGCCGCCTCAACCGCCAGTTCCTTGGGCGGGACTATCCGACTGACGTGCTGGCCTTCCCCGAAGGGGAGGCGCCGCCCGAGGGGCCGCTGGGCGAGATCGCCATCTCGCTCCGGCGCGCCGCGGCGCAGGCCGCCGAATTCGGGCACTCGGTCGAGGACGAGATCAGGATCCTGATGCTGCACGGGCTGCTGCACCTGACGGGGCTGGATCACGAGACCGACCGCGGCCGGATGGGCCGCGCCGAGACGCGCTGGCGCAAGAAGCTCGGCCTGCCGGGCGGCCTCGTTCAACGGGGGCGGCGGTGACCGCGCTGCTGATCTCCGCCATCGCGCTGGCGAGCCTGCTGCTCGTGCTGGTGACCTTTGTGCAACTTCTCTACCTGGAATCGCTGCGGCTGCGGGCTCGGGAGCGTCCGGCGCTGGAGTTCTTCAAGGAGACGCTGGCCGGGCGCCTGCGGCTGGATCTGGAGCAGGGCGTGCTGGCCTTCTCGCTGATCAAGCACGCTCTGCTGGTGCTGCTGGGCGTGCTGTTTCTCGGAGTGGCCATCGACGGCGGCGCGCACCCGCTGCGGTCGCTGGGCGGCGCTTTTCTCGGCGCGCTGTTCGCCATGCTGGCGGCCGCCTATATCGCCCCGCATCTGCTCTACCGCAAGACGCGGGCGGCGTGGCTGGCGCCGCTGCTGCCGGTGCTGCGAGCGCTGGCGCTGGCCGCGCGCCCCTTCGTGTACATGTTCGAATTCCTCCAGTCGCTGGTCGAGCTCGGCGATCAGGAGCCGCAGGCGCCCGAGGCGGCCAGCCCGGCCGAGAACATCGACGTGCTGCTCTCGGCCGGCGCCGAAGAGGGCCTGATTGAAGAGAGCGACCGCGAGCTGATCCAGTCGGTGGTGGCCTTCGGCGACAAGACGGTGCGCGAGGTGATGACGCCCCGCCCCAATATCGTGGCTATCCAGGCTGAGCGCTCGCTGGAGGACCTGCGCGAGCTGGTCATCAACGAGCAGTATTCGCGCATCCCGGTCTACGAGGATTCCATCGACGAGATCCTCGGCTTCGTCCACGTCCGTGACATGTTCGAGCTGGAGGAAGAGGAGCGCGGGCGGCGGCCGGTGCGCGAGCTGGTGCGGCCGATCCGCTTCGTGCCCGAGACCAAGCCGGTCAACGACGTGCTGCGCGAGATGCAGCAGGACCGGGCGCACATGGCCATCGTCATCGACGAGTACGGCAACACCGCCGGCCTGGCGACGCTGGAGGACCTGCTCGAGGAGGTCTTCGGCGAGATCCGCGACGAGCACGAGCCGGGCCTGGACATCGCCGCCGAGGACGGCGGCGCCTACGTGGTCTCGGGCAACCTCGACCTGGGGCGGCTGACCGAGCTGCTGGAATTCCGGCCCCAGGAGGCGCCGGAATCGACCACCGTCGGCGGGCTGGTCACCGAATGGCTCGGCCGGGTGCCGCAGGCCGGCGAGGCGGTCCAGCGCGACGGCATCCGCATCGAGGTGCTGGCCGCAAACGAGCTGCGGGTGGAGCAGGTGCGGGTCTCGCGGGCGAAGGCGGCCAACCATGTCTGAAACAGAAAAGCTGGATTTTGTCTCGGGCTTCGTTTCCATCCTCGGCCGGCCCAACTCCGGCAAGTCCACCCTGCTGAATGCGCTGATGGGGACCAAGCTGGCCATCGTCAGCGACAAGCCGCAGACGACGCGCACCCTCATCCATGGCGTGCTTACTCTGCCCGGGGCGCAGATTGTGTTCGTGGACACCCCCGGCATCCACAGGCCGGATTCGCGCTTTAACCAGCGGATGATGGAGGCCATCCGCGCCGCCCTGGAGGAGCGCGACCTGCTGCTTTACCTGGCCGACACCACGCTGCCGTTCAGCCCCGAGGACCGCGAGGCGGTCGAGCTGATCCGGCAAAACCGCGCCACCGCTTTCCTGCTGCTCAACAAGATCGACCGCTTGAAGAACAAGCGCGCGCTGCTGCCGCTGATCGAGCAGTACCGCTCCCTCCACGAGTTCGCCGAGTATCTTCCCATCTCGGCCCTCCAGGGTGACGGTCTGGATACGCTGCGCGCGGCCATCCTCAAGCGGCTGCCGGCGGGGCCGGCCTATTTCCCGCCCGATCACCTGACCGACCAGCCGGAGCGTTTCTACGCGGCCGAGCTTATCCGCGAGAAGATCCTGCGCGAGACGCGCCAGGAGGTGCCGCACGCGACGGCGGTGCTGGTGGACCGCTGGGAGGACACGCCGCGGCTGCTGCGGATCGCGGCCACCATCTACGTGGAAAGGGAGGGGCAGAAGGCGATCGTCATCGGCGCCGGCGGGGCGATGCTGAAGAAGGTCGGCGCCGCCGCCCGCCTGGAGATGGAAGCCTTCTTCGGCCGCAAGATCTTCCTGGAGCTGTTCGTCAAGGTGCGCCCGCGCTGGCGGGAGGACCCGCGATTCCTGTCCGAGCTGGACTGGCGCTCGATGGCGGGCGGGGAATGAGTGGCGGCGCGCCGGAAGTGATAGATTGTCTGTTGTGAGGCGCGCTGTTTCCGCACTGCTGATTTTGGGACTGCTCCTGCCGGCCTGCCTCCCGGCGCCGGCACAACAAGAGAGCCCCGACGACCGGCTGTACGACCAGGTCCGGCGGCGGCTCGCCAACGACCCGGACGTCAAGGGCGGAGCCATCGAGGTTGAGGTCAAAGAGGGGGTTGTTACCCTGCGCGGTAAGGTCCGCGAAGAGAAGCAGAAGCTCAAGGCCGAGCGGATCACCAAAAAGATCAAGGGCGTCAAGAAAATCGTCAACGAACTGCGGGTGGGCACGGCGATCGAGTAGGGCCCCCCATGTCATCGACAATCATGGCCATCGCCGCCCATCCCGGCGACGCCGTTTTCACCATGGGCGCGACCGTCGCCCAGCACATCGCCGCTGGCGGCGGCGGCGTTTTTCTCAACCTCTCACTGGGTGAAAAGGGCCACCCCACCATGCCGCCGCGGGAATACGGGGCCTTGCAGCGCGCGGCCATGGAGAAGGCGGCCAGGCTCCTCGGCGCCGGGGCGGCCTTTCTCGCTTATCCCGACGCCGAGATTCCCTTCAACGATGAGGCTTGCTTCGCCGCCTGCGACCTGATCCGGGAGCACAAGCCCGACCTCGTCGTCACCCACTGGAGCGGGAGCTGGCACAAGGACCACCAGAACTGCCACCTCATCGTGCGCGACGCCATCTTCTACGCCGGCCTGGCCGCCATCCGCCGCAAACTGCCCGCTCACCAGGTGCGGAAACTCTTCTTCGCCGATAACTGGGAGGACGCGACCAACTTCCAGCCGGACACTTATCTCGACATCGGCCAGGTGTACGAGAAGTGGCTCGAAGCCTGCGCGGTGTTCCCCATGTGGCGGGGCGAGAACAAGTTCTTCCGATATAACGACTACTACCCCAACCTGGCCCTGGTGCGCGGCTGCCTCGGTGGAGCGAAATACGCCGTGGCGCTGATGTCGGACCCCAACCAGCGCTTCGTTCGGGTGCGTTCACTCGCATAGCCCGGCGGCGCGAACAGCGCCGCCGGCGTGGCGGCGCACAGAAACCAGCGTCTGTTCATGGACGCATTATAGCCCGCGATCGGGTGGGGTCGCGGGCGTTGTTCACGCCCGCAGGTACGGCTTCAGCGCCGCGAAGTTGAACTCGATCTCCCGCACCGCTTCGGGCGTGAACTGGAAATCGCGCTGCCGGGAGACGGCCGTCTTGAACACGCCGCGCTTGCGCATGATGTAGGGCCGGACTCCGGGGATCTGCTGGTCCAGGTTGATCATCAGCAGCAGCTTGCTGAAGACCTCCCGCGCCCGGTCCTCGCGCTTGCGCTGCCACTCCTCCCAAATCCGGGCGTAGACATCGGCGTAAGGCGCGCCGGGCATGGTGCCGTCCATGCCGAGGCGCAACTCGAACAGCAGGCCACGGCCGGCGTTGCCGCTGAAGATCGACTTGATTGGCGGCCGCTGCCTGGCCAGCGCCAGCATGCGCTCGATCACCGGGCTGGCCTCCTCCTTCACGTATCCCAGGTGCGGGAACTCGCGCGCCATCTCGACGAGGAATTCCACCGGCGGCGTGAGACCCTTGGCCCCGCCGGTGGTCTGGATGAAGAAGGGGCGCTGGGTGGCGCGCGCCAGGGCGCGGTAGTATTCGCGGAAATCGCCGAGCGAGCGGGCTTCGGCAGGCGGGATCGCAATCACCGCGTCCGGGCCGAGCTTTTCGGCGTGGCGCGCGTACTCGAGCGCTTCAGCCGTGTTCGGACCCTGAATGCCCAGCACCAGCGCCGGCTTCTTGCCGCTGGCGGCCTTGGCCAGCACCTCCATTCCGCGCAGCCGCTCCGGCTTGCTCAGCTCGGTGTACTCGCTGGCAAGCTGCGGCCAGACCATGCCCTGCACGCCGCAATGGTCCAGGAAATCGACCTCGCGGGCCAGGTCCTCGAAGTCCACGTCCTTCGTGGCGGTGTACGGCGTGGCCATGATGATGAAGATGCCGCGCATCGGCTTGGCCGGCGCCTGCGCCCCGCTTACGGGGACCAGGCCGAGCGCCGCCGCGAATTCGCGACGCGTGAAGGTGGTCATGACAGGGGCCCGCTGAACTTCGACCGCAGGAACTCGAGCACGAAGCGGTCGCGTCGTTCGATGACGGCGCGGAAGTCCCGCTTGGACCAGTCATAGAAGCCCCGGCCGGCCCGGGCGCCCAAGTGGCCGCGGCGGATCATCTCCGGCATGATGTCAGGCGCTTTCCGCTCGCTATACAGGTCGCGGGCCACGTAATCGGTGACGGCGTAGGCCAGCTCCAGCCCGACGGCATCCATGTGCTCGAAAATGCCGTATACGGGCAGGCGCAGCCCGAAGCCGGTCTTGGCGGCCAGGTCCACCTCCTCGGGATCGGCGATGCCCTCCTGGACGATGTAGAGCGCCTCGCGCCACAGCGCGTGCTGGAGGCGGTTGCCGAGCTGCCCGGGACGGTCCTTCTTCACCACTACCGGCACCTTGCCGCAATCAAGCAGGAGCTGGCGCACGGCGGCGGCCACCGCGTCGGACGTCCTGGCGCCCTTCACGATCTCGACCAGCGGCATCAGGTGCGGCGGGTTCCAGAAGTGGGTGGTGAGCACGCGCTCAGGCCGGCCGCACCGCGAGGCGATCTCGGTGATGCTGAGCCCCGACGTGTTGCTGGCCAGCACCGCGCCGGGCTTGGCCAGCGAATCCAGGCGGGCGAACAGCTCCTGCTTGAACTCCATGTTCTCGGGCGCCGATTCGATCACCAGGTCGGCGGCGGCGATGGCGGCCTCGAAATCCGTGCCAGCGGCAAGTTCGTGCCCCGTGTGGCCGGGCCGGGCGAGTCCGTTCTCCTCAAGCAGCTTGATCTGGGCGCGGGCCTTCTCCAGGCCCTGCGCGGCGCCCCCTTCGGTGCGGCTGAGGATGGTGGTGCGCAGGCCGCCCAGCGCCAGCGTAACTGCGATCCCGGGCCCCATCATTCCGGTGCCGATGACGGCGGCGGCGCCAAAGGTGTGTTCGGACATTCCTACTTGTATAGCAGATACCTCTCGCGGGTGCGGCGGAAGGCGCCTACGCCGGCCTTCAACGTTTCGGTGATCCGGGCGCCGGTCTCGCCGCGCTTGAGCCGGGCGGCGGTGTCATCGCTGCCGAGCAGGCGCATGACGCCGTCCACGTTGAACTCGCCGGGATGGAACTTGAGCGTCGCATGCAGCAGCTCCAGGCCCATGCGCACCGCATCGAAGACGTCGCGGGCGATGAGCTGGATGTCCAGCCCGTCGCAGTCCTGGTCCTTGTGCACGGACGCGGTGGGGCGGAAGCGGCGGGCGATGAACCGCACGCCGGGGACGCCGCGCTCGTTCAGGTAGTCGGCGACCTCGCGGCCCTTGAACCACGGCGCGCCGACGATCTGGAAGGGCGTGTCGGCGCCGCGGCCCACCGAGACCTGCCGCGACTCCAGCAGGCACGCGCCTGGGTACAGAATCGCCTGCGTCAGGTTGCGCATGTTCGGCGACGGATTAATCCATTCCAGGCCGGTCTCATCGAACCACATGGTGCGCTTCCAGCCCTCCACCGGAATGACGTGCAGGTCGGCGCCGAGCTTGTTCTCGCCGTTGTACATGCGGGCCAGCTCGCCCACCGTCATGCCGTGCCGGATGGGCATGCGCATGTAGCCGACGAAGGAGAAGTACTTCTCCTCGAGCAGCGGGCCCTCGACCGCCACGCCGTTGATCGGGTTGGGCCGGTCGAGGACGTAGTAGGGAATCCCGGCTTTGGCGGCCGCCTCCAGCGTGTAGCCGAGCGTGGTGATGTAGGTGTAGAAGCGCGCGCCGATGTCCTGGATGTCGAACACGAGCGCATCCACGTCCTTCAGCGTCTCGGGCGCGGGCCGGCGCGAGTCGCGCTGGTAGAGGCTGTGGATCGGCACGCCGGTGGCTTCGTCCTTGCCGGATTCGATGCCGGGATCGTCGCGCAGCCCGGTGATGCCGTGCTCCGGGGTGAAGATGGCCGCCAGCTTCAGCTTGGGCGCCCGGGCGAAAACGTCGATAATCCGCTGGCGATCGTAGGTCAGCCCGGTGTGGTTGGTGATCAGCCCGACCCGCTTGCCCGCCAGCGGAGCGAACTGCTGATCGACCAACACGTCGAGGCCGGTCTTGACCCGGCCGGCCCCGGTCAGGCAGCAGAAGGCACACAATCCGAGAAGCGCGCGACGGCCCATATTACCTCCATGTGGGTATTCTAGTACCGCCTAGGTTTTTTTTCAGAGTCACGGCGGGTGCAGGTGTGTTACAAAGAGACAGGTTGGGTGTTAAATTCGAACAAAAGGACCTCTTATGCTCAAGCGCTTGACTTGCCATTTCCGACCGCGTTTCTGGCTGGCCCTGTTGGCACTCGCCGTCCTGGTGCTAAGTATGGGGGCCGTGCTTGGCCTCAGCCAAAACGCGCCATTCGGGGGCGACAGCCTGCCCCCAGTCGTGTTCGTTTCCCGAACCCGCTTAGAGACCCTTAATAACTATGATGTTGGCCCGCCTACCGAGGTTCTCGCCCGCGAGATGACCGTCGGCGGCGCCCTGTACCTGCTCCGGCCGAACATGGAGCTGGTGGCGCTGACCGGCCCGCACACCGGCATCTTCGACGTGCAGCGGCCGATGGTGTCCCTCGACGGCACGCGGGTGGCGTTTTCCGGCGTCAAAGCCCGCAACGGGATGTGGCGCATCTTCGAGGTGAACATCGACGGCAGCGACTTGCGCCAGGTCACTCCGGAGGAGCGGGGCGTGGCCATCCCCGATGACCCAACTCGCCGCGGGCAGAATGCGTCCACTTTCAACCGGTTCGGGGACTTCTCGCCCGCCTGGTTGCCCGACGGGCGTATTGTCTTCAGCTCCTCCCGCTACCCTTCGGTCAGCGGTTCGTGCGGCCAGCGGGCGCTGAACCTGTATGTCATCGATCGCGACGGGCGCAACATGCGCCGCCTCATCACCACGCGCTCCGGCGCCATCAACCCTTACGTCATGGCCAATGGCCGCATCATCATCGGCCTCTGGTTCGACAACATGAACACCCCCGCCTACGACACCGCCGGCCTCCAGCCGCTGGAAGAGGACGTGAACTTCCAGTCGAGCTTCCTGGAGCCATGGTCGGTGAACCCGGACGGGACCGGGGCGGGCCGGATGGGTTACACCGGAGGCTTCCTGACCCACGGTGTGGGCGGCGGCATCCATTATCGCGAGATGCCCAACGGCGAGATCGTCTACACGCGGCGGGCCAGCGCCAGCTTCCTCAGCCACCCGCTGACCTCGGCCATCTCCAAGTTCCGCCCCGGCGACGGGGCACGGAACTCGCCGGAAGGCATCGGCGACCCGGCCAAGCTCGACGGCCCGCACGCGATGATGCCCACGCCGCTGCCCGACGGGCGGATCCTGTTCTCCTATACGCCCGACTCCAAGGCGTGGACCGACGAGAGGCACCGCACCTTTGCCACCTTCGACTTCGGCCTCTACATCTGTGACGGGGACTTCAAGAATATCCGGCTGCTTTACAACAACGCGGTCACGGACGAGCTGGACGCGGTCGCGGTCTACCGCCGGGAAGTGAAGACGCTGCCCGAGGAGCTGCTGCCGAAGCTGCCGGAAGACCCCACAGCCGCCCCGCAGGGCAAGGCAGTAATGATCAACCGCAACGTCTACGCCGACCTGGATCGCCGATTCACCACCAATCTCTCGCCGATGCCGGGCTCGATTGTGGCCATGGATGTCTACGACGACGCGCAGACCTTCTACACCACGCCGGAGTTTCCGCTGCTCCGCAAGCAGATGCCGCGCCCGTACGGCTCCTTTCCGGTGGCCGAAGACGGCTCGGTCCGCCTCGAGCTTCCCAGCGACAAGCCGGCCATCATTGTGCTGCGCGGACCCACGGGTGTGGCGGCCCGCTATCCCGGCTCGCTGGGCGAGATCCGCACTCCTTTCTTTGCCCACGAGATCTTTCGTCCTGGCGAGGTGGTCTCCGGCTGCTCCGGTTGCCACCGCGGCCACATGATCCGGCCGGATATCAACGCCAGAGCGAAGACGAACCTGGCCCGGCTGGCCAATGCGGTGGGCTCCTCGACCCGGAATTCTTCTTACATGGCGGCGGGGCGGGTCAACGACAGCCACATCGGCCTCGCCAATGGGTACTACCAATGGGTCCCGGCGGCCACTGACATCTGGCCCTGGGTCCGGCTGATGTGGGAGCGGCGCATCACCGCGCGGGAGATCATGATTTACCCGCGACCTGGCGTCAGCCAGCCGGTCGGCGACTTCGAGATCTACCTGAGCGACGGCAAGCGGCTGAGCGCGCGCTCCGACCCGGCGCGGCCCGAGGAACCGATCACTGTGGCCATCCCCAACCCCGGCCCGGTCACCTGGATACACTTCCAGTTGCTCGGCTACTGGAACGGCGAAGCGCCGGGCATCGCCGAGATCAGCGTCGCCGGCGACCCGGTGCGGACCGTGGGCGCAACGCCGCCGGCGCCGGTTCCATCGGTGGCGGTGACGCCGGGGACCTTGCGGCTGAGCTGGGCGCGCAGCCCCTCGCGCTCGGTAATCGGCTACAAGATCTTCGCTGGGAAATCGCCGAATGACCTGCCCATAGAGTGGGACGTCAGCAACGTCACCAGCTACCAGCCCGAATACCTGGAAGCGGGCGCGACCTATTACTTCCGGGTAGTGCCATACGATGCGGAGCAGTTCGGCCCGCCGCAGGTCAAGGAAGCCTCCGGCGCGCTGGTTCCGCCACGGGTGGACCGCATCATGCCCGTCAGCGGCCCGGTCTGGGGGGACACCGACGTCACCATCGAGGGCGACGGCTTCCTGCCCGGCCTGGCCGTCAAAATCGGCGGCCAGTACCTGCGCAACGTTAAGGTGGTGAGCCCGCAGAAGATCACCGGGACCACCTACCGGAACTCGGCCGCCTTCCACGACGTCATGGTGCGCAACGCCGGCAAGCAGATCAGCGTGCTGACCAGGGCCTTCAAGCACGAGTAGGACAGGCATTCCTGCCTGTCGCCACCTCGAAGACGAGATGCGGCCGTCGTATCTCGATTACGCCATGAGCGTGATCATCGGCCGCGCGCTGCCGGACATCCGCGACGGCCTGAGGCCGGTGCACCGCCGCATCCTTTACGGCCTGCACGGGATGGGGCTGGCCTTCAACCGGCCCACCCGCAAGTGCGCCAAGATCGTCGGCGAGGTGCTGGGCAAGTATCACCGGCACGGGGACGCGGCCGTCTACGACGCGCTGGTGCGCATGGCGCAGCCGTTCACCATGCCCTATCCGGTGGTGGACGGGCAGGGCAACTACGGCTCGGTGGACGGCGATCCGCCGGCGGCCATGCGGTACACCGAGGCGCGTCTCTCGCGCCTCGCCTCCACCATGCTGGCCGACATCGACCCCGACACGGTCGACTTCCGCCCCAACTACGCGCCGCTTCTGGAAAATGAGCGGCACAAGCCAGGGTTGGCGACTTCTCGCTCATGTGGTATGGTGTTAATATAATCCGTTCACAAATGCCCAACCAACAGCTACCCTCCATCGACAGCAAAGCCGCCCCATGGCTGCCCGTGCTTAACGAGCAGACAGGCGTCACGTTCCACATCAAAGAGTTATTTCGGGATCCAGACACCGGCATGGGGGTATGTATAGTGCGCTACCCTGCCGGGTTCATCAATCCTTGGCACACTCACCATTGCGCCCATGGCATGTACGTGCTCGAAGGAACGCTCGTCACCCACGAGGGTCGCTACGGTCCAGGATCGTTCGTCTGGTTCCCTGAAGGGCCTGAAATGCAGCACGGCGCTACGGCGGAACAGGACGTCACGGTGTTATTCGTAACCAACAAGCCATTTGACATACACTACCGCTGAACGAGAGAGCGGGGGAAGCCCGGGCCAAGCGAAAGACAAGCGCGCCTCACGGCTTGGCCGAGTGCTCTTTAGGACTCACTGCCCGCATCCCTTCGAGCAACGCGTGTTTTGCGAAGCCGATCGGACTGCACCAGCACATCGTCGAGAATGAGCGATGGTATAGACTCGGATCATGAATGAAGCCAGCGACGGCAGGATTAGGCCGGCCGACCGGTCGGCCTAAGACGGGAGGGCAAGTTCTGGGATATGCCAGAAGTGGTTGTAGACGGAATGGTTGCTGGCCCGGCCGCTGGCGGGAAGTCCGTGTTAGGCCGACCAGGATCGGTTTTATCCAGGTCAACCTAGCTAGAAACAAGAATTAGCCATCAGGAGGTCGCGCGATGAACATAAATTACGCCTCTCAGCAGGAATCTGTAAGACCCGCCGATTTCATTGGATTTCTGTGAACAGCGCGTTTCGGGTAGACTCGGCAGGGTGCGGGATACCGACTGGACGAAGATTCTGGGATGGCCGGGATACCGGGTGTTCCAGCATGAGATCGATGAGGAGCAGAAGCGGCTGAAGCTGTGGGTGCGGCGCAAGCGTGGCAACCGCAAGCTGGTCTGTTCCGGCTGTGGTCGGCGGGTGTACCAGTTCGTGGAGGTGTACGAACGGGAGGTGCGGGATCTGCCGTGCTTTGAGTTCCGGACCACGGTGGTGATCGAACTGCACCGCATTCGCTGTCCCGACTGCGGGGTGAAGGTCGAGCGGGTGGACCAGTTGCCCAGCAAAGCGCCGTTTTCCAAGCGCTTCGAGGAGCTGGTGGGCCAGGCGTGCGAAAGTGCCCCGGCTAGCCAGGTGGCTGGTCGGATGGGACTGGCGGAGAGCACGGTGCGCGCTCTCGATCTCCGTTACCTGGAGCGGTGGGAGGCGAGTCGACGCCGGCCGCCGCTGCGGCAGATGGGAGTGGACGAGCTGTTCAAGGGCAAGAAGGACAAGTTTCTGACGGTGGTGTGCAACCTGGAGACGGCCGAACCGTTGTGGCTGGGCAAGGAGCGGAAGAAAGAGACGTTGGATGATTTCTTTCGTAGCCAGTTGACCGCTCGCCAGCGGAGACGGATTGAGGCGGTCTGTGTGGACATGTAGGAGCCGTTCCGGCTGAGCCTTGAGCAGTGGCTGCCACGATGCAGGATCGTCTATGACCGGTTCCATGTGATGCAGCACGCCAACGCCGCGGTGGACGAGGTCCGGCGGGCCGAGTTTTTCCGTCAGGGGCCGAAGAAGCGAGGGCTGATCAAGGGGAAGCGCTGGCTGCTGCTGAGCCGCTGGAAGAATCTGAGTCTTCCGCAACGAGGCGACTTGAACCGGCTGTTTCAACTGAACCGGCGCCTGTTCAAGGCCTACCTGTTGAAGGAGAGTCTGGAGCGGCTGTGGCAGTACCGCTATGAAGGGGCGATGAACAACTACCTGCGAAGGTGGATCGATCAACTGAGATGGCAGCGGCTGAAGCCGTTTGAGAAGCTGGCCATGATGCTGGTGGAGCATCTGGACGGCCTGTTGAACTACTGCCGGACGAAGGTGCGGTTTGGGGTGGTGGAAGCCGTGAACGCGAACCTTCGTCTGCTGATCAACCGCGGCCGGGGCTACAAGAACCTCCGCTATCTGCTTCTGAAGGCTAAGCGAATGGCGGTGACGAACACGGAACTGGTCGCTTTTCGTGTGGTGAGAAAAGCCGCGTAAAATGGCACCCTCTTACAGATTCCTGCTGAGAGCCTAAATTACTTTGGGACAAGAAGAAGCGGGCGCTATACCAGCATCGCGCCGCCCTGAGCGAGCCTCCGGCGCGATCGGTCGCAAAGAAGGGGGTGATTGTGACGACGAAGGATTCACGTTCCGGCCAGTTGACGCGTCGCGAAGCCATCGGCGTGATCGGTGCGGCAGCGGGGAGTCTGAGCGGGGTGGCAGCGGCCGTCGCCAGTCCTTTTCGAGGGAGCAGCGGCGCGCAGGGCAGCTCGGCCGCAGCGGAGGAGAAAGCCAGGCAGTGGCTCGCGCAGGTCGTCGAGCCGGTGATCGAGCCGGAGATCCCCATCCTCGACCCGCACCATCACCTCTACAATCGTCCCGGCGGTTCGCGGTACATCCTCGAGGACTTCCTGGCCGACGCCAACGGGAACAACATCCGGCAGACGGTATGCGTCGAGGCCAGGTCGATGTACCGCGCGGACGGCCCGGGGGCCTTTCGCTGCGTCGGCGAGGTCGAGTGGGTGAACGGCATCGCCGCCCAGAGCGCCAGCGGGCTGTGGGGTGAGACGCGGGTGGCGACCGGCATCGTCGGTGGCGGCAATCTGCTCCTCGGCGACGACGCGGCGCCCGTGCTCGAGGCACAAATGGCGGTCAGCCGGCGGTTCCGCGGCATTCGCCAAAGCGTGGTGTGGACGAATCCGCCGGTGCGTCCACAGAGCACCACGGGGCACATGATGGCGGATCCGAGGTTCCGCAAGGGCTTCTCGCACCTGGCTCGCTTTAACCTCTCGTTCGAGGCGTGGCTCTATTACAACCAGCTCCATGACCTGGTCGACCTGGCGCGCGCCTTCCCGGAGACGACGATCATCCTGAACCACTTGGGCGGGCCGCTCGGCGTCGGCGCCTGGGAGGGTAAGATTGAAGAGGTGTTCCAGGCCTGGAAGCTTGCAATGAAAGAGGTGGCGACCTGCGAGAACGTCTACGTGAAGGTGGGCGGCCTTGGCATGGACTACCTCAATGGTTTCGGTTGGTCACAGCGCGCGAAGCCGCCGACGAATGACGAGCTTGCGGAAGTGAATCGCCGCTGGGTCGAATACGCGATCGAGGTATTTGGTCCGAAGCGGAGCATGTTCGAGAGCAACTTCCCGCCGGACAAGAGGTCGTCCTCGTATACGGTGCTCTGGAACAGCTTCAAGAAGCTGACCAAGTCGTATTCGAAGTCCGAGCGCACGGCGCTGTTCCACGACACCGCGATACGCGTCTACCGGCTCTCCAGCGTGTAGTGCGCGCCAGAATTCGGGGACTCAGACGGATCCCCTGAAAGGTAGTAATTTGCTTTTCCCGGTTAAGGCACGTCAACAGTCTTGATCGGTATCAATCTTTCTTTACTTTCGTCTTCCGAAGGTATGGCTAACACTGCGTTCCAAGGGACGCCCTACATGCCGCTTCGCGGCATTCCGGGTGCCCCTTAACTTCTACGTTAGGGCCACGAAGCGACTGACACGAAAGGGTTTGTGCAGGATCCCGCGACTCGGAAACAATCCACTTGGACCTAACACGCCCATACCGCCACTGTGGCTCCTCGATGAAGTGGAACTCTCGACTACTCAGAGAGTTGCAGGCAATTCAGCCCCGTAGGGACGGAGAATGACAGCCAGCAACGAGCGAACCTTGTGTGATCACTTGCAGGATCGGGCATTCCCGGCGGCGTGGGGTGGGGCAGATGCGCGCCCAGGTTGGCGGCCCCGACCACCCCACACCGCCTTCACGCCACCGCCAGCCAAAGCAACAGTCACAAGCCAGCCCGCATTTCTTCTCCTTTCCACCTCAATGCATTACCGAAAACCAACCAGCCCCGCCGCCCAGAACCGGGTGTTG
>ERZ1292640.992-Hain-H43-02um-R1-992-length-23599-cov-5_pt1 | contig 23599 bp, 9 predicted proteins | sample MGYA00564404_ERZ1292640 | MGnify/ENA primary metagenome ERZ1292640 (study PRJEB36523, sample SAMEA6512636) | groundwater metagenome | collected 2019-01-08 | study: AquaDiva: Metagenomics assemblies of 32 groundwater samples
ATTTTTTTTGGGAAATTGTTTCCAAACCTGTCCCACAATTCATCATGTGCGGATCTTCGGGATTCATCCATCATCAGTTCCTCAAAATGGTCCATTACGCGGTGCCCTATCAACTTAGGGTAAATTCTGTTGTAAATCGTTTCTGTTTTTTGATGTGTGATTTTCATACGATTATTTTCCCCTAACCAATTATTATTGGTTTAGAATCCCTTCAAAAGCTGGTAAAGCCCCCCTCCAATGAGCCCCCCGCAAATTGATGAGAGCAAATTCACCGTATCATTGTTTATCTGCCGCCAGCCCTTGTGGTAAACCGTTTTGGTTCCGCACTTGTGGATTTCGCGCTCGGTTTGTTTTTTGCACTTGGGGCACCAGTACATCACCTGGATCGTTGCACCTAGGAGGGAATCAACAAGCGCGCCGGCAACTCCGGCAAAAGCCGGGATTGCTATTAGGAAGATTGGCTCAATTGGGGGCGTTTTGAAATAACTTGTCCCAAGGTCTGCAAGGATATATGCCAAAACGCCAATAGCAAGGGCGCCCAGGAATGCGGCGGAAAGACCAAGCCATGAAACCGCTCCTGAAACCCCTTTTTCAACCTTCTTGAAATTGGTGATTAGGTAAGCTTTATCACTCAATACCCCAATTTCCGTGGAAAGGGTATCTGCGGTAACAGTCGCAACAACTCCAAGGAAGGCAAAATAGAGGGTATTTAGTGGATAATACCGGTTAGCAATCGCAATGAGTGCCGCAAGCGCGCCATTTGCGGCAACCTGCCAAAAATCCCTAACGCCGCCCTTGGCGAATTCCTTATTCACTTCGGTTTTTTCCTTCGCCCTATATTTCGTGAAGGCGCTTGCAGAAACAAAGAAAACCGCAAGGATGAAAAACCAGTTCCAGCCCCCGAAGGTGAATATTGTAAGCCCAACGAGAATGGCGGCAAGTATCCCACCTTCTGACAGAAGCCTGTGTTTTGCAGCAACGCTCCCAAGAACGAGCGTTGCGATGATCCCTACGAGGAAGGAAAATTCCATATTTTTGATTAACCTTAAATTGCCAAATCAAAGGAAAATAATCATTGGAAAAAAAGAAAAACCAGATGGATTGGAAATATTGCAATATAACCTTCAATCCCAATATTTCGGAAATAGCTATCAATCCTTTCATTTGCCGGCCGTTCTTATCTTTTCCCCAAACGCCGCTTTGAGGCTTCCATCATTCAGGTGGAGCGCCTGCTTTGCCAGTTCCATTCCGCCAAGGATTTCAGGCATCACAATCACATCCGCGCCGGCGCCGTGGAGCTTTCCAACAGACTGCTCCGAGAACGCACGGCTGGCAATCTTGATGCTTTTATTTGCCTCCCTTGCCGTCAACACGAGGAAAACATTGTTTGAATCATTGTTAAGGGCGGCAACAAGGAGTTTAGCCTTTTGTATTCCCGCCTTCCTTAGGGTTTCCTCCATGAGGGCATCCCCCTGGACATATGGCGCATTCCCATCCTTTAGGCTTCCAATTGCCTTATCCGCCAAATCCACCACGACGTATTCCTCCCCTGAATGCTTGAAAATTTCGCATGCGGTCCTGCCCAAATCGCCAAAGCCGCAAACTATTATGTGATTTTTCATCCCATCAATGCGCTTTTTCATCCTTTTCTCACCCAATTCCAAGTTCACAACATAGCCCGTAACAAATTCAACCAAAACCGCAAACACCAGCCAGCTTGAAAGCGCCAGGAACAGCGATGCGACCTTCGAGGGAAAGGAATAGCTCAAGGTGCACTTCCCAAGCGTAAGGGAGCAGACGGTTTCGTACAGCGCATCAAAAGGCTGGAATTTTTCGAAGAAAATAAATGAAAAAATCGCCAGGGCGCTGATAATTATAAGCAGCCCCAGCAGCAATTTCCGCGCCTCCCCCCGTATCCTTTCCTCCCTGGTTTCCACGTTCACGACCGGAAGGAATAAGCTGAAATCATTTATAATTACGACTACTCCGGAAGACTGGAAATTTGCAATGAAGGCGCATTCGCAGCATGCCTCCTCCTTCATAATTAAACCGTTTTTTTGCAAGCCAAGGGTTAAATATAAATCCTGCATCCAAGATGTTTTTGGGAAACTGTGCACCTATTTTTCAATTAATAATTCTTACTGCTTATGCACCCGAAATGACCCCTAGCTTTCTTTATAAGCCCCCGAATTCCATATTTTCGAGTCGCTGGAGGCTTTGAGGTGGTTAGATGTGGCTCAAGTTGGCGGCACTATTTGTGATATGGCGATTAGGATCCGATTGAATCCCTAGCCGCAGCTGGAATGGACTATAAGGCACTAGCGCCCTCCTTTCTTAGAGGAAGCAATAGCGATGATGAAAAAAGAACCTTCTGAAAAACGTGCGCTACGTTTTGATGAGCGAATGTTACGATCTGAGCTATTGCTTTTGCATTCCCTACTTAAAAAAGGTTTCCTTGAACTGCCCGGAGTGGGTTCGTTTTGAGGATGCAGCCTTAGTTCCATGCAATCGTACGCCCACCCGAAGGTAAATAAAAAGCTGACACCCAATGGGGGCTAAGCCCCCAACACCAAGGGGAATGACTTCCCCTATGCTCCAGAATCCCGATGATTCTGGGCATGCTAAGAACCCTAGGGGTTCTGACGCACCGGGTTGCCCTACCCCTTCAAGTGCGCCGCCTCCCCCCTATTTACTTGCGTGAATCCGAAGGTAAATAAAAAGCGCCGCATTAAGGATTCCATGATATTGATCACCGGAGCAACCGGAAGGATAGGCGGCGCGCTTGCAAAAAGGCTGATTTCCTCTAAAAAATACAAAGGAAAGGTCCGCATCCTTGTTAGGGATGTTTTGAAGGCAAAAACCCAATTTGGATCTACCGTTGAAATTTTCGAGGGGGATTTGGCTTCCGCGCACGATTTTATTGCTATTGCGCAGGCATGCAAGGGAGTTGATGCCATTATCCACTGCGCAGCTAGTGTTGATTATTCCCTCCCGGAAAGGGAGATGATGCAGCAGAATTATTTTGGGACAGCGCGGCTGATAAAATCAGCAAAACTACAAAAAAAATCCCCGAAATTCATATTCATATCATCGACATCGATTTACCGGGGGGTTGACGGGGAAATTTCAGAGGCAACTCCCCCAAAACCATTCAATGCCTATGGGAAAAGCAAGCTGGAGGCGGAAAATGCGCTGAAAAATTCGGGCTTAAATTACATAATACTGCGGCCATCTGTCGTCTATGGCGAGGGCTTCAAAACCGGATTTGCCCCCGTAATTAAAATGATCGCTAAGGGGAGGATGCCTATTATTGGGTTTGGGAAAAATCATATCCCCCATATCTATCTAAGTGATTTGGTTGATGCGATAATTCTTGCCCTTGAAAGCAAGCTTAAGCATGAGGATTTCATCATTTCTTCCGGTGAGAAAATAACCCAGCTCGAAGCTTATGGCATCATCGCAAAGGAACTTGGCGTTTCCCCCCCTAATCTGCATTTCCCAAAATCCATATCCTATTTTGCCGCCGGGCTTGGCCATTCGCTTTACCTCCTCCTGGGCAAAAAGCCCAAAATTTTCAGGGAATACGTACACACGGTGGCAGAAAACAAAGTAATTAATATTGGTAAGGCAACAAAACTGCTGCACTTCAGGCCAAAGGTGGGCTTTAAGGCTGGCATCAAGAAATTGATTGCCGGGATTAGGGGTGCATGAATGCAGTTTTGGCAGTGCAAAGCGCAACGTTAAAATCATTGTGATTAAAAATAATTTGTGGTAATTATGAAATTGCACGTAGTTTTGGAAAAGCAAGATGAAGGCGGATATACCGCCTATATTCCCGAATTACCCGGCTGCATCTCCCAGGGCGATACCCGGGATGGAGCACTTAGGAATATTAAGGAAGCCAGGGAGCTTTATTTGGAGGAAATTACGAAAGTGGAATTGAAACACCTGCTTTCGAATGTTCAAATCATTCCTGCTGTGATATAATGGGCAGGCTTCCCGTAATATCCGGGAGGGAGATATTGAACGTTGCCTTAAACCTAGGTTTCTCAATTATGAGGCAAAAGGGAAGCCATTTGATTTTAAGGAAGGAAAAAAGGATGCTCGTAATTCCGATGCATGCAAATAAACCAATTAAAAAGGGCACTTTGGTTCAAATCCTAAAAATGCTTGAAATTAGCCGTGAGGATTTTGACAAATATTTTTGAGTGATGCCAATGAAATACGAATGCGAAAATTGCAAATTGAATTTTGATTCGGAAGACCCCCAGAACTGCCCTAGATGCTCAAGCCGTAAAATCAGGCGCTCATTTGCCGACAAGAAGAAATTTGGGGAAAAAGGGGGTTTTGGCGCTGGTTCGTCCCATGGAAGCTCAAATTCGAGCCATGGATCGGCAACCCATTCTGCATCATCGCTAACTGGGCCATTCCCAACCGGTTCATCCACAGGTTCAAACCCGTCATCTTTATCCGGTCCAACAAAGCCCATGGGCGCATCCCCAACAGCCGGCAAGGTATTTTTCTCGCATCAATCAAATATCGGCAGGGACGGCAAGGAGGGCTGGCGCGATTTCCACAAAAGCGAAGTTAGGGTTTGCCAGGATTGCGGCGGCACGGAATTCGACTTCAACTGGAAGCGAAAGGAAAGGAGCTGCAAGAAGTGCGGCTCGATCTATCCGCTTGCAAGGAGGATGGGGTAAAACAGCAATACTCTTCCATAATTCCCTCGTAAATTTTGCCCCTAGGCGCGACCCTTAAACCCCCCATTTGAATATTTAGGGTTTCCTAACTGGTTAATAAACATTCACAAATGCAAAGGTAGCTGGGGTTTTAGTGGGGTTTAATCGTCTTTATTCTCTGATAGTATTAGTGCCGCTTCTTTTGGGCATAACTTATTTGGCATCAGTTGGCACAGGATTCAACCTGGGCGGCAACCCTAGCATCCAAGCCGATCTCCAATTTGCATCCCCATCCCCAATTGCAAATGATACGCCAATCGACCTTGTTCCACTTGTCAATGCGACCGCCTCGCCATCCCCCTTGCAAACCCCTTCCCCAACGGAGATAATTTTCCCGACCTATGAACCCTCCCCTTCGCCCTCAATCCTGCCCCAAGATATTTCCTCTCCAACGCCCGATCCATCAGTTTTTCCCGATGCGCCCCAGGTAAATAGCTGCGGAGATGTAATTACCACAAATCTTGTGATGACCAACGATCTTCTATTATGCACCGGCAATGGATTGGTTGTAAATGCAAACGCCATTCAAATCGATTGCAATGGTCACACAATATCCGCTACACCGCAGGGTGCAAGCAACACCAAATCCGGAATTCTTGCCTTTGGTAAAACCGAAATTACAATTAAGAATTGCAAAATATTGAATTTTTACATCGGTGTCAACTTTAGCTCAGTGAATTTCAGTTATGTCCTCTTAAGCAACTTAACTGGCAACTTTTTCGGAGTTAGGGCAATCAATTCAAGGAGCATAACCGTAAGCAACAATTCATTTTCCAATAATGGCAACATGGCTATCAATTTGGTCGATTCAAAAACCAATTTAATTTCCTCTAATACTGTGAAAAATGCACCTAGTTTTGGAACCTATGGAATTTATGTTCAATCATCAAATGGCAGCATAGTTAGAAATAATTCTGTTAGTGGGATGACCCTTGATGGAGTTGTCGTCATAGTTTCAAATTCAAATGTTATCGATTCGAATATCCTTTTTTCCAATTCGCAAAGCGGTTTGGCGTTCCAATTGGATGCAGCATTCAATAATGTCACTAATAATACCATTCGGCAAAACGGCCGGGGGATCATGATTTCCGAAGTATCGTCAAACAATTTAATAAGCTCCAATAATATTACAAATAATACAAATTATGGGATTGACTTCCTGACTTCTGCTCCAATCAGCAATAAGGTTTACAATAATTTTTTCAGCAATACTGTTAATGCAAAAGCAACTGGGCTTAATTTCTGGAACATCACAAAAACCGCCGGCACGAACATTATTGGCGGCCCGTTCCTTGCCGGCAATTACTGGAATAATTACAACGGAACTGACACTACTGGTGATGGTATTGGCGACAACAACCTCCCATATACATCTGGCGCTCAAATTACGGCTGGAGGGGATTATGCGCCCCTAGTGCTTCCGGCACCGTTTATGTGCGGGGATGTTAACAATAATGGAGTTGTAGATGTCCTTGATGTTTCCAGTTTTAGGAACTACGTTTATCATGGTTCATCTGTTCCAACAAACCTCCCTGCAGGCGATATCAATGCAGATGGAGTATACGATGCCTTTGATGTTGCATTACTTACTAGGCTGGCCTTTTATGGCGGCGTAACCTGCGGACCTAAAGGAACAGTAAATTCATCAGCAACAATAATACTGGACAATCCGATACAATTGATTGCCGGGAATTTCAGCTTCCCAATCCGTGCCGCTTTCAATAATCCTGCAGAAGTTTATCAGGTAAGGATTTCCTATAATTCGACCAAGTTAATATCGCTAAATACGACTGCGCTTGCCCCCGAACTCCTAAACCGCATCTCATCTCCCGGATTGGTTGTTTATGGTGATACCAATACTTCCGATCCGATTGACCTTTACTTTGGTTCAGCTAACCTTACAAATGCATTATTCAGGAATCTCACATCGAATTTGAATCCGTGCAATATCAGCATTATAGGCGCCGAGGTTGCTGATTACGATGGAAGAAAGTTCACGAATGTAAACATTGTCAACCCAACGCTATGCCAACCCCCAACCGGGAATTTGACGTGTGGAAGCTTGGTGAGTGCCAGTTCCACCTTGACAACCGACCTGCTCAACTGCCCGGGCAATGGCCTTGTAATCAATGGGAATAATGTCCAAATCGACTGCAATGGCCATACCATCTCCGCAGCAACCCCCAATACCGGCACCGGAATCCTCTCCTCCAGCAAAACCAATGTCACAATCAAGAATTGCAAAATATTGAGGTTCAACACAGGAATCGATTTCACCTCCACGAATGCCAGCTCAATGATAAATAACAATTTAACAAATGATTTCCGTGGCGTTTTGGTCTCGTCCTCCAAGAATGATACCGTGATTGGCAATTTCTTTGGGGATAACGGAAACATTGCTCTATACATTTTGTTATCTGCTACGGTTACCGCAAAATCAAATACGGTCATAAACGGAGTTGGCGGCGGAACTTACGGAATTTACTTGGCAGCGGCAAATGCGAGCATAATCCGAAATAATACTGTAAGCGGAATGGGCCTTGATGCCCTTTTGCTCATCAATTCGCATATGAATCTTGTGGAATACAACAAACTTATTTCCAACTTCCAAAGCGGCCTGTTCATTTTGCAATCCTCAACCTTGAACAATGCCACCAACAATTCCATCCTCCAGAACGGCGAGGGCATCATTTTCTACCAGCCCTCAACTAAAAACATAATCAAATCGAACAACATTTCTGACAACATTTATGCTGGCATCTATTTCCTGGATGCGAATGCAGCAAACAACACGATTTACGATAATTTCCTGTCAAACACCCTCAATGCCCACGCAAACGGATCCAATTTCTGGAACGTAACCAAACGGCCCGGTATTAACATCGTCAACGGCTCCTTCATTGCCGGAAATTACTGGAGCGATTACTTTGGCATCGACACAGACGGTGATTTCATCGGGGATACGAACCTGCCCCACACCTCGAGCGGAGAGATTTCCATTGGAGGGGATTTTGCGCCATTGATCAGTAATGCCACCCAACCGTTTGACTTTACCTGGCATGTAGTTGCTGCAACCGCAGCCGGCGGGCATGCCTCAGGCCCGGACTGTGATGAATATGGTACTGGCAGCATCAATGATACCGATTATGATAGGTTCATCGCAAACCTGACAAACAAATGTAATGCAGACATAGCTGGAATCAAAAGCATGTCCATAACATTTGGAGGAATCACATACTTTGGGAACCCAAAAAGCGACATATTCCTCACAAACAAAGCCGCCGAGATATATGCCTGGATTACTAGTGAACCCGAATTCGAGTTGCATGCAAGCAAGAAGGTTGCAGAAAGCATGAACCACCCATTTGATTACAATATTTCTGCGGATGGAACTCTAAGTCCACGACAATATTTTGATTATACTATTACCGCTGTTGGGGATGAGATTTACAATCATCAAACCACACAAAAGGTCGAATGCAATCTAGAAAAACCTGGGACTCTATTCAGGAAATGCGAAGAAGAAGCCTTTTGCGGAGGAGGACCTTCGAGCCCCTATGTTTTCATTAGCCCAGAAAAAAGGATTTACGATGACACAAGGGGTGACTGGAGCATTAATTCGCAGACCTTAACAAGCAGCGCCTTTGCCCTAAATATTAGGCATTGCAACCGGGGCGCATTCTTAAAAGGATTTGTAAATCTCATTTATGAAATCCCAGTTGAGGGCAACATAACTAGGGATTGGTCCAGGACTCAAACTGGAGGTCAGTTTTGGGTACAAAACGGAGAGGAAAATAAATATTTCGCGACTTATACCAAAGGATTTGGTTCGGGTCTTCCGCCAGATAATCCATTGGTTTCAATGACTTACCCAGAATCCATCCGCCTCAAGGAATACAAGCTAAAAGCGAGCAATTCCACCGTAAAACTTTCAATTAACTATACCGATAACAAAACCTACGCAATCACTTTCTACACCGAACCCTGGACCAGCAAGAAGAATAGCTCAACAACAATCAACAAAAGTGATGAGGTAAAAAATGTCACATCCCACAACGTCAAAGCGCCGAATAATGACACAAGGTATACTGTTGCTGTTTCTTCAATTTGCTATAATTGCCCTGGCCCAGCAGTCTACCGAGATATTAATGGCGATGGAGTAGTGGAATTTGGCCAGCCCATCGCCTGGATGGATGGCTTCAACGCAACTGATGGGGGTCCGGTTGGCTATTACATGTTTTCGGCAATTGATGCCATTCCTCCAATTGCCATAATTGACAATATTACAAATTCTACCTCGAGCCCGATCAATTTATCCATTTTTGGGGATGATGTTAATTTCACCGGGCATGGGGTACCAGAGTTGAATATTACGACCTGGTGGTGGAGATCCCATAAGGAAGGAAGGCTTGGATCGATTCCCTCATTTGTCATTAATTTCCTTACGCCAGCTAATCCCCATCTTATTTACTTTAGTGTTTATAGCAATGCCGGCTTATGGTCGCCGGAATCCCCGCTCTCAATTAGGCAATTGATTGTAAACAGGCCCCCGGTTGCCGTTATAAATTACATTAACGGGTTCAAGGATGAAACAGGCCAATTGGTTGCGATTATGGGTGAACCAGTTGAATTCAATGGATATGGGTTTGATATTGATGGTTATGTTGAGAATCAATCCTGGACTATTGCGGGTATTGAATATAAGAAGGGGATTGCCTCCCATACTTTTTCAAATGGCATCACTCCGCGAACCGAAAGGGTCACATTCAAGGTAAAGGACAACGTTGGAACCTGGTCAAAGGAGGTTTCACGGGAAATTCTCGTCATTAGGACTCCCGTTTTGCTCCTCCCTGATTATCTAAGGGGCAAAAAGGAGATGAGTGAATTAAAGAAATCCCTTGAAGCTAGTGGCCGAAGCGTTTACGTAGCTGATTTAGCCAAACCTGTCACGATTGATGTTGGATTTTCCTATCCCCTGAAATCCGATACATTCAAGGATTTGGCCCTTGCCTATAATATTTTCTACAGCTTCAGGGAGATATTTTTGGACCTGAAGGAAATGAGGGCATTGGTAGGCAGCAACGATCCGGATTTCATGAAATCCTACAAGAAATTCAGGGAGAGCATGAATCATGCCAAGGACGCCCTTGAATTGCTTGAATACAAGACAGATCAGCAGCCTCTCAAGGCCAAGATTGGAGAGCTAAATGAGGTACTGGACATAATTGACAAGAAAGTGGAGGCAGCTATTGCGGTTAAAAACGATGTCGTTGCGCTTAAGGATAAATTTGACGAAATATTCAACTTCATACAAGACCCCGACTTTTTTGATAATTTATGGAAAGGGCTTCTAGAAAAATTCGAATTCAAGATAAATGAGATGATCCCAGCTGAAATCAAGATTTCGCCACTTAAAATTAAACTGCCAATGCCCGAAAAGGCAAAAGTTCCAATCATTGGCCTTGTAAAAACCGGGGTAATCAAGATTCCGGGCGAACTCATCGTTTACAAGGATTCCTTCACCAAAAAAATCAAGCGCGGGGATAAGGAAATAAATGCAACACTAGGGTTTACGCTGAAAGTAAAAGACATTAAGCCCGAACTTGAAGATCTCAAAGACCTGAAACTAACCGGGAACCTTTACATTGCCGACATTACCGTAGGCATAGATCCGCCTGATTTGCCGTTCACCCTTTATCCGGATGAGATCAGGTTTGACCAGATCCCAATAGGCGGGAAGAATGGCATCATCCAAGGGACAATTGACCTCCGCGTTGTGCTTTCGGAAAATGCAGCTGAAGGATTGACAATAACCATCGAGGGGCAGACAATTTATGCAAAGAAATGATTTGAGACCAAAAATAGTCCTGTTATTGCTAGCCATGCTTATGCTCCTGAATATGGGGGTCGTTGATGCCTTTAAGGTGTGCTTTAGTTTTGACCCAGATTCGCCGGGTTCATCGTGCATCCATGAGTCTATCATTCAAGAAGCATTCTCTATCAATGATAAGCCCTTTCTTAAACCGGATATAATGGAAACTATCACAGACCAACAGTGGGAAGTTGATATAGACGACCATTTTTGGGATTCGGAATATCATTTTGATGCTTGCTCATTTAGTAAATCAGTAAAAACTATTAACAAACATTACGGACTTCTTCTGGATTATCTAAATCCCGACCTACAAAATCAGATACCTGGTATTCCAGATCCGGATAAAGCTGCTATCGAATTTGGAACACTCCTCCATCCTGCCGCTGACTTTTACGCTCATTCTAATTGGATTGAGCAAGGACAGGGAAAATTAACTCTTGTTGATAGACGTCTAAGCGAGTGGAAGGATTTATCGGGAACACTTTCCGACTATGCGATAGTAAACGGAGCTGTTTTAGTGGAGGATCTAAAGGAAGGTGACATCGTTCCGAAAAATTATAAATTAAATCCATCCTCAATTTCTGATCCATTACATGGAAAAACATTTACCGTTACTACCCCATCGGGTGATGTAAAAAAAGGCATAATTTCTGGTTCGGCCTATGGGTCAGATCTCTGTCCAAATAGTGTAGCAATAGGGCATTGGGATGTTGGTGACTCCTTAAAACCGGGATTGGGTTTGTATTCCGGTTCTGGTGCTCCATTTGATCAAGACATAGACGAGAACGGCTATGGAACAGGACTTAATAAAGATACGCCGGAAAGACCAGAACACTTTGCTGCAAGAGCGTGGGCAAAACTTCAAACTAAACATGAATTTTGTCGATTACTAAGCCTAGTACAGAGAGATTATGGCGAAGCTGGTTTAAATTATATTAAAGCTGCATGGATAGAGCCATCTACTGACCTAAGCACTGTATGTAAATGTCTTGTAATTGGCTCACAAGCAGGTAAAACTAATCAAATGTCTTCAGCTACTTCAGATGAGTCCTGCGGATCCCCAATTGCGGATGAACAAGAGGAATTGGAAGAATTCGAAAGCAATACGCGGGAAAACCAATTCACGAAATTCCCGGTTGTAAAGGTTGACATGAGCATAAGCAGTTCCGTCATTAATCTGCGGCTTTCAAACGCGCCGATTCAGGGATCAGCAAAAATTGTGGGAGAGGAAATTGACAAAATCAAAGCTGAAACAGGAGTTAAAAGGGTCGATCTGGTTGGATCGGGCATGGGCGCACTGGCAGCGCATTTCTACACGAATTATGGGTATAGGTTCGATGTGAGGAAGGAAGTCTTGATTGGAGCTTCCGTACATGGGAGCGATCTCATTAAATGGGGGCCTAAAGTTGCAAAGATTGCCATTAAAGCCCTTAGCTCAACAGTACCGGGCGGACAAATAATAAGCGCAATAGCAAATATTCTAATTGATTTAATCGTAGGAGAAGCAGGGCCTCAGATGGAGCCGCATTCCAGCTTCATAAAAAACCTCAACCTGAATGACAAGAACCCTTCACCCCTATACGCATTGTATGATGATTATCCCGGAGAGCTTGATTTCATCAACAAAAATGTAAAATACCTCTCTATATATGGTGTTGGGCCAGCAATTGGCGATTTTTCCTTGCCTATGACCTTAACAACTTTCCATTTGATCATTCCAGGTCTTAATGAACTTGTTAGTGTACCCCTGATCTGGTTTGGGGACCTATTCACTAATACTGTTAGTGCTGATATTGATATTGATCCTAGTATTATGCCTCCTATTGTACAGATGGCAAAAGTTACCGGTTTAGATAGCCTCCACTGGTGGCTTGCAAAGAACGATGATACAGTTAAGTGTGTGAACAGGTTCCTTGATGGTTTGCCTTGTCCTCCATTTAATGCGCTTTCCGGGCAGAGCCTTGATGGGTTTATGCAGTCGTTTGCGCAAGTGCAAACAGAGCTAGATGATATGCTAAACGGGTCCTCCTATCAAATCGTTGGGCCATTTGATGGTACGGTAAATCCGGGCAATGTCACCAACCATACCTTCTATTTGGATCCACTTTCGCGTGAAACATCAATCAGGCTCGAATATAACCCTGTAGATGCATTCTGGAATTACACGATTGATGATTACCAGGAATGCTCAAATAATGTCAGCTTAAACCTGACCATGCCAAACCATACAATAATCGGTTCTTCCCAGGCAGATGGAATTAATATTAGGTATCAAGAGACCAACGGCACGATTACCTATTTCTTAAATAATTCTGTAATTCAGACTCAGACCGGCAATTGGACCCTTATTGTCAAGGGAGAAAAAGGATTTGCACATGGATATGCAAATTGTTCATTAGTTGATTATACCGCAGTCATTACTTTCAAAACGTACCTAAGGGTAGGGACAAAGAGCTATAATGAATCCTTTGAACCTGGTGATCAGGTTCCAATCATTGCAGTTGTCCAGTATAATGGGTCAGCCCGCCCAGGAGTCGACGTCAATGCGTATATAACCCAATTCTCAAACTATTCTGTCAATGGCTCTTCTGCGTTTGATACAATAAAACTTTTTGATGATGGGCTCTTAGCACATGATGATGATATAGCTGGCGATGGCATATATTCCAATAAATACCCGAATACAATAATTCCGGACACTTATCAGGTCAATGTCGTCGCATCCGTCGATCTTAACCTGCTTGGCCTTGGGAACGAAATCGTAAACCGGTCTGTGCAAACCACATTCGTTGTGGAAGCGCTTCCTGAATTGACCGTTTATGATTCCGAAATAATATTTTCGCAAGGCGCATTCGATGAGAAGGTGTTTATCATTGATGCCACCATACATAATCTAGGCAACGCACCGGCTAACGATACAGAAATTGAATTCAGGGCGGGAAATGATACTATTGGTTTTGATATAGTGAACGTTTCGCCACATGGTGAAGATTTTGCCTCTGTCCAATGGAATTCAACATATGGCAACCATAACATCACTGTAATTATTTCACCCTTCAATTCGTTCATGGAAAAGTCATACCTGAATAACTCTGCATCTAAACTATTGTTTGTGGACGATTTTAATGCTCCAGTTGCTGATGCAGGGCCAAATCAAGTTGCAAGGGTAGGGGAGCCGGTATTTTTCGATGGAAGCCCCTCATTTGATGACAATGGCATAGCCAGTTACGAGTGGGATCCTGATATTGACAATGCAACTGATGGCATTATTTATGGCGTTTACAACTCCACTCGTGGTTATTATACCTTGGGACTTCACAATGGCAGCCTTACAGTAAGGGATGAAAAGGGCAATTCAAACACCGATTACTTCAATGTAACTGTCGTTGAAGAATTCGATACGGAAGCGCCAATTGTATTTGCAGGCCTATCCCAGGTTGTTTCTGTTAGGGAACCCGTTCAATTTGATGGCAGGTCCTCCCAGGACAACTACGGCATTGCAAGCCATGAGTGGGATATAAACATTGCTAAGGATTCTGATTTAGACAACTTAACAGATAATGATGTTGATTTGGTGACAAGGTACCCCTATTTGGCATCGGGCTATTACGCTCCAGGAAAGTATATTGTAAAATTGACAGTCAATGATGTTGCCGGGAATGGGCCTGAATCCTATTATACTAAAGTAATAGTAAAGGAATACAAGCAGTACATATGCCTGGGAGATATGGATTGCGATACGATCCCTGATCAGGTCGATAATTGCCCAATTACATCCAATTCCGATCAAGCAGATTTTGACAAGGACGGGAAGGGCGATGCTTGCTATTGCACCAAAATAGTGTCTGGTGGTGGGGACCTGGAGGGTGAACTTGCCACAGCTAAATCAGGGGATGTCATCTGCCTATCCTCGTTTAGGGTTGGCAACGTAACTTTGCCGCGGGGAGACATAACTTTGGACTGTCTTGGCTATTCAATCACAGGCGACACTACGGATACGGGCATCACTCTTGGCCCGGCAATTACAAACACCACTATTCAGAACTGCGTTGTTGATGAGCATTTCACAGGTATAAAGGCCCAGGGAGCCAATAACAAATTACTAAGGAATAAAGTACAGATAAACAACGGAACAGGCATTCAAATAATAAGCGGATCTGGCGGACGATTAGTGGACAATAAGGTTTGTGATAATGGCATAAATTCTGGCGGCAATTATGACATCACAAGCACCGGCGGCTATACCGGGGATTACAATACTTGCGATCAAACTTCAAGCTGGAATGACCAACTCACAACTGGATGCAGATTTACTTGCAACGCATGCACCGTTCCCACAAATAACATGAATATAGTTACAAATACGGTCCTTTGCCCGGGAACGTATGAACTTCCAAATGGAATAAACGTTGTAGCATCTAACGTATATGTAAAGTGCGATGAAACAGTGCTTGTTGGGAGCATGTCAACGACCGGCATTGATGTAATTGGCCGAACAAACGTCAAGGTGATGGGTTGTGAGGTCAGAAACTATACAATTGGATTAAACTTCCAATATTCTGCATCATGTGAGGCATTCGACAACAAGCTATTGGAGAACACTGATGGGATATATTTGGAAGCATTGGCACCTGCCTTAACGCAAACATCCTCGGTAATCACAAACAACATGATACTAGACAATACAATTAACGACAACCTAAGGTATGGTATTTTCGTTTACAACACTGCAAACAATGAAATTTCTGGCAATATCATGCTGAATAACCGGAATGTAAGTGCGTTCTTAAGTTCAGCTACGGCAACGGCAGTATCTAACAACCTCATGGCGAGTGGCATCCTACTTTACAGCAGTTCAAGCAGCAATGTTTCCAATAACGACATAAGCTTCCCGAATGGCGCGTATGTGGTGAATATCAGTGGTGGTTCTGGCAACATGTTTACTTCAAACGAGGTGCATGACAGCTTCCTTTATGGATTTGCAATAAGCTCAAGCTCTAACATCTTCACCAACAACAACGTTCATGACTTGCCTATAGCCTTCTCCTTCGTTGGTGGCAGTTCCAACCAAGTAATCGGCGGGAAGATTGAAAATATAAATGTCGGCTTAAGGATATCCAATTCAAATAACAACAGGATCCACAGGGTTGCTGTTGATGATCCTATACTAAATGGAATCGATCTACGGGGTTCTTCAAATAACCTTGTTAATGGAAGCATTTTAGGCGTAATCACTCTAAACAAATCCAACTTCAACAATATCACCAAAAACACTGGAAGCATTGAAATGTTCGCATCAAATTCGAATAACGTCAGTGGAAACAACGCAAGCGCAGGTACAGCCGGGATTGTTTTTGATTCAAGCAACCTGAACTTAATTGTCGGGAATACGTTTGATGCAAATGATGCGGGAATAGTGGGGATAAACTCCTCCAGCAACCTGATTAGGGATAATTACATCCGGAAAAGCATTCAGGGAATCTTCCTGAATTTGTCGAACAACAACACCATCTTCAACAATTATTTCAATTCCACAATAAATGCAAACGACACCGGAACTAACTCCTGGAACCGAACCAAGCTTTTAGGTTTAAACATTATCGGCGGCCCATATTTCGGCGGCAATTTCTGGGGAGACTATAATGGCAGCGACACAGACGGGGATGGTTTAGGTAACACACTCCTACCTTACACATCAAAAGGAGGAATCCTTAATGGCGGTGATCGCCTTCCTTTGTTGAAACTATACAGGTGCGGCGACCTCAACAATGACGGCGTCCACAATGTGCTGGACGTGGTGCTGATCATTAATGTTGCGTTCCGTGGCGCGCCTGCGCCCGAACCGTCCTGGATAGCGGATTTGAACGGGGATGCAGTCACCAATGTGCTGGATGTTGTGCTCATGATAAATACGGCCTTCAGGGGAGCGCCGGAGCCGACATGCGGAGGCGCTCCAATTCCAAATTCCGCTGCATCTGCAACAACGTGGCTATCCTCCCCAGTAAAGAATGCGGATGGAACTTACACTTACTCAGTTTATGCCAATGCGCCAATTGCATACGCTGGGGCGCAATATTCACTTGCACTGGATTCAAAGACAACAATAGTGTCAGCAACCATTGCAGGGGCAAATTCGGGTTTGACCCTCTACACCAAATCAATAGGTACTGAGTACAAGCTGGGGGTGGTTGATTCAAGTGGGCAATCAAGCATCCCTGCCGGAAGCATCCAACTGATGACTGTTAAGGTGAGTTCACTAAGCGCTCCAACAAGCGCCTCCCTTAAAATTAGCCTTGTTACCCTATCGGATGTGGATGGGAAGAAGATCAGTGCTACGATTCTGAAAACAGCACCAAAAACCGGAAGCTCAACAGCTTCATCCTAAACTGCCATAAATCCTAATCCTTATATTTGCCTAATGAATCCCCTTACTTATGGCAAGGAAAGGGATTGAAGCGTTGCGCAGAGGTATAGTTGATAGTGCCAGGGAAGGGTTGCATCACGAAGCGGAGCACAAAACATCCCATCCGGCAATCCAAAATCCAAGCCATCCGCCGGAAAAAATCAGGACCCTCGAAACCGCCTACCGGGAATTGCCGGAAAAAAACGTTTTCCATCCCTACAAGAAAACCGGTTTCCTGGGGAGGCTTTCAAGGAAAATTGAGCGTCACGGCTACCCTCCGCTTCCGATCATTGCGCTTGTTGGAATCATCGTTTTTGCGGCAATTCTTCCCCTCATCTCCTCTGCAATATTTTTCACCGAGCCTAGGGAAATTGATGTGTATGTTGCAATCTACTCGCAAAAGGGGGAAATATTGCGCGATGTTTCGGTTATCCTTGCCTCCCCGGATTATTCCAAAATAGAAAGGAGCGCAGTCACGCAAAAAGACGGCCTTGCCTATTTTAAACTGCTTCCGGTGAATGCCAAATACGCGGTTTATGCCGAAAAGAGGAATGGTGAGCGCATCAATCTGGAGGAACGCGAGCTAAAGGTGCCCTTCCCAAGGGGGAGGAGTGAAATTATAATTGAAATCAGGGCGGTTGGATGATTTTTGCCGGTGAATACTTGTAAATTTATTTAACCAATTTTTTTATTGATATTGCCAATCCCAATCCATCGCATCTAGCTCTATAAGGCATTATTTATATATGTGCTGATTCTAGTTTATCTACTATGGGAATAGCAGAAAGCCTCCAGGAGAAGTGGGAATCCGTCCTGCAATGGTCCGACGAGAATAACCTTCCATTGCGGGGCATTTCGGATGGCTTGGAGGAAAAGGGGATTCCGGCGCTTCCGTTCTTCATCTTGCTTGTCCTTTTGCTTGTTGGAGGAATACTCTATTTCACGGTTTTCAAATCGGCAGGGGGTGATATTACCCTCTTTCCGGCAACCAAGGCAAATGTGCTTGTCACACTTCGGGATGCAATTGGCCAGCCAGTTGCAAATGCCCAAATCACAATTGCCTCAACAAATGGCGATCAAACCAATCTCAAGGAAACAACGGATTCGGGCGGCGAAGCGCTCTTTAGGGATTTAAAGATCGGTTCAACATTCGAAGTTTCCGTTTCGGATTCACAAGGGAATGCGTTGCAGCTTGAGGATGCCACCTTTAGCGTGCTAAAGGGCACAAAGGAAATAGAACTTGCCCTATCTGCCCCAACTGTAACCGATACCGTTTCAGTTTCTGTCGAGGTAACGGGCCCAACCGACCCTGCAACAGTTCGCGTTGCAATTGCCGGCTCCGATGGCTTTCCAATTGGCAGTGCCCAAACAGGAAGCCTAACTGCCAGGTTTTCCGCGCTTGCGCCAAATTCCGAATATGTGGTGCAGGCATCCGCGGAAGGGTTCATCACGGGGCAAACTAAGGTAAAGGTGGAGGATAGGGATATTCCAATTGCCATTGCCCTCAAATCAAAGGAGAGGGAAACAATTGGCACAATAAAGGTCTTGGTATTGGATGCGGAAACGCAAAAGCCCCTCAAGGATGCGAATGTTGATATTACCGAATCGGAAACCGGATCCCCCGTCTACAGCAAATGGAAAACTGGGGAGAATGGCTACACTAAAGTCGACGATGCGACAATTGGGAAATTGGTCAAGGTTGTTGCATCCCTAAAGGGCTACACTCCGGCGGAAACCGAAATTGCAATCATCGATGAAACAAAGGTCACACTCGAGCTTTCTAAAATCCCCGAGGCGGAATTGAAATCCATCAAGGTGATTGTGAAGGATGCCGCTGGCGGCCAATTGCCAAACCCCATAATCAAATTGTTCAATTCAAAGAACACCAAAATTGCGGAGAGCAACCCTTCTGATGGCATCGGGCTTTTCAATTCCGTTTCCGCCGAGGAATACTATGTAACCATTTTCAAGCCCGGTTATGTGCCATCCTTTGTCAAGAGCGCAACACGCGGAAATACTTATGAAGTCAAGCTTGAGGAGGCAACTACTGCCAATACCGCAAAGCTCAAGGTCCAGGTGGAAACCCAAAATGAGGAAGCCGTCCCCCAGGCCTCCGTTGCATTGTTCAACGAGGATGGCCTGCCGCTTGGAACTGTAGATAGGATAAGCGGCAATGACGGAATTGCATCCTACGAGGAGCTTCCTTTAATAAAAATTTATGCAAAGGCGGCATTTGGCGGGAGAAATGGCGAATCGGGCCTAATTGAGCTAACAAGTGAAGGTACGGGGGAAGAGCCCGGAATAAATCTGCTAAAAGTCATTCTTAAGCCCGCAAAAGGCCGCGGCCTTGTTGCCGTTAAGGATCATTTCAGCGGCAAGAGCATTGAAAACGCAAAAGTTGAATTCGCCAAATCAGATGTGGATTTCAAACCAGTAGGGAGCTGCACCACGAAAACCGGGAAATGCTCCGTTAGTTTGCAGGAGGGATTCTACATTGCGCAAATTACTGCAAGTGGTTATGATGCCCTTCTGACAAGCGAATTTGAAATAAAGCCCAATATTGACAACAAGAACTCTTTCGAGCTGATTTCCTCCCAAATAGCGGACAAGACCAAAATAATATTCAATGGGATGTTCAACCTCAAGGGCGAGAGCGTAAGTTCCCTATCGCCCTCCTCAACTTATAATGCAAAATTCACAATCACAAGGCCCCGGGTGAAAATCACAAAAGCGGAAGTGCAGGTGCGCATCGGAAATCCCGGATCGCTGGATACCGAGGTTGCGCAAATCACCGGCTATGATGCAGCTGGCGGCTATGTCACCAAGGGCGCAACTTCGGAGAGGCCCGAATCGCCGATCCTTTCAAGCGAGGCGCCTTCCCCCTCTGCATTGCCATCCCCTTCGCCCTCCCCCAATCCCAGCACTTCACTAACTTTGGCTGGGAAATCGAATATCGTTTCCTTTGCTTCCTCCAGATCCGCCGCCCCATCCTCGCCATCCATCCTTAATTTTGCGGATGGCTCCTCTGCTTCTACGGGCTCGCTCAATTTTGCAAACGAACCAGCGGGCGAGGCTTACAAATATGTCAATTTCGAGCTTTCCCCATTCGAAGGGAGCAAGGAAATTTCAGTTCAAATCCAGACAAGAAGCGTGGCAAGCGGCAAAGTGGATTTGCAGTATAGGTCGGTCTTTTACACTCAAAATGAGGTGCTCCGTGACCCAGCCGATGAGTCTGCGGATAGGCTGGCATTCCTTGCGAACATGAATTCCAAGGTGTTTGCAATTGAATATGAGGGCAAGTGCGAAAACGGAATTTGCTCTCAGGTCCATTTTGAGGGGAATTCCGGAAGCTCCGAAAACAACTTCGAGGCGCAGATAAATGAGAATTTCAAATTAAAGTTCAAGCTGGTTGCGCCCAAGGGCACAACAGTGGAATTCTCCGCCCCCCTTAACGATCAAACAATTGCCCTAACTGGGGGAAGCTCCGGGGAAGCCAAGGCGACCATAAAAACAACCGAGGATACGCAGATTTCATCAATCACAACCCCCGAAGAGAATGCTGAAGGCGAATTCGATATCCAGGGAAGAAGGCTTGCAAATAATGTCGATTTCCAATTCAAGGTGGTTAGTGGCGAGAATCTAATTGAGCGTACCCTATCCGTCCGCATTGTTGGCCAAAAACCCGACCTTAGGGTAACATATACCGTTGTTTCTGATAAAAGCGGCGGCAAGGTTCTCAAGGCACTTAAGGATAACAAACTCATATTCACAGTAACCGATTCGCAGGATATTCCCCTGAAGAATGCATATGTGACATTGGGGTCTGGCGTGGACGCCCTTGGGGGCCTTATTTTGGAAGCTTCCCCGCAGGAAGCCAAGGATGGCTCGCTTACATATGTTTTCGAGGGAGTCAGCCCACCTGGCGTAGGGAGCGCGGCATACAAAGTTACTGCGGAAGGCTTCAAGGAAAAGAAGGGCACCATTCCTGTGCTGGCAACAACACTTGTGAGCGTTGATGCCAAGGCGCTTTCGCTTTCGCTAGATTCGCAGGAAGGAAGGTCCGCCCCTTTTTCCGTGCAAAACCTCCTTTCAAATGAGGTTCGGTTGAGCTATGCCCTTCTCTTCCTTGGGAAGGAGGCGCAGTACACGGATATATCCCTCGAATCAACAAGCGCAAAATTGAAATCCGCCGATTTGAGCTCCAACAATCTAAAAGCAATCCTTTCCGATGCCCTCCTCAAAATTGCAAGCAAGCCAGAAACGCTAAGCGAAAAAATAACCGGAAGGGTTCGCATTGTTGCAAAATTGGGGAGCACGGTTCAGGAGGAAAGCCTTCCCTTTGTTGTGGATTCGCGCTTTGAGCAGCTTGATTTCAACAAGCTTTGGACCATTTCCGAGAACTCGGCAAATTTCGCCCTCCAGCCGCCCAAACTCGCATCCGGCGAGCAGGTCATCACCATCACAAATGATGCGCCTTACCCTATTTTGATCAATCACCAATCGAAAACAAAGGGCATTGCAATTACGCCGCTAACCATTGTAATACAGCCATCCGAAACCGGCGAATTTACAATCAAGGCATCCGCGAGCAATATAGATGAATGCAGGTTTGAAGAATCGCTCGACAAGGGCAAATTGGAATTCATCGCGTCTTCGAATGGCATCATTTCAAGGCGGAGCCTGGCAAGCGAGGTGTCCGTATCCTCCTCTGAAAACTGCCGCCTTAAGGATGGCGCAAGGCTCCAATTCCCATCATCCTTAACCCTTTCCCTTCCGGTTGATACAAAAACCAAATACAACAACGACGGGAGCCTATTCATCCAGATCCCATCAGGCGAAAAATTCGTTTTTGATTCCGGGGCCCAGATAGCAAACAATCCAAATGAATATGTTTCGAGCATTGGTTCGCCCGCATTTGCGGCGCCAAGCAAGTCATCTGGCAACTATATTGTAATTCCGGCGGGCGTTTTCATCGAGGTTCCCCCCGCATACGTGAAGCAAAATGCGCCAATCCAAAAGGTCGCCTATTCCGGATACGATGCCTCCACGCTTCCCGCATCACAGCGGGCGCTTGCCACATCCTCCTGGCAGGTTTCATTCCCATTCCCTTCCTTCATTGATTTTGACCCGCAAACCGAATTCTCGCAGGATGGGAATTACCGCATAGCAAGCTTTGAGGATTTTGACATGTATTTTGACATCAGCGCTCCGCTTGTCAAGGGAAAAAGCCAGCAGGAGAGGCGCGCAAACCTTAAGGCAAATTCCCCAATTTCAATCCAGCTAACGCCCTTTGTGAATTCGCAGCAATCCGAGGAGGCCTATTTCCCGGTTGAGGCGACCTTTGTGATCCAGGATAGGGTGCGCCTTAGGAAGGATGATTTCACCGGAAGCAAGGCGCTTCAGCTTTCAAACGACATGGTGATTTCCCTTCCTGCCGATGCGACCTTCTCATCGGATCCGGCGGCATCCGGAGGCAGCGGAGCGGTATTTTCCGAACTTCGCAAAGTTACAATCCCGCAGGGAAGCATTGTTAGGATACCTCCGCCCTATGTGAACCGGGGATTGCAAGGAGAATTGATGCTAAAATTGCCCTTCAAGGTGCAATTCAAGGTTCCCAAAACCACCGGCGTTTCACTTACCCTAGATCAGGCAGGAATTGGCGCAAAAGCGATCACAACTGAAATTTACGAGGTGGTTTTTGCGCCTGGCACCACCCGTGTGGGCCTTGAATTCGCCGATGGCGCAAGGACAATTGAAGCCGCTGCAAATTCGCCAATCACAATACGCCCAACTGATTTTGGCGTTGTTGGCCCCAAGCGCAAATTGCCAATTGCAATCACGCTGAATCTGCCTTCTTCCTCAACTGTCAAGCAAAAGGGCGGCGCAACCCAAATCGAATTCGACAATGGCAACAGAATGCTTCTTGAGGGAATTGGGGTCAAGGAGGGCGCCTTCGAGGCAAAGATCATTGAAATCCCCGCCAATACCGAAATTACCTTCTCTGGGAACAACCCAAATCCTGGAAACCGGATGATCCAGGTGCAGCAATCAAGTTTTGGGGAGGAGCGCTTCATTTTGCGCATTCCAACGCAAGTGACCTTCCACTTCCCAATTGCAAATGCAATTGTAAAGCCCCCAAACATCATACGCAACGAGCTTGAGGGGTATGAGATAGATTTCCCACTTGACCGCATCGCATTCCAGAAGGGCGACAACACCAATGATGTTGCGCTCTCACCCCTTCAATCATATTCGGGTGTCATTTTCAGCGGCGCAGATAAGACGCTTCCAGGCAGGGACTTTGAATTCAGGTTCAATTTCCCAATGGCCTTTGAAATCCCGGAAAATGTGTTCCTCGCGCCAAGGCTTGAGCCATACAACCAAAAGTACTCCGAAATATTCCAATCATTCCGGTTCACCGATGCAACAGATCTCAAATTTGGCGATCCGGATGTGAATGATGAATTCAGGATACGTGCAACGCGCCTCCTTTCCAATGAATACGATTCCTCCTCCGCTGATTTCCTATCCGACCCCAAGACATTCATAATACCTCCAAATGCCCTGATTGTACCACGCATA
>ERZ1292640.993-Hain-H43-02um-R1-993-length-23593-cov-5_pt1 | contig 23593 bp, 21 predicted proteins | sample MGYA00564404_ERZ1292640 | MGnify/ENA primary metagenome ERZ1292640 (study PRJEB36523, sample SAMEA6512636) | groundwater metagenome | collected 2019-01-08 | study: AquaDiva: Metagenomics assemblies of 32 groundwater samples
CGAAACCTCCGGGCTCGCAATCAAATTCCCCGCGTACAAATGCGAATGCACATGATCCACCCCAATCAACGGCTTCCCTAACCCCCACGCGAGCGCCTTCGCCGCCGCCACTCCAACCAAAAGCGACCCAATCAACCCCGGCCGATGCCCCACCGCGATCGCATCGATTTCCGCGAGGCCCACACCCGCATCCAAAACCGCCCGCTCCACAACCGGCACCAGCGCCTCCAAATGCGCACGGCTCGCCAGCTCAGGTACCACGCCCCCATACTCCGCATGCAGGTCATTCTGACTCGCCACCACCGACGAGAGCACGCGCCGCCCATCAAGAACCACCGACGCGGCCGTCTCGTCGCAGCTGGTCTCGATCCCCAGAATCAACATCGCTTCACTTGGGGTCCTTGTCCTCGTGCTTCTTCACGTCCGCGTCGGCCAGCCACCGCTCCAGCGAATTGCCGGTGATGTCCAGCGTCGCCACGAGCTTCCCATCCTTGTCAAACACCTGCACCTTGCCCCCGGAGACATCCGTCGTATCAGGCCACAGGTCCTTGCCCTTGACCACTTCCTCGATCGACAGCCCCTTCTCAAGCTCCGCAGCCCGATGGTCGATCCGGATCAGGTCCCGCGTCATGCGATCGCGCGCCGTCTGCAGCTTCGTCAGCTCTTCCGCCACAACCTGCGCGATCTGCGGGCCCTCGGTTCCCGTGGGTTTCCACTCGCCCGTATCAATCTTCGCCTGCATCGCGTGCACCGCCGCCGCAAGCTGCGGATCCTTCAGCCGGGCGAGCGACCACTCAGGATCGTTCCACTTGGCATCCGCGTCCCCCTTGCCACTCGCGTGCAGGATCGACTCGTCACGCCGCACCTTCAAAAGCGCCAGCGTCTCCTCGTCGCTCATCTGCACCGTGAACCCCTTGGTCGCGTCCACGCCCCAGTCCTTGGCGTTGCTCTTGCGCGACAGGCTCCGCCCCGACGGCAGGTAATACCCCTGCTCGGTCATCTTCAGCTCGCCCTTCTTGATGTTCCCGTCGGAGTCGGCGACGGGAATCCCCTTCACCGTCTGCACGCTCCCCTTGCCAAACGTCCGCGTGCCCACCGCGATCGCGCGGTTGTTCTCAACCAGCGCCCCGGCGAGAATCTCACTCGCCGACGCCGACTGTCCGTTGATCAGGATCGCCAGCGGAAACTCCGGAAGCGTACCCGGTGCCTGCGCCTTCACAACCACTTCCTTGAACGCCCGACCCCGCGTCGAAACGATCACGCCCTCCTTCAGGAACAGGTCCGCGATGTTCACCGCCTCGTCCAGCAGCCCTCCCGGATTGCCGCGGACGTCCAGGATCAGCCCCTTCAAGCTGCTCACGCTCTTGAGCGCGTCGATCAGCTCGCTCGTCAGCTTCGGCGTGAACTGCTCCATACGGATGTACACGATCCCCCGCGCCGGGTCGATCACGTGCTGCCACTTGCCCGCCTCGCCGTCAACCCTGTGGAATCCCTTCACCGACTTGGTCTTGATCTGCTCGCGAACCAGCGTCAAGGGCGGCAGCTTCTCCCCCTTGCGCTCGATCGTGATCGTGACCTTCGTCCCCGACCGCCCCACAAGCTTGTCCACGCACTGCTCAACCGTCAGCCCACGCGTCGTCTCGCCCTCGATCTCGATCACCTTGTCCTCGGGCATCACACCCGCTCTGAACGCGGGCGAATCCTCCAGCGGCGTCACGATCGTCAGAAAGTTGTCGAACACCTGCACCTGGGCCCCGATCCCGACGTACTCGCCCGTGAGATCCTTCTCAAACTGGGCCGTGTCCGCCGGCGGCACATACACCGTGTACGGATCGTCCAGAGCCTCGATCATCCCCGTGATCGCCCCCTCCTGCATCTTGCGGAGCGTTTCGGGACTCAGGTCCTCAACATACGTCCGCGAGAGGGCACTCTTCACCTCGATCAGCGGATCCAGGAACGACAGATCGTTGCGACCCTTCACCAGGGCCAGCGTCGACCCGAAGACCGCGATGCCCAGAATTCCGACCAGGGACGCCTCAAAGATCAACCGGCCTTTGGCCATGGGATAGGACTCCGTGTGTTGGCCAAATGGTAGCGCCACACGCCCCAAGGCGTCCGGATACCCCGCCTCACCCGGCGTTTGGCGAACGCCCGGCCTTGATCAGCCGCTCGGCGTCAGCAGGAGTCATCGACCCCTCCGCCACATGGTCGGCAATCCGCCGGCAAAGGTCCCCGTCGCCCATATCCGAAGAGCCCGCGTTCATCAGTCGCTCACCCTGCTCGGGCGTCATCGAGCCCTCGGCCACATAGGCCGCGATCTCCCGGCGACTCTGCTCACGCTGCTTCACAGCCGAGGACTTGCGGATCATGTTGCCCACCATCCAGATAACGGTGACCAACCCGCCCAAAATGATCGCCAATCCGGGAATGATCTCCTCGGCCGATGCGAGCAGAGTCGGTTGAAGGTCCATGATGCTTCTCCTGGCGCGCCTTGGCGCCCCCTGTCGATCGTGCGTGCCCTCAATCGTCCTTACGCCCCACCGTCATCATCCGCTCGCCCTGCTCGGGCGTCATCGTCCCCTCGGCGATGTACGCCGCGATCTCTCGCCGCGTCCGCTCGCGCGCCAGCGACTTGATCAGCGACGTCACCGACTTGATGAGCACAATGCTGATGATGAACAGTCCAAAGACCACCCAGCCGAGCATGTCGGAGCGAAGAACCTCGTGAACTGTCCCGTCGGCCATGTTGATCTCCCACGCGTGGCAGGGGCCCATGGCCCCCCGAACGCCTCATTGTTAGGCACCCGACGCTCCAAGTTTCACATCCCGGCACAAAGCCGAACAAACAGCCCCTCCGAAAGATCCACGCCCCGCTCCGAGTCGGCCCCATTCAGGCCCCCATTCCGACCCGTGCTGGCCCCATTCTGGCCCCGTTCTGGGTTGCATCTGGTATGCTGGCTTGGTGTACGGGCACAACCTCATGTTGGGAATTTTCGCGGGCCTCATCGGGCTCTGGACCATCATTCGAATCCGCCGCCACGACCGCTTCGATCCCGAGCCCCGCCGGATCATCCTCCTGAGCGTCATTCTTGGAGCCCTGGCCATGGGCCTGGCCGTCTGGGTCCAGTCCTGGCTCAGCCGCCTCGCGCCCGATGACGCCCTCAAACCAGACCTCGCGGGCCGGGCCTACTTCGCCGCCAAGGCCGCCCTCACCGAGGAAGCCGCCAAACTCGCCGTCGTCATTGCGATGTGGCGACTCATCCCTCGCCACTTCAACGAGGCGATCGACGGCATCATGTACGGGACTTTCGTCGGCATCGGGGCCGCCCTCGCCGAAACCTGCTTCATTCTCTTCATCGCCAAGGAACCCATCGATCTGCCCACGCAGGAAGTCATGCGGATCCTGGGACATTTCATCATGGGCGGGATCGGCGGCTTTGCGATCGGATTGTTCGCCCAAGGGCACCACCGCCGCTGGATCATCGCCCCCCTCTGCGTCTTTGGCGCCTGCGCCCTCCACTTCATGTGGGACCTCCTCAGCTACCGGATGGAAGACCTTCCCGCCAACGAGGAGGATGTCCGCGCCCGCCTCAAGGGGCTCAGCTTCGTGGCCATGTCGCTGGTGATCTCGGGGACCCTCGCGTACCACGGGCTGCTCGAATGGGGAAAACGAATCTCGGCGTGGCATCACAATCGTCCCCCAAATGATCCCGTCCGTCCCCACCCCCTTTCCGAGTTCTTCCCCCTCCCCCGCACCCCTTCTGTGATCCCAACTCGCAGCACACCGGGCGATGCCGCCGCCCCGCCGGCGCCACCATCTGGTACACTGAAACCATGATCACAAGCACACACACCCGCAAACTCTCGCGCATCGTTCTTGCTCTCTCCGGCCTTGCGTGCTCCACCGCGAGCGCTGCGCCAACTCAGCCTCCCGCGCCCGCCGCTCCAGCAGCGCAGACCGCCGCTCAAACCGCCGAGCAGGATGCGCGCATGGCCTGGTGGCGCGACGCCAAGTTCGGCATGTTCATCCACTGGGGTCTCTACTCCGTTCCCGCGGGCGACTGGCCCGGCAAGGGCAACAAGCACGCCGAGTGGATCCGCGATACCGCGCAGATCCCCGTCGCCGAGTACGAGAAGCTCCTCGCCAAGTTCAACCCCGTGAAGTTCAACGCCGACGAGTTCGCCCGAATCGCCCAGGACGCTGGCATGCGCTATATGGTCATCACCAGCAAGCACCACGACGGCTTCTGCCTCTTCGACTCCAAAGAGACCGACTGGGACATCATGAGCACGCCCTTCAAGCGCGACCTCATGAAGGAACTCTCCCAGGCTTGCAACAAACTGGGCGCCTTCAAGCCCGGCGAAAGGGTCAAGGTCGGCTCCCAGCCCGTCCGCTTCGCCATGTACCACTCCATCATGGACTGGCACCACCCCGACTACCTCCCCCGCCGCCCGTGGGAAAAGGCCAATCGCCCCGAGACCGGCGCCGACTTCGAGCGATTCGTCAAGTACCTCAAGGCCCAGCTCGCCGAGATCACCGCTCCCGCCTACGACCCGGGCCTCATCTGGTTCGACGGCGAGTGGGAAGGCACCTGGACCCACGAGCGCGGCGAAGACCTCGCCAAGTACATGCGCAAGATCGCCCCGAGCGTCATCGTCAACAACCGCATCGACAAGGGCCGCGCCGGCATGGACGGCGAGACCAAGGGCGCCGATTTCCTGGGCGATTACCACACCCCCGAGCAGACCATCCCCGAACGCGGCCTCCCCGGCGACTGGGAAACCTGCATGACCATGAACGGCAACTGGGGATACAACGCCGCAGACCGTGCGTTCAAGACCAGCGAAGACCTCATCAAGAAGCTCTGCGACATCGCCAGCAAGGGCGGCAACTTCCTCCTCAATGTCGGTCCCACCGCCGAGGGTGAGATCCCGCCCGACAGCGTGCGACGCCTTCACGAGATGGGCGAGTGGATGCGCGTCAACGGCGACTCGATCTACGGCACCGTCCGCTCGCCACTTCCCGCGCCCCCGGCGTGGGGACGCGTGACCATGAAGAAGACCACGAGCGGCGCGTTGCTCTACCTCATGGTTTTCGATCCGCCCAAGGACGGCAAACTCGTCGTCGGGGGACTGCTCAACGAGCCGGGGCGCGTCTGGCTCCTGCAGAACGAAAGATCCTCGGTTCGCACCGACCTGCAGGCCAGAGCCACCGGCGGGCAGATCGAGATCGACATCTCCAAGATCGGCGCCGGCGCCCTCACCGGCACCGCCCCCGTCGCGGTCTACGCCCTGGAGATCAAGGGCGAGCCCGATCCCACCATCCCCCCCACCATCAACGCCTTCGCCGACACCTTCGTCGACTCCGTCGACGTCTCCTTCGCTTGCGAACGCAAGAACTGCGAGATCCGCGTGACCACCGACGGCAAGGAACCCACCGCCGCTTCCGCTCTCGCCGGCGCACCAATCAAGGTCACCGCGACCACCACGGTGGCGGCCCGTTGCTTCCGCGCCGGCAAGGCCGTCAGCCCCACGGTGAAGCGCAGCTTCACCAAGGTCCCCGCCCGCGCCTCGGTCGTCCTCGACAAGGTCGCCACCGGCCTCAACTTCGAGTGCTTCGAGGGCGACTGGGACAAGGTGCCCGACTTCAAGGCCCTCAAGCCCGCCAAGTCCGGCGTGGCCGCCGACATCAGCATCGCCGGCGCGAGCCGCGGTGATTTCTACGCCCTTCGCTACACCGGCTACTTCAAGGTCGACACCAACGGCGTCTACGACATCGCCCTCGCCAGCGACGACGGCAGCAAGCTCTACGTCGGCACAGCGCTCGTGGTCGACAACGACGGGCTCCACAGCCTGGCCGAAAAACACGGCACCATCGCTCTCGCCGCGGGGTGGCACCCCATCACCGTCGAGATGTTCGAGAAGTCCGGCGGCGCCGACCTGCAGGTGCACATCGCCGGCCCCGGCCTCCCGATGCAGAAACTCGCGGGCGTGCGGCTCGGACACGTGGAGAAGTAGCCGAGCGAGGGCGACAACATGGCCACTCCCACAGCGACCATCATGGCGGGAGTTCCCACCAAGAACCTCTCGCTCTACCACCGCATCCGTTTCCTTGTCGGTGATCCGTGCGCCATGATCGAACTGCCCGGCACAGGCGGCAAGGTCGAGTCGCTGCTGATCATCCGCGACATCGAGATGGACCGGGCCAAGAAGAACGCCCGCGCCGACCGCGTCACCTGCCCCGCGGATTGGAAGCCCGCGAGCGGCCTTTCCGGCGACCGCGAGACCGCAACCGCACAAGCCTGCGCCGAGTGCTTGCGACGCTCCGGTATCAAGGCAGTCCGAGCCGATCGCACCTTGCCTCTCATCTTCTCCCACCACCTCGCCGGCGTCGGCGTCGCCATCGAGTTCGATCCCGAGCTCGGCGTCAAGGCCCGGCGCTCCAAGGACGCCATCGAGATCGCCCACCTGCGCCAGGCCCAGCGCGACACCGAAACCGTCATGCGACTCGCGTGCGAGACCGTCGCCCGCGCTTCCGCCGGCGCCGGCGGCGTGCTCCAGCACGAGGGCCAGCCGCTCACCAGCGAACGTCTGCGGATCAACATCGACCTCGCTCTCCTCAAACTCGGCTACGACAACCCGACCAGCATCGTCGCCGGTGGCGCCGACGGCGGCGATTGCCACGACCACGGCCACGGCCCGCTTCGCACCGGCGAACCCGTCATCGTCGACATCTTCCCACGCAGCAAATCCACCCTCTACAACGGCGACTGCACACGCACCGTCGTCCATGGCTCCCCCACCGCCGAACTTCTCCGCATGCACTCGGCCGTCGTCGAGGCCAAAAAAGCCGCCATCGCCGCCACGCGCGCCGGCGTCACCGGCGAGGACGTCCACAACGCCACCCTCGCCGTCATCCAGCGCCACGGCTTCACCCGCTCACTTCCCACCGCTGGCTCACCGCCGACTTTCAGCAGCCTCCAGCACGGCACCGGCCACGGCATCGGCCTCGACGGCCACGAACCCCCACTCCTGGACACCGGCGTCACCGGCCCCGATGGCACCCTCGTCCCCGGCGACGCCCTCACCATCGAACCCGGCCTCTACAGCCGCGCCTTTGGCGGCGTCCGCCTCGAGGACATGGTCATCGTCACCGACACCGGCTGCGAGAACCTCAACGCACTGCACGAAGGCCTCGACTGGCATTGACCGTCGGGTACCACCACGCTCCGCGTGGTTCTTCCCCGCCTCTCCAGCCCGTGGTTCTTCCTAAGTCCACGCGCACCCGCGGATCACCACCGCAACGCTACATGTCGACAATGATGTGGATCGCATCCAGGTAGAAATAGAGCATGGCGAGATCTCCCACAATGGTGACGACTCGTCCGAGAAACAGCATCCCAAGCATCATCGACAGGGCCGCACGCCAGTCGAACGTTGCGTTGTTCACTCGTGCGCACCGACGCTTCTCCACCCACACCACACGCACCGCCCAAACCGCCGCCAGCGCCCAGCACGCCCACATCGCATTGATGGCGACGACAATCACTCGCGGCTCGACGTTGTACCACAACATCGTCAACACCCAGAGCCCCAGGTGAAAAATCCCAAGGCCCTTGGCCATGCGTGATGCCCGACCAGTCGCCACCGAAACACTCATCGGCGCCAGCGTCGTGAACCAACGTCCACACTCTGGACAAATCGTGCGGTCCTCAAGCCCCGCAAAGTCGTAGCCGCAGGATGTGCAGGAAACTCTGGGCATGCGAGAGCTTAGGAGATGCGGATGTTCAACCCCGTCGACCCTTTCCGCACTCTGGACAGGCAGCCCCGGCCTCGAGACCCTTCAGATCGTAGAGACACGCTGGACAGAGACCTTCTCTCATGCGTGCCCTTCTCGACGCTCGCTTGCTCCATCCGCGGACGCCGAAAGCCATACCAAACGAGACAAGAGCCAGCGGCCAGAGCATGACCTCTCCAAACCACTCGGTCTGGCGCCACGGCGATTCCTGGCGTTCCACTCTCAACACTCCCAGCGTGAACATCACCTCAAACGGCTCGCCAAGAGGAGGTCGAATCCAGTACAACTCGGGCGGATTCGCCAACCCGACATACGGCCGCGCCGGCCAACCGGGATACCAACGATCCGGATCCCGCGAGACGTGCAAACTTCCCGACGCAATCGAGACAGTCCAGGGTTTCACCGGGGATACTCTCGCGCGTAACCAGCACGAAGCCACCATGAGCCACATCAGACTGAACCCAAGCGTGATCAGACTCCATCCCGCGATCAATCTCTTGCGCCCGCGTGCCATGCGAAGAGTCTAACCGCGGGCGGCGGGCTGAGGTTGCTGGGGCTTGGCTGCGAGTTCGGGTGCGGCGGGTTGTCGGGCGCCTTCCCTCGCTGGCGCGTCGGGCTCTGACCAGCCGGTGCACTCGGCGTAGCGACGGTGCAGATCGGCCGCGATCGCTTCGGCCGAGAGCGTTGTGCCCTCGTACGACACGATGGGGAGCATGCGCACTCGGGAATGGCTGAATCGCCACAGGCTGCCCCACGCGGCCAAAGACTCGGGCGTGCCGTCGACGATCACCGGGAGGACGCGCGCCCGCGACTTTTTGACGAGCAGGCCGATGCCGGGCATGAACGCAAGCAGCCGCCGGGGCGGACGCTCGATCGCGCCCTCGGGAAAGATGCCCAGCACGCCGCCGCTCTGCAGGTGACGCAACGCCTCGCGCGCCGACGCCGGGTCGCCGCGCGGGCTCTGGCGATCGACGCCGATCACGCTCAACCACTTCCAGACCCAGTCGAGCCCCGGCAGCATCATGTCCTTGGCCATCATCCATCGAATCTCAAACGGGCACGCCGCCTGCACCAGCACCGGGTCGATCCCGGCCGTGTGGTTCACTACGACGATCAACGCCCCGGGGTTGGTCGTGCCGGGAATGTGCTGGCGCCCCTCAACCCTCAGGCGATGCACCAGATGCACGTACGCCGTCCCGACGGCAAAGAGGATCCCCCACCTCGCGTCCTTCCTTGGATTGTCCATCAGGCGCGAGGCCGCCCATGCCCACGCCAGCCACGCGAGCGAGATCACCAGAATGGTCACCGGGAGCGGCACAGGACCCGATGTTAGCACTCGCAAAGCTGGGAAATCCGCCCGTCCGGCGACCTTTTTACCGCGCCATCAGCCGGCGGTGCAGGTGCCACGACCAGACCGAGTAGAGCTCAAAGGCCGGGCCCTCGTCGCGCTTGATGACCGTCGTGCCCACCAGGTCGTGGACGACGCCGCGGGCCAGTTCGGGCGAGACGCGAAAGTCGCCAAACCCGGTGTCGACCATCGCGCCCTTGCACTCGCCGGCAAGCTTGAGGGCGAGCTTGTCGACGTTCTCGAGCTCAGTCAATCCTCTCTGATCGCCCAGCACGTCGAAGTTGAACTTGTCGCCGTCGATCCGCACACGCGTGCCCGACCGCGTGTACAGGTCGATGATGTGGGTGAACTTGACGGTGGTGGTGTGCGTTCCGGGCGTCCAGTTCAAGTTGAGCGCAAAGGCCCCGGCCGCCCCGGGCGACAGAGATGTTGAAAAGAAGTCGCCCGGTCCGGGCGGCGAGCCGGTCCGCACGCGGACCTGCGACCGATCGATCTTCGCCCGTACGAGCAGAAAGACGTCGTCGCAGAGCAGGGCCTGGGCCTCTTCGCGCCAGAACTCCACCATATACATGGGCTTGGGGGCGCCTTGGGCTTCCATCAGGCGCTTGGCCTTGCGGGGTTCGGGGGCCGCGCCGATCTCCGTAGGCGAAAGGCCGATCGCCATCGCCCCGGCGGCATCAAGCTTGTCGATCATGTCCCACCCGGCCGTCTGATCGGTCCGCAGCAGCACCCCAGGAATGCCGTGCGCGACCCGCTGGCGGGCCGTGAACGGATCGAGCCCGGTGGTGGCGACCAGCAGCTCGACCTGGCCGTTCTCGTCGAGCCCGTCCGGCCAGCGCGCCAGCGTGACGTAGATCATGCCGTCCATCGTGGCAGTGTACTCTGAGACGGTGGACCCGCAAAGCCCCATCCCGCCGGAGCTCTCCAAGCACGAGCGACAGCTCGCCCACGAAGTCGTCTCGATGTACCGCGACGGATGGTTCCCCATGGGCGAGGGGAAGGACAGCCCCATCGAGTGGGTGCAGCCGACGATGCGGGCGGTCTTGCCGCTGGAGCCCGGAGCGTTCAAGGTCTCCAGAACGCTCGCCCAGCGTGTGCGCTCGGGGCGCTTCCTGGTCACCAGCGACCTCGCCTTTGCGAGTGTCATCCAGGCGTGCGCGTCTCCTCGACGGATCGAGGGCGAGGCGGTCGATGAGACATGGATCACCGGCGAGATCGTCGACATCTATCGCGTGCTCCATCGCGCGGGGCTCGCGCACAGCATCGAGGCGTGGCTGCCCGCTCGCGAAGCGTCCGCGCCGGCGGTGCTCGTGGGCGGGTTGTACGGGCTGGTGGTGGGCGGGGCTTTCTGCGGCGAGTCGATGTTCAGCCGCCCGACGCTTGGCGGGACCGACGCGAGCAAGGTTGCGCTCGCGCACCTGGTCGGGCACCTCCGCCGGCGCGGCTTCACACTGCTGGACACGCAGCTGGCCAACGACCACGTCGCGCAGTTCGGAATGGTAGAGATTCCAAGAGCGGTGTATCTCTCCAGGCTCAAGGAAGCCGCGGCGAGATCGCCGGGATGGGGGACGTTCGACGCCGCCAGCTCGCTGGCGAACGTACCCGAGGTCGGCGCGGGCCCGCCCCCTACACTCCTGGCATGAGACTTTGCATGACCGTTCTGTGCCTGACCCTGGGCCTTGTTGTCGGCGGATGCGCAGGCGGGCCTTCTGTGTGGGAGCAGAACCTCTCGAGCGGACCCGACGCGGCCCCGGCGATTGCATCGCAGACCCAGGTCAGTGTCCGAAACATCCCGTGGGAACAGATGGAGCAGACCGTGGTCAATCAGCTTGCGGCCGCCCAGCGCAACGCCGAGGCCAAGTCGCAGCTGCTGCGGGGCTTGGCGGTGCCGGGGAACCCCGCAGCGGTGCGGGTGGTAGGCAAGAGCGAGTTCAAGACAACCGACAAAATGTCCACCGACTCGGTGGAGTTCCACAATCTCGCCCGCAAGCTGGGAGCGGACACGGTGGTGTGGTCGAGCAAGGTGATGGGAAAGGTCGACAAGGTGGTTCAGCAGCCGGTGACGACGATGAGCTCGCCCTCGGTCTCGGGACGGCCGTTTGAGGCGAACAGCCGCAGCGGATCGCTGGCCGACAACCGAACGACGTACGTACCGGTGACGGTGAAGGCCGACGAGGTGGCGTTCGTGGTGTACTACCTTCGCACGAGTCCGTGAAGGCGAGTGAACAGGACTGAAGATTGGGTGGGATGCCACGCGGTCGTTGATCCCGTACACTTGGCCTTCCACAGGCCTGAGTTCTCAGTCCTGTTCAACTCTGTCATAATCCTTTTGGAGCTTCTCATGGGACTAGTCAAGGAATTTCGTGAATTCGCGATGAAGGGCAACGTGGTTGACCTGGCGGTGGGCGTGATCATCGGCGGGGCGTTCGGCGACATCGTCAAGTCGCTGATCAAGGACGTGATCATGCCCGTGGTCGGACTGGCTGGCAACGTGGACTTCAGCAACCAGTATCTGGCGCTGTCGTCCAAGGTCAGCGACGCGAACGCCGCGGCCCTCAAAGTCGGCGGCTCGTTGCTGTCGCTGGAAGACGCTCGCAAGCAAGGGGGCGTGATGGCCTGGGGCTCCTTTGCGACCATCACGATCAACTTCGTCATCATGGCGTTCTGCATCTTCATGGTGATCAAGTTGATGAACACCGCCCGCAAGCGGTTTGAGAAGCAGCAGGAGGCCGCCCCGCCGCCGCCGCCCGCCAGGACCGAGGTGCTGCTGGAGGAGATCCGAAACCTCCTGGCCAAGGGGCGCTGAACGAATGTCGATCGATTGAATCGGGCTCCTTCGAAATCGAGGGAGCTCTTTTCGTTGGAGGGGAATGCGAACGCGAAGGGGAACGAAGGGAGACGGAGGGGAATGCCGGTGAGGAACCGTCAGTCCTTGGACGCCCAGCAGAACGAGACCGGACTGCGGTAGCCGTCCTTGTCGAAGGCGCGGACGCCGAAGAAGTAGTTGTCCTTGCTGAGGGCGAGTGTGATCGTGGAGGTCTTGTCGGCGGTGCCCTCGATGCGCTGGAGGATGTTCCAGTCGGGGGCGGTGGTCTCGCGGATCATGATCTCGTAGCCGGCGACGTCGGGCTCCGGCGGACGATCCCAGCGAAGCGTCGCGGTCTGGGTGAGGGCCCTGGTCAACATGACGGTGTTGGCGGGCGGCGTCGGGGCGTTGGCGAGGTGGACGATCGAGGCGGCGTTGAGGCGTGCCACGCCGGCGATGTACTCGCCGCTGACGAACTCGGGAAGATCGCCGTAGGGCTTGCCTTCCTTGTCGATCACCGTCGCGTGCTGGCGGGAGTAGTCCTCGCCGGGGACGGTGAAGCGGACGCCGGCGAAACCCGCGTCGTTGAAGGCGGAATGATCGCCGCCACGGAGGAAGCGGTCCTGGCGGAAGATCATCCGCGGCTTGAACGCCATGCCCTCGCGCTGGGCGACGGCGGCAACGAACCTGGCGAGCTGACGGCTTGGCGAGTCGCTCTCGGCCCCCTGCGTGCGGATCCTGGCGAGCTCCTCGGCCGAGGCGTTCTTGGGGATTCCTTCTGAGAAGAGACGGACAAAGGCGCCCGAGTCGGTGGTCGTGGTGGGAGGAGAGCCGGGCGCGGGCACGCCAAAGGGGATGCTCGGGTCCCCGACGATGTCGTTGTTGAGCACGAAGACCTGGTCGTAGAGCTTTTTGGTTGCCAGGGTGTCGGCGTGGTACTTGGCGCCGACAAGGCCTTGTTCTTCCGCGGCGGTGCAGAGGAAGACGACGGTGGCGTCGAGCTTCCTGCCCGCGAGCACGCGACAACACTCCAGAACGACGGCCGTGCCGCTCGCATCGTCGTTGGCGCCCGGGGCGTCGCCCTTGGGGTCGCCCATGGTGCCATTGATCGAGTCGTAGTGTCCCACGACGTAGACGACGCGGCGCGATGCCTCGGGCATGTTGCCGGGAAGGGTCGCGACGACGTTGACGAGGCGGGCGCCATTGGGCAGACGCGGCAGCTTGGGGGCGTCGAACTCTTCGAACTCGACCTTGAGACGGCCATCGCTCGCTTTGGCAAAGACTTCGAGCTCGCTCTTGAGCCATCGCCGGGCGGCACCTGTGCCGCGGGTCTCGCTGTCGGTCTCCGAGAGCGAGTGGCGGGATCCAAAGCCGGCGAGCTTGACGACCGAGGCCTTGCAGCGATCGGCGTCGACGAGCGCCGTGACGTCCTTGGCGAGCGGTTCATCGGGCCCGGTGATCGACGTGCACGAGATCGCGAGGAGTGTGATGAGCATGGCCTTAGTGTATCGGAAAGAGGTGTGGTTTGGAGTTGAAAGTGGGCCCCAGGAATGCGATCGTGCCAACGCGGACCTTCGCGACATGTCGGGGCGTCAACGGCGGATCCCTCCGGGGTCCAATGCACCTTTGCGGTTTACCGGGGGCTGCGCCCCCGGCTATTGACGATAACCCCTTCGGGGTACAAGGCAGAAAACGCCGCTCTCGATTATCTACGTCAACTCGAAAGCCCGAGGGGATTTCTCGCTCGCTCAAAACCGTTTCATTGCCGAGCGCTGATCGCCACCACCACCACCACCATCGCCCCTGAACCCCATCGCGGCGCGGGCCATGATGAGGTCGTCGGGGGTCGTGATCTTGATGTTCCGCACATCGCCCTGGCAGATCGCGACCTTCTCACCCAGGCGCTCGACCAGGGCGGCATCGTCGGTGCTCGTGAGGTCCTTCTGCGCGTACGCCCGGCGCAAGAGCCCGGCCTCAAAGATCTGCGGCGTTTGCACCAGCACCAGCAACGTGCGGTCAAGGGTTTCGGTCACGACTCGCAGCTTCTCCTTCGAGCGTGGGGCGTCGCCCAGGATCGCGGCGACGGGATCGTCGTTGGGGAACGCGGGCTCATCGGTTTGTTTGACGCGCTTGACGGTGTCGGGGCACGCGATGGCGGGGATGACCGCGGCGTGCAGCGTCGCCATCTCGACCAAGCGGTCCAGGAGTTCAGAGGAAATGCAGGGGCGGGCGGCATCGTGGACGGCGATGTGGGTGGCGTCGGCGGGAACGTGGGTAAGGGCGGCGGCGATGGACTCGTAGCGGTGGGACTGGCCGCCCTGGATGATCTTGGCTCCGAGCAATCCCATCTTGTCGCCATGCCGAAGTTTGAAGGCGGAGAGGAGCTCGGGGTCGTTGGGGCCGGCGATGATGATGGAGCGGACGGCGTCGTGCTTGGTGAAGGCCTCGATGGTGCGCTGGAGGACGATCTTGCCGCCCAGGTCCTCCTCGAGTTTGTGGCGGACGGCCCCGGCGGCGAGGTAGCGGGCGGAGGATCCGGCGGCGGCGATGATGACGCAGAGGTTCATGGGGGAGAATATGGGGCTGGAGAAGGGACGGAGAGGACGGGAAGGGACCCATGGGCGGCGGGCCCACCTCGCGGGGGTGCTAGAATCACGGAGTCTTTGACAAGTTGGGGCCGATATGGATTCGATCGGACATGTGACGCATGGTGTGGCGCGTCGAGGCGCACGCGGGCCTCGTAAAAAGCGTGCACAAATTCAGTTGCCAACAGCAACTACGCAATGGCGGCCTAATTAGGCTGCTCGTTCTCGCTCAACGCCCGATAGGGATGAGAACGTAGATTCGGGCTTGGCGGAGACTTGAGACCTTCGGGGGTCACCCGCGACAACTACCGCAGGTATGTCTTCCGGGAATGGCGCTGGCAGCAGCCCCGGCGGACGAGAACAAAGTGCCAGACACACGCGTAGAGGCGCCATGCTGACTGTTCCGACACGGGGGTTCGATTCCCCCCGGCTCCATTGATTTCCGGCGGCGAGGATCATGCCAGGAGTGATCCTCGCCGAGGGAAGTTGGGCCCCATCATTCCATCACGACAATCGATCGCTTCAGAGCCCGACGCGCAAGCGAGGGTGGGCGCACGTTGATCGAACGTGTTGTTCAGCACCGTGACCCAACGCGAACGGAAGGCACACTGAAGTCGCTACGAGACTTCTTACCGTTCGGAGGCAAGGGTGGGCGACTTCAGTGGCACGTCGGAGTTGAAGGCCGCAGGATGCACGGGCTGGAAGCCCGTGGTACGGGGAACATGGGCAGGATGCCCATGCCACTCACGCGCCCGAAGCCCGTGCCACGGGAGCGGTGCCGGCGAGGGCGGCCAAGGCGGCGAGTTTGGTGACGATGTGGAGAGGTGACGCGGTGAAGGGGAGAGGGGGTGGAGCGGCGAGGAGGTGAGGGGGAGCGAGAGACTGGGGAGCGGAGGATGGGGGAGTGGAAGGGGTGGCGGGAGTGGCGTTTTGGGTGGGCGTAGGGTCACCGGAAGCACCGCTCTGGAGAGCGGTGCCACCATGAGCGGTGCCACCATCGGACACACTGCTCTGGAGAGCAGTGCCACCTCGAGCGGAGCCACCACGACCGGTGCCGCCGGCGATGAGCATCTGCATGTTGCGGCTGAGGCGGGTCAGGACCGTCGCGGCGCGCCGGGCCTCGATGGGATCGCCGGCGGCCATTGTTGCGCGGAGTGTGGCGGCCGCAGCGTTCTGGTGGTCGAAGACGATGGCTTCCCGGTAGGCGCGGGTCAGGGCTTGCCACGTGGCAACGCGCCGGGCGAACACCGGGTTGTCGGCGAGATCGGCGAGCTGGGCGGGAGTGATTCCCAGGTGCACGGCCAGAGCCCAGGGTTCATCCTGGTGGTTACACCATTCGCTGAAGAGGTTGTCGGGAGTGATTGCGCAGTCCATTGCAATTCCAAGGCGCGAGAAGGGAATTTCATTCGCGGCGATCGCGAGAATCGGAGAACTTTTCTGGTTTTTGGTTATGGAGCGCGCAGTGTTTGCGCTATGACGTGCGGGGGTCGAGAGGCTGGATTCCTGCGGCGTTCGAGGGGGAGGGGTGGGGTTTGTTTGCGGATCGCTTTGGCGTTGAATGACGCGTGGGGATCACGTACGCCCACCCTCGCTGGCGCGTCGGGCTCTGATGCCTCGGGCTCTTCTGGGGGGGGACCGCCCTGGCGACTTGGTTTGTGCTCCGGCGGCGGGGGCGGGGAGCGAATATACTTTGTCTCGTCGCCAGGGGGCATTCCGGCCGGATCGGCCTGTGGTTGGAGTTGTTTCGACAGCCCAGGAGCCCACTCGATTGCCCCGAACGACCTCTCCGCACCTTATGCCCGCGAGCGCTACACACCTGACCGCATTGCCGTTTGCGCTGCCGCGTCCTGAATGTGCTCAGGCGTGGCTGGACTTTGACGGGACGATCACGCGGGGCGACTTTCTTGACCTGCTCATCTCCAAGTATTCGCGCAACGACTCGTGGAAGCTCATCGAGGAACGCTGGCGGCTGGGGCTGATCGGTTCGGCCGAGTGCCTGTCGCTGGAGTTCGGGTTATTGGACATCACGCCCGAGCAACTGGCGGCGGAGCTCGACGCGGTGCAGCTTGACCCGGGGGCGATTGCCCTGTTCAGGCTCCTGCGCGAGTTTGGCGTGCCGGTCTCGGTGCTGAGCGACGGGATCGACTCGTTTATCATCGCGATTCTGAACAAGGCGGGCGTCGCGCTGCCGACCATCCGCGCCAACCGAATCACACACGCCGGTCACCGCCTCACGCTGAGCTGCCCGCACTCGAGCAGGACCTGCGAGTCGGCGTCGGCCCACTGCAAGTGCGCCTCCAAGAGGGACCTTGGCGACAAGGCCCGCACGGGGATCTATGTCGGTGATGGGCGGAGCGACCTGTGTGCCGCCCGCAAGGCCTCGATCGTCTTTGCGAAGGGCTCGCTCGCCCAGGCCCTGGCGAGTGAGGGGCGGGCGTTCGTTCGGTTCGACACGCTGCTGGATGTTGAGGCGACTCTTCGGACGGCGTGGGTGCCGATGATCGGCGTTCCCTGAACCATGGTCCATTGACACGCGATGAAACCGTTCGACCAAGACCGAGCACGACCGAGCACCCCCCCACCCGCTGCGATCGCGGATCTTGCACCCTGGGCGCTCGAGCTGCTCTGTGAGTCCATCCGATTCCGATCGGTGAGCGGCGACGAGGCGGCGCTGGTCCGGTTTCTGGCGCGCGAGGGCGAGCGACTTGGCCTGGGCGTGGACCTGTGGCAGGCGACGGAGGGCGAGATCGAGGCGCTCTGGCGCGGGGAATGGAGCCGGCGCGGGCTTGGTGAAGGCGGCGTGCCGGCGCACAAGCCGCTGGCGGGTCGACCCACGCTGGTCCTGAAGCTCGCGGGGCGCGGCACGGGGCCGAGTCTCATGTTCAACGCGCACTCCGACGTGGTTTCGGCGCCCAATCCGGAACTGTGGCGGCACGACCCGTGGGCGGGGGTGCTTGAGAACGGGCAGGTGTACGGGCGGGGCGCGTGCGACACCAAGGGGCCGCTGGTTGCGGCGCTGTGGGCGATGGCGGCACTGGCGCGCGAGCACCCCGGAGGTCTGGATGGCGATGTGATGCTCGAGATCGTGCCGGGGGAAGAGGATTGCGTGGGGCTGGGGACCATGTCGAGTGTGGCACGGGGATACAGGGCGGACGCGTCGGTGATTCTGGAGCCCACCACGAATCTGCCGCGGTGCGCGTCACGCGCCGGGTGCCGGTTCACCATCACGGCGACGGGGCGGTCGGTGCACGGGACGGTCAAGTGGCTGGGTGTGGACGCGATCGCGATCGCTCACGCGGCGATGGCGGTGGTGTCGGCGATGGAGACGCGGTGGAACGATCGGACGGCCGACGGGCTCTTTGCGGCGTATCCGATCGCCAGGCCCATGACGATCGACACGATCAAGGGGGGCGAGTGGCAGGGGATGGTGGCGGACCGGTGCACCTTTGGGGGGTATCTTGAGCTGTTGCCGCGGGACGATTGGCGTGAGCGGCGGGGCGCGTTTGTCCGCGAGCTTCGCGGTGGGCTCGCGGGCGTGGGGATCGATCCCCAGTCGGTGACGGTCGAGTTCACGGAGCAGTACGCGGGGCATCGGCTTTCGCCCGCGGGCGAGCCGCTTTGCGATCTGGCGTCGCGGGTGTACGAGTTTCATACGGGTCGCGCCTTTGGGAGTTGGGGTGCCTTCAATTCCGGGTGCGAGTCGGGGATCCGGCCCGGGCTGCACGCAACTCCGACGGTGGTGTTTGGACCCGGCGATCTCGCGCACGCGCACGCGATCGATGAGCACGTCGCCATCGCGGATGTCGGGCTGGCGGCGGAGATGTTTGGTTCGCTTGCGGTTGGTTGGTGCAACTCGGGGCGGGCGGCCGCGTCAGAGTCTTGCCCTGTTTCGCCCTCGAAGAAGGAGTCCGCGTGATTTCAACCTCAACGACCGGGTCTCAAGTCGGACCCCTGACGGGCGAGCAGGCGCAAACCTCGCGCGAGTGGTTCGACCGGGCGAAGGCGGTCCTGGCGGGTGGGATCAGCAGCTCGGCGAGGGCGACGACCGCGGGGCGGCTGGCGCATCCTTTGTACATCGCGCACGGGCAGGGCTCAAGGATCTGGGATGCGGACGGGAACGAGTTTCTGGACTTTCTGCTCAGCTACGGGAGTGTGATTCTGGGGCATGGGGACGCGACGCTTCGCCACGCGGTGGTGCAGCAGCTCGAGCTTGGGACGATGTTCGGGACGTGCAACACACTGGAGGTGGAGCTGGCCGAGCAGATCTGCAGGATGGTGCCCTGCGCGGAGCTGGTGCGATACGCCAACTCGGGGTCGGAGGCGATCATGGGGGCGGTGCGGGCAGCGCGGGGCTTCACGGGCAGGAGCCGCATTCTGAAGTTCGAGGGGCACTATCACGGGTGGGTGGACGCGCTGGCGATCAGCAACAGGCCGACGCCCGCGGAGGCAGGGCCCATCGAGGCGCCCCTGAGCGCGCCGCACTCGCGCGGGATGCCGGCGTCGGCGGCGCAGGAGATTGTGATCGCCCCCTGGAACGAGCCGGAGATACTCACGCGGATCCTGGACGCGCACGCGCCGGGCGGGGAGAGCGAGTTTGCGGCCATGATCTGCGAACCGATCGTGGCGAACAACGCGTGCATCATGCCCTTGCCCGGGTATCTGGAGTTTCTGCGGGAAGAGTGCACGAAGCGGAAGATCGTGCTGATCTTCGACGAGATCGTGACGGGATTCCGCATCGCGCCGGGCGGGGCGCAGGAGCACTTTGGCGTGCTGCCCGATCTGGCGGTGTTCAGCAAGGCGATCGGCGGCGGATTCCCGATCTCCGCGTTCTGCGGAAGACGCGACATCATGACCCCCATCGGGCTCAACACCGTGAAGCACGGAGGGACCTACAACGGCAACCCGCTGTGCGCGGCGGCGGCCCTGACGACGCTGCGAACGGTGGCCCAGCCCCACGTGATGCACCGGATCAACAGCGTGGGGACCAGTCTGGCCGAGGCGGTCACGCGAGCGGCCCGCGACTCTGGCGTGGCGTGCATCGTGCAGGGCGTGGGCGGCATGTTCCAGATCGTCTTCACGAGCGACGGGCGCCCCCCCCGCCACTACCGCGACCTGGCCAGGGCGGACACGGCGCGATTCGCGGCGTTCTGGCAGTCGCTGCTGGATCAGCGGATCCATGCCAACTCGTCGGGGATGGCGTGCTGGTTCACCTCCGCGGCCCACACGGACGAGGATGTCGAGCAGGCGTGCGAGGCGATCAGGGTCGCGATGAAGTCGATTTCCTAGATTGATTCAGATTTCACTGCTCTCCAGAGTGGTGGTTGGACGGTGAATCGGATGCACCGCTCTGGAGAGCGGTGCCCGTCGGACGCACCGCTCTGGAGAGCGGTGCCACCAAGAGCGGTGCCACCAAAGTCAGTGCCCCACGGGAAACCTTCATGCTCGGAACCATCTTTGATTTTGGCGCACGGTTCGCCTCACCCGACATGGTGGGGCGTGTGTACCGCAACACGCCCGCCGGGCTCTCCAGGCGGATCACGCTCGACCGGTTTCGCCGGACGGTGCGGTGGGCCGCGGCCAAGTCGCCGTTCTACAAGCGGATGTTCGCCGAGCACGGGATCGACGCGTCGCGGGTTCGCGAGCCGGCGGACCTGGGCAGTTTTTTCACGACCCCCGATGATCTGACGAAGAACCCCGAGGAGTTTCTGTGCCAGAAGCCGGCGATCGTGTTTGAATCGAGCGGGACCAGCGGCAAGAACAAGCAGGTGTATTACAGCCGCAAGGAGTGGGAGCAGATCGGGCGGACGGTGGCGGGCGGGTTTCGGATGATGGGGATCGGGCCCGATGATCGGGTGGCGAACGGCTTTGATTTTTCGATCTGGATTCCCGGGCTTTTGTGCCACTACGGGCTGATGGCCAACGGCAATTTCTGTCAGGCGTTTGGCAAGGTGGATCCGGTGGAGGTGTACCGGCGGCTGGCGCAGCAGCGGATCAACGTGGTGATGGGTGAGCCGACGTGGCTGATCAGGCTCACGGAGATCGCCGAGCGCCAGGGGCCGTTGCCGCTCAAGGTGATTCTGGGCGGGGCGGAGGAGATGCCCGCTGAGGCGGTGCCTTGGATGGAGCGGGTGTGGTCGCCGGCGAAGGTGAAGATGTGCTACGCGAGCGTGGAGATGGCGACGAGCATCGGGTTTCAGCCCTGTCCGAACCAGAATGGGTATCACCTGGACGTGCTGGACTTTGCGCACGAGATCATCGAGCCCGACGAGGACGGGTTTGGCGAGCTGGTCTTCACGACGCTTTCGCGCCGCACGATGCCGTTGATCCGGTACCGGACGCGGGATGTGACGCGGATCACGCCGGGGGGATGCTCGTGCGGGCTTTCGACGCCGCACATGGCCAAGCTGCGCGGGCGGCGGGATGAGCTGGTGGTGGCGAGCGGGGGGAACCTGTACCCGTTGATGTTCGAGCGGATCATCACGGCGGTCGCGGGGCTGACGTTTGACTGGCAGGTGGTGTTCAGGCTCGAGGGGATCCGCGAGGTGATGGAAATCCACGTCGAGACGACGCGTCCGGACACGCAGGAGGTGGAACGGGAGATCCACCGCCAGGCGACAATCCAGTATCCCGACCTGATGAAGAATCTCGCGCTGGGCATCTTCGAGATGAAGGTGGTCTTCCACATGCCCGGAGGTGTGCGGGTGAAACGCAAGCTCAAGCGGCTTATCGACCTGCGGTACGGGGGCGACAGCGTGCGGCCGGTGGTGCTGGGCTCCCCGGAGGCCGCAGTTTGAACACCGGAACGTCGCACAAGAAGTCTGGCGGGGCGTTGCGACCCAAGGTGCTGGTGCTGGGCGACAGCATCGCGGCGGGGGCGCTCTCGGTCGATGGGACGACGATCACGCATCGGCTGAGTCCGACGTTTGTCGAGTTGCTCGCGGAGCGATTCGCGGCCCTGGAGTTTGTGGTCGACGCGGTTGCGCTGCGGCGCACGCCCGACGTGCTGGTCGCCTTGCCGGGGTTGCTCGAGAGCGTCGAGCCGGCGATGGTGCTGGTGGCGACGGGGGCGAACGACGCGGATCTGGATTGGCGGCGGTTTGTGATCAGCGACGGAGCGGTGGTGAGGAGCCGCACGCCCATCGAGCGGTACGCGAGCGATCTGGCGAGTATCGCGAGATTGATCCGGGCGCACAGGGCGAAGGCGATTCTCGCGGAGCCGATCGGGCTGCACCTTGCGAGTCGGGCGCCGCATCTGTGCTCGCTGGTGAAGCGGGACCTGGGGCCGGCGATGGAGCGCGCGGGCGGGCAGGCGCACGCGGACGAGATCGTGAGGCGCTATCGCGACGCGTCGGCGGTGGTGGCGGCGGAGTTTGGGTTCCTGCATTGCCCGCTGGGGCCGGACCTTGCGAGTCATGACCCGTCGCGGGTGCTGGCGGCGGATGGAACGCATCCCAATGAACTCGGGCACCGGGTGATGGCCGAAACGCTGGGGGCGGCGCTGGCGATGTCGCCGCTGGTGGTGGGAGAGGGCGTGCGAACCGCCTGAACAGGGTGCGACCGAGTCGGCGGCAAACAAAAAGTGTCTCCCCCGGGTGAACGCGACTGGGTCGCATCTGCTCCTATTATGAGTCTGGAATGATTCTAAGATTCAAGACCGTGATATCCGGTATCACGGCTGCTTGAGCGATTGGAGCCTCATCATGTCTACAGCGCCGACCAAGACCATCTATCTGGACCATGCCGCGACGACGCCCTGCGACCCGCGGGTGGTCGAGGCGATGCTGCCGTATTTCACGACCAAGTTCGGCAATCCCGGGAGCCGTAACCATCGGTACGGGTGGGAGAGTGAGGAGGGCGTGGATGTGGCTCGCGAGCAGGTGGCGGCCTTGTTGAACGCGGACCCCAAGGAGATCGTGTTCACGTCGGGGTCGACCGAGGGGAACAACATCGCGATCAAGGGCGGGGCGTACATGTACGAGAAGGCCCCGGCGGGCCAGGGCAAGCGCGGGCACATCGTGTCGTGCAACATCGAGCACAAGGCGGTGCTGGACCCGTGCAAGCGGCTTGAGAAAGAGGGCTTCGAGGTGACGTTCCTGGAGCCGGCCAAGGACGGGCTGGTGACGGTGGACATGGTGCGGGGGGCGCTGCGTGACGACACGATTCTGGTGACGATCATGTGGGCGAACAACGAGATCGGGACGATCAACGAGATCCGAGAGATCGGGGCGCTCTGCCACGAGAAGGGAATCATCTTCCACACCGACGCGACGCAGTGGGTTGGCAAGATGCCGACCAACGTCGAGAAGGACAATGTCGATCTGCTGACGTTCAGCGGGCACAAGATTTATGGGCCCAAGGGCGTGGGCGGGATGTATGTGAGGCGGAAGAGGCCGCGGGTGCGCTTGCAGTCGATCTATGACGGCGGCGGGCAGGAGCGCGGATTCCGGCCCGGGACGCTGAATGTGACGGGGATCGTGGGGCTGGGCAAGGCGTGCGAGATCGCGATGCAGGAGATGGACAAGGATGGGGCGAGGCTGCTTGGGCTTCGCAAGAAGCTGGAGGATCGCATCACGTCGCAGCTGGATATGTGCGCGGTCAACGGGCACCGCGAGCGTCGGCTGCCGCACATCTCGAACATCTCGTTTGGGTTCGTCGAGGGCGAGAGCCTGATGATGGCGGTGAAGGACATCGCGGTGAGCAGCGGGTCGGCGTGCACGAGCGCGAGCCTGGAGCCGAGCTATGTGCTCAAGGGCATCGGTGTGGGCGATGATCTGGCGCACAGCAGTTTGAGGATGAGCATGGGCCGGTGGACGACCGAGGCCGAGATTGACTACGCGGCCGACAAGATCGTGACGAGCGTCAAAAAGCTCCGCGAAATGAGCCCCCTCTACGACATGCACAAAGAAGGTATCGATCTGAGCAAAGTCGAGTGGGCGCACCACTAACCAAAGGATTCAACAATGGCATATGGGCCCAAAATCATCGACCACTACGAGAACCCGAGAAATGTCGGGACGTTTGGTACGCAGAAAGAGATCAAGGAACGCAAGGACATC
>ERZ1292640.995-Hain-H43-02um-R1-995-length-23576-cov-7_pt1 | contig 23576 bp, 20 predicted proteins | sample MGYA00564404_ERZ1292640 | MGnify/ENA primary metagenome ERZ1292640 (study PRJEB36523, sample SAMEA6512636) | groundwater metagenome | collected 2019-01-08 | study: AquaDiva: Metagenomics assemblies of 32 groundwater samples
CGCCGCTGGAGGGCTGCGCCCGCGAGGCGCTGGAGGAAACCGCTCACCGCTTCACCCCGACCCAGCTCGTGGGTGTCTACCTGTCACGCCTGCAGCGGCCCATCCCCGGCAGCGCCGAAGTGGAAGACATCACCTACCTGCGCTTTGCCTTCTGCGGCGAACTCGGTGAACTGCAGGCCGGCCGGACGCTGGACGAGGGCATCGTGCGCACCGTCTGGCTCACGCCCGAGGAAGTGCGCGCCAGCCGCGAGCGCCACCGCAGTCCGCTGGTGCTGCGCTGCATGGAAGACTATCTGCGCGGCCAGCGCTTTCCGCTGGAGCTGGTCTACACCGACCCATCCGTGCAGGCACTGCAGCCGGCCTGTTGAAACTCAGTCGTCGCCGAGCTTGAGCCCGCTTGGCAAGCGTTTCTCGATCGCCCACTTGAGCAGGGCCGCACTGCGGAAGATGCCGTGCGCGAACTTGCCGTAGGGCACGGTGAGAAACAACGCCATCACCACACCCAGATGCGCTGCCAGCAGGGCCGGCATGGCGGCCGTGCCGCGCGCCAGCCACAGGGCCAGACCGGTCAGGCTGGTGAAAAACAGCAAGGCGATGAAACCGCGGTCCATCGGCTTCTGCGCAGCATCGCCGTGCTGCGGATGGCGACGCAGGTTCAAGACGAAGAGCCCGGCGGTGCCCACCAGCAGGCTGATGCCACCTGCGGCGCCCAGCAGCTTCGGCAAACTCGGCAGGTCATACGGTGCCGCCCAGCCGGCCAGGTAGTGGTACAGCGTGGCCACGCTGGTGGCGGCAAAGCACAGCAGGAAGCCGTAGAAGGTGGCATGGTGGAAACGGCGACGCCACAGCGTCCAGGCATCGTCCTCGTTGTTGCAGCCTTCACCGTGGCCGCCGTCGAGGTACTTCAAGCGCAGCACGTCATGCGTTGCCTCCATGGCGGCATCCGTCTTGACGGCCGCCAGCGCCGCCGACGCCGCGTCCTTGCCCGGCGTGACCTCGCGCCAGAAGCGGCGCACCCCCAGGCTCAGCGCCAGCACGGCGAACAAGAACACCGGCGCGAACAGGGCCACCAACAAGTTGTGCGAGAAGATCGCATAGAAATCCGCTGGGACCGGGACGCGCCACAGTGCGTCCTTCAACCACAGCGTCAGCAGCAGGAAAAAGGCCAGCGCGCCGGCCACGGCCAGCGCCAGCGTCAGGCCGTTGCGCTGGTACAGCCGGCCCAGCGACGGCGGCCAGGCGAAATCGGTATAGGTCTGCAGCCGGACCTTGGCCATGGCCTGCGGCACGTTGACGGCGAACTCGTGCGGCGGCGCGTACTGACAGGCGTGCAAGCAGGCGCCGCAGTTGTGGCACAGATTGGCCAGGTAGTGCACGTCGGCCTTGCCGAATTCGAGCCGGCGCGTCATGGCCGGAAAGACGGCGCAAAAGCCCTCGCAGTAACGACAGGCATTGCAGATCTGCAGCTGGCGCGCCACTTCGGCTTCCGGTGTGCCGGGGAGCACGTCGGGACTGCCTGTAACGACTACGCCGTGGGCCAGGGCGCGTGCCTGGCGGGTCAAGGTGTCAAGCTGCTGCACGCGTCTTCTCCACAATTGCTCCTGATTTCATAGCGACTTGCGCAGCCTGGGTGCCGGCTATACGCCCAAATGCCGTCCCAATCGACATGCCGACACCGGCCGTGTAGCCCTTGCCGAGTACGTTGCCGGCCATCATTTCGCCGGCCACAAACAGGTTGTCGCTCGGTGCACCACCGAAATGCACCGCCGCCTGGTCGTTGACCTTCAGGCCGAGGTAGGTGAAGGTGATGCCGGGGCGCAGCGCATAACCGTAGAACGGCGCGGTGTCGATCGGCCGCGCCCAGTGCGTCTTGGCCGGCGCCACGCCTTCGGTGTGACAGTCGTCGAGCGCCGTGTGATCGAAGGTGCCGATGCAGCAGGCGGCGTTGTAGTCGTTCAGCGTCCGCATGAAGGTGTCGACATCGAGGCCGAGCTTCTGCGCCAGTTCGAGCAGGCTGTCGGCCTTCACGCCCGGGAACACCGGCGGCATGAAGCGGCCGATGGCTTTGCTGTCGATGATGGAGTAGCCGATCTGGCTTGGCTGCTGCGCCACCAGCCGGCCCCAGATGGCGTAGCGCTTGGGCCAGAAGTCCTCGCCCTCGTCGTAGAAACGTTGGGCGTTCTGGTTGACCACCACACCGAGCGAAACGCAGTCGATGCGGGTGCAGATGCCGCCGTCGTACAGCGGGGCGCGCGCATCGATCGCCACGCAGTGCGACTGCGACGGATCGCCGATCATGTCGGCGCCCTGTTCTTCCATGTGCTTGATGAGAACACCCTGGTTGAAGCGCGTGCCGCGGATCAGGAAGTTGTCGGCCGGCCACTCGCCGTCGGCGTTCTGGCCCCAGGCCTCGCGCAGCCATGCGCGGTTGGACTCGAAGCCGCCGGCGGCCAGCACACAGGCTTTGGCCTCGATGCGTTCAGCACCGACGTAGGCGGCGACAAAGCGGCCGCCCTGGATCTCCAGGCGGTCGACCGGGGCGTTGTAACGGATCCGCACGCCCAGCTTCTCGGCGCTGCGGTAGTAGGCATTGACCAGCGCCTTGCCGCCGCCCATGAAGAAGGCGTTGGTGCGCGCCACATGCAGGGCACCCGACAGCGGCGGCTGGAAGTGCACGCCATGTTTGCGCATCCAGTCGCGGCAGGTGCTGGAAGCGCGGATGGTCAGGCGCGCCAGGTGTTCATTGGTGAGGCCGCCGGTGACCTTGAGCAAGTCCTGCCAGTATTCTTCTTCCGGGTAGGCGTCGACCAGCACGTCCTGCGGCGCATCGTGCATGCAACGCAGGTTGCGCGTGTGGCCGGAATTGCCGCCGCGCCACTCGCGCGGCGCCGCTTCGAGCAGCAGCACGGAGGCGCCGGCCTCGCGCGCCATCAAGGCGGCACACAGCGCCGCATTGCCGCCGCCGATGACAAGTACATCGATCATTACGAGAAATCTCCATCAGCGGCATAGCTGCAAGCTGATGCCGGAAACATGTAGTCGGGGATGCATGACTGTAATGGCCGCGCCCCAGTCGCAACAGGGGCGCGGCCGCATGGGGGCATCACGAATTGTGATGTCTGAAGCCGGATCGTTCAACGCATGCCGGCGGCGTGTGCCGCCAAACGGCCGGCACGCCGGCCCGAGACGAAGGCCCAGGCCAGGTGATGGCCGTGCCCTTTGAGCAGCAGGCCACCCTGTCCGGTAGAGCCGGCTGCATACAGGCCAAGCAAGGGCTGGTCATCGGCGCCCAGCACACGGTGCTGGCTGTCCACCACCAAGCCGCCCTCGCTGTGTACGAAGACCGAACGCACCGGGCCCAGCGCCACATAAGGCCCTTCGCCCAAGGGGCGCACACGGCCGGAAGCTGCGCTGCGCGCCAGCGCCGCCGGATCCATGCCCAGCTTGCCTGCCAGCCCTACCAGTGTGGGCGCTTCGGCATAGACGTCTGGCCGGTTCTGCCGGTAGTCCGGGATGTAGGCGTAGGCCACGCCGGGGGCAGTCGAGACGAAATCCGGCCAGGCCGAGAAGCGCTGCGCCAGCGCCTGGTCGATCACGATGTAACCCACCTTGTCAGGCTGGTCCGGCAAACGCCAGGCCGGCTTGTCGAGTTCGTTGCCGAAGCGCTCGCCACGCCGGTTCACCAGGATGGCACCGGCCGCGAACAGCGCGCTCGAAGGTGCCAGCGCCGTGGTGAGAAACTTCATCATGAAGGGACGCAGGATGGCAGCCGGCAGATGGTCGAGCGACCACGCCATGAACCAGGCCAGCCAGCGCCACGGCGGCAGGCGGCGCACCAGGGTTTCGCTGGCAGGCGCCATGAAGCGGATTTCCGGCCCGAGCGCCAGGTCGCCATTGACGATGCGTGCACCCAGCGCTTCAGCCATGCGCTGGCCGTCGCCGGTGGCGGTGACGTTGACGCCTTCGACCTTGGCCTCCTGCGGCCCCATGAAGCGCGCCTTGAAGTCGGCGCCGTTGGTGAAGTCGCCGGCCGCCAGCACCACGCCACCACGCGCCGTGAAGCGCAGCAAGCCGCTGTCGCCCTCGGCATCGACGCCGTTCACGCGACCGTCCTGCTGCACGATGCCGGTCACCCGCAGGCTGGCGCGGATGTCGACTCCGGCCCGGCGCGCACGCCGCTCCAGGTGGTAGATGAAGGAACGCGAATTGGGCAGCACGTTGTGCATACGTGGCTGGCGGTGTGGCGGCTCGGGCATGGGCCCCATGAAGCGCACGCCGGAATCGAGCAGCCACTGGAACGTGGCCGGCATCTCGTCGCACAAGATCTTGCGTAACGCGTCGTTGTCGCGCCCGGCCAGATCACCGGTAAAACCCGGCATGTCGGCCCAGTGATCTTCGGGACAGTCCTCGATACCGCGGCGACGCTGGTGCGGCGTCTGGGTGGCACTGACCGAGCCGATCGACCAGGCGGTGGAGCCGCCCAGCGCCGGGTTCTTCTCCAGCAAGACCACGCTACGGCCGGCTTCGCGCGCCTCGATGGCGGCCGCCAGACCGGCCCCGCCGCCGCCGACCACCACCACGTCAAACACTTCTTCCTTGCGCTGCATCGTGCCGGCCCCGCTCAGTCCAGCTTGATGTTGGCGGCCGTGATCACCGCGCTCCACTTGGCGGTCTCGGCTTCATTGCGGCGCGCAGCATCAGCCGGCGAACCGCCCAGGGCCACCACACCCAGCCCGGCCCAGCGCTGGACCAGATCCTGCATCTTGAGCACGGCGTTGATCTCGGCATTGAGCCTGTTGACGACGGCCGTCGGCACGCCGCTGGCCACCGAGATGGTGTACCAAGGCACGGAGGAGTAACCCGGCACGCCGGACTCGGCCACCGTCGGCACATCGGGCAGGCTGCTGCTGCGCTTGGTGCCGGTCACGGCCAGCGCACGCACCTTGCCGCTCCTGATGTGCTGGTGTGCCGTCCCCACGCTCTCGAACAGCATGTCGATCTGGCCGCCCAGCAGATCGGCCATGGCCGGTGCGCCACCGCGGTAGGGCACATGCACATAGTCGATCTTGCTCATATGGCGGAACAGCTCGGCTGCCATGTGCATGGCAGAACCATTGCCGGCCGAACCGTAGGTCAGCTTGCCGGGCTGGCTCCTGGCCAGGGCCAGCAGCTCCTGCACCGACTTGACGGGCAGGTCCTGCTTGACGATCAGGATGCTGGGCGCTTCAGCCAGCAGGATCACCGGCTTGAGTTCCTTGGTCGGGTCGTAACGCAGGTTGGGGTAGAGCTTGACAGCGCCGTTATGGGCGATGGTGGCCAGCACCAGCGTGTAGCCATCGGCCGGCCCCTTGGCCACCAGCTCGGCGCCGGTGTGCCCGCCGGCGCCCGGTTTGTTGTCGATCACCACTGGCTGGCCCAGGCGCGGCCCCAGCTTCTCAGCCACCATGCGCGCCAGCATGTCGGCCGGGCCACCAGCCGCATAAGGCACGACCAGTTTGATGGGTTTTGAAGGATAGACATCCTGCGCCAACACCAGGGAAGCTGTCGCTCCCAGACTCAGGGCCAGCAGCGACTTGAAAATCTTGTTCAGCATGGTGTCATCCTCAATCCAGTTGAATCTTCGCCGCTTCGATCACGCGGTTCCATTTGGTGGTTTCGCTCTTGAAGAAGGCTGCGGCTTCGGCCGGGCTGTTCGGTGTGTAGTTCATGCCCATCTTGTCGTAGCGCGCCACCACTTCGGGCGAGGCCAGCACGCGCTGCACGTCCTTGTTCAGCTTCTCCACCAGAGCTGCGGGCATGCTGGCCGGTGCGGCCAGGGTGAACCACGACGTGCCGCTGTAGCCCGGCACGCCGGCCTCACTGATGGTCGGCACATCGGGCAAACGCGCGTCGCGCTTCGGACCGGTCACGGCCAGCACACGCAACTTGCCGCTTTGCACGTGCGGCATGCCCGATGACATGTTGTCGAACATCACATCGACCTGGCCGCTGATCAGGTCGATCAGCGCGGGCCCACTGCCCCGGTAGGCCACGTGGTTCAGGCGCGCGCCGCTGGCCAGCTCGAACAGCGCCGTCACCATGTGCACCGAGGAGCCCGGACCGGCCGAGGCGTAGCTGACCTTGCCCGGATTGGCCTTGGCATCGGCCAGGAAGTCGGCAAAGGTCTTGTACCTGGAGTTGGCCGGCACCAGCACCACGTTCGGCGCCTCGCCGATGATCATGATGGGCTTCAACTCCTTGGCCGGGCTGTAGGTCAGCTTGGTGTAGCTGGCGTAGGCGGCGTGGATGCCGATGGTGCCCACCATCAGGGTATAGCCGTCCCCGGGCGACTTGGCCACGATCTGCGCGCCCAGGTGACCGCTGGCGCCGGGCTTGTTGTCGACGATCACGTTGTGGCCGTACTGTGTACTCAGACGTTCGCCGATGATGCGAGCGAGGATATCGACCGCACCGCCTGGTGCGAAGGGCGCCACGAGGCGGATCGGTTTGTTCGGGTAGTCCTGCGCCATGGCAGTACCGCTGCCGGCTAATGCGGCCAGCAGCAGGGCACGACCCAGCTGCTTCACGAAGGCATGTTTCATGTCTTGCTCCTCAGTTGTTCCAGTGTGATGACGGGTCGTTGTTCGTAGGGCAGATCCCACTGCCGGCAGTTGCTGCGGTCGACAATTTGCACCGGCAGTTCGATGACCGCCGGCACGGCCTCGCCACGCAGATGGCGCGCCGCACATTCAGCCGCCAGATACGCCATCTGCATGGCATTGAAGTCGGCCGTGGCCAGCATGCGGCCGGCCGCAATGGCTTCGATGGCCTGCGGAATGGCGTTGACACCCACCACCGCAGCCGTGCGGCCTGCCGCATCGAGCGCGTCCAGCACGCCGACGGCCATGATGTCGTTGGCCACCAGACAGGCATCGAGTTGTCCGTGCTCGCGCAGCCACTGCGCGGTGCGATCGCGCGCGACCTCGCGCACATAGTCACCCGCCACCTGGCCGACCAGCTCGATGCCGGGATGCTGGCGCGCCGCTTCGCGAAAACCGCGCAGTCGCTCCAGACTGGTGTAAGACGCCTCAGGTCCGGTGACGACAAGCACGTGCCCTTTGCCTTTCAGATGGGTGAAAAGGTAGTTGGCAATCGCCAGCGCCAGCAGGTAGTCGTCCGAGCTCACATAGGCCACGCTGGGCGCGGCCGCGATCGGGTTGACGAAGCCGATCATCGGAATGCCGGCCGCCGCAATGCGACGAATCGCCGGATCGACCTTGCTGGCATGCACCGGTGACAACACAAAAGCGTCAGGCCGGGGCTGCAGCGCCAGCGCCTCGTCGATCAGCGCGCTCTGCTCCTCGGGGTCATCGCCCTTCTGCGGCACGAAGTGCAATACCTCGTCACTGAACAACGCCGCCGCGCGCTCGGCGCCGAGGCGCGCCGCGCCGTAGGCGGGGTTGGTGAGGTTCTTGGTGAAGACGGCCAGTCGCATTTGGCTTCAGACCATGCCGCCGTTGGGCTGAATGATCTGGCCATGGACCCAGGACGCCTTGTCCGAAGCCAGGAAAGCCACGACCTCAGCCACCTCCTCGGGCTGGCCCACGCGGTTGAAGGGGCTCATGCCGGCCGAGCGCGCGATGGCGGCCTCGTCCTTGCCGGCGCGGAACAGGTCGGTGTCGACCGGGCCCGGTGCCACACCGTTGACGCGGATCCTGCGCGGCGCCAGTTCCTTGGACATGGAGCGCAACAGGCTCTCCACCGCGGCCTTGGTCGCGGTGTAGGGGCCACCGCCCGGCACGGCCACGCGCACCATGGAAGTGGTCAGCCCGATGATGTTGCCGCCGTCCACCACATGGCGGGCCGCTGCGCTCAGCACGTTGAAGGCGCCGACGATGTTGACCTCCACCAGCTTGCGGAAGTTCTCGGGGTCAAACTGCGCCAGCGGGCCGGGCGGCACGTTGATGCCGGCATTGGCCACCACGCAGTGCGGCGCGCTGCCGAAATCCTTGACCACGTCGGCGAAGACTTTGGCCACCTGTGCCGCATCACGGATGTCGACCGCGTAGCCCTTGGTTGTAGCGCTGCCGATCTGGGCCGGCACATTGGGCGCACTGCTGACATAGGTGTAGGCCACGTCGTAGCCGCTCTCGGCTAGTTTCTGCACCGTGGCTGCGCCGATGCCGCGCGTGCCGCCGAAAACGAGTGCGATCTTCTTGCTCATGGGAAATCCTTGTTTGATTCGGTAAAAAGTTCAGGCCTTGTAAGGTTTCCCGTAAATGGGTTCCTTGTAGGGGATGGGGGGCAGCTGCCAGGTCCCGGTAGACGGCGGGCGCACTTCGGCATCGACGTGCACGTCGATCACGCAGGGGCGTTTGTTCTTCAGCGCCTGCTGCACGGTGGCGCCCAGGTCCTGCGGGCGCGTCACGGTGTAGCCGTCGGCGCCGCAGGCGCGGGCCCAGGCGGCGAAGTCGGGGTTGTAGCGCGCGCCGGTCTCGCCATGGTAGAAAGCCGTGCCGATCTCGCGGCCATCGAACAGGCCGTACTGCAGATCGCGAATGGCGCCCCAGGCAAAGTTGTTCCAGATGATCCAGATCACCGGCAGGTTGTGCTCCACCGCCGTGCACAGCACATAAGGCGCCATGGTGAAGCCGCCATCGCCAACCACCGCCACGCAGGGCCGGTCGGGAGCCGCGAAGTGCGCGCCCATCACGCCGCAGACACCAAAGCCCATGGAGGAGTAGCCCCAGCTGTTGAGCATGCTCTGCGGTCGTTTGGCTTTCCAGAACTGCATGAACCAGTTGTGGTGCACACCGGAGTCGAGCGCGAGGATGACATCGTCGGGCAGCACCTTCTGCAAGGTGCCGACCACGAACTCGGGGCGCAGCGGACTGGTGGAGTCGCCGAAGTGCGGACTCACAAAAGCCTCCCACTGGGCCTGCCAGCCCTTGACCTCGGCCAGCCAGGGCGCGTAACGCGTGGCACTGATTTCCTTGCGGCTGGGCAGTGCGTTGAGCAACTGGCGCACGAACACCTTGACGTCGGCAATGATGCCCAGCGTCGGCGCATAGTTGCGGCCCAGCTCCTGCGGGTCGATGTCGACGTGCACCAGTTGGGTCTTGGGGAAGTTCCAGGAGTAACCTTCGTGCCAGCTCGACGAACTGCGGTCGTCAAAGCGTGTGCCCAGCGTGATCACCAGGTCGGCGCGGCGGCCCGCTTCGTTGGCCGGGTAGGCGCCATTGCGGCCGATGAAACCGAGTGCCAGCGGGTTGTCGCCAGCAATGCAGCCCATGCCGTTGGGCGAGGTGATGACCGGAATGCCCAGCTTCTCGGCCAGCTCGGTGATCTCGTCGCCCGCCTCCGACAGCGTGGCGCCGTGGCCAATGAACAGCACCGGCTTGTGGGCCGCGGCCAGCAAGTCCAGCGTGGCCGCCACATCCAGGTCATTGGCACCCGGACGATGGGCGCGCTGCACGTTGGAAGACGGCGGCAACTCGACCTCCGCCTCCTCCTGGTAGACGTTGTAGGGAATGTCCAGGTTCACCGGGCCGGGCCGGCCGGTGACCATGGTGTCCATGGCCTGGCGCAGGGCCAGCGGCAGCATGTCGACGCGCGAGGGCTGGAAGGCACGCTTGACCACCGGGCGCATGACCTGCGCAAAGTCGGCCTGATTGTGCTTGTACAGCTCCTGGAACGGCGCACGGTTGTGCTGCGAGGTCGGCACGTTGGAGGTGATGCACAGGAAGGCCGAGGAGTCCGACAGCGCGGTGGCGCAGGACATCACCATATTGGCCGAGCCGGGGCCGGTCGAGGTGAGCGTCGCCACCGGCTTGTGCTTGACGCGGAAATAGGCATCGGCCATGTGGCCGGCGCACTGCTCGTGGCGCGGCGAGACCAGCTGAATCTTGTCGCGCACGTCGTACAGGGCATCGAGGATGCCCACATTGCCATGGCCACAAATGCCGAAGATATACGGCATCTTTTCCTGGACCAGGTATTCGGCGATCAGTTCGCCACCTTTCATCTTGGGCATAACTAGCTCTCTCTTGTCTCGGTATCAGGTCGTGGTGAAGGTCACGATACGCTCTTCGGTCATCTCATGGACGGCGTAGTGCGGGCCCTCGCGGCCAAAGCCGCTGTCCTTGGAGCCGCCGTAGGGCATGAGGTCGACGCGCGAGCTCGAAGTCTCGTTGATGTGCACGCCGCCCACCTCCAGTTGCTGCGCGGCATTCAGCGCATCACCCAGGCGGTTGGTGAACAGGCCGGTGGCCAGGCCGAAAGGCGTGGCGTTGACGCGCGCGATCGCTTGCGCCAGTGTCTTGAAGGGCACGATGCAGACCACCGGACCGAAGATCTCATTGCAGCCCACTTTCATGCTGTCGCTGATGTTGGCCAGCAGCGTGGGCGGCACCACAGCGCCCTGGCGCGGGCCGCCGGCCAGCAGCCTGGCGCCGGAGGCTACCGCTTCCTGGATCCAACCATCGATGCGGATGGCGTTGTCTTCGCTGATGACCGGACCGACAAAGGTCTTGGGGTCCTGCGGATCGCCGCAGACCAGCTCCCTGACCATCTGGCCCAGGCGCGTCTCCACGTCCTTGAGCAGCGACTCGTGCACCAGCAGCAACTGCACCGAAGTGCAGACCTGGCCCGCCTTGCGGTAGCCGGCGTTGACGATCTTGGGCAGCGCCGCGTCGAGTTTGGCGTCGTCGCACAGGATGGTGCAGGCAATCGAGCCCAGTTCCATCTGCGTGCGGCGCAGGCCCGCAGCCTGCTGGATCTTGCGGCCCACTTCGGTGCTACCGGTGAAAGCGAAGAAACGCACGCGCTCGTCAGCCTCCAAGTTCTGGACCACCTCGGCGCTGCCGTGCAGCACCGAGAGGAAGCCCTTGGGCATGCCGGCGTCCAGCAGCACCTCGGCCAGCAGGCAGGCGGTGATGGGCGTGAAGGACGAAGGCTTGAGGATGACGGCGTTGCCGGCCGCGAAAGCCGGCGCCACCTTGTGCGTCACCGTGTTGAGCGGTGAATTGAAGGGCGTGATGGCCGCCACCACGCCCAGTGGCACGCGCAGGGTAAAACCCAGGCGTCCAGCGGCGCCCGGGGCGCCGGCCAGCGGGATCACGTCGCCGGCCAGGCGGCGCGCTTCTTCGGCCGAAAGCCTGAGCGTCTGCAGGCAGCGGCGCACTTCGCCGGTGGCGTCACTCTGCGTGAAACCGGCTTCCAGCTGCATGGCGCGCACGAACTCGTCGAGGCGCGCTTCCAGCAGCACCGCCGCACGGTCCAGCACGGCGCCGCGCTCGTAGGCCACGGGCGCGCCTTGGCGGAAGGCCGCATGGGCCACATCAATGGCCTGCTTCACCTGCACCGCATCGGCAGTGGTGATGGTGGCGCAGGGCAGCAGCTTGTATTTGTCGCGCACGGAGACGCGCGGCCCTGCGCCCTCAACCCACTGGCCATTGACCAACAAGCCGTAGACAGCGGGCGTGGCCGTATCGATCACGGCAGATACCTTGCGATCCATCAGCGCATCTCCTCTTCGTCGTCGGCCGGCGTGGTGATCACCAGGAACACCAGGCCACTGGTGCCGGTGTTGGTGAAGCTGTGGCGGATACCCGGCGGCACGTAGACGTAGTCGTGCGGACGCATCAAGCGCTTGTCGTCGTCGAGCGTGAGGATGCCCTCACCCTCGAGCACGTAGTAGACCTGCTCCTGCACCTTGTGTACGTGCTCGCCCACATAGGCAGCCGGTGCATAACGCGAGATGCGGAAGTCGACGCGCGAACTGCCAGTGGTGGTGGGGCCGGCTAGCTCCTTGGACAGGGCGCCGCCAAAGTGCCCGGGGTATTCCTTCCAGGGCAGGTTGGCCATCTTCTCCACCAGGAGTCGGAGATCTTGCTTTTGGGTCATGGTGTTTCCAGTCATGGGGTTGGATTCAGGTCGGTCCGTGGGCCGTTCACAGCCACAGGATCTTCTTGCGGTAATCGAGGTCCGTCAGCAGTGGTTCGGCCGGTCCCTCGTGGAACACGGCGCCGCGCTCCAGCGCATAGACACGGTCGGCCAGGGCCAGCACCAGATCAAGGTTGTGCTCGACGATGACGATGGAGACATGCTGGCGCAGCTTGTCGAACACCGTGAACAGCTCCTGCACCACGGTCGGCGCCAGGCCTTCGAAGGGTTCGTCCAGCAGCAGCAGCTTGACGTTGCCCGACAGCGCCCGCGCCACAGCCACCATCTGCTGCTCGCCACCCGACAGGTAGTCGGCCGCCACGTTCATGCGAACCTTCAGGCGCGGGAAGTACTCGAGGATCTGCGCCTCGTCCCAGACCACGCCGGTCTTGCCGTCGGTCGGCCGCGCCAGCCGGCCCAGCGCCAGGTTCTCGGCCACCGTCATGCCGGCGAACAGGCCGCGGCCCTGCGGCACGTAACCGATGCCGATGCGAGCAATGTCCGGGGCGCTCAGGCCCGCAATCTCGCAGCCGTTGAAGTTCACACGGCCGCTGGCCGGCAGCACCAGACCCATCAGACTCTTGAGCAGCGTGGACTTGCCGGCACCGTTGCGCCCGAGCAGTGCCACGATCTCGCCCTCGCGCACCTGCAGGCTGGCGTCGTTGAGGATGTGGCTCTTGCCGTAGAAAGCGTTGACCTTGTCGAAGTCCAATACCAGCGGCCGATCACCTGACGCGACAGAGGAACGCCCGGTCACCGGCGGCGTGCCGGTGCCGGTGTAGATCTCCTGCACCCGTGCGTCGTTGCGCACCTCGTCGGGCGTGCCGCTCATCAGCACCTCGCCCTGGTTCATCACCGTCACGCGGTGCGAGAAGCCCAGCACGCGGTCGATGTCGTGCTCGACGATCAGCACCGGGATATTGCTGGCAATGGTCGTCACCAGGCGCGAAACGCGCTCGCGCTCGGCCGCTGCCAGACCCGCCAGCGGTTCGTCCATCAGCAGGACCTGCGGCTTGGAACCCAGGGCAATGCCGAGATCCACCAGGCGCTGGCCACCGTAGGACAGATCCCCACCGCCCACTTCTTCCATGCCCTGCAGGCCCAGGAACTTCATCAGTTCGGCGGTTTCCGCGTGAATCTCGGGGTAGCTGTCGATGTCGCGCCAGAAATCGAAACGCGCCGTGTGCCGCGCCTGCAAGGAGAGACGCAGGTTTTCGTAAATCGTCAGGCCCTTGAACAGGTTGGTGATCTGGAAGGAGCGCGCCAGGCCCTGCTGGCAGATGCGGTCCGGTGCCAGCTGCTGGATGGTCTGGCCGTGCAGGCGCACCGTGCCGGTGTCGGGCATGAACATGCCCGAGATCAGATTGAAGGTGGTGGTCTTGCCGGCACCGTTGGGACCGATCAGCGCATGAATCTGGCCGGCCTCTATCTTCAGGCTGTTCTCGCGCACGGCCTGGATGCCGCCGAAGTGCTTGCTGATGCCCTGGGCTTCGAGCACGGCGCCTTCGACGCGCTTGGGACGCAGGAACTCGGGCAGCGGCAGCCCCTCGTAGATTTTGCGTTTGCTCATGGCCGCGCCGTCTTCGGGTGGCGGACTGAAACGACGACGCAGTTGGGCCCAGATGCCGGTCAACCCTGCGGGGGAAAAGACGATGAAGCCGACAAAGATCAGACCGAAATAGAGCAACCAGTTGTCGGTGTAGATGGAGAACAGTTCGCGGAACAGCAGAAAGAACAGTGCGCCCAGGGCCGGGCCCAGGAAGCTGCGCATGCCGCCGATCACCACCATGGCCAGCAGCTCACCCGAGAAAGCCACCGTGGTGGATTCGGCCGCTGCCAGGCGGTGCAGGAAGACCACCAACGCGCCGGCCAGGCCGGTGATCGTGGCGGAGATCACGAAGGCCAGCAGCTTGTACTTGTCGATGTCGTAACCCTGGAACGTAGCGCGCTGCTCGTTCTCGCGGATCGCCACCAGCGCATGGCCGAAGGGCGAGCGCACCACGCGCAGCAAGGCGTAGAGCACGGCAAAGGCGATCAGGGCCGTGAACACGTAATAGGTCAGGTGACCGTTGAGGTCGATCGGACCGATGGCGCCGCGCTCGATGCCGCCCAGGCCGCCCTCGCCGCCCGTCAGGGCAGTCCAGCGGAAGGCGATGGCAAAGGTCAGTGCGCACAACGCCAGCGTCAGCAGCGAAAAATAGACGCCGCGGCGGCGCAGGATCAGGAACCCCACCAGCAGCGACAGGGTGGCCGTGAACAGGATGGAGAAGGCAAAGGACAGGACGATCTGGTCCTTGAACCAGTGCAGCTGGGCCAGCGCTGCGGCATAACCGCCGATGCCGAACCAGGCGCTGTGGCCGAAGGACACCAGGCCGGTGTAACCCACCAGCAGGTTCAGGCCCATGGCCGCCATGGCCAGGATGATCACCACGGTGGCGGCGTCCAGCGTCAGGCCGATGGCCTGGAACACGATGGGCAGCACCACCAGCGCCAGTGCAGCAATCCACAAGGGCCGGTATTTGGAATTCAGGAGAGCACTCATTGTTCTAGTCGTTTCACTCAAAGCGTTCGATGCGCTCACCCAGCAGGCCGCGCGGACGGAACATCAGCACCAGGAACATCAGCACATACATGGAGGCTTCGCCAGCCGCCGGCTGGAAATGGATGGTGATGCCGCGCACCACCCCCACCAGCAGGGCCGCCACCACGACGCCCCAGAAGCTGCCCAGGCCGCCGATCACCACCACCACGAAGGCCACCGTCATGATTTCGGTACCCATGGCCGGGTGCACGATGCTGATGGGGCCGAACAGCACGCCACCCAGCGCGGCCGTGGCCACGCCCAGCATGACGATGGCCGTCATGTAGGGCTGCAGCTTGATGCCCAGCACGGCCACCATGTCGGGCTTCTGCACGCCGGCGCGCACCACGCGGCCAAAGGACGTCTTGTGCAGCAGCAGCCAGATGCCGGCCATGACGACGGTCACCACGCCCAGAATGAAGAGCCGGTACTTGGAGAACATCATGTCGCCCGCGATGAGCTGGCCCTTGAACTCGGACGGCATGGTGGACGCCAGCGGGGCCGAGCCCCAGATCATGCGCAGCAGCTGCTCGGCCACCATGGCCAGGCCGAAGGTCACCAGCAGGCTGAGGATGGGATCGGCCGTGTAAAAGCGACGCAGCAGGTAGCGCTCGAACAAAATGCCGAGCAGGCCGACGAGCGCGGGCGTGATGAAGATGCTGGCGCTGAAGCCGGCATGCTTGATGACTTCCAGCGAGACGTAGGCGCCCAGCGCGTAGAAGGCGCCGTGCGCCAGATTGACGATGCCGCCGACGCTGAAGATCAGCGACAGGCCCAGGGCCAGCAGCAGGTAATAACCACCGAGTACCAGGCCGTTGACGACCTGCTCGAGCAAGAACACGATTTCCATGGATTTCCAGTGATGGGGTGGAGACGCGCCGGTACCGGTTTCGGTCCGGGTCGGACCCGGGGCGCCGCCTGCGGCAGCACCCCCGTCCTGTCAACTCACAACGTCCTTACATCTTGCAGACGCTCTCCGACTTGGGAGGGGCCAGCGAGTCCAGCGGCTGGTTGGCAGCCGGCACGGCGTCGCCGAACAGCAGGAAGTCCTGCTTGTGCTTGGCCTGGCCCTTGGGCTTGACGGTGAAGGGGTAGGCTTCCTGCATCAGCTGGTGGTCCCAGCTGCGGAAGTAGGCCTTGCGCGCCTTCAGGATGTCGAACTGCGCTTCCGACTCGAAGTAGGCAATCAGCTTCTCGGTGTCGGTCGACTTGGTGGCGTTCATGGCCTGCGCCATCATCTTGAGCGAGACGTACTCGATCCAGGCGTGGTTCTCCGGAATGCGGCCGTACTTCTTGGTGAAGTTGGCCACGAAGGCCAACGAGCCCGGGGTCTTGAGCTCGTGGTGCCAGACGGTGGGCCAGATGCCGCCCAGGTTGCCTTCGCCGGCCGCCCAGGCATCGGCGGTGTTGAGGTTGAAGCCGGCCACCGGGTAGGGCAGACCGAACTCGGCGTACTGCTTGACGAAGTTGGTCACCTGGTTGCCGGCCAGGTTGGTGGCGACCAGGTCAGGCCGCGCCTGGCGGATCTTGAGCAGGTAGGGGCTGAAGTCGGTCACGTCGGTGGCCACCAGCTCGTCGCCGATCACCGTGCCGCCGTTGGCTGTGAAGAAGCGCTTGGCCTGGCGCGACAGGTCGTGGCCGAACAGGTAGTCGGCCGTCAGGGCGAAGATCTTCTTGCCCTTGACGTGACCCTCGCGCACCAGCGCCTCGCCGGCGGCATTGACCATCACCGTCACCGGGATGTCGACGTGGAAGGTATAGCGGTTGCAGTCCTTGCCGCGCAGTGCGTCGGAGCGTGCGCCGATGCTCATGAACAGCTTCTTGTTGCGCGCAGCGACCTGCGAGATGGTCAGCGCCGAACCGGAGTTGATCTCGCCCATCAGCACCGTGACGTTGTCGCGCTCGATCATGCGCTGCGCCTTGGTCGCCGCGGTTTGCGGGTTGACCGAGTCCTCGCTGATCACTTCCAGCGGGCGACCCATCACACCACCAGCGGCGTTGATCTCTTCAGCCGCCATCTTGATGCCCTGCACGGCGTACTCGCCCAGGGCGCCCAGGAAGCCGGTCATGGGCGTCAGGTGGCCGATCCTGATCGGGCCCGACTGCGCGCCCACCAGGACCGGAAAGCCGAGTGCGGCACTACCAGCCACCAGGGCACCGGTCTTGAGCATGGTGCGGCGCTGGCTCGATAGCGCCTGGGCTTCAACCTTTTTCTGCTTCGATTCCATGATGTTGTCTCCTGTAGGTATGGGTATGCAATGGAAAGCGAAGCCGATGATAGGAAGACGCCGTCATTCTGAAAAATACTGTTTTCCGAGATGGGGTATAGGTATTTCTTATACCCAGGCATCCTCAAAAGCTTATAGGATCGCCCGATGGACCTGCGTCAACTCAGATATTTCGTACAGATCGTGGAAAGCGGCAGCCTGGCCAAGGCCTCGCGCCAGCTCTACATCGCCCAGCCGGCGCTGAGCCAGCACATCGCCAAGCTGGAAGCCGAAGTCGGCAAACCGCTGTTGATCCGCACCGCCAAGGGCGTGACGCCGACCGAAAACGGCGCCGCCCTGCACCACCACGCACGCTTCATGCTGCGCCAGCTCGACCAGGCCCTGTCCATCGCGCGCCAGGAGCCCGGCACCGTGCACGGCATGGTCTCGGTGGGTCTGGCCGCCACCACGGTCTGCGCCGTGGGTGTGCCCTTCATGCGCCGCATCCGCGAGAAATACCCGGGTATCGTGCTCAACGTGGTCGAGGGCATGAGCGGCCACCTGGCGCAGATGATGCGCATGGGCCAGCTGGACCTGGCCATCCTGTTCAGCCGCGACGCCGTGCCCGACCTGCCGGCCGAGCCGCTGGTGGAGGAAGAACTCTTTGTCATGCTGCCCGAGGACAGCGACCTGGTGCCGCCGCGCCGCGTCAAGCTCAGTTGCACCGACACCGCCGATCTGCCGCTGATCCTGCCCACCGGCATCCACGGCCTGCGCCGGCGCATCGCCGCCGAGTTCGAGCAACGCAACCTGGCCCTGCACGTGGTGGCCGAGATCGACTCGCTTTCGCTGCTGATGACTTGCGTGCGCGACGGCATGGGCGCCACCATCAAACCCATGTCGGCGGCGCTGCTGGAAGGCCGCATGCGCGAGGGCTGGCGTACCCTAGCCTTCTCCGACGCCGACATGAAGCGCCCCAACTTCCTCTACTCGGTGGATCCCGAACGCCTCTCACCGGCCGCGGCAGCGGTACGCGGCGAGCTGCGCGAAACCGTCAAGCAACTGGTGAGCAGCGGAACGTGGAAAGGGGTCAACCTGCTCTGAGCTTGCCCTGATCGCTGTCGCCTACTTCAGCGCGGCCACGCCGGCCTTGGCCACCACCTCGTCCTGCGAGCCGGTACCGCCCGAGCAGCCGATGGCGCCGATGAGCTTGCCGCCGTCGACCAGCGGAATGCCGCCGCGCGAGCCGATCACGTCGTCCAGGGTGATCAGGTAGTTGTTGCCGCCCTGGATGCCGGCCTCGAAGGCCTTGGTCTCACGCCGGTACTTGGCCGAAGCACGCGCCTTGTGGGCGGCGATGTCGATGGAGGCCAGCTGGGCGCCATCCATGCGCTTGAAGGACACCAGGCTGGCGCCTGAGTCCACCACGGCGCAGATCAACTTCCAGTTGCGGTTTTTCGCCTCAGCCACAGCGGCGGCCAGCACCGCGTCGGCGCGCTCCAGGCTCACCGGGGCACCGTAGGGCACGTCGAAGGGCATTTTTTCCGGCACAGCATCAAGCGGGTTGGCTTGCTGGGCGTGGCTGGCCGTGGCAGCCAGCAGGGCCACCGTGAGCGGGGCAAGGGCAGTGCGAAGCTTGAAGGACATGGCTGGTCTCCTGTTTATGTGTATCGCCATCAATGCGGACATCCAGGATCTCGCCGTGCGAGCCGTCCCGAACGGTCGCAATGTAGTCGCCTTCCCGGCGGCAACCCATGCCCCTGGCGCATGGGGGCATCAGTTTTTGTGATGGATGAACCGGGTGGCGGCCCTAGCCGTCCAGCAGCGCCGCCCCGACCCAGCGGCCCGAGCGCACCAGCTCGCGCGCGCAGTCGGCCAGCACCACGCGGGTGGCCAGCGCCGCCGGCGACAACTCATCGTCCGACAGGCTGCACAGCGCATTGACACGCCGCGCCTGTGGGTCAGAAATTTCGGCCAAATGGAAGCGCTGCTGCGCATCGGCAAAACGCCCTACCGCAGCCCAGGGCTGCAGGGTGCCGCCGAGGCCGGCATCGACCGCGTCCATCAACATCGGCAGCGAATCGATTTCCGCCACCACATTGGGCTGCAAGCGTGCCCGGGCAAACACCGTGTCGAGCGTGCTGCGCAGGCCGTGCGTGCCGGTCGGCAGGATCAGCGGCACGCCCTTGAGCTGGGCCATGCGGACCTTGGCCGGCGCCTTGGTCTCCAGCCCCTGGCGCGAACGGATGAAGAACAGCTTTTCCTCCAGCAAGGGCATCACGCTCCAGCGGCGCGCGGCATGGGTGTCGAACAGCACCGCCAGATCAAGCTGGCGCGCATTGAGCATGGCCGTGACATGGCCGGACAGGCTTTCCACCATGTGCAGCCGCACATCGGGGTAGCGCGCGCGCATGGCGCGCATCAGCGGCACGCCCAGCACCGAGGCCGTGGTGGGCGCCAGCCCCACGCTGACCGTGCCCGACAGGCGCGCCTGCTGCGCGGCGCGGGCGGCCTGCTCGGCGTGGCGCAGGGTGAGCTGGGCCTCGCGGAAGAAGGCCAGGCCGGCCTCGGTCGGCACCACACCCTTGCTGGTGCGCTGCAGCAGCCGGGTGGCCAGCTCGCCCTCCAGCCGGCTGATCTGCTGGCTCAAGGCCGACTGCACCATGTCGAGTTCCAGCGCGGCGCGGCTCATGCTGCCGAGCTCGACCACGCGCACGAAGTAACGGAGCTGCCTCAGTTCCATAAAACCTGCTGGATGCCTGCTTTGTTCATGACTGGGATAATCGCATACCTATGAGCAAGCAGACAGGCAAACAGCGGGTGGTGGTGGGTTTGAGCGGCGGCGTGGACTCGGCCGTCAGCGCCTGGCTGCTCAAGCAGCAGGGGTACGAGGTCATCGGCATCTTCATGAAGAACTGGGAAGATGACGACAACAGCGAGTACTGCTCCTCCAACATCGACTTCGTCGATGCCGCCGCGGTGGCCGACGTGATCGGCATCGAGATCGAGCACGTCAACTTCGCCGCCGAGTACAAGGACCGGGTATTTTCCGAGTTTGTGCGCGAGTACCAGGCCGGCCGCACGCCGAACCCCGACATCCTGTGCAACGCCGAGATCAAGTTCAAGGCCTTCCTCGACCACGCCATGCGTCTGGGTGCCGAGAAGATCGCCACCGGTCACTACGCACGCGTGCGGCTGAACGAAGCGACCGGCAAGCACGAACTGCTGAAAGGCCTCGACCCGTCGAAAGACCAGAGTTACTTCCTGCACCGCCTGAACCAGGCGCAGCTGAGCAAGACGCTGTTCCCGGTCGGTGAGCTGCACAAGACCGAGGTGCGCCGCATCGCCGAGGAAATCGGCCTGCCGAATGCCAAGAAGAAGGATTCCACCGGCATCTGCTTCATCGGCGAACGGCCGTTCCGCGAGTTCCTCAACCGCTACATCCAGAAGGAACCGGGGCCGATCAAGGACGGCACGCCCGCACCCGGCGACAAGGCCTATGGCCGCGTCATCGGCAACCATGTGGGCCTGAGCTTCTACACCCTGGGCCAGCGGCAGGGTTTGGGCATCGGCGGCATCAAGGCCAAGGGCGCGCAGAAGGGCGGCGGCGAGCACGCGCCCTGGTTCGTGGCACGCAAGGACATGGAGAAGAACACGCTGTGGGTGGTGCAGGGGCATGAGCACCCCTGGCTGCTGTCACACCAGTTGCACGCGCAGGATGCAAGCTGGGTGGCGGGTGAGCCACCGGCACCGGGCGCCATGGCGGCGAAGACGCGTTACCGGCAGGCTGATGCGGCTTGCACCATCGGCGACATTGAGGGCAGTGCCTTCAGCCTGCAGTTCCCGCAGGCGCAGTGGGCGGTGACGCCCGGACAAAGCGCTGTGCTGTATGACGGCGAGGTGTGTCTAGGTGGCGGCGTGATCGACGCGGCTGGCTAAGCGCTTGTGTTCACCATCACGTGGACTCGCACACTTAGGACTACGCCCGCTATAAAGCAGGCACACACTACAACAGAAACGGGCTAATGACTTAATGAGCCATGACGTTGCAGGAAGACAGGTTGATGTCTATGTCGAGTTAGGCTTCGTATACACCGCGATGACCACAGCGTTCACACTATCCCTCGTTGTTGCCGGACTCCTCGTTGCATTGGTCTATGCTGGTCGGCACATGTTTGCCCGCGAGCGCACCGCAAAAGCCGATGGCTCTTATGCTCGCCAGTTCGTTTGGGTAGAGGATGACGGCTCTGTTCGAGAACTCACGCCAGATGAAACCGATTACCTCAACACAGAGCTACACCCGGGGGATGGCGCCCGTCCTTACATCAAGTCGGCCTACACCAGCCGATCGGCCGATGACCGTCTCTCGGGATTTCTGCTGCGCCGCAAGGTTCCTCACTTGGTCATCATTCGTCCGTGACTGCCGTCTCGTCTCACCCCATCCGCGCCAGCAGCGTCTCCATGTCCTTCATCATGGCCGACAGATCGGCCTTCTGCTCTTCGCCGGGCGCCAGGCGTGATTCGAGCTCCTGCTCCATGAAACACACCGTCATGCGCAAGTAGGTGCTGTCCAGCGCCTTGCGCACGGCGCTGAACTGCTGGCCGATCTTCAGGCAGGGCTCGCCGTCTTCGATCATGCGCTGGATACCGCGTAGCTGGCCTTCGGCGCGGCGCAGGCGGTTCAGGATTTCAGTGCGCGAATCAGCGTCGGTCAGCACCGTGGGCGCACAGCCTTCGGCCGGCGCCTCGACCGTCCCCAACGGTGCTTTGCGTTTGCGGGTGGCTTCAGCGGGCATGGCCGTGTCCTTCACTTGAGTTGCAGGCCGTCAGCGTCGCGCACCGTGATGCGCACGGGCACACCCTGGCTGACGCTGCTGGCGACGGTGCAGAAGTCCTCGAACTGGCCGAGCACGCGGTCCAGGTGCTCCAGCTTCGCGGCCGGCACACCCAGGGTCAGCACCACGTCCAAGCCCAGCACACGCAGACGGTTCTGCGCGTTGCGGCCGACCTCGGCCATCACCTCGCAGCTGATCGGCTCCGGTGCCTGCTTGAACTTGCGCAGCGCGAACAGCAGCGAATCCGACAGGCAGTTGCCCACGGCCGCCGCCAGCAGTTGCACCGGGGTCGGGCCCTTGCCCTGGCCCAGCGGCGGATGCTCGTCACCGAGCAGCTTCGGCACCTCGGCACCGAAGTCGATCTCGAACTGGAAGTCCTGCTGCTGGCGCAGCGTGACGCGCGGTGCAGTGTCGCTCATGACAAGGTCCTTATTTGGTGCGGCAGACGTCGCCGCCTTCGGGCACACCCAGCTTCTTGAGCAGAAAGCCGGGCGGGCAGAAGCCGGTGAAGCCGGACTGGAACAGGTTGAAGCCGACGAAGGCGGTGAAGGCCAGGAACCACTGGCTGACGAAAATGGGGCTGCCTTCGACGCCGAGGGCCAGCGACAGCATGACAAAGAAACCGGCCATGATGCGGATGTAACGTTCAACAGTCATTTCAAACTCCTTGAGGTTGGTGGGAAAAACAGGGATATCAAACCGTGGCAGGTGACGAACCATCCGCCTGCTCGTGGCGCTTGCGGTACAGCGAGTAGTACAGGACCGGGATCACCACCAGCGTCAGCAGCGTGGACACCAGGATGCCGAAGATCAGTGAGATGGCCAGGCCGTTGAAGATCGGGTCGTCGAGGATGAAGAAGGCGCCGATCATGGCGGCCAAGCCGGTCAGGGCGATGGGCTGCGCGCGCACGGCCGCCGACTGCACCACCGCATCCTTGAACGCCATGCCCTGCTTGACCTGCAGCTCGATGAAATCGACCAGCAGGATGGAGTTGCGCACGATGATGCCGGCCAGCGCGATCATGCCGATCATCGAGGTGGCGGTGAACTGCGCGCCCAGCAGCGCATGGCCCGGCATGACGCCGATCATGGTCAGTGGAATCGGCGCCATGATGACCAGCGGCGTGGTGTAGGAGCGGAACTGCCCCACCACCAGCAGGTAGATCAGGATCAGGCCGACGCCGTAGGCGGCGCCCATGTCGCGGAAGGTCTCGTAGGTGATCTGCCATTCGCCATCCCACTTGATGGCGTACTGGCGGAAGGTATCGGTCGGCTGCTTGATCCAGTACTCGCCCAGTTCACCGGCGCCCGGCAAGGCCGCCGCATCCAGCTTGGCGCGAATGGCAAACAGGCCATACAGCGGCGAGTCGAGCTTGCCGGCCATGTCGCCGAAGACGTAGCTCACGTTGGCCAGGTCCTTGGTGAACAAGGGTTTGTCGATGACGCCGCGCTCCACCCGCACCAGTTCCGACAGCGGCACCAGCTGGCCGTTGGCAGCGCGCATCGGCAACGCCAGCACGGTGTCCAGACCCACCTGCGATTCACGCGGCAGCTGCAGGCGCACCGGCACCGGGTATTTGGACTGCGCGTCGTGCAGGTAGGCGGCATCGGCACCCGACAGGGCGGCCGAGACCGTCTGCGCCACGGCGGCCACCGGAATGCCGAGCGACTCGGCGCGCTGGCGGCGCACGCGCAGGTAGGCGCGCGGCGCATTTTCTTTCAGCGAGGTGTCGATGCCGACGATGTCGGCCGTTTCGCCAAAGGCCTTGGCAATGCGCTGGGCCAGTTGCTGGCGGCCGGCTTCGTCCGGGCCATAGACCTCGGCCACCAGCGGGCTCATCACCGGCGGGCCCGGCGGCACTTCGACCACCTTGACGCGTGCGCCATGGCGCTGACCGATCTTCTCCAGTTCGGGCCGCAGGCGCTGGGCAATCACGTGGCTCTTGTCATCACGGTGGTGCTTGTCGACCAGGTTGACCTGCAGGTCGCCCTGCTCGGCTTCGGCCCGCAGGTAGTACTGGCGCACCAGGC
>ERZ1292640.996-Hain-H43-02um-R1-996-length-23557-cov-21_pt1 | contig 23557 bp, 24 predicted proteins | sample MGYA00564404_ERZ1292640 | MGnify/ENA primary metagenome ERZ1292640 (study PRJEB36523, sample SAMEA6512636) | groundwater metagenome | collected 2019-01-08 | study: AquaDiva: Metagenomics assemblies of 32 groundwater samples
CTGTTGTGAGCATAAATCCTTTAAAATCTCCAAGGCCTGGTTCCTGCGGAAAACCTTTGCTGGATGTTTTTGTAGAGGTTATAAATAAAAATAAAGAAGGCGTGGGCGAGATTACAGTTAAAGGCCCTAATGTCATGAAAGGTTATTACAAAGACGAAGCAAAAACCATGAGCTCTTTTAAAGACGGATGGCTTTTGACAGGCGATCTGGGGCGCATTGACAGCGATGGTTACATATATATTACAGGCAGGTCCAAGGAAGTGATTGTCCTGAGTTCAGGTAAAAACATATATCCGGATGAAATTGAAAAACATTATTCACAGGCGCCTTTTATAAAAGAGATATGCGTCCTGGGTGTTTTGAAACAAAAAGGCATAGCAACCCTGGAATACCTGCATGCAATAGTTGTGCCTGATGAGGTATTCTTTAAAGGGGCTGCGGAAGATGATATAAGAAAAGCCATAAAAGATAAATTTAAAGAGCTGGGAAGAGATTTGCCTGGGTATAAACATATAATGGGATTTACTGTTATAAAAGAAAGTTTACCCAGGACAGCGCTCGGGAAAATAAAGAGATATGAAATTCAAAACAAATTTTTGCCGGTTATTTTAAAAGAAGACAAAAGAAAAGACTTGGATTTATCAGAAGAGGAAAAAGTTTTGCTTGAATCTGATATTGGGAAGAAGGTGGTTGCCTGTATCAGAGAGGCCCTGGATATTAAAACTCCCATAAGCTTAAACGACAGTATAGAGCTTGACCTGGGAGCTGATTCTTTGGGGATGATAGAGCTTGTAACAGCAGTAGAAAAGTGTTTTAATTTAGAGATAGATGAGAACATGGTGAAGGACGGTATATCAACTGTAAAAGACTTTATCTTAAAAGTAAAGGAGACAATTCATGAATAACAGTTTAATGAAGCCGGACCTGCAGTTTTCAATTGTTTGCGACAGCATCAGGAGAGAGGATAACGGGAAGATGATGTTCCTGGGGATATTCGAGGTGATAGGCGCTAAGAATTTTCCAGCTACGCATCATGAGCTGTTTATCGCTAACAGGTGGATCAAGGGCATGGGCAGGTTTACAGAAAGAACAAGGATTGTCAATGTAAAGGATAATAAGGTTGTGGTAGAGACGAAGGATGTGGATTTTGAGCTTAAGGCAATAGAATCCAGCCACACTGTAATATCCAAGTTTATGAACATAGTTTTTCATGAGCCTGGAAGGTATCATGTAGAGGTTATATTGAACGGAGAGGTTATAAGGTATTATCCTTTAGTAGTAGCGCAGGAACCGAATTAAATTATGCGAGTAGGAATGTATTATAGCAATAATGATGTGCGCGTTGAGGAGATGTCAAAACCAAAGATAGGTAAGGGCGAACTTCTTGTAAGAGTCATGGCAAGCGGCATCTGCGGCACAGATGTGGTTGAGTGGTATCGCCGCAATAGAGTTCCTCTTGTCTTAGGCCATGAGATAGCAGGCGAGGTTGTGGAGATAGGCAAAAGCGTTAATCAATATAAGCAAGGAGACAGGGTTTCTGCGTCGCATCATGTGCCGTGCGGGGAATGCCACTATTGCAGGATGGGGCACGATACAACATGCGATACCCTGCGCAAAACAAGCTTTGACCCAGGCGGGTTTGCAGAATTTTTGAGAATCCCTGCAATAAATGTAGAAAAAGAAGGAGTATATTTATTGCCCAAAGATATATCTTTTAAAGAAGCAACCTTTATAGAACCATTAGCATGCGTTCTGCGTTCACAAAGACAGGCTGAATATAAAAAAGGCCAGACTGTTTTAATTATAGGAAGCGGCATATCAGGGCTTCTGCATATTCAACTGGCAAAGGCGCGTTCATTTGGGAAAGTAATAGCTACTGACATAAATGATTACAGGTTAAAAATGGCCTCTAAGTTTGGGGCGGATCTGGTTATTAATGCAAAGGAGAATGTTCCTGAAAAGGTAAGGAAATTTAATGATAATAGACCGGCGGATTTAGTTATTTTATGCACTGGCGCGAAACAGGCCATTGAGCAGGCATTTAAGTCAGTCGAGAGAGGCGGCACAATTTTATTTTTTGCCTCAACAGAAGAAGGCATGAGCGTTCCGTTATCTATCAATGAATTTTTCTGGAAGAATGAAGTTAAGCTTATGTCCAGCTATGCGGCGAATCCAGGGGAGCACAAGGAGGCGCTTGAGCTTATTCATGCTAAAAAAATAAATGTCAAAGATATGATTACGCATTGCTTAGGCCTGGATGAAATTCAAAAGGGTTTTAAACTTGTTAGCGAGGCAAAAGAGTCAATGAAGGTGATAATAGAGCCACAAAAATAAGGAGGTTTGAGATGGACTGGGGTATGAAGAATAGAATCTCAAGGATTATAAAACCTGAAACAGGCCGGGCTGTTATGCTTGCGGTTGACCATGGTTATTTTTTAGGGCCTACAACAGGACTTGAAGAGCCGCGTAAGATAATCGCTGAACTTTTGCCTTATGCTGATTCTTTGATGCTTACAAGGGGCATATTGCGGACGTCAGTAGACCCAAAAAGTTCTATTCCTATTGTTCTGAGGGTATCCGGCGGAAACAGCATCATAGGCGATGATCTCTCCAATGAGGCCATAACTGTTTCAGTCAAGGATGCGATACGCTTGAATGTCAGCGCAGTTGCACTTTCCATATACGTGGGCGGAAAATATGAACACCAGACCTTAAAAAATCTTGCCACTCTAATCAGCGAATGCGAAGAATACGGCATACCTGTATTGGCAGTTACTGCTGTTGGCAAGGACATGGCGCGGGACGCAAAATACCTGAGCCTTTCCTGCAGGATTGCGGCTGAATTAGGTGCTCATATGGTAAAGACATATTACTGCGAGGATTTTCAAAAGGTTGTAAAGAGCTGTCCTGTCCCTGTGGTGATTGCAGGGGGAAAGAAGATCCCTGAAAAAGAAGCCCTGGAATTGGCTTATAATGCTGTCAGAGAAGGCGCAGCAGGCGTTGACATGGGCAGGAACATTTTTCAGTCTCCGAATCCTGTAGCCATGATAAAGGCAGTTAGAAGCATTGTGCATGAGAATGTAAGGCCGGAAAAGGCCTACAAGTCCTTAAAACTCTAACGCACTATAGGAGCCCGACTTCCATAGTAGAACAGGATCAAGAAAATTCTTTGAATTTTCTTGACAATAGTAGATTTTATGGTAAAATTTTAACTTCTTGGAGTATGAAGATATGAAAACATCGCTAATCACAAAAAATGACATTAGCAGGAAATATTACCTTATAGATTCCGAAAACCAGATTCTTGGCCGCTTGGCAGTAAAGACGGCTTTGCTATTGAGCGGGAAACGTAAGGTAAACTATACTTCTAATGTTGATAATGGGGATTTTGTAGTAGTTGTGAATGCGGCTAAGATTGCTGTAACAGGCAACAAGCTGCAGGATAAGACATATACTAATTTTTCAGGGTATCCGGGCGGGTTAAAGATAAAGAACCTGGAAAGATTTTTAAAGACGCGTCCCGCAGAGGTTATAAGGCATGCAGTAAAAGGCATGCTTCCAAAAAATAAATTAGGATCAAGGATGATCACCAGGCTTAAGGTTTACGCAGGATCTGAGCATCCGCACAGCGCTCAGAAACCAGAACAGGTTAAGTAGGGAACGGTTTCAAACCGTTCCCTACAGCAAAGGATTGCATGACGACTCAAAATGCAATATGGGCGACAGGAAGGCGAAAGCGGGCAATCGCGCGCGTCAGATTATTGGCGGGAAGCGGCGAGATAGAGGTCAATAAAAAGTCTCTTGATGAATATTTTGAAAGGCCTACGCTTAAAATGATTGTCATGCAGCCTATACAAGCTGCTAATATAGGAAATAAGTTTAATATAATAGCAACTGTTGAGGGCGGAGGCAAGTCAGGACAGGCAGGGGCATTGAGGCACGGTATTTCAAGGGCTCTTGCGCTTACAGGCGAAGAGATGAGAGTTCTGTTGAGGAAGAAAGGTTTTCTCACAAGAGATCCCAGAAAAAGAGAAAGAAAGAAATACGGCCAGAAGGGGGCTCGCAAGAGATTCCAGTGGACTAAGAGGTAAACTGGTTTCATTGAAAATTTTATAGACGCCTATCCGGTCATTTTCCGACGAGAAATAAATTGACAGGATAGGCGTTTTTGTTTATTATATAATGTAAACGTTATGAAACCCTAAAGGGTTGATTCCATCATGGTGGAACCCAGCCTTTAGGCTGTGAATTCGCCGGAGGTTAAGATGTTAAAAGTCGGCATAATGGGGGCAAGCGGTTTTGCAGGAGAAGAGCTTATAAAAATTTTATTCAGGCATCCTGAGGTCAAGATTGCAGCCCTGGCGGCAAAGATAGAAAAGATGCACATATCAAAGATGTATCCATGGGCAAAGGCTATGCTGGATATGGACTGCTATGATATGAGCGCCCAAGAAGTCGGTAAAAAAACAGACGCTGTATTTCTTGCGCTGCCCCATAAGGTTTCAATGGATTTTGCGCCTGTGCTTTTAAAGCAGGCTAAAAAAGTAATAGACCTGAGCGCTGATTTCAGGATAAAAGATAAAGATGTTTATGAAAAATGGTATGAGATAAAACATGAATGCCCTGAATATCTGGAAAAGGCGGTATACGGGCTTCCGGAATTATACAGAAAGGAAGTTCAAAAGGCGGATTTGATTGCTAATCCAGGGTGTTATCCCACGAGTATAATTCTCGGATGCGCGCCTCTTTTAAAAAAGAAGGCAGTGGATACAAGTTATATTATATGCGATTCCAAATCAGGCGTGAGCGGCGCAGGCAGGACTCCTACTCAGGCCCTGATGTTCACTGAAATAGCTACTAATAGTTTCAGGCCGTACAAGGTTAATTTCCACAGGCACATGCCTGAGATAGACCAGGAATTAAGCAGCCTCTCTGGTGCAAAGATAGAGGTAAATTTTATTCCGCATCTTGTGCCAATGGAAAGGGGCATATTGAGCACTATTTATCTTAAACTTACCAAAAAGATGAATACAAAGGAAGCGCTTGAGATGTATAAAGATTTTTATAAAGGCGAATATTTTGTAAGGGTGCTGGAAGACGGGATTCTGCCTGACACGAAAAATGTGGTAAGGTCAAATTTCTGCGACATAGGAATAAAGGTGTTGCCTGAAAAGTCGTTAGCCATAGTTATGACTGCTATTGATAATCTTGTAAAAGGCGCAAGCGGACAAGCAGTTCAAAACATGAACATTATGTATGGATTTGATGAAAAGACAGGATTATAATATATAACCATACCGATCGCCGAACGGAGTAATTACTCCGTTCGGCGATCGAAGGCGGTAAATATGAAAATAATCAAAGGTGGAGTGACAGCGCCAAAGGGTTTTTTAGCAGGGTCTACAAGCTGCGGAATCAAGAGAAGCGGAAAGACTGATCTTGCTTTATTGTTTTCTACAGTGCCATGTATAGCCACAGGCACATTTACAACCAATAAGGTGAAATCAGGCTCTGTGTCCTTGTGCATTGAACGTTTAACTAAAGGCGTTTCTCAGGGGGTGGTTGTAAACAGCGGCAATGCAAATTGCTGCGTCGGTAAAAAAGAAATAGAAGACGCCAGGGCTATAACAGAGGCAATGGCAGCGAAGCTCGGCATTAAAAAAGACCTGATACTCATGGCTTCCACAGGCATTATAGGAAGGCCTTTGCCTGCAGGGAAAATCAAGAATGGTTTAAGCGCTCTTATGGATGATCTGTCAGGGTCAAACGGTGCGAAATTTGCAAAGGCCATAATGACCACAGATACTGTGCACAAGGAAATCGCGCTTGAGATACATATTAAAAGAAAGACAGTTAAGATCGCAGGAGCAGTTAAAGGCGCGGGCATGATATGTCCGGACATGGCAACTATGCTTGCTTTTTTTACAACAGACGCTTTTATGGAAAAAGGCGCGCTCAAGCAGGCCTTTAAGGAATCTATTTATGACTCATTCAATAAAATAACGGTTGATGGCGATATGAGCACAAATGATTCTGCTGTAATATTTGCAAACGGACTCGCAGGAAACAGTATTATAAAAAAAGGCACAGATGATTATAAAGTATTTCTTAATGCTGTTAAGTTTGCGGCAAAAGAACTTTCGCGGAAAATAATCCTGGACGGAGAAGGCGCTACAAGATTTGTTGAGATCATTGTTAAAGGTGCGAAAACAAAAAAAATGGCAGGTGTTGTAGCCAGGCATATTGCAACATCAAATCTTGTAAAGACAATGATAGCGGGCGGAGACCCTAATTGGGGCCGCATTGCCGCAAGCGCTGGTTCCAGCGGGGCCGGCATAAACCCTGGCCGCATGGATATTATTTTTGGCAATGTTTTAGTGATGAAAAACGGCGCAGGCGTGGATGTTTCAAGAAAGTTGCTTTTAGGCATATTCAGGAAAAAGGAAATAAATATTATAGCGGATCTCAAATCTGGAAAATATTCAGACAGGGTCTGGACATGCGATTTTACTGAGGAGTATGTAAGAATCAACGCAGAATACGAAACTTAAATAAGTCACGAGTTCCTTAACCAATTTTGCTCCCGCTGTTTCGCTTTGCGAAGCAAAGCGGCGGGGGCAAAATTCAGAGGCAATTATACATTATGGAAAAAGCAATCAAAAAAGCTGATGTTTTGATCGAGGCGCTGCCGTATATAAAATCCTACAGCGGAAAGATTTTTGTGATTAAATACGGAGGGAGCGCGCTCATTAATCCTGAAATTAAAAAAGGTGTATTGCAGGATATTGTTTTTATGAGTTATGTCGGCATAAGGCCCATAATTGTCCACGGCGGAGGGCCTTTTATAAACGATGAATTCAGGAGGCTCGGCAGGAAAGTAGAATTCAGCGATGGGCTCAGGGTAACTACAAAGGAGGAAGTTGAGATAGTTGACTCTGTGTTATCCAGGGTAAATGCTAACATAGTGTCTGATATAAAAGCATTGGGCGGCAGGGCTGTAAGCATGAATACATCAAAGAAGAATGTGATAATAGCTATGCCGCATAAGGAATCAAAGAGGCTTGGGTTTGTGGGGGAGATAAATAAAGTGAATGCCGAGGCAATAAGAAATGCTGTAAGGCCAAGGGCTATATCTGTTATTTCTCCTGTAAGCATGGGGGACGATAAAGAACTCTATAATATAAATGCTGACGATGCTGCTTCAGAAATAGCAATGGCTGTAAAGGCAGTTAAGCTGGTGCTGCTTACAGACGTGAAAGGCATAATGAGGCATAAGGGAGAAGAAAGTACGCTTATTTCTACGCTCGGGATGAAAGACGCAGATACTCTTATAGAGCGGAAGGTTATTCAAAGCGGGATGATCCCAAAGGTAAAGGCGTGCATGAATGCCCTGAAAGCAGGGGTTTCGAAAACGCATATCATAGACGGGAGAATTCCGCACAGTTTATTGCTGGAGATTTTTACAGATAAGGGCATTGGCACAGAGATAGTTAAAGACCGATAAGATACACCCCGTAGGTGGCCTGCGGCCACCTACGGGGTGGAAGAGGTTAAGATGAATACAAAAGAAGTGATAGCGCAATATGATAAATATGTAATGAATACTTACACGCGCATACCGTGCGTGATAGTGAAAGGCAAGGGCCTTAAGGTATGGGATCTGGATGGAAATGAATACCTGGATTTTTTCCCCGGGTGGGCAGTGAGCGGCCTTGGCCATTGTCATCCAAAAGTGGTAAATGCCGTCAGGAGTTATCTTAAAAAAATAATACATGTCCCGAATAATTATTACAATATGCTGCAGGGAAAGCTCGCGCAGGAAATAATAGAAAACTCATTTGAGGGCAAGGTTTTCTTCTGCAATAGCGGCGCAGAGGCAAATGAAGGGGCAATAAAATTAGTGCGTTCTTATGGCAACAGCTCCGGCGGCAGGTACGAGATCATTACAATGGAAAACTCTTTTCACGGGAGGACACTGACTACAATAACAGCTACTGCCCAGCCGAAATATCAGAAAGATTTTGAGCCTTTGCCGGCAGGCTTTAAATATGTTGATTTTAACGATATAAAGGCAATTGAGAACGCTATTACAGATAAGACAATAGCTATAATGCTGGAGCCTATTCAGGGAGAGGGTGGCATAAACGTAGCTGACCAGGTATATATAAAGGCGCTCAGGGGCCTGTGCAATAGAAAAGATATGATTTTGATTTTTGACGAAGTGCAGACAGGCATGGGCAGGACAGGAAAGATGTTTGGGTTTGAGCATTATGGTATATTGCCTGACATTATGACGCTTGCTAAATCACTTGGCGGGGGCTTGCCAATAGGCGCAATGGTTGCAGGCAAAAAATTTACAGATGTTTTAAAACCTGGAATGCACGCGTCTACATTCGGAGGAAGCCCTGTTGTGTGCAGCGCCAGCCTGGCTGTTTTTGAAGCTATAAAAAAAGAGGGACTTTTGTCGAACACAGTGAAAATGGGCGAATATCTTGTCGGGAAGTTAAATGAATTGAAAAAGAAAAAATCTATTATTAAGGAAATAAGGGGCAAGGGCCTTATGATAGGCATTGAATTGACTGTTCCCGGTAAGGAGATTGTTGAAAAGTGTTTTAAAGAAAGACTTTTGATCAATTGCACACATGATAAGGTGCTCAGGATAATGCCTGGCATGATAGTTACAAAAAAGCAGATTGATAGGGCAGTAGAGATTTTGGACAAAGTAATGTAAACCAAAACCTTAAATTAACCGCGTAGGTCGCCGTAGGCGACCTACGCGGTTGGGGCGGTAAATATGAAAAAAGATTTATTAACAATCAATGATTTAAGCACGAGCGAGATAAAAGAGATTCTGGATTTAGCTAAAGAATTGAAACAGAACAGGTATAATTCAGGAGAGGCGCTTAATGGAAAAACAGTCGGGCTTATATTTGAGAAACCTTCTAACAGGACCAGGGTTTCTTTTGAAGTGGGAATTACAGAACTTGGCGGGCACGCAATATATCTCGGGTCATATGAAATTGATCTTGGCAAACGAGAGTCTCCAAAAGATGTGGCAAGGGTGCTTTCAAGGTACCTGGCTGGGATTGTTGCCAGGACTTTTTCGCATAAGACAGTTGTGGAGCTTGCAAAGTATTCGTCTATACCTGTAATAAACGGATTAACAGACTATCAGCATCCGTGCCAGGCGCTGAGTGACCTGTTTACCATAAAGGAAAAGAAAGGGCTGAGCAATATTACAGTAGCTTTTATAGGCGACGGGAACAATGTGCTGAATTCTCTTTTGTATATATGCCACAGGATGGGCATAAAGATCAATGCATCATGCCCCAGAGGATATGAGCCTGATAAAGAAACATTAAAGGAAGTTGCAGGATCTGCTGCTATATTCAATTCTCCGTCTGATGCTGTAAAGGGCGCTGATGTGGTTTATACAGATGTGTGGACCAGCATGGGCCAGGAAAAAGAATACAGGAAAAGGTTAAAGGCGTTTAAAAAGTATCAGGTGAATTCTGAGTTAATGAAGCTTGCGAATAAAGATGCGATAGTGATGCATTGTCTGCCTGCCCACAGGGGCCAGGAGATTACAGATGAAATCATAGATGGAGAATCGTCTGTTGTCCTGGACCAGGCAGAGAACAGGCTTCACGTGCAGAAGGCGATATTGGTAAAATTATTAAAATAGGATACCGCCTCCGTTCGCCGAACGGAGGCGGTGCGAGGAGATAAGATGAATAAAAAAGTTGTTCTTGCGTATTCAGGCGGCCTGGACACATCTGTTGCAGTGGCGTGGCTTGCTGACCGCGGTTATGATGTAGTTGCCTATATGGCTGACGTGGGCCAGGGCGGAGATTATGATAAATTAAAGAAAAGGGCAATCGGAGCAGGCGCCTCAAAGGTTATTATTGAGGACCTGAAAGAAGAATTTGCCAAAGATTTTGTATTTATGTCTTTAAAAGCAGGCGCAGTATATGAATCAAAATACCTTCTTGCAACTGCTCTCTCGAGGCCGATTATCGCAAAGGGCCTGGTTCAGGCTGCAAAAAAGGAAAAAGCTGATTCTGTTGCGCATGGCTGCACAGGCAAAGGCAACGACCAGGTGAGGTTTGAGGTTACTGTTATGGTCTTGGCGCCTGAATTAAAGATAATCGCGCCTTTAAGAGAATGGCACATGTATTCCAGGGAGGAAGAGATAGAATATGCAAAGGAAAATAATATACAAATAGATACTACAAAGAAAAACCCGTACAGCCTGGATAAAAATATCTGGGGCATGAGTATAGAATGCGGCATTCTGGAAGATCCATGGAATGAGCCGTTGGAAGACGCGTATCAGATGACAGTGGATCCGGGTAAGGCGCCTTCTAAATCCACATATGTGGATTTAGAATTTGAAAAAGGCGTGCCTGTAAAACTCAATGGAAAAAAATACGGCCCGGTTAGCCTTGTTTTGAAATTAAACGAGATAGGCGGCAGGAATGGAGTCGGCAGGACAGATCTTGTGGAGAACAGGCTTGTTGGAATCAAGTCAAGGGAGATATACGAAGCCCCTGGCGCATGGATATTGCACAATGCTCATAAAGACCTGGAAAGCCTTGTGCTGGACAGGGAGCTTTTGCATTTTAAAGAGATAATTTCTTTGAAATACGCGGATATTGTTTACTATGGATTATGGTTTACCCCTATTAAAAAGGCCCTGGACGGGTTTATAAATGAGACCCAGAAAAATGTAACAGGCACTGTGAAAGTCAAGCTGTTAAAGGGTGTTGCAAGTGTTGTGTCCAGGAAGTCCCCTTATTCATTGTATAGGAAAGAAATGGCAACATACGACAAGGGCGATAAATTTGACAGGTCTATAGCAGAAGGGTTTATTAAAGTTTGGGGTATGCCGTATAAGAAATAAAGGCAAAGGCCGGGAATAGGCAGGTTTTAACCTGCCTGTTTATGAAGGCCTTTGCGACAAAATTGTAGGGCACACTTTAGTGTGCCAAAGGTGATATATGAAAAATAAATTGTGGGGCGGAAGATTTAGCAAAAAGACAAATCCTTTGGTGGAAGAGTTTACAAAGTCAATCCAGTTTGATAAAAAACTTGCTGAATACGACTGCATAGGCAGTATTGCGCACGCCAAAATGCTTGGCAAGTGCAATATAATACCAAAAAAAGATGCTGGCAAAATTGTCTCAGGATTAAATTCAATTTTAAATAAAATTAAAAAAGGTTCGTTTAAAATTAACAATTCAGCAGAAGACATACACACCATGATACAAAATACTCTGGATAAAAAGATAGGTAGAAAGGCTCAGATGCTTCATACTGCCAGGAGCAGGAATGATCAGGTAGCTTTGGATACCAGGATGTATTGCAAGGATAAAATAGATTCTATTATAGAGCTTTTAAAGACTCTCAAGAAATCCATGAAAGGCTTTTCAGTAAAGAATATGGATGTTGTGATCCCTGGTTTTACGCATCTCCAGAATGCCCAGCCTGTGTTATTGAGCCATCAGATGCTGGCTTATTGCGAGATGCTTGCAAGGGACGCTGACAGGCTTATGGATTGTAAAAAAAGGGTAGATGTTATGCCTCTTGGCTCATGCGCTATAAGCGGCACCAGCCTGCCTGTAGACAGGAATTTTACAGCTAAAGAGCTTGGTTTTTCAAAAATATCCACAAACAGCATGGATGCTGTGAGTGACAGGGATTTTGTCATAGAGCTTATTTTCTGCCTGGCTGTTGTAGGTATGCATCTTTCCAGGCTCTCAGAAGACCTTATTATATGGAATTCCCAGGTTTTTGGCATCGCGGATATAGGCGATGAATTCTGCACAGGTTCAAGCATGATGCCTCAAAAGAAAAATCCAGATGCGCTGGAGCTTATCAGGGGCAAGTGCGGGACGCTTTATGGCAGTCTCGCAGAAATCATGACTATTATGAAAGGCCTGCCGCTTACCTATAACAGGGATATGCAGCTGGATAAAGAACCTTTGTTTAAGTCCATAGAGACTGTAAAAAGTTCCATTGAGATCCTTGCGGCATTGTTTAAAAGCCTGAAGATTAATAAAGAAAAGGTGCTTGAACTTTTACAGGACGAATCTATTTATGCAGCAGATATAATGGAATATCTAGTAAAAAAAGGGGTTACCTTAAAGGAGAGCCATGATATCGTGGGAAAAATTGTGGCATATGGCCTGGATAGGAAATTGAAGTTGTCTGAGATATCATTAAAGGAATTCAGGATTTTCAGCCCGAAGTTTAACAGGGATGTTTATGGGCTTTTGAATCCTGAAAAATCAGTCAGCTTGAAAAACTCTTTCGGAGGCACAAGTCCGAAACAGGTAAGGAAACAATTAAAAAATGCACGATTTTAATTATAAACACAATAATCTTTATTGCGAGTCAGTAAGCATAGAAGAGCTTGCCAGAAAATACGGCACGCCTCTTTATGTCTATAGCCGCAATACGCTCATAAATCATTATAGAAAAATAAAAGAGGCTTTCAGTTTAATCAATCCTCTTATATGTTTTTCAATGAAAGCGAATTCAAACTTAAGTATCTGCAGGACCCTTGTAAAAGAAGGCGCAGGACTGGATATTGTTTCAGGCGGAGAGCTTTACAGGGCCCTTAAAACAGGCGTGTCTTCGAGGAAAATCGTATACGCGGGAGTAGGAAAAACAGAAAAAGAGATAGAGATAGCTATAAGGCATCAAATACTTTTCTTTAATGTTGAATCTATCCCTGAACTGAGGCTGATAAATAAAGTGGCTGGAAGATTAGGTATACGGCAGAAAGTAGCTGTGCGTATCAACCCTGATATTAAAGCCAGGACGCATAAATATATAACCACAGGCCATGGCGAGAATAAATTCGGCATTGATTTTGAAACAGCAAAGACGATATTTTTAAACTCAGATAAATATGAGCATCTGAATATATCCGGAATTCACGTGCATATAGGTTCGCAGATAGTGGATGCAGAACCTTTTATAAAGGCGATAGAGAGGATAGCTGATTTTATAAAAGACCTGGAGCAAAGAGGCGCCGGCATAAGATGGCTTAATATAGGAGGAGGCCTTGGAATAATATATTCCAATGAAAGGCCGCAGACTGCCAGGGAATACGCAAAAGCAGTTATCCCTGTTTTGAAAAGGGCAATGACCAATGTAATACTTGAGCCGGGAAGATTTATTATAGGGAATGCAGGGATCCTTGTAACAAGGGTTAATTATTTAAAAGAAACCCCGGGTAAAAATTTTGCGATAGTTGACGCAGGGATGAACGATCTTATAAGGCCGAGTCTTTACGGCGCGCATCACGAGATATTGCCTGTAAGGTCTCAGTCTTACGCAGGGTCAAAAAAGATACGTACCTTTGATGTAGTCGGCCCTATATGCGAGAGCGGGGATTTTCTCGGCAAGAATAGAAAATTCATAGACCTTAAGCAGGGGGATTTATTAAGCGTCATGGGCGCTGGGGCATATGGATTCAGCATGTCCAGCAATTATAATTCAAGGCCGCGCACTGCTGAAGTCATGGTGGAAGGGACTAAAGCAAAACTTATAAGGCGCAGGGAAACTTACGAAGACCTCATAAAAACCGAACTGTAATCGCAGAACTTACGCAGAAGTAGGGGAGGGTTTAAAACCCTCCCCTACAAAAGTCCGCGGAATTGCGTGGAAACTAATGGAAAAGATAAAGTTTACAAAAATGGTAGGGGCGGGAAATGATTTTATCGTGCTTGACTGTAGGCAAGCGACTATCCGACAATTGGTAGTCGCGGGCTTTAGCCCGCGATATATGCACAACCTAAAGGTTGCGACTACCATTGTGAGGCAACTGTGCGATAGGAAAACCGGAATAGGAGCGGATGGGGTGCTGGTTCTTGAAAAATCTAAGATAGCGGATTTCAGGATGCGCATATTTAATGCTGATGGCAGCGTTGCTGAGATGTGCGGGAATGGGCTGAGGTGCGCGGTTTTATTTACAGGCAAAAAGAAAATAAAGGTTGAAACAAAAGCAGGGATATATGATGGTGAAATAACAGCAAGAAACAGGGTTAAAATCAGAATGGAAAATCCAAAAGATTTAAAGCAGGATTTTTCAATAAAGGTGAATCTCAGGGATTTAAAAGTAAATTATATCAATACAGGCGTGCCTCATGTTGTAATTTTTGTTGAAGGTTTAGATAAAATAAATGTAAATGCAATAGGCAGGACTATCAGATATCATAAGGAATTTGCGCCAAAAGGCGCAAATGTAAATTTTGTAGAAATCGTAGACGATAGTAATATAAAGATCAGGACCTATGAAAGAGGCGTAGAAGGCGAAACTCTTGCATGCGGCACTGGCTCAGCAGCTTCGGCAATAATAACCGGGCTCAAGGCTTCCCTCGGCTTCGCTCGGGACATGCAAGGCTTCCCTCACTATGGCTCGGAACAGGCAAGGCTCAAGGTAAATGTACACACGCAAGGCGGAGTGCTGAAAGTAGAATTCACAAAATCCAGAAATAAAGTTAAGAATGTTTGTTTGGATGGAGAGGCGAAAGAGATATTTACTGGGCAAATAACTTTATAAAGGTCCTTCGCTTCGCTATGAGGCTCCTGTTCGTCGCCTCATTACGCTTGCTCAGGATCAAATCCGCCTTTGGCGGATTTGGGAGGTGTTTATGTTTGAAGGCGCAATGGCAGCACTGGTAACGCCGTTTAAGAAAGAAAAAGTGGACGAAAAAAAATTAGCAGAGATTGTAGAGTTTCATATAAAAAACGGGACAAGCGGAATTGTGCCTTGCGGTACAACAGGCGAATCTGCAACTCTTTCTTACGAAGAACATGATCGCGTTATAGAGATAGTCATAGAGGCGGCGAATAAAAAAATAGCAGTTATTGCAGGCACTGGTTCAAACAGCACTGCTGAGGCGCTGATGCTTACAAAACACGCCAAAAAAGCAGGCGCAGACGCATCTCTGCAGGTTTCGCCTTATTACAACAGGCCTACGCAGGAAGGGCTTTACCAGCACTTTAAGACAATAGCAGAAGAAATTGATATGCCCATGATCGTTTATAATATTGCTTCCAGGACAGGGGTTAATATTGAGCCGGAGACAATGCAAAGATTAAGCAAAGTAAGAAATATTGCTGGAGTAAAGGAATCAAGCGGAAGCCTGGAGCAGATGTCAAGGATAAGATATTTATGCGGAGATAAATTTGACCTTATATCAGGGGATGATGCCCTTACTTTGCCGTTGCTTTCAATAGGTGGAACAGGCGTTATTTCAGTTGTAAACAATATAGTTCCTAAAGATGTGGCAGACATGGTTTCTAAATTTAAAAAAGGAGACTTAGAAGGCGCAAGAAAACTGCATTATAAGCTTTTACCTCTGATAAAGGCGGTATTCTTAGAGACAAATCCAGTGCCGGTCAAAACAGCTATGGCTTTGATGGGCATGATAGAGCCAGGAGTAAGGCTGCCTTTATGGGAGATGTCAGAGCCGAACCTGGAAAAACTCAAAAAGGCGCTAAAAGACTACAACCTATTGTAAAAAGATTATTAATAGCGTAGGGGACGGTCGCGACCGTCCCCCACATCAAATCGAGGATTATATGGTTAGAATTGTTATAAGCGGGATAGCTGGAAAAATGGGGACAAGGATAGGTGTGCTGGCGAGCCAGGATAAGAATATTGAGATAGCAGGGGCCCTGGAGTTTCCTGAAAGCCCTGCAATAGGAAAAGACATAGGGGAGATTCTCGCCATCGGTAAGACAGGCAAAAAAGTAGAATCTGATTTCAGCAAGATAGCAGATTCCTGCGATGCCTTGGTAGAATTTACAAGTCCTTCCGCAACATTTGAGCATTTAGAGGTAGCTGTAAAAAATAAAAAGGCAGTGGTAATAGGGACTACCAATCTATCTTCTGAGGAAACGAATAAAATAAAAGATGCTTCTGCAAAGATCCCTGTTGTGTTTTCTCCTAACATGAGCATAGGGGCGAATCTGATGTTCAGGATTACAGAGGAAATCGCAAAGGCGCTAGGGGATGATTATCAGGTTGAGATAGTTGAAGCCCATCATGACCAGAAGAAGGACGCTCCCAGCGGAACTGCCAAAAGATTGGGAGAAGCTGTTTCTAAAGTAAAAGGCAAAATGCCGCCTATGCATTCAATAAGGCTGGGCGATATAGTAGGGGATCATACTGTCATATTTGCGGGAAAAGGCGAAAGAATAGAGCTTACACACAGGGTGCATTCAAGGGATGCATTTGCAAAAGGCGCGCTAGATGCGGCAAAATTTTTAATAGGCAAAAAACCAGGGCTTTACACCATGGCAGATGTCATGGGGGTGAAGGGTTAAGGGTGGAGGGTGAAGGGTAATGGAGTTTAAATTCAGCGATAGACTAAAAAAGCTTCCTCCTTATCTATTCGTAGAAATAGATAAGGCAAAAAGAAAAGCAAAGGCTGAGGGAAGGGATATTATAGACCTTGGCATAGGAGATCCTGACGAGCCTGCTCCGAAAGAAGTCACAGAGGCGCTTTATAAGGCAGCGCAGGATTCTAAAAATCATCACTATCCGCTGGACCAGGGGAGTTCTGTTTTCAGGGAAAGGGTTGCGAAATGGTATAAGGAGAGATTTGGAGCAATCCTTGACCCTGAAAAAGAAATCCTGCCTCTTATAGGCTCCAAAGAAGGCATAAGCCATATGCCTTTTGCTTTTGTAAATCCAGGAGACGCGACCCTGGTGCCTGATCCATGCTACCCGCCTTATAAAGGCGGGACAATACTGGCAGGCGGCACGCCTTATATAATGCCTCTACTCGAGGAAAATAATTTCCTGCCGGACCTGAATAAGATAGATAAAGTCATTCTTAAAAAAGCGAAAATAATTTATATAAATTATCCGAACAATCCTACGTCTGCGGTTTGCGAAAAAGGGTTTTTCCAGGACGTTATTCTTTTTGCAAAAAAATATAACCTTATCATAGCAAGCGACGCAGCGTATTCTGAGATAGTTTTTGACGGCTATAAGCCAAGCAGTTTTTTAAAAGTAGAGGGCGCTAAAGAAACAGGTGTGGAATTTCATTCTCTTTCGAAGACCTGTAACATGACTGGCTGGCGCATAGGTTTTGTGTGCGGCAATGAAAAGATTATAGCGGGAATAGCTAAGGTAAAATCAAACGTAGATTCTGGCGTGTTCAACGCAATACAGATGGCAGGAATTATCGCCCTGGATACAGCGGAAAAACATCTTAACAGGATGAATAAGGTATATCAGGAGAGAAGGGATGCGCTGGTTGACGGATTGAATAAACTTGGATGGCCTGTAAAAAAACCAAAGGCCACATTTTACGTATGGGCAAGGCTTCCCAAGAATAATAAATCGTCCATTGAATTCGCGGAAACAGTCCTTGATAAAGCAGGCATTATAATAACGCCGGGCATAGGCTTTGGAGAGAACGGCGAAGGCTATGTGCGGTTTGCGCTTACTGTTTCAAAAGAGAGGATTGACGAAGCACTAGATAGATTGAAAAAAGTACTTTAGATATGCGTTGTTATATAGGTATCGGCTCCAATCTTGGGGACAGGCAAAAATATATTGAAAGTGCAATTCAGAGATTAAAAGAAACAAAAGGGATTGAAGTAAAAAAAGTCTCGAGTATATACGAAACAGATCCAGCAGGCGGGCCTAGCCAGGGCAAGTATCTTAATGGCGCGATAGAGATTGAAACAGAGCTTGGGCCCAGGGAGCTTTTGACAAGACTTCTGAATATAGAAACTTTGTTAGGCAGGGAAAGGACAGTAAAAAACGGGCCGCGTACAATAGACCTGGATATACTTTTATTTGGCGATAAAAAAATAGACGAGCCCGGCCTTAAAATACCGCATCCAAGGATGTGCGAGCGCGAATTTGTAATAAAGCCTTTAAAAGAGATATATGAAAGTATATAGAAGTATCAGTTCTTTGACAAAGAAGATTCAGGAAATAAAAAAGCAAGGCAAGGCAATAGGCCTTGTGCCTACCATGGGATTTTTGCATGAAGGCCATATGAGCCTTATAAGAAGGGCGCGCAAAGATACGGATTGCGTTATTGTCAGTATTTTTGTGAACCCGGCCCAGTTCGGGCCAAAAGAGGATTTTAGGAAATATCCAAGGGATATGAAAAAAGACCTCGAGCTTTGCGAAAAAGAAGCAGCTGATATAATTTTCGCGCCAGAGGCGAGGGAGATGTATCCTGAAGGATTTGCCACGTATGTAAAAGTCGAGAGGATTACAGATACGCTATGCGGCGCTTCCAGACCAGGCCATTTCAGGGGCGTTGCTACAGTGGTGGCAAAGCTTTTTAATATCACAATGCCTGATATCGCATATTTCGGCCAGAAAGACGGCCAGCAGGCAGCTGTTATCAGAAGAATGGCAAAAGACCTTGATATGCCTGTGAAGATAAAGGTGGAGCCTATTGTAAGAGAAAAAGACGGACTGGCTATGAGTTCGAGAAATGTTTATTTGAATCCCGAGGAGCGGGTTCAGGCGCTTTGCATTTATAAATCTCTGAAACTTGCGCAGAGATTGTTTAATAAAGGAGAAAGGGATTCAAAAGAGATAATCAAGAGGATGTCGCAGCTTATAAATGAAAATAGAAAGGCAGACATAGATTACGTTTCTATTGTAGATACAGAAGAACTCAGAGACATGAAAAGGATTTCCGGCCAGGCGATGGTTACTGTGGCAGTGCGGATCGGAAATACCAGATTGATAGATAATATTATATTAAACTGAAAGGGGTTGGTTTTTATGATGTTCAGGACCATATATAAATCAAAGATACAAGGAGCCATTGTTACAGAGGCGAATCTGGAATACGTAGGAAGCATTACCATAGACGAAGACCTTATGGAGGCTGCTGATATTATTCCAAATGAGCGGGTACAGATAGTAAACCTGAATAACGGAAGCAGGCTAGAGACTTACGTGATACCAGGTAAAAAAGGCTCAGGCACTATTTGCATGAACGGCGGAACAGCGCGCTGGGCAGTGGCAGGAGACAGGATCCTTATAATTTCCTATGCCATAATGGAAGAGAAAGATGCAGTTGCATTCAAACCAAAGGTTATTTATGTAAACGAGAAAAATAAAATGAAAGGTCGGGATGTTCCCGACCTTTCATCCTGAGGAGCGTAGCGACGAAGGATCTCTATGATATCTCATGCATATAAAAAAGAAGACGATCTTAAGTATAAAGAAAATCTTAAGAAAAAAATCCTGAAGCTTAAAAAGGAAAAACACGCTGTAATTATAGTCCATAATTACCAGCGCGACGAGGTTCAGGATATAGCTGATATAAGCGGCGATTCTCTTGCTTTGAGCCAGGCTGCTGTAAAGGCTGACGCAAAGGTCATAGTTTTCTGCGGAGTTGATTTTATGGCAGAGAGCGCGTCTATACTGAATCCTGATAAGATAGTGCTTCTGCCTGTTAAGGAAGCGGGATGCCCCATGGCGGATATGGTAACTGTGGAACGCCTGAGGGAAAAGAAGAAAGAATATCCCGAGGCCGCTACTGTGTGTTACGTGAATTCTTCCGCGGCTATAAAGGCAGAGAGCGATATATGCTGCACATCCTCTAACGCCATTCAGATTGTCCAGTCGCTGAAGGATTATAAAGAAGTTATATTCATACCTGATAAAAATCTGGGGAGATACGTTCAGCAAAATGTACCCTGTAAAAAAATAATCCTGTGGGAAGGTTTCTGCCCTACGCATATACGCGTTTCAAAAGAAGAGATACTGAAATCAAAAGAAGATCACCCCGAAGCCGAGGTGCTGGCGCATCCTGAGTGCAACCCTGATGTGTTAAGCGTCAGCGACCATATATGCAGCACAGGGGGTATGTTTAATTATGTCAAAGCTTCAAAATCAAAGGAGTTTATCATAGCTACTGAATCAGGCATGCTTTACAGGTTAAAAAAAGATAATCCTGATAGAAAGTTTTATGTGCCCACGGAAAGACTGGTCTGTCCTACGATGAAGCTGACTACGCTTGGATGGGTGGCGCATTCGCTGGAAGCCATGGAGCACGAGATCAGGATCAGCGGGGATATAAAAAACAAGGCATACATGGCGCTGGAACGCATGTTAAGGGTTTCAGGGGAAAAGTCAGGCGCAGTCCTTGCAGGCTATTAATGATGGTTAAAAAAATAGGCATAATAGGTTGTGGAGCAATAGGGTCTCAGATAGCAGAGTATATTATTAAAAATCTCAGCAAAAGATGCCGGATTACGGCTGTCTGCGACATTGATCCTGAAAGGGCAAAAGGGCTTTCAGCCAGGATAAAGCCGCAGCCTTTGATAACAACGATAGAGGAATTGATAAAAAAATCAGACCTTATCATAGAAGCTGCATCCGGAGAGGTTTCAGGGGACATAGCAGAAAAAGCAGATTTCCTTAAAAAAGATGTTCTTGTAATGAGCACAGGCGGCCTTTTGAAAAAGCCGCGCCTTATTGAAAAAATAAATTCAGGGACTTCAAATATCCATATACCCAGCGGGGCCATATGCGGCCTCGACGGGTTGAAGTCCGCATCCGCAGGTAAAATAAAAACCGTAACCCTCACCACCAGAAAACCGCTTAAAGGCCTGGCAGGTTCGCCTTACCTGAAAGAGAAAAATATAGACATAGAGAAAATAGACAGGGAAACGCTTTTATATTCCGGGACCGCAAAGGATGCTATAAAGTATTTTCCGCAGAATATAAATGTAGCTGTTACATTGAGCATATACGGGCTTGGTCCTGACCGGACAAATGTAAGGATATTCACGTCTCCGGAATACACAAGGAATACACATGAGATAGAAGTAGAAGGCGAGTTTGGCAGGCTCTGGACAAAAACTGAGAACGTGCCGTCCAAGGCTAATCCGAAAACAAGCGAGCTCGCAATATTTTCGGCGATTGCTAAGCTAAAAGAGATGATTTGAATAAAATCATAAAGAGGAAGGGGGTGATTAAGGATGGAAAAAGTACTAAAATGCGGAGTAAAGAAGGAAAAGGGATATCTTTATTTCATTGACAAGCACGGCGATATCTCCAGAGCAAAGATGGCTCGCGGTGGAAAGAAGAAGAAAAAAAGATAAGATGTTTTATACTTCGACGGCGCCATATTATACTTTTCAAGGGTTAGTATGGCGCCGCTCAGTAACATTTGTTATGCGCCCCCTAATACTAATCCTTCTGTTTGCGCTTCTGGTCATATCCCAGATAAATACAATATTAGACGCTGACCTGTGGTGGAACCTTAAAAGCGGGGAATATATTTTAAAAAATCTGCAAATTCCGCGTGCAGATATTTTTTCCTATACCCTTCATAGTCGGGAATGGATAGATCACGCCTGGTTTTCGCAAATCCTGTTTTATATTATTTTTACATTATATGGCTGCCTGGGCCTGAATATCCTCAAGGCATTAATAATATCTTTGTGTTTTTTCATTCTTTTTTTAATCTCCTCCGGAGATAGTAGAAAAATATTTTACCCTGTATTTTTTATAATGCTTTCAGTTCTTGCGTTTGGATACCGCTCATTTGTAAGGCCTGAACTGTTTTCCTATCTGTTATTTTGCGCCTTTTTGTATATCCTGGAAAAAGAAAAGAAACCGTACTTTTTGCCATTTCTGCAAATTTTATGGGCCAATATGCATGGTTATTTTATATTAGGACCTTTGCTTGTATTTCTTTATACCCTGGGAGAGTTTTTGTCCGGAGATAAAATCAGGGCCAGAAAATTAGGCTATGTTTTCTTAGCCACATGCGCAGCAGTTTTTATAAACCCTAATTTTTATAAAGGCGCGATTTATCCTGCAGAGGTATTTATAAAAGTATTTACCAGTCATAAGATTTATATGCAGGATGTAAATGAATTAATGTTGCCTGCCAGGTCTGGTTTTGGAAGGTATGTTTTTTTCTGGCTATTGGCCATTATTTCAAGTATGACCTTTCTTATTAACCTCAAGAAAGCAAAGCTTAGGCATATACTGGTTTTTTCAGCTTCATTTCTAGCAGCTTATGCGGCAGCCAGGAATATGCCTATTTTTATATTTGTGGCTATGCCTCTGGGTGGCATGAATTTAGAAGAAGCAGGTGCAATAAAAAATATAAATGCCAGAAAATATTATAGCGTGCTGATACTGGCCATATGCTGGCTTATATATTTTTTTATGTCAGGCAGATATTATATATCTCTCAACCAGTCAGGTTTGAGAAAGACAGAGTCCAGGCTTTCAGCCCTTTTGATGCCTTCAGGCGCGTGCGATTTTCTTGAAAAAAATAATATAAAAGGCAGGATATTCAATACTATGGACTTTGGCCCGTATATAGGATACAGATTTTACCCGGAAAAAAGGATTTTCATAGACACAAGGACTGAGCTGTACGGGGAGGATCTGTATAAATTTTACAGAGGAGCGCAAAATTACCCGAAAGAGCTGGAAAATCTGCAGAAAGAGCATAACTTCAACATTGTGCTATTGAGGCATTTGTTCAGCGATACAGCAAGGCTGTTGAAATATTTATATGCCGGAGATAAATGGGCCCTGGTGTATTACGACAGGAATTCCGCCGTGTTTTTACAAAAAATCCCTGAAAACAGCGTAGCAATAGAAAAATTCCAGCTTAATTTTAAGGAAAAAAAACTGGAGGCGGCTGATACCAATATGAATACAGCTATGTTTTTTGAAAAGATAGGAGAATTAAAATCCGCAGAAGAGATTTACGTGAAACTGCTTGAAGCCAACCCCGGATTTCTGCAGGCAGGCAATAATTTATCAGCCATCTATATAAACACCAGGAGAATAGATGATGCTATGAAATTATTACAGAGGCTTTTAAAGTATCATCCGGATTCACCTGAGCTTTATGCAAATATGGGCGCGCTTTATTTAAGCATGGGCGAAAAGGAACGCGGGCTTTCGGTTTTGAAAAAATCTTTAAAGATAAGCCCTTATCTCAGGCAGGCATCTTATGCGCTTGGCTTGGCGTACATGGAAACAGGGGATATCGAGAATGCATTCAAGCAATTCAGCAGGTATCTAAAACTGGATCCTTACGATAGCAGGGCGCATAGATTATTAGGAGATATTTATAGGCAAAAAGGACTTTTCAAAGAAGCAGGCTTAGAATATAATGAGGCGGATCTGTTAGAGGGGAAATAATTTATGCTCAAGGCTCGAGGCTTCCCTCGGCTTCGCTCGGGACAGGCTATGCTTAAGGGAATAGAAGATAAAATAAAAAGTTATTTAAGAGCAAATAAAAAATATGCAATTAAGCTGCTTTCAAATTTAATAGAAATTCCTACAATAAATCCTCCCGGGGAGAATTATGAGAAGATGGTGGATTTTCTTGAAGGAGAATGCATAAAACTTGGATTAGCTGTCAGGAAATACGTTACTCCGAAACAGGTGCTTGATAAATATGGAGTTAAGGGCGGTTCAAAAAGAATAAGCCTGGTTGCTGATTTAGATGAGGGATACAGGAAGACATTTCATATAAATTTTCATTACGATGTAGTGCCTGCTACTGATAAA
>ERZ1292640.726-Hain-H43-02um-R1-726-length-27127-cov-44_pt2 | contig 23546 bp, 21 predicted proteins | sample MGYA00564404_ERZ1292640 | MGnify/ENA primary metagenome ERZ1292640 (study PRJEB36523, sample SAMEA6512636) | groundwater metagenome | collected 2019-01-08 | study: AquaDiva: Metagenomics assemblies of 32 groundwater samples
GCTCCACCAGCGCGGCGGCTTTGTCGAAGCCTCCGCCGAGGAAGCCGGGCGCCTGAAGGTAGTATTCGAACAGGTCGTTGGCCGCCTCGCGGTTGCGGGGATCCAGCTCCACCGCCTTTTCGAACTCCGTGCGGGTCCTGGAGGCGAAGCCCGGCGCGGTCAGGAAGCTGGAGGTTTCGGCCCGGCGCCCGTACGCTTTCCCCAGCCAGTGGTGGTATTCGGAGTTGCGGGGCTCGGCGGCGACGGCCTGCTGGAACCAGGAGGCGGCGTTCTTGTATTCGCCCTCCATGAACCGGGCTTTGCCGATCAGGGCGCAGGTAGGCCCGCTTTTGTCCGGCAGCGGCAGGAGCAGATCGAGGACCGCCCGATACTCGGCGCGCTGGTAGAGGGCGCGGGCGCGGTCCAGCTCGGGACCGTCAGCCGCGAGCAGGCCGCCCATCCCCCACAGCAGCAACAGCCGGACCCCCACGCCCATAGTGTAACCTGCGCCAGCCCCGCGACGCTGTAGTATGCTGAAAGAGAATTCAGATCCGGAGGTCAGAATGGCACGAAAGATCGCGTGGGCGGCCGTAGCGTTTTTCTTCCTGGCCGGGGTGGCGCTGGCGCAAACCTCCTCCATCGCCGGCGAGGTCAAGGGAGATGACGGGCAGCCGCTCAGGGACGCTCTAATCAAAATCGATCGTCTCGACATCAAGGGCAACTACAAGGTAAAGACGAACAAGAAAGGCGAGTACTTCCACGCCGGCCTGCCGCTCGGCAACTACCGGGTGGTCTGCGAAGTGAACGGCCAGGACGTGGACAAAGTGGATGGCGTGCGCACCCGGCTGGGCGACCCCACCGTGGTGAACTTCGATCTTCAGAAATTGAAGCAGAAGCGGGAGGCGCTCCAGCGGGCCGCCGAAAGCGGCCAGCTCACCGCCGAGCAGGCGCGCGAGATGACCGCCGAGCAGCGGGCGGCGCTGGAGAAGCAGGCCAAGGAACGCCAGGCCGCGCTGTCCAAAAACAAGGAGCTGAACGACGCCTTCAACACCGGGATGACCGCCTTGCAGGCCAAGCAGTTCCAGCCGGCGGTTGACGCGTTCGCCAAGGCGGCCGAGATCGACGCCAAGCAGCACGTGGTCTGGGCGCACCTGGCCGATTCCTACATCGGCCTCTCGACGACCAAGACCGGGGCCGAGCAGGAGGCCGCGCTGGCCAAGGGCCTGGAAACCTACGGCAAGGCGCTGGAGCTCAAGCCGGACGAGGCCGCCTACCACAACAACTTCGCGCTGGCGCTGGCGCGGGCCAAGAAGTTCGATGAGGCGCAGGCGGAGCTGACCAAGGCGGCGCAGATCGATCCGCCCAATGCGGGACGGTACTTCTACAATCTCGGCGCGCTGCTGGTGAACGCGGGGCAGAATGACCCGGCCGGCGAAGTCTTCAAGAGGGCGATCGAGGCCGACCCCAACTACGCCGACGCGCACTACCAGTACGGCGTCTCGCTGATCTCGAAGGCGCAGACGACGCCGGATGGGAAGTTCATCCCGCCGCCGGGCACGCGGGAAGCGTTCGAGAAGTACCTCCAGCTCAAGCCGGACGGGCCGTTCGCCGAATCCGCCAAGGGCATGATCGCGAGCATGGAGACCGGCATCGAGACCAAGTACGTCAATCCTGACGCGGCGAAGAAGAAGACCAAGAAGAAGTAAGGCTGAGGGGCGCGGCGCCCTGCATGTTACGAGCTGTTGCGTATCTACTTATCGCAATTGTCCTCATCACCGTCCTGCGCTCGGTCATCGGCGTGATCAGCAAGGCGCTGGGCGGCGCGCTGGACTCCGGCTCGGGCCGGCCGGTGGCGAAGGGGCCGTCCGCCGGCGGCGAGTTGAAGCGCGATCCGGTGTGCGGCACCTACGTTTCCACCGCCACCTCGATCAAGACCACCACCGGCGGTGAGGTGGTCTACTTCTGCTCGACGGCTTGCCGGGACAAGTTCCGGGCAACCTAGAAGAACCCATGCGAGCTTGGATGTGCTTGCTCGCCTGCACGGCGGTGGTTTCTCTATTCGCGCAACCGAGCCGGGTGCGCGACGCGAAGTGGATGCAGGTTGACGGCGTCTCCGTACCCGTGCCTCCGACCGAACACCCGCGCCTGTACCTGCGCGCACACGACATCCAAGACCTCAAGCGGCGGATGGAGCACTCGGTGTTGAAACCCGTCTGGGATCAAATGCAGACGGCCGTCAGGAAGAACGCGCAAATCCGCCTCGAGGTGGACGCGCTGCGCTACCTCGCGAGCGGCGACGCCGAACTGGGCCGGCGAACGGCGGCTGACGCAGTCACGACATTGGAAACGGCCGCATTCGATCCCACGAAACAGGACATCACCCGCCCCATCGGCCGCATGATGGTCACCGGCGCCGTCGTTTACGACTGGTGCTATCCGCTGCTCACGCCGGAACAGAAGGACCGGTTGATCAAGCAGCTCTTGCGGCTGGCCAAGGAACTGGAATTCGGCTACCCGCCGCCGCACCGCGGCTGGGTCACCGGGCACGGCTCGGAGTGGATTGTCATGCGCGACCTGGTCTCGGCCGGCGTGGCCATCTACGACGAGTTCCCGGAGATGTACCGCCACGCGGCGCACCGCATCTTCCGATACCTGGTCCCGGCGCGCAACTGGTGGTACCCCGGACACGCCTTCCATCAAGGCACTTCCTACTCCGAGACGCGCTTCAGCTCGGATCTCTACCCGCTGTGGCTCTTCGACCGCATGGGCGCCGGCAACGTCTATAGTCCGGCGCAGCAGTACGTGCCCTACCAGTGGATCTACATGCGGCGTCCGGACCTGCAACTGCTGCGCGCGGGCGACGGGCAGAGCCGCCCGCCCAAGCTGCGCTCGCTGCTCACCGCCAGTTACTACGGCGACGGCTACCTGCTGGCGGACTATCTCCGGCAGCCGGGCATCGACGCGATGAGCCAGCTCTTCGAATTCCTGTGGCGCGACCCGGACCTCAAGCCGCGCGACATCGCTGAGCTGCCGCTGGCGCGCTACATGGGCTTGCCCTACGGCTGGATGGTGGCCCGCACCGGCTGGGGCGAAGACAGCGTCATCGCCGAGATGAAGGTGAACGTCTACAACTTCGTCAACCACCAGCACCCCGACGCCGGCGCCTTCCAGATCTATTACAAAGGCCCGCTGGCCATCGACTCGGGCCTGTACCAGGGAACCGACGGCGGCTACGGCAGCCCGCACCACGTCAACTACCACAAGCGCACGATCGCCCATAACACCCTGCTCATCTACGACCCCGAGGAGAAGTTCCTGACCGGCCGCACGCGCGAGCTCGCGAACGACGGCGGGCAGCGGCTGGTCAACAACTGGCGCGAACCCGGCACCCTGGAGGATTTGCTCAGCGGGAGCTACAAGACCGGCGAAGTGCTGGGCCACGGCTTCGGCCCCGATGCGCAGCGGCCCTCCTATGCCTATCTCAAGGGCGACCTTACCGAAGCGTACAGCCAGAAAGTCCGCCAGGTGCGGCGCTCCTTCGTGTTCCTCAACCTGGGCGGCGAGGTGCGCGCCGTGCTGGTGGTCTTTGACCGGGTGGTCTCCTCCGACCCGGCCTTCAAGAAGTACTGGCTGCTGCACAGCATGGAGGAGCCGGTCATCGCCGGTAACAACGCCACGGTGGCGCTCACCGAGCGCGGCTGGACCGGCAAGCTGGTCAACACCGCCCTGCTGCCCGAGGCCGGCAACGCCGAGATCGTCAAGATCGGCGGACCGGGGAAGGAGTTCTGGGTCTTCGGCCGGAATTTCCCGAACCAGATCACGCGCGGCGATCCGAAGGACTCCGAACTGGGAGCCTGGCGGGTGGAGATCTCCCCGGCCAAGCCCAGTGCGGAGGACCTGCTGTTGAACGTCCTCCAGGTGATGAACCGCGCGGTGGAGAGGCCGCTGGCGGCCGAGCGCATCGACAGCGGCGGCCTCGTCGGGGTGCGAATCGCGGACTGGGCCGTGCTGTTCAACAAGAGCGGCGAACGCAGCGCCGGACCCGTTGCCTTCACCCTGACGGGCGGCGCCCGGGTGCGCTGCCTGGTCACCGACCTCGCCGCCGGCGCCTGGAACATCCGGCGCGATGGCCGGCCGCTGCCGGCCGCCACCGTCACCGGCGACGCCGGAACGCTCTACTTCGAGGGAACGGGAGGGGGCTATGAGTTGCTCCGGTAAATCGGCCATTCTGCTCCTGATCGCGCTGGCAGGCGCTTGCCGCGCGGCAGTGAATCTGGAAGTCGTGGACGCCCTGGATCTGCCGTGCGAGGTCTCGGCCTTGAAGCCGCTGGCCCGGGCGGAGACGGCGCTGGCTGTCGGCGAGTACGAGTCCGTCGCCCTGCTGGTGACGGCGGGGGAATCGCTCGACGGCGAGGCGCTGCGCGTCAGGGGATTGCCGCGCGGCGTGGAACTGAAGATGAGACTGGCCGCACCCTACCGCCGCATGCTCCGAGGCGGCAAGGAAGTCACCGAGCCTTACATGCTGGAACCCGTTTCCACCGTCTCGCTCAAAAGCGGGGAAAAGGCCGTCTACTGGCTCACTTTCCACGCGGGACCGCAAGCGAGACCCGGGCGCTACGCGGTCACCGTCTCGCTACGCGACGGCGCGGCGCGCTTGGCGCTGGTGGTGCGGCCGTTCCGGCTGCGCCGCGACCCGAAGCTGTTCTACGGCGCGTTTTGCGGCTCCAACGACAAGGCGATCACCTTCCGGCACATGCAGGACCTCCACGAGCGCGGCTTCGACGCGCTCCAGTTTTTCTGGGGCTCCGTCAGCATGCCCATCGAGAACGATAACGGCCGCATGAAGGTGGATTTCTCGTTTGTCGATCAGTGGATGGCGGACTTCCGGCGGGCCGGCCTGCGCGGGCCGGTCGTCTGGTCGCTCGGCAATGATGCGAGTAGCCACATGGAGAACAGGCTTTCGGAGGTCTTCCAGATCCCGCGTCCGCCGGGCGTCGAGCGAGACGGCAAGCGGCTGAACTTCTCCGACATCCACCACCCCGAGCTGAACCGCCGGCTGCGGGAATTGATGCTGGCCATCCGCGAGCGCGCCGCCGAAAAGAAGTGGCCGGAGATCGTGTTCCTGATCTACGACGAGCCCACCGAGCGGCTGATGGAGGAACACGAGAACCGGTACAAGTTCATCAAGTCGTTTTGGCCCGAGCTGAGGATCTATGGCGTGACCATGGACCGGATCGCGTGGGCGAAAGCGATCAACCACATGGTGGACATCCTGGTGGCGAACGGCGACTTCGAGGCCATCCGCAAGCTGGCGGACGATTCCGGCAAGCCCTTCTGGCTGTATGGCTCCGCCTCCAGCCGCGACCAGGCCGCGCTGCGGCACAGCTACGCGTGGCGTCCATGGCAGCATCGCGCCGAGGCGGTCTGGTTCTGGGCTTACAACTACCACGCCGGCGACCCGTATGACGACTTCGACAGCCGCGGGCCGGACTCCAGCATGGCCATGGTCTGGCCGTCGAAAACGCCGGACGGGCCCGTGATCTGCTCGGTGTCCTGGGACGGCATGCGCGAGGCGGTGGACGACATGGCTTACGTCCAGACGCTGGAGTGGATGCTGGCGCAGGCGAAGAACCCGCGAGCGCGCCAGATCGAATCCGAGCTACTGGCGCTGAAAAAGGCGATTCCCAGCGGCGCCAGGTCGCGCGTGCTCGGCGGCGACGCACACGACCGGGTGGAGCAGGCCGACCCGAAGGTGTTCGTGAGAAACTCTAGGGACCGGCTCGCGACCTGGATCGCGGAGCTGCTGCAATCGGAAAGGAATCTGTTCGGAGAGGTCCGGGTGCGGAAACCATGAAGACGACGCGGCGGCGCTTCCTCCAGTGGGCCGCGGTGGCGGCCGCTCCAACCCAGGCGGTTCCCGAGCCGCATCCGCGCGTGCTGATCACGCCGGCGTTGCTGCGGGAGATCGCCGAGAAGGTCCGCGGACCCTTCGCCGGCGAGTACAAGGTGCTGCTCGAGACGGCCGCGCTGGGGCCGCGCTACCTGGAGAACCAGTACTCGATCCCGCAGGCGTTCATGGAAGCGGGGCTGGCCTGGCTGATCGAGCGGGAACTGGGCCGCGACGGCAGGCAGTATGCGGAGAGGGTCCTGGCCATCTGGCGGCAGCCCCAATGGCAGAAGCCCGGGCTGGCGCGCCACTTCGGCTGGCAGGGCCTGCTCTACGACTGGATCTACGACGCGATGACCGCCGACGAGCGGGCGCTCTTCGGCGAATTGCTGGGCGAGTGGGTGGCGACGTGGTGGAAGACCGCCGAGGTAAACATCGACCGCTCGGGCTGGTGGTATAACCAGCACTGGGGGCCGGCGCACCTGGACGAGCCGCACAACCGCGTCGCCCTCACCAGCAAGCTCTTCATGAGCCTGGCGACGGCCGGCAACGCAGGCCGCTTCGAGCCGGCCGTCCAGACCAACCTCCGGAGCTTTCACGAGAAATTCCTGCGCGACGGCCTGCCGGCGCTGGACCAGATGGGCGGCGTCTGGTCGGAATCCAACGGCCACGGCGAGTACGGACCGGTGCTGGTGGTCCCGCTCAGCTACCAGGCCGTGCACACCGGGCTGGGCTTCGATCCTTTCGAAGCCAGCGCGGAGGACGGCTTCGCGCGCGAGTACATCCGCGCCGGCGTCTGGTCGCTCGTGCCCCACAACGACAAGATGGCCTACATCGACGACTCATCCAGCGGCTACCCGATGCAGTACGCGCGGTGCGCGCCGCTGCTGGCGCGGCACTACCGCGACCCGGTGGCGCGCTGGCTGAGCGACACGGCGCTGAAGCGGGGCTGGCTCTATAACCAGTACCTGCGGCAGAACGAGGTGTGGCAGCGGGTCGCGTTTTTGCCGGCGGACCTGGAGGCGACAAGCCCCGGTGAGGCGGGCTGGCCGCTGGCGTTCCATTTCCGGGGCGCCGGGCACGTTTACATGCGCAGCGCCTGGGACGATCAGAACGCCACCTGGGCGTTCTTCGGCGCCGGGCCTTCCTACGCCGGCCACTCGCGCGACGACGAGGGCCACTTCCTGATTGCGAAGCGCGGGCAGCTCGTGAACCGCTCCGGAGGCCGCGGGCACAACGACACCGCCTATTACAGCGGCGGCTCGCTGATCTACAACATCGTCACCATTTACCACCCCGGCGAGAAGATGCGCCGCAGCAACTACAACGAGAACGACGGCGGGCTGCTGCGTCACGTTTACGAGCAGCGCTTCCCGATCGAGCGCGGCCACATCACCGCCTTCTGGCACGACGACCGCCTGGCCACTTACGCAGCCGCCGACCTGACACGCGGCTACTGGGCGGAGAAAGCGCGCGAGGTCACGCGCCAGTTCCTCTACCTTCGCGGCCAGCCGGAGTGCTTCGTCATCTTCGACCGCGTGGAGGCGGCCAGCGCAGAGTTCCCCAAGATCTGGTTCCTGCACCTGCCCGGCGAGCCGGAGGTGAGCGGCGCGGCCACCGAGTTGGCCCCCGGCCACGTCACGCGGTTCGAGGGCGACTCGGCGACCTGGCTGAGCGAGCCGGCGGGCGACACCGGAATGCTTTCGACTGGCCGCGGCCGCATCGTCATGCGCACGCTGCTGCCCGAGGCCCCGCGGATCACCCGGCGCGGCGGCGCGGGCCACGACTTCTGGGGGCATCCCTACAATCCCGACGCGCAGTACAACCACACGCTGGACCGCGATGGCAAGGAAGAGCCGGCCTACCGCCAGCCGCCGTATTCGCCCTGGCGTCTGGAAGTGGAGCCGGCGACGCCCCAGGCGCGCGACTACTTCCTGCACCTGTTTTACGTCACCGATGAGCCGGCGCCGGAGATCCCACCGGCCGAGCGCATCGAGGAGGCCGGACGCCTCGGCGCGCGGCTCACACTGGGCGAGCGCGAGGTGGTGGTGCTGTTCGACACCGCCGGCCCGCCCGGCGGGCGCCTCAAGATCACCCAGGCGGGCGAAGTGCTGCACGAGGGGGAACTGGGGTAGGCGGCTGCATCCCTGACACTGGGGCGAGTATTCTGAAGCGAGGATGCTCCGCGTCAGCGAGAACCGGACCAAGGCACAAAGGCGGTCTGCCGGAAACAAAGCCGGCAAGCACACCCCCGGCAGGACACACCCAAAGCGCAGGCCCGTGCGTTTGAAGATCCCCGTCGTTATCACCGAGGACGAGGCCGACTCGATCATCGCCAACCGCCGCCTGAAAGAACCCACCATCTCGTTCGAGCAGTATCTACGCCAGCACGGCCATGAGTTGGGAGATTAGGATCCCCCGCTCGGTCCAGCGCGAGTTGGACGAGTTGCCCGACACTGTGTGGCGCGAGGGGATGGAGGCGGGTGCCGAACTAAGGGACGACCCCTTCCCGGTTGGGTCCAAGATCCTGGAGGGCTACACGCAGCGGTATCGGATGAGGTTCTACCGCGGTCAATACCGCATTGTCTATGACGTCTCGCACAAACAGCGCCGGGTGATTCTGGTTCGCGTGCGGCATCGTAGGGACGTATATCGGGGGCTTTAGGCCAGGCGGGTGGCGCCGCAGCGTTCGGCGGGCGAAGTCCTGCGCGAGGGGGACCTGTCGTATCCTTGATACCCAGGAGACCACGAGATGCAGACCCTCGATCAAGAACGCTACGTCGCGACGTTGCGGCAGTGGGCCGAGTGGGCGAGGGCGTATGCTTCCAGGCAAACCTACCGGCCCGATTGGTCGGCGGTGGATGCCCTCGTCGAGGCAGCTAGACTTCGCCTGCTGGAAGATGCCAGTGCACTTCGGGAGTTGCTGGACCGCTCCAGGAATCAACTGAAGCTGGTCGATCCGCTCGTCTACGACCTGGGAGTCCACCGCTGGCTCAGTGCAGATCGCGAGGAATCGTATTCCGATTGGCTTGCGTGGGTGCTGGAACGGCTGAAAGACGCCGCCGCTGTCTTGCGCTTGCTTGGCATTGAGGATCTCGTTTCGATGTGTGAGGGGCAACCCTATCGGGTCGAGCGAGAGACGGGGGTGGAAGAGGGTTTACCGGAGAGCGCGGGCAGAATCGATCTGCTCATCCATTTCGGCGAGCCCCTGGTGGCCTTGGTCGGCGTAGAGGTGAAAACCTGGGACCAAAGCTACGAGAAGCAGCGTGGCTACCTAAGATCTCTTCGGAAGTACCGCTGTCTGGTGCGAGGGGTGCTGGTCGCTAATGTGGAAGTGAGCCGTCGCGACCTGCACGGGTTCCGCCTCCGGAGATGGAAGGAAGTAAGCATGGCCATGAGGCGGGCGATAGCCGCCTACGTCCGGGGCTCCCATGAACCAGCCATCGCGGCGATGATGCTCGGTTTTGTGGCGGCGATCGAGCAGAACCTGCTGGGACTTGGAACCACCGGCGCGCGCCGGGCCGCGAAGGGCCTGCCGACATTCTTTCCGCAGGGTCTTGCCGATTACTTGAGAAAGACACTTGAGGGTGACTCATGTTGACGAAGACTTCGTCTGGAAGCGAGCTCTTGCTCCGCGGAGCGAAGAGCTACCTTGATGCCCTGGCCGCAATCGCGGCATTCAAGGGCGAAGTACAGAAGGCGTGCAGCGCGGTCTACGACCAGCACCGGGCGGAGCTTACGGCGCAGCTTGGGCTTGAGGATGCAGAATGGAAACCCCACGAGTCTGACAGTGTAGAGGAGCGGTGGGCGGAGGTCGGGGTCCTGCGGACGGCTGGGACGGGCGGCACGTTCTACCTTTATCTCTGGTGGGGAGAAACTGAGGACAGCGAGGCGAGCATCACCGCGCGCGTGTGTCTGGCCCTGTACGGGAAGAGGCTTCGGGACGAGATCTACGAAGAGTTCCGGGGCAGGAACCGGCGCTGTCGGATCGAGACGAGCCGGACAGACACCTTTGAGCTCAACCTCGAAACTCCGATCAAGCCGGAGGAAATCGGTTCCGCCGCCGAAGTCCTGGACACGCTGATGCGGGAGTGGCTGGGCTACTGCAAGTCAGTGGGCGGGCTGAAGCTGAAAAAGCGTCAGACAGGGTGAAGAACACGACGCGGTGGGTCCGGACGGCCGCTGTCGTCCCGACACCGCCGGCCCGCCCGGCGGGCGCCTCAAGATCACCCAGGCGGGTGAAGTGGTGCACGAGGGGGAGCTGGGGTAGCAGTAGCTGGAGGTCGCCGCTGACTGAACTTCGGGAAGCAACGGCCCAGAGCGTAAGCGTGAGCGATGACGCGCTGGTGGTGGATCTTGCCGACGGCAGGACGATCACGGTTCCGCTGGCCTGGTTCCCACACTTGGCCCACGGGACACCGGCGGAGCGGGCCAACTGGCGGCTCATTGGGGGCGGCGAGGGGATCCACTGGCCGGATTTGGATGAAGATATCAGCGTGGCGAGCCTCCTGGCGGGACGGCGGTCTGGCGAGACGCAGGAGTCTCTTCGGCGATGGCTCAACGAGCGCCAGGCAAGCCGAGTCCTTCCCGAGGGGGAGCTGGGGGAATAAGGCGCTCCTTCAGGAACCGGATCACGCGCTCGAAAGCCTCGGCCACGACCGGGTCGCTCAGCTTGCGGTCGAAGCCGTGCGGGCCGCCAGGGATGCGGATCAGTTCGTGTTCCACCCCGTGCCGTTTGAACTCACGCGCCATTTGCTCGGACTGCTCGAACGGCACGTCGGTATCCTGATCGCCGTGGAGCAATAGCGTGGGCGGCCAGGCGGCGGTGACGTTTCGCACCGGGCAGAGGGGATCGAAGGCGCGTGGCTCGGAGCGCGGGTCGTGGCCGGCGACCTCGTTGGGCCAGATACCCTGCTGGCGGCAGTACAAGTAGAAACGAAAGCGCTGGTTAGGCGCCGGCGTTCCAGACAGTGGCTCCCTCCCCACCGTTTGCCAGGCCTCCTCTTTGGACACAGCGGGCTGGCGCGAGTAGAAGGGATCGGGACGGCTGTACCAGTCGCCGGCGATGTCGCCATAGCCGTAGAAGGAAACCAGCGCGGCGGGGCGCGGCCGCAAGCGGTGCCCGCAGGTGAGCGTGAGGTAGCCGCCGGCCGAGTGGCCGACGACGGCAATGCGATCGGGGTCGATGCGGAAAAGGCGCGGCCCCTGGGCGCGCAGCCAGCGCCAGGCGTCGTCGAGATCCTCGAGAATGCCGGCCAGCTTCGTCTCCGGCGCCAGCCGGTAGTCGATGGAAACGACCGTGAAGCCCTCGCGCAGGTAGCGTTGGCGCTGCTCGGCCCCCAGGTTGCCGCGGTGACCGAAGATCAGCGCGCCGCCGTGGAGCCAGAGGATGGCCGGCCGCGGCGTTTCGCCGGGCAGCCGGTGGACATCGGCCTGAAGCGTACAACTTCGGGCTGTCTTGTAGGTATAGGTCTCGGCCGGGACCTGACCGCACGCGTTTAGGGCGATCCACACGGCCGGCAGGAGCGAGTGGCGCATGGCATCTGATAGCATAAATGAAAGTTGATCAAGACAATTCTGTTCGACCTGGGGCAGGTCATCATCCCTTTTGATGTGCGGCGCGCTTACGCCGCCCTGGCGCCCTACTGCCCGCACCCGCCCGACCAGATCCGCGCGCGGGTCGCCAGCACGGACATGGTGCGCCGCTTCGAGGAGGGCCATCTCTCGCCCGAGGATTTCGTCGCCCAGTTCTCGCGCCTGCTCGATCTGCGGGTGAGTTACGCGCGGTTCTGCGAGCTGTGGAGCAGCATCTTCCTGCCCGAGACGCTGGTGCCGGAGAGCCTGGTGGAGGCCCTGGGGCGCCGGTACCGCATGCTGGTGCTCTCCAACACCAACGCCATCCACTTCGAGATGGTGCGGGAGAACTACCCGCTGCTGCGGCATTTCGACGACTACATTCTGTCCTACCGGGTGGGCGCGCTGAAGCCGGCGCCACAGATCTATCAGGAGGCGATCCGCCGCGCCGGCTGCGAGCCCCAGGAGTGCTTCTTCACCGACGACATCCCGCAGTACGTCGAGGCTGCCCGCGAGCAAGGCATCGATGCGGTGCGGTTCGAGTCGGCGGTCCAACTGGAGGAGGAGCTGCGGCGGCGCGGCATCGAGTGGTGAGCGGCGGCGCTCTCAGATCTCAATCCCCAGTTCCGCTTTCAGCCAGGAAAAGTCGTAGCCCGCGTGGCCCTCGCGCCGCTCCCGCTCCTGGGCGTTCTCGAAGAACTTGAACAGCTCGACCACCTGCGCGCGCCCGTCGCTCGTGCGCACCGCCTGCCGCGGCGTCTTGCCACCGAGCGCCGGCAGCGGCGTATCGGGCCACTTCCGATAGTGCTCATCGAGAAACTTCTGAACGAGTTCCCGCTCGACCTCGGGCGGGAGCTTTGGCGCGGCCGGCTCGGACGGGGCGGCGGCAGCTTTACGCTTGATTGTCTCGAGGTCGGTGATCTCATCGGCCAGGAGTTTCAACGACCCCGGCGCCAGCGCCGCCAGCATCTTCTTGCCGCGCTTGAGCCGCTGGCGCGAGTTGACTTCCAGGTTGAGGCGGTCGCCCTTGATGCGCACACTGCCCATCACGCGGCGCTGCTCGGCGCCGCTCGGGGGCTGCTCGTACCAGGTGAATTCGATCACTTCGGAACCGCCCCCAGACGGCGGGTCTATGCGGCCCATGACGTTGCAGCCGTCCAGGGCCGCCAGCAGCGCGGGCCCGTCCCGCACCTGGTAGACGGCCTTGGAAAAAACCAGCGGGTCCCCTTCGGCGTTGACCACCTGGAGCCCGGCCACGGCCTCTTCGCACATCTCCAGCGCCTTCAGCCGCAGGCGGTGGCTGTTGGCCCGCAGATAGCGCGGCCACGGCAAGCCGCTGCGCCGCTGGTCCTCGAGAATCCACTCGCGCAGCCGCGGGCAGACATTCCGCGGCACCAGCAGCGCCGCTCCGCTGAGTTCCTTCCTGTCTTCGGACTCCAGCACGCGCGCGAGACAGCAATCCCACCGCACCATCCGCTTTGACGAACTCACGTCGCGGACAAAGAACAGCTCACCGGTCAGCAGGTCCTTGACATGCACGCCGGCGCCGCGCTCGACCTCCTGGACTTCGACCAGGCGGTAACGGCTGTTCACCCAGCCTTCGAGGATGCGGCACTCCTGGCTGGTGAGCCGGGCGCGCCGGCGCTCGAGAAACTCCTCGATCACCGTGCGTCCCAGGCACCGCGGGATGTAGTCGTGGAGGAGCCAGTCGAGAAAGGCGATCTGCTCTTCTTCGCGCGTCGCCGGCTCGCGCGAGGACGTGCCAAAGTGCATCGAACAGGCATCTTCGATGTCTCGCGGCCCCAAGGTCTCGTGCATGAACGCAAACAGCCGCTCCCGCAGCTTCCAGTCGACGCCGCCGGGGCGCTCGCTTGCGGACGACGGCCGTGGGGCTGGTTCCGGTCCGCCCTTCGGCCCCCGCTCGTCCGCCGCCAGGTGGCATTTCTTGTACTTCTTGCCGCTGCCGCACCAGCAAGGATCGTTCCGGCCGGGACGGGATCGCCTCACAGCGGGCGGCGGCTCTTCGTCCTCCGGCTCGGCCTGCTGCCGCTCGCAGCAGATGTCGTAGACGGAACGCTTGTCCGAATCCTGCGCCAGCGATTCGGCCAGAAGCTGCGGCTGCACGGCAGAGACCTCCACAAGCTCGTGGCAGGTGGCGCGGGTCTCTCGCGAGAGCAGGCCGGCGTGGCGGCTGATGGCGGACTTGGCCAATTCCCGGCCCCGCCCAGCCCGGTCCCTCAACAGCGCCATGATGACGATCGGGAACAGGTCGTTCCGGTCCGCTTTGGGCAGGTTCTCCACGCCTTCCAGCAAGCTGAGCAGGACCTCGCCGGTTCCCGCGGTGGGCGGCATACGCGCCATATGATCAGCCAGGGCGGCGAGTTTCGCGCCTCCGGCGCCCGGAACCAGCTTTCGAAATGCCTCGAGGGCTTCCGCGGGGCGCCGGGATGCGATCCGGGTGATGCCCCAGCCGGTGGTCTGGGCCAGCGGCTCGTTGTCTAGCACGAAGAATTCCAACAAGGCCGGCAGCGCGGCGGGATCGCCGATCTCGCCCAGCAGGGCCAGGCTGGCCTCGGCGGGAAAATCATCGCCCGCGGGCAGATCACCCTCGGCCCACCCGCGCAGCACGCCGATCAGCAGGGGCACGCACCGGGCGCCGTGTTCCAGGATGCGATCGACCACGGCACGATCCAGACCGTCTTCAGGCGCTTCCTGCAACTCGTGGATGAGGCGATACGGTCGAAGCACGTCGGTGACCCCTGGCGATTCCAGAACCCGCCCCCGCGCCACTTCCCCCACCAGTCGTTCCATCTCGGCGCGATCGAAAACCCCCTCGCCCTCACCGGGATACTCCTTCAGCCAGTCCGTTCTGCCGCGCTCCATCTCTTCCAGGCTGTCTTCGTTTCCGAGCACCTTGCGAAACCCCAGCTCCGCCAGGCCATCGATGAGAGCCTGGTCTTTGTGCTGCGACGCGAGCAGGTGCGACAAGCCGAGGTAGAAGCGGAAGTTGCAGGCATGTGCTTCCAGGCCGCGCCAGGCGTACTGCTCCGCCCCGGCCAGGTCGCCCGCTTCCTCGCGCGCGCGGGCCAGAGCCATCAGCGCCACGCCGTCGCAGGGGTCCCACTGAAGCGCCTGCTGAAACGCCGGCTCCGGCTCCACTTTCTTTACAGCTATCTGCGCGGCGAGATTGCGCCGGGCCTCCATTACGGAATCAGGGGGAAAAATCATTGGATCAATCCATTCTATACGGCAGACCGGCAGGAATGCCGGTCCCACCGTGGCACAATAAGAGAAGTAATGATCGAACAGCTTCGGCCGGGTGTTTCGGCTCGAAACGTCCGGGTTGTCCTCTTTGATTTTGATGGGACCGTCTCGCTGATCCGCTCCGGCTGGGTCGAGGTCATGGTCCCGATGATGGTCGAGATCCTGCTGGACCTGAAGACCGGCGAGAGCGAGGCCGGGCTGCGTGCCCTGGTCGAAGACTTCGTCGCCCGCCTCACCGGCAAGCAGACGATGTACCAGATGATCGAGCTGGCCCGCCAGGTCGAGCTGCGCGGCGGGCATCCACCCGATCCGCTGGTCTACAAGAAGGCGTACCTGGCGCGGCTGCACGAGAAGATCCGCGACCGCATCGAATCGCTGCGCAAGGGCGCGGCCTCGCCGGAGCAATACCTGGTGCCGGGCGCGCGGGCGCTGATCGAAGCGCTTTACCAACGGGGCCTCAAAATGTACCTGGCCAGCGGCACCGACCAGGAGTACATGCGCGACGAGGCGCGGCTGCTGGACGTCGATCGCTACTTCACAGGCGGCGTCTACGGCGCGCTCGACGACTATAAGAGCTTCTCCAAGCAGATCCTGATCCAGCGCCTCATCGCCGCCGCCGAGTGCGACGGGGGCCAGTTCCTCGGCTTCGGCGACGGTTACGTCGAGATCGAGAACATCAAGGAAGTCGGCGGCGTGGCTGTCGGCGTGGCCACCGCCGAGCCGGAATGCCGCCAGGTGGACGAGTGGAAGCGGCGGCGGCTGATCGGCGTGGGCGCCGACTTCATCATCCCAAACTTTCTTTGCCGCGACGAGTTGCTTGGCATCCTGTTCCCCAATGACTCCGGAAAGCCGCACGTCGAAGTACCGAACGTTTGACCGCTCGCGCCTGCGGATCAAGCCGCTGGCGGAGCGGGCCCACGATCTGCGGCTGGAGCACTGGCTCGGCCTGGACGACGCGACGCCCGCCTATGAGCACCCGGACCTGCCGGAGCTGGCCCGCCGCGTCGTCGCCGCCCGCGAGCGCGGCACGGCCCGCATCCTCATGATGGGGGCGCACCTCCTGCGCGCCGGCGTCAACCGACACCTCATCGACCTGATGGAGCGCGGCTGCCTCGACCACATCGCCATGAACGGCGCCGGCGTGATACACGACTACGAGCTGGCCCGCATCGGGGCCACCACCGAGAGCGTCGCGCGCTACGTCTCAACCGGCCAGTTCGGGCTCTGGCAGGAAACCGGCGAGCTGAACGACTGGATCGCCGAGGCGGCCGGGGTGGGCCTCGGCCTGGGCGAAAACGCGGGGCGGCGGATTGCGGAGAGCGATTTCCCTCACCGCGGCCTGAGCCTGCTGGCGGCGGCGTACCGGCTTTCGGTTCCCGCCACCGTGCACGTGGGTATCGGCTACGACATCCTGCACGAGCACCCGAACTGCGACGGCGCCGCGCTCGGGGCGGCCAGCTACCGCGACTTCCTGATCCTCGCCCGCACAGTCGAGCGCCTGGAGGGCGGGGTGCTGCTCAGCTTCGGCTCGGCGGTGATGGCGCCCGAGGTCTACTTGAAGGCCCTGGCGATGTCCCGCAACGTGGCGCACCAGGAGAGCCGCGAGATCCGCCGCTTCACCACCGCCGTGTTCGACCTGGTACCGATTCGCGGGGATTACCGGCGCGAGCTGGAGAAGACCGATCCCGGTTATTACTTCCGCCCGCACAAGACCATGCTGGTGCGCACGGTGGCCGATGGCGGCCAGAGCTTTTACCTTTGCGGCGACCACCGCGCCACCTTGCCGGCGCTGCGGCGGGCGATCGTGGAGCTGGCCGGATGACCACCGAACAGATCCTGGCCGCGTTTCCCAAGTTGGCGGTGCTGGTGGTGGGCGATATCTGCCTCGACCGCTGGTGCACTTACGATCCGGCGACCTCGGAACCGTCGCGCGAGACCGGCATCCCGCGCCTCGGTGTGGTGGCCACGGAGGTGACGCCGGGCGCCGGCGGGACGGTGGCCAGCAACCTGGCCGCGCTCGGCGCCGGGCGCGTCGATGCGCTCGGCGTGATCGGCGACGACGGCTTCGGCTACGAGCTGCTGCGGGCGCTGGAGGCGCGCGGCATCTCCACCGCGCTGATGCTGCGCGAGCCGGGGCTCTCCACCTTCACCTACACCAAGCTCATCAACTCCCACACTGGGATCGAAGACGTGCCGCGGGTGGACTTCATCTCCACCGAGCCGCTGCCGGAGGCGGTCGAGCGCAAGCTGCTGGCGAGGCTCGCCGACAGTTTCTCGTCCTATGACGTGGTCCTGGTGGCCGACCAGGCCGAGACCGGCCAGCGGGCTGTGGTGACCACGGCCATGCGCGAACTGCTGGCGGAACTCGCCGGGCGTCATCCGGAAAAGGTCGTCTGGGGGGACTCGCGGCTGCGCATCGAGCTGTTCCGCAAGGTCATTCTCAAACCCAACAGCCAGGAAGCCGAGGCGGCCTGCCGGCGGCTGTTCGGAGCGGTCGATTACCAGCGACTGCGGCGGCACGTGGAGAGCAGGCTGCTCATCGTCACCCACGGAGCCGGCGACGTAGTGGTGGTGGATGGGCAGGGTGAGACCGCAGTGCCAACGCGGCGCATCGAGAAGCCGGTGGATATCTGCGGCGCCGGAGACAGCTTCTCGGCCGCGGCGGCGCTGGCGCTGGCGGTAACGGGATCGCCGCTTGATGCTGCCCGGTTCGGGAACCGGGTGGCTTCGATCACTATCATGAAGAAAGGCACCGGCACGGCTTCGCCCGAGGAGGTGTTGGCGGCACAATGAACACGCTGGCGATCGACATCGGCGGCACCAGATTCTCGATGGCGGTGTTCGAACAGGACCGCATGACGCGGCGCGAGTCGCGCTCGACCGACCGTGAGGGTGGCCGCGACTGGATGCTGGAGCAGATTGTCTTGATCGCCGGCGGCTGGCAGCGCGAGGTGAAGCCGGAGCGCTGCGGCATCGGCTTTGGTGGGCCGGTGGATTTCGGCGCCCAACGCATTGCCCTCTCCACCCACGTCGGGGGCTGGCAGGATTTCCGGCTGAGCGCCTGGGTGGAAGAGCAACTGGGGCTGCCGGCGGTGATGGACAACGACGCCAACGTGGGCGGCCTGGGCGAGGCCGTTTACGGCGCCGGGGCGGGCTACAGCCCGCTGTTCTACATGACGATTTCGACCGGCATCGGCGGCGGCCTGGTGGTGGATGGTCGCATCTACCGCGGCGCGGATTCGTGGGCGGGAGAGATCGGCCACTTGACGGTGCGGCCGGACGGTCCGCAGTGCCTGTGCGGGGCTTACGGCTGCCTGGAGCGCATGTGCGGCGGCATCTGGGCGGAGCCCGATTACGGCCGCTCCGCCAAAGAGTTGCTCCAGAACCCCGAGTTTGCCCGCCGCTACGTGGTAGACCTGGCGCTGGGGCTGAAAGCCTGCATCATGCTGCTCAACCCGGCGCGGATCGTGATCGGCGGCGGCGTCAGCAAGGCCGGCGAGGCGCTGTTTGTCCCGTTGCGCGCCGAGCTGCGGCGGCAGATCACCGCCTGGTCCCGCGCCCGCATCAACGTGGCGCCGGCCGCGCTCGGCGACGACAGCGTGCTCTATGGCGCGCTGGCGCTGGCCTCCCAGATGGAGAGACCCTCATGACGTTCGCAGCCACTTACAAACAGGCGCTTCTCGAGACGCTCGAAGCGATCGACCTGGACAAAGTCGGGCAGGCGATCGAGTGGTTCCGTGAGGCGCGCGACCAGGGCCGGCAGATCTTCGTCTGCGGCAACGGCGGCAGCGCCGCGGCCGCCTCGCACTTCGTCACCGACATGGTGAAGGGGGCCAGCTACGGCTACCCGACGCGCTTCCGCATCCTGGCGCTGACCGACTCGATGCCCACGCTGACCGCCTACGCCAACGACGTCGGCTATGAGGCCGTCTTCGTCGAGCAGCTCAAGAATTTCGCGCAGCCGGGCGACCTGGTGATGGCCATCAGCGGCAGCGGCAACTCGCCCAACGTGCTGCGGGCCATCGAGTACGCCAACTCGGCCGGCTGCCGCACGCTGGCGCTGACCGGCCGCGACGGCGGGCGGCTCGGCCCGCTGGCCCAGCTCAACATCCAGGTCCGCGAGCCCCACATGGGCCGCATCGAGGACGCCCACCTGGTCGTCTGCCACATGATCTGCTACTTCTTCATCGAAATTCGGTGACAGGCTACACAACCTCGAAATTAATGTTCCGCCATTAGCGCCGGAACGCCTCCAGGCTCCAGGTGTCTTCGTTGCCATGCTGGCGGTGACGCAGGACGTAGCGGCCGCCGTCGCCAGCCCGCACGCGGAACCAGGTGTCTTCGGGGCCGTACCACTGGTCCAGCACCTCTTCCACTTCGAAGCAGCGCTCGCCGAGGTAGAAGCGCAGCGGCCGCTCATCGGCCTTGTGTCCCGAGTAGCACTCGACGCGAAGTTGTGCCACCGTCAGAAGGAGATCCGCGCCCCGATCTGAATCTGCCGCGCCGGCGCGGCCGCGGTGTTCAGCCCGTAGTTGGCGCTGTCGATGTCGGTGCTCGGCTCCAGGAAGTTCACGTGATTGAAGGCGTTGAACGCCTCGAAACGAAGCTCGAACCGCACCCGCTCACGGATCGGGAATTCACGGAACACGGAGAGGTTCAGGTTCCAAAAGCCCGGCTCACGGCTGGTGTTGCGCCCGAGGTTACCGATACCCAGGTTGCTCGACAACTTGAACGGGAATGCGGGGTCGTCCGGGGCCATCAGCCAGCGCCGCGCCGGGCCGGCAAAAAACGGCTGCTTCACCTTGCCGCTCAGGTTCTTCGGATCGACCACGTCCGGCCGCTGCGCCGACAGAATCAGGTTCGTGTTCCGCTGCCGGATGGTGAGCGGCAGCCCGTCGGAAGCCGAGAACAGGCCGTTGACCTGGAAGCCGCCCAGCAGCGCCGAGAGCACCGGGTTGCCGGCCAGATAGCGGTGACCTTTGCCGAACGGCAGCTCGTAAACCCAGCCGATGTTGAAGACGTGCGGCCGGTCGATGCTCGAAATCGCGCGCTCGATGTTGGCGAACTGCCAGGGAATCTGGAACGAATCCGCGGCCCGCGAAGCGGTGTCGATGTTCTTGGAGAAGGTATAGTTGGCGTCCAGGCTCAAGCCGGCGCTGAAGCGGCGGGTGGCTTTCACCTGGAGCGAGTTGTAAGAGCCGGTCGCGTCGTAAAGGACCGCGCTAAAGCCGCTGAAGCGTGGGAACGGCCGCACCTGCTGGATCGGCACGCGCCGCACGACCACATCCGCGGCGCGGTCCAGCGTCGGGTTGTTCTGGGGAATCGTACGCGCCTGGTTCACGCTCCGGCTGGCCACGTACGCCACATCCACCACGGTGCCGAACCCCACCTCCCGCTGCACGCTCAGATTCCACTGGAGCGTGTAGGGCAACTTGTCGTTCGCGTCGTACGTGGTGGCCCCCACCGCCAGGGGATTCTGCACCGTCGCCGCGGCGTACATGGCCATCGGGTCGGTCACCGGCGGCGCCAGCTCGGCCGGGAAGCCCTCGCGGAAGCGGAACGGCTGCGCCCGCCCCAGGCCCTGATCGACGAGGACCTGGCTGCCCGTCCAGCCCGGGTAGGTCACCATCTCGCCATTGTCCACCCACAGGTTGGAGTGGAAGGCGCCGAAGCCCGTCCGCACCACCGTCTTGTCGTTGAGCGAATAAGCGATCCCGAGGCGCGGCGAGAAATTCACGTAGTCGGTCGTCAGGTTCAAGTTCCGTGAAGCGTTCTGGCCGGCTACCAGCAGCTCGCCGCTGGCCAGATCCACCCGCGAGTACACGTTGTTCTTCACGATCTGGTGCGTTTCGAACTCGTAGCGCAGCCCCAGGTTCAGCGTCAGCCGCCGGGTCGCCTTCCAGTCGTCGTTGAAGAACAGGCCCAGGTTGTAGTTCACCCGGCTCACCGGGATCTGCGGGATCGGGATCGAGGCGGTTTTCACCGCGCCCAGCAGCAGGTCGGCCAGCGAATTGATGGGGTGGTCGCGCCCGGCGGCCCCCAGTCCGGTGATCTCGCCGTTGAAGCTGTAACTGCCGCTGACGTTGCCGGCCGAGACGTACCAGAACTGGCTCTGGTAAAGCTGCCCGCCCAGCTTCGCCGTGTGGCGGCCGCGAATGTAAGTGGCGATGTCGCTCAGTCCCCCCGACTGGTGCACCCAGTCCTGGATCGAGCTGTTCCCGTAGCTGCCGAAGCCGCCGGCGATCGAAATGTTGGGCAGGTTTGGCCCGATCTTGCGCTGGATGCCGAGTTCCTTGGTGACGTCGAAACTCGGGAACCACGGCTGGATCTTGCGCGGGTCTCTCTGCGCAAAGGCGAGGAACTCGTTGGTCAGGTTCGGACGCAGAAAGCGGGTGTAGCCGATGGTGAGGCGGCGGATGTTCCGGAACCGCGGCCCGACCTCGGTGTTCAGTACGTTGTCGAAGTCCTTCACCAGGTCGCGCGGTCCCTCGTTCACGTGCGAAAACGTGGTGAACAGCTTGTCCTTTTCGGTCGGGTTGTAGTCCAGACGCCCGGTGCCGAAGTTCTTGTAGTCGCTGCGCGGCGCGGCCCGCACCCAGTTGTTGGTGTGGATGCCGTAGCGCGAGCTGTAGGATCCCTGGGTGTTGGGTTGCGGGAATAACTGCATGAGCCTGACCGCCGCCGGGTCCAGGCGGCTCTGAGGAATCACGCTGCCGGCGAAGGGCGTCCCGGCCAGCGGGTCGTTGATCACCGCCGGCAGGCCGGCGAAGTTGCCGCCGCGGATCGAGGGGTCGGGGATCGTCCGCGTCTTGTTCAGCGGTGTGCGATCGCGCAGGCCCTCGTAATTGCCGAAGAAGAACATCTTCTTGTTCATCCCCGGCGCCGGTCCGCCAACGAGAGCGCCGAATTCATTGCGAATCAGCGCCGCCGGCTTCACCGCCCGCGCGTTGTTCTCCCAGTTGTTGGCGTTGAGCGCGTTGTTGCGATGGTATTCGTAGATCCCGCCGTGATACTCCTGCGTTCCCGACTTCACCTGGAAGGTGACCACGCCGCCCGAGGTGCGCCCGTATTCGGCCGAGTAGGTGCTGGCCAGCACCTTGAACTCATGAATCGCCTCGATCGAGCCGATCCGCTCCGGGATGCCGCCGATATGAGTCGTGGAAGCGCCGTCGATGACGAAGGCGTTCCCACGTGTCCGGCTGCCGTTGATGCTCACGTTGTCGTCGTAGCTCAGGCTGCTCGGGTCGTTGCCGAACGCTGAGACGCCGGCCGAAAGCGCCAGCAGCGAATAGGGCGTGCGGCCGTTCAGGGGAATGTTGCGGATCTCGCTGGCGCTGATCGTCTCGCTGATCTCGGCCGACTCCTGCATCAGCGGCGTGATCGCCGCCTGCACCTCGATCCGCTCGGTGATCTGGCCCACCTCGAGCGCCACGTCCAGCCGCAGCCTCTCGCCCGTGCCCAGCACCTGGTTCAGGATCTGCTTCTTCTTGAAGCCGGCTGCGCCCACCTCGATGTTGTAAGGACCGGCGATCAGCGAAGGCGCCAGGTACACGCCGGCCGAATTCGACCGCGTGCGATACACGATCCCCGTATCGCGGTTGGTGATGACCACCTCCGCGCCGGGCACCACCGCCCCGGTGGGATCGGTCAGGATTCCGGTGATGCTGCCGACGGTGGACTGGGCCGGCGCCAGTCCGGCGGCGAAAAGCACAACGGCCAAATAGCGCTTCATTGTTTTGACCCCCGCTAACCGGTTAGCTTAGAGCCGCTGCCCGGCCACGGTCAAGTCCTTTCCCTATCCCGGCCCACCGCCCACATCGCCAGCAGCACGGTCGCGGCGCTGAACACCACCCGGCGCGCCGCCGAAACCGAGAGACCTCGGCCCATCAGCAGGCGCACAGCCACGCCGCAGGTCAGGTAGCCGATGTCCAGGCCGATGTAGATCAGCGTCAGGATCAGGCCCAGTTCGCGCCCGGCGGCCAGCCCGCGCTGCTGCACGAAGTAAGTTGGCAGCCAGTTCACCTGGAAGTACAGACAGGGATTCAACAGGATGGTCACCGCGAGCACGCGCCAGAACTGCGGGTTGCGCAGCACGGCCCCGTAAGCGGCGGCGGCAGGCTCTCGTGCCACGATCCGCATCGCCGCCGGCCAGTTGGCCGATTCGGTGATGCCCAGCAGCAGCCGGAAGGCGATCAGTCCCGCGAAGCCGGCCGCCGTCCCGGTCAGCCCCGCCGCCGCACCTTTCCCATCTGCTCTTCGCTCACTCCCCCACTTCACCACCAACTTCACCGCGTGAACAGATGGGTTGCTCTGACGCTTACGATCGAACGAATCCCCGCCGCTTGGGCCGAGGAAGTCCAACGGCTGGTTCAGGCCGGCCGCCAGTTTCAGGATGCCCTCCGGGAAGTCCTCGCCGCCAACGCCGAACTGTTGGTGCTCTGGCGCAAGCAGCAAGCGCAGCGCAAACCGAAAGCTCGATGAAGGGGCCCAGCGCGCAGGGGATGCAAAACTACGCCTGCCATTGCCTGGGCCTGAAGTCCTACCTCGAACGCCCCGGCGACAGCGAGTACTCAGCCGGCAAACGGAGAGGTGTTCGAGGCCGACTGGTCCTCCACCATGAGCCCAACAGCATGGTGGTGAGTTGGCTGCTGATCCTGCTGGCTCTGGTGATCGAACGGTTGTACCGTCTCAGGTACCTGCACCGGGGCGGGCACGGCATCCGCAGCGCGATGGAACTGAAGAGCTTTCTCTGGATCAATCTCTTGGCGCCTGGCCGACTTGACGGCAGTTAAACACAGCGTCATAAGTCATTGCGCATGTTAAGGAATTGTGATCTCATGGA
>ERZ1292640.997-Hain-H43-02um-R1-997-length-23543-cov-9_pt1 | contig 23543 bp, 24 predicted proteins | sample MGYA00564404_ERZ1292640 | MGnify/ENA primary metagenome ERZ1292640 (study PRJEB36523, sample SAMEA6512636) | groundwater metagenome | collected 2019-01-08 | study: AquaDiva: Metagenomics assemblies of 32 groundwater samples
AGTGCGCCGAGAAGGCCTTCGGCGTGGGACGCATCCCCTACCCGCTGCTGATGATTGACACCGGCCACAACTTCCACGAAGTGACCGACTTCCGCGACCTGCGCGCGAAAGAGCTAGGCGCCGAACTGATCGTGCGCAATGTCGAGGATTCGATGAAGCGCGGCACGGTGCGGCTGGCACACCCCGGCGAGTCGCGCAATGTGCACCAGTCGGTGACGCTGCTCGAAGCGATTGACGAGTTCCGCTTCGACGCGCTGATCGGCGGCGCACGCCGCGACGAGGAGAAAGCCCGCGCCAAGGAGCGCATCTTCTCGCACCGCGACAGCTTCGGCCAGTGGCAACCCAAGGCCCAGCGGCCCGAGCTCTGGACCCTGTTCAACACCCGGCTGCAGCCCGGCGAACACTTCCGCGTGTTCCCGATCTCCAACTGGACCGAACTCGACGTCTGGCAATACATCGAACGCGAAGCCATTGCCCTGCCCTCGCTGTACTACGCGCACCAGCGCAAGGTGGTCGAACGCAAGGGCCTCTTGGTCCCGGTGACCGAACTCACGCCGGCGCGTGACGGCGAAGAAGTGATTGAGAAAACCGTGCGTTTTCGCACCGTGGGCGACATCACCTGCACCTGCCCGGTGGACAGCCCGGCCGCCACCGCCGCCGAGATCGTGATCGAAACGCTGGCCGCCGACGTGAGCGAGCGCGGCGCGACACGCATGGACGACAAGACTTCCGACGCTTCGATGGAAAAGCGCAAAAAGGATGGGTACTTCTGATGAACACTACTGATTTGATAGCTGGCGGCGCAACACTGGCGGGCGCTACAGGCCAAAATGACCTGAAATCTGCGCTGAAGTTCATCACCTGCGGTTCGGTCGATGACGGCAAAAGCACGCTGATCGGCCGCCTGCTGGTGGACAGCAAGGCCGTGCTGCAGGACCACCTGGCCGGTGTGCAGCGCGGCGGCGAGACCGATCTGGCCCTGCTGACCGACGGCCTGTCCGCCGAACGCGAGCAGGGCATCACCATCGACGTGGCCTACCGCTACTTCGCCACCGAAAACCGCAAGTTCATCATCGGCGACGCGCCCGGCCACGAGCAATACACCCGCAACATGGTCACGGCCGCGTCGAGCGCCGACGCCGCCGTGGTGCTGGTTGATGCGACCAAGCTGGACTGGAAAAACCCGTCCATGGAATTGCTGCCGCAAACACGGCGCCATTCGCTGCTGGTCAACCTGCTGCGTGTCCCGTCCATTGTGTTCACGGTCAACAAGCTCGACGCGGTGGAAGATCCTGCGCTGGCCTTCAAAAACATCAGCGCAGCGCTGACGGCTTTTGCGGGCGCTGCACAGATCCCGGTCAGGGCCATCGTGCCGATTTCCGCACTCAAGGGCCACAACGTGGTGGACGCCATGCCCGGCTGGTGCGGCTACGAAGGCCTGTCGCTGCTGCAGTTGCTGGAACACCTGCCGGCCACCCCGGCCGAAAGCACCGAGGCTTTTGCCTTCCCGGTGCAGTGGGTGGAAAAATTCTCGTCCTCGTCGGACACCTCCCAGGGCCGCCGCGTCTTCTGGGGCCGTGTCGCCACCGGCGGCGTGCAGCCCGGCCAGAGCGTCACCGTGCTGCCCAGCGGGCAGACCGCCGTGGTGGCCCAGGTGCTCGACCACGCCCGCCAGCCCAAGTCCATTCTGGCCGGCCACAGCGCCGGCATCGTGCTGGACCGCGAGGTGGACGTGTCGCGCGGCGACTGGCTGCTGGCTGCCGACACCTTTGAGCCGACGCGCGAACTGTCGGTCACCATCGCCTGGATGGACGACGAACCGCTGGTCGCCGGACGTGTCTACTGGGCGCTGCACGGCCACCGCTGGGTCAAGGCCAAGGTCAAACGCATCGTCCACAAGCTCGACGTCAATACCCTGGCCGAGGAAGACGCCAGCGAGCTGCCGCCCAATGCCATCGGCCACATCGAGCTGAGCCTGCAGGCCCCGCTGGCCACCCTGCCATATGCCCGCTCGCGGGTGCTGGGCTCGCTGGTGCTGGTGGACACGGCATCGAACAAGACCTCGGGCGCCGCGCTGATCCTTTGATCAGGATCAGCCCCGATCAAGCACCTGACTTAACCCTGCTCACGGAATCCTCTTAAAATTGAGGGTTTCCACCGATCCCGCAAGAACAACATGACTCACATCGTTACCGAATCCTGCATCCGCTGTAAATACACCGACTGTGTGGATGTCTGTCCCGTGGACTGCTTCCGCGAAGGCCCCAACATGCTGGTGATCGATCCGGACGAGTGCATCGATTGCGCGGTCTGCATCCCGGAGTGCCCGGTCAATGCCATTTATGCCGAGGAAGACGTGCCGGCCGACCAGGTCAACTTCATCAAGATCAATGTCGAGCTGAGCAACGCGCCGGGCTGGAAAAGCATCACCAAGCGCAAGGAAGCCTTGCCCGATGCCGAAGAGTGGAAAGACGTCACCAGCAAACTGGACCAGCTTATTCGCTGAGACGCATCCCGCCGCGGATTACGCACCTGCCCTCTTCAAACTGAAACCCGAAAAAAGCCCCATGGAACCTCAACTGAACCAGGAAGTGATCAACACGGCTGCCGCGCACGATGGCCCGATAGAGACCGATGCGGTCATCGTCGGCGCGGGCCCGGTCGGGCTGTTCCAGGTGTTTGAACTCGGCCTGCTGGAAATCAAGGCCCATGTCATCGACTCGCTGGCCTACCCCGGCGGCCAGTGCATCGAGCTCTACCCGGACAAGCCGATCTACGACATTCCCGCCGTGCCCATGTGCACCGGCAAGGAACTCACCGACTCCCTGCTCAAGCAGATCGAGCCCTTCGGCGCAACTTTCCACTTCGGCCAGGAAGTCAGCACTGTTGAAAGGCAGGACGACGGCCGCTTTTTCGTCCAGACGTCCAAAGGCACGCAGTTCCTCACCAAAACCATCTTTATTGCGGCCGGCGTGGGGGCTTTCCAGCCGCGCCTGCTGAAGGTCGACGGTCTCGAGAAGTTCGACAACACGCAGCTGTTTTACCGCGTCAAGTCCCCGGCTGACTTTGCCGGCAAAAACCTGGTGATTGTGGGCGGCGGCGACTCCGCGCTCGACTGGGCGCTCAACTTCGCCAAGGAAGGCCCGAACAAGGCCGAAAGCGTGATCCTGATCCATCGCCGCGACGGTTTCAAGGCCGCACCGGCCAGCGTGGCGAAGATGAAGGAGCTGTGCGACAACTACGAGATGCAGTTCATCGTCGGCCAGGTCACCGGCTACGAGGAAAAGGACGGCAAGCTCACAGGCGCCAAGGTCACCGGTGCCGACGGCGTGACCCGCGTGGTGCCGCTCGACGTGATGCTGGTCTTCTTCGGCCTGTCGCCCAAGCTCGGACCGATCGCCGAGTGGGGCCTGGACATCGAGCGCAAGCAACTCAAGGTGGACACCGAGAAGTTCTCGACCAATGTGCCTGGCATTTTTGCGGTCGGCGACATCAACACCTACCCCGGCAAGAAAAAACTGATCCTCAGCGGTTTTCATGAATGCGCGCTGGCCGCTTTCGGCGCAGCGCCTTTCATCTTTCCTGACAAGAAAATCCACCTGCAATACACCACCACCAGCCCGAAACTGCACAAGGTGCTCGGTGTGGAAACGCCAGTCTTCGACTGAACACCGGGCCACAGCCCCCTGTCAGGCCCGCCATGTGCGGGCCTTTTCTTTGTCTGTCGTTTTTTCGATGCAATTTCACCCGGGTAATATTGACAGTCTCTTTTTACCCGGGTAATATCCAGTCCATTGAAAAAGAGGACAGGCCGGCGACCACGGCAGGTCAGGCATCTCTTCCATCTGGTCCTGTCAAGAAAGAACATCATGGGAACCCTTCATCTGGTCTTCGGACCCCAAGGCGCCGGCAAGTCAAGTTATGCGCGCCAACTCGCAGCGAGCTTCAAGGGCGTCCGCCTGTCGATCGACGACTGGATGGGCCAGCTGTATGGCCCCGACCTGCCCACACCCATGAACTTTGCGTGGATCATGGAACGCGTCCAGAGGTGCGAGAAGCGCATCTGGGCCACCGCGGCAGAAATTGCCGGCACGGGCGGCCACGTGGTGCTGGACCTCGGATTCATGAAGGTCAGAAACCGCACTGAATTCCTGTCGCTGGCCAGCGCCGGCCAGCATCCGGCGCAGCTTCACTTTGTCAATGCCCCGCTCGATGTCAGGCGCCAGCGCGTGCTCCAGAGGAACATCGACAAGGGCGACACCTTTTCTTTCGAGGTCAGCACGCCCATGTTCGATTTCATGGAACGCGAGTTCGAGCCGCCCACCGAGCAGGAGCTGGCGAGCGCCACCGTGTTCCATTCAAACTGAAAGAAACCATGACCCCATCATCCGGCCCCACGGCCAGCACCTCTCCGCAGCCGTGCTGCACGGCCTTCGAGGAAAGCCGCCGCATCGCCACCGGCCCCTTGCGCGAGGTCGCCCTGAAGGTCAAGGCCGTCGTCGACCAGGGCCGGCAGAAAACCATTCTGGTGTTTGACGACCTGACGAGCGAGCTGGTCGAGCTGGACCTGCGCGGCAGCGACGCCGATGTGCTGGACCGCCTGCAAGCGTCCGGGCTCGCGGAGGGCGGCGATGTCCCGGCCACGCCGGAGCCGGAGGACGCACCGCGCGGCCCCGGCCGGCCCCGGCTGGGCGTGATCGCACGCGAGGTGACCCTGCTGCCGCGGCACTGGGAGTGGCTGGGCAGCCAGCCCGGCGGCGCTTCGGTGGCCCTGCGCAAGCTGGTCGAGGAAGCACGCCGCACCCACGAGGGCAAGGACCGCGTGCGCCGGGCGCAGGAGGTGGCCTACCGTTTCATGTCGGCCATCGCCAGCAGTCTTCCGGGGTTTGAAGAGGCCAGCCGCGCGCTGTTCGCGGGAGACAGTGCCCGCTTTGACGAGCAGACCCAGGCCTGGCCGGCCGACCTGCGCAGCCATGCGCAAGGCCTGGCCCGGCTCGCCTTCCCCACGGCGCAAGGAAAGGACGCGACGTGACAACACGACCGCCGCTGATGTGGAAGGCCTTCCTCGTCTTCCTCGGCCCCATGATGGCCAGCAACATCCTGCAGGGGCTGTCGGGCACGATCAACAACGTCTACCTCGGCCAGATGCTCGGTGTCGGCGCCATGGCGTCAGTATCGGCCTTCTTTCCCGTGATGTTTTTCTTCATTGCCTTTGTCATCGGCCTCGGCGCCGGGGCCTCGGTGCTGATCGGCCAGGCCTGGGGTGCCCAGGAGCCGGACCGGGTCAAGGCCATTGCAGGCACCGCGCTGAGCGTCGGCCTGCTGGCCGGGCTCGCCGTCGCGGTGTTCGGCGGAACCTTCACCGGCCTGCTGCTCACCCTGCTGGGAACACCGGCTGATATCCTGCCCGGCGCCACCGCCTATGCCCGCGTGATGCTGATCGCCATGCCCGGCCTGTTCGTGTTCCTGCTGGTCACCTCCATGATGCGCGGCGTGGGCGACACACTGACGCCGCTGCTGGCACTGCTGCTGTCCACCGCGGTGGGCCTGGTCGTGACACCGGCGCTGATCCGCGGCTGGGGCGGCCTGCCGCAAATGGGAGTCGCCAGCGGCGCCTGGGGTGCGGTGCTGTCCTTCACGGTGGCGCTGGCCTGGCTGGCCTGGTACCTGCGGCGCAAGGGCCACGCGCTGGCACCCGACGCCCGTTTTCTGCAGCACATGAAGATTGACCGCGCCATCCTCGCAAAAGTCCTGCGCATCGGCCTGCCCACCGGCATGCAGATGGTCATCGTCTCGCTCGCCGAGGTGGCGGTGCTGTTCCTGGTCAACCGTTTCGGCTCCGAGGCCACCGCCGCTTACGGCGCCGTGAACCAGATCGTGGCTTATGTGCAGTTTCCGGCGATCTCCATTGCCATCACCGCCTCCATCCTCGGTGCGCACGCGATAGGCGCGGGCCACCCCGCGCGCCTGGGCACCATCGCGCGCACGGCCATCATGCTCAATTTGGTGGTGACCGGCGGCCTGGTGCTGCTGGCCTACCTGTTCTCGCGCAGCATCATCGGCCTGTTCATCACGAGCGCGCCGGTCATCGAAACGGCCCAGACCCTGCTGCACATCATGTTGTGGAGCACGGTCATCTTCGGCATGTCGGCGGCCATCTCGGGCGTGATGCGCGCCAGTGGCTCCGTGCTGGTGCCCACCGCGATTTCCATCACCGCCATCCTGGCGATCGAGGTGCCCGTCGCCTGGCTGCTGAGCCGCTACATCGGCCTCAACGGCATCTGGGTGGCCTACCCCGTGGCGTTCACCGCCATGCTGGCGATGCAGACCGCCTACTACCGGCTGGTGTGGCAACACAAGCCGATCCACCGGCTGTGAGCCCGCGGCGCGTCATGCGGGTCCTGCCGTAGAATCCAACACGCGCTCCCTCAGGAGCGCATTCGCTGGGGGTGTTGCCACGCAAGTGGCGACTGAGAAAGTCCCTTTGAACCTGACTGAGGTAATCCTCGCGCAGGGAAGCATGTCCAAGGCGCGGCACGGGTTTTTCGACCCTGTACGCGCCCTCGCAAGCCGACCTGCCATTGACACAAGGAAAAGTTGATGGCCACCCTACCCGCTACCCCCAACACCGCACTCACGCCCCTGGCCCAGGGAGACCGCCTGTTCGGCTGGCGCGAACACGCCGCGCTCTGGCTCAGCCTGGGCGTCGGCCTGCTGGTCATGCAGATCGGCGCCTACCTGGTCCCGGCGCTCGGCGCCAAAGCCGCCATGGCCGTCATCGTGGTCGGCTCCGTCCTCGGCGCTGGCCTGCTGGCCTGGACCGCCAAGATCGGCTGCGACAGTGGCCTGTCCAGTGCCGGCCTGATGCACGCCACCTACGGCAGCAGCTTCGCGCGTCTGCCGGTGCTGCTCAACATCGTGCAGCTGATCGGCTGGACCACGTTTGAACTCGTGGTCATGCGCGACGGCACGGTCGCCATCGCGCGCCAGTCCGGCTCGTTTGTCGCGTCCTTCTGGCCGGTGCTGGCCACGCTGCTCTGGGGCGGCGTGCTGATTGCCCTGTTGTCGGGCTCCATGGTCAAGCTGGTGCGCAAATTCATAGGTCGTTATGGCTTGCCGCTGGTAATCGCCTCGCTGCTGTGGCTGACCTGGCAATTCCTCGGGCGCGCCCACGCGCAAGGCTGGCAGGACATCTGGAACCGTCCCGGCGCAGGCGGCATGAGCACGCTGTCGGCCCTGGACCTGGTGATTGCCATGCCGGTGTCCTGGTTGCCGCTGGTGGCCGACTTTGCACGCCATGGCCGCGACGGCAAAAGCGCGCTGCGCGGCACCTGGCTGGGTTACGCGATTGCCAACACCTGGTGTTACGGCCTGGGCGTGTTGATTGCACTGACCACACCAAGCACCGACCTGGTCGCCGCCCTGCTGCTGGCGCAAGGCGGGCTGATCGCCCTGGGCCTGATCCTGATCGACGAAGTGGACAATGCCTATGGCGACCTGTACTCCGGCTCGGTCGCGGGCCACAGCCTGAAACCCGGCTGGAGCCTGCGCCGCTGGGGCATGGCCCTCGCCGTCCTGTGCACCGGCCTGGCGCTGGTGCTGCCCATGCACAGCCTGGAGCCTTTCCTGCTGATGCTCAGTTCGGTGTTTGTGCCGCTTTACGGCGTGATCCTGGCGCGCCTGGGCGGTGCGCCGAATGTAGCTTCGCTGGTGGGAACAAAAAAAGTCAATGTCAGTGCGGTCGTCATCTGGGTACTCGGCGTGGCCACCTACCACCTGTGCGCCAAACTCGCGCCCGAGTGGGGCGCGGCGCTGCCCACGCTGGCCCTGACCTTTGTGCTCGCCCGTGTGACCCGTGCCCATTCCGGTCCGGCCACCGGAGAACGCGTACTCAGCCCCGTGGCTTGAGCGGGTTCAAGGGCTTGAGCCGCATGGCCAGTGGCGCATGCCCGTGGTTCAGCGGCCCGCTGCCGGCGCCGGTTTTCACTTTGGCGCCGGCCAGCAGTGCCGCACGTACGTAAGCCCGGGCCATTTCCACAGCTTCCAGCAAGGGCAGCCCCAAGGCCAGTCCGGCCGCAATGGCGGACGACAGCGTGCAACCCGTCCCGTGCGTATTGGCACTGTGAATGCGCGGCGCATGCATCCAGTGCCTTTCGCCCGCTGCCGTCAGCAGCAGATCCATCACCGTGTCGCCCGGCAGATGCCCGCCCTTGAGCAACACCGCGCGTGCGCCCTTGCCCAAGAGTTCGTGGGCGGCCGACTCCATGTCATCTGCATTGTTCAGCGGCCGCCCGACCAGCAGGGCAGCTTCGTCCAGATTGGGCGTGACCAGCACCGCGCGCGGAAACAGCTCACGCACCAGGACCTCAATGGCCGGGTTGTCAATCAGCACTGCGCCGCTGGTGGCTACCATGACTGGATCAAGCACGATTTTTTCAAGCGCATGGCGGTCAATGGCCTCGGCCACGGCCAGCACAATCTCGGGTGAATGCAGCATGCCGATCTTCACGGCATCCACGCCGATGTCCTCGACCACCGCATCGATCTGGTCGCGCAGCATGGCCGGCGGCACGCCATGAATGGCCCGCACGCCCTGGGTGTTCTGCGCCGTCAACGCCGTGATGGCCGTCATGCCATAACAGCCGAGCGCGGCAAAAGTCTTCAGGTCCGCCTGGATGCCCGCCCCGCCGCCGCTGTCCGACCCCGCGATGGACAACACGCGCGGGTACTCGAATTCAAAAGTGTCGTTGCTCATGGAGAAAAGTGTTTCCCGGTGGTTCAGGCCGTACGAAGGCGATGCCGGATTATCGGGGAAGCCGCTTTCGGCCTTGCGCGCCGGGATCAGCGCCTGAATTCTCGGCCCCGCGTTCAATCCTGAGCCAGAAGTCCGAAAAAGTCAGGCTATAATCTTAGGCTGTATTCCTCAATAGCTCAGTTGGTAGAGCGCCGGACTGTTAATCCGTAGGTCCCTGGTTCGAGCCCAGGTTGAGGAGCCAAGATTTGAAGCCTGGACGTGCACAACGTCCAGGCTTTTTTCGTTGGCGGGGTTACCATTTGCAGGTGCTGTGCATGCGCCGCCGGCCCATGCGCCAGCTCACACCCACCCCAACTACCTGCCATGCGCAAGTCACCCCACCCCCTGCCCTGGCTGGATGCGGACGAACTTTTTCCGCCGGTGGAAACGGCGTGGGCCGAGGGTGACCCGGCACCCGGCTTGCTGGCCGCGGGGCGCTCGCTCGATGTGGAGACCTTGCGGCAGGCTTATTCGCTAGGCATCTTTCCGTGGTTCGGGGTCGGCCAGCCCATCCTGTGGTGGAGCCCCGATCCGCGCATGGTGCTGCGTACTGACAATTTCAGGCTGCACCGCTCGTTGCGCAAGAGCCTGCTGCGTTTCATCGGCGCAGCCGGTCATGAGATCCGTTTTGACACGGCTTTTCCGCAGGTGATTCACGCTTGTGCCAGCACACCGCGCGACGGCCAGCCGGGCACCTGGATCGTGCCGGACATGGTCAAGGCCTACACCGCCCTGCACCGTGCGGGCCACGCCCACAGCGTGGAAACCTGGGTGAACGGCCGGCTCGTCGGTGGGCTGTACTGCGTCAACCTGGGCGGCATGGTGTTTGGCGAGTCGATGTTTGCCCATGAGACCGATGCGTCCAAGACGGCCCTGGCGGCGCTGGTGGCCTTCTGCCGCGCCAAGGGCCTGCCCCTGATCGACTGCCAGCAAAACACGCGGCACCTGGCTTCGCTAGGCGCGGCGGAAATTCCCCGCGCGGAATTTGTCGCGCAGGTGGCCACCCTCGTGGCCCAGGCTTCGCCCCGCTGGGAATTTGACGCCCTATACTGGCAACAGCTATTGACGGCCAGACCGCAGAACGACCTGACGACGTGACGCACCTCAAAGACCTGCCCCTCCAGACGCTGCAGTTTTATGCGACAGCGCCCTACCCCTGCAGCTACCTGCCGGGCAGGCAGGCCCGCTCGCAGGTCGCCACCCCCAGCCACCTGATTCACAACGCCGCCTACTCGGAGCTGGTGACCAACGGCTTTCGCCGCAGCGGCATGTTCACTTACCGCCCCTATTGCGACGGCTGCCAGGCCTGCGTTCCGCTGCGCGTGCCGGTGGCGACTTTCCGGCCCGACCGCAGCCAGCGCCGCGCCCGCAGGCAGCACCAGGCGCTGCAGGTTCGCGTGCTCAAACTGTGCTTCATGCCCGAGCATTACCAGCTCTACCTGCGCTACCAGAATGGCCGCCACGCGGGCGGCGGCATGGACCACGACAGCATCGACCAGTACACGCAGTTTCTGCTGCAAAGCCGCGTCAACTCGCGCCTGGTGGAGTTTCGCGACACCCTGCCCAATGGCGAGGCCGGGGCACTGAAAATGGTGTCCATCCTCGACGTACTCGAAGACGGTGTGTCGGCGGTGTACACGTTTTACGAGCCCGACGTGCACGCCAGTTACGGCACTTACAGCGTGCTCTGGCAGATTGACCAAGCCCGGCAACTGGGCTTGCCCCATGTGTACCTCGGCTACTGGATCGCCGAAAGTCCGAAGATGAGCTACAAGGCCCGGTTTTTGCCGAACCAGATCCTGGTCGATGGGCAATGGGTGAGCTCTGCCACCCCGGTGCCCGCCAGCGCTGGCTGAGTGCGTCGCCCGTGGACCAGGCCAAGCCGAAACGGCGGCCAGCAACGGCGCGCTGATTTCACCAGCTAAAATCTGGTGAAGGTCGCCCCCATGAAAAAGCAAGATTCCCTCGCATCACCCGCCAAACCCACGGTTCAGGTCATTGAACGCATGTTCACTCTGCTGGAGATTCTGGCGGGCCGGGAGGAGGCCGTCTCGCTCAAGGAAATCAGCGAGAAATCCGGCCTGCACCCCTCGACAGCACACCGCATTCTGAACGACCTGGCCACCGGCCGGTTTGTAGACCGGCCGGTGGCGGGCAGCTACCGGCTTGGCATGCGCCTGCTGGAACTCGGCAACCTGGTGAAGGCGCGTCTGAGCGTGCGGGACGCGGCGCTGACGCCCATGCGCGAGCTCCACCGGCTGATCCAGCAACCCGTCAACCTGAGCATGCGCCAGGGCGATGAAATCATTTATGTCGAACGCGCCTACAGCGAACGCTCCGGCATGCAGGTGGTACGCGCCATCGGCGGGCGCGCGCCGCTGCACCTGACCTCGGTGGGCAAACTGTTTCTGGCTTTTGACGATCCCCAGCGCCTGCGCAGTTATGCCACCCGCACCGGCTTGCCGGGCCAGACGAAAAACAGCATCACCCAGCTACCCGTTCTGGAGCGCGAACTGTCCAAGGCACGCCAATACGGCATTGCGCGCGACAACGAGGAACTGGAACTGGGGGTGCGTTGCATGGCAGCCGGTATTTACGACGACCAGAGCAAACTGGTGGCGGGGCTGTCGATTTCTGCGCCGGCCGACCGGCTGGATGAAAACTGGCTGCCCAAACTGCAGTCCACCGCGAGCGAGATCTCGGCGGCACTGGGCTACAAGCCCAACAATTTCAAGTAAAAACGGGCTTTAGCCCTTGTCCCTGTTGCGCTGGTAGCTACTTTTTTTATAGCAATCCAGCGGACCAGCCGGTTTATGGCCACTGGGAATGCAAGCCTCAGCCGTTGTTGGGCTGGGCGGTTGCGCTGATTTTGGGGGCGCCGACCGGTTGCGACTCCACCCAGCGGCGGACCCGCTCTGCGTCACCGAGGCGGCTCAATTTGCCGGCCGAATCAAGAAAAACCATGATCAGCTTGCGCCCTGCGATTTTGGTCTGCATGACGAGGCACTGGCCGGCTTCGGAGATGTAACCGGTTTTTTGCAGGCCAATTTCCCACTCGGGATTTTTCACGAGACGGTTGGTGTTGTTGTACTGCAAGGTCTGGCGCCCGACGGCAACCTGGTAGCCGGTCGAGGTGGACAACTCGCGCAGGACAGGGTCTCCATGGGCCGCATTGACCAGTGTCGCCAGGTCCTGGGCGCTGGACTGGTTCTGGCTGGACAAACCGGTCGGCTCCACATAACGGGTGCCTTTCATGCCCAGCATTTTGGCCTTGGCGTTCATCAGACTCACAAAGGCAGGCATGCCACCCGGATAAGTGCGGCCGAGTGCGTGCGCGGCGCGGTTTTCGCTGGACATCAGTGCCAGATGCAGCAGTTCTCCACGTGTCAGGCTGGCGCCCACGCGCAGGCGGGAGCTGCTGCCCTTTTCTGTGTCGACGTCATCCTGGGTGATGGTGATGGTTTCGTCCATCGGCAAGTGCGCGCCGCTGATGATCACGCCCGTCATCAGCTTGGTCAGCGACGCGATGGGAAGCACCGCATGGTCGTTTTTGCTGAACAGCACTTCCCGGGTGTCCTGGTCGATCACCAGGGCCACGCTGGACTTCAGGTCAAGCGGGTCCTGCGCACCGTGCAGGCCGGCCAGCTGGCCAAATGACAGCCGGGGCGGCGAGGCCACGATCACCACGGACTTGCGCGGGGATTTGGAGACAAAACGGGCGCTTTTCCGGCTGGAAATCACCTTTTTCGACACCGTCTTGGCAGCGTGTGATTTTTTAACGATCTGGCGCTTCGCCGTTGCGGCGTCTGCCGCGGGCGAAATCAAGGCCGCCGAAAAGGTAAGAATTCCAACGACCTGTAAGGTCTGTTTGAAAATCGAATTCAGCGTGATGGACATTGATTCGTCTCCAGATGCGATTAATACGAAACCGCAGTGTATACAAATAGAAAAAGTCACGCAATATCAAAAGCTTGCGTGACTTTCCTAAACGCAACAGTGAAGAGATCGGTCCATGCGGCTTTTCAGCCCACGCCAACCCACAAAAACTTACTAAACTGTTGAATATAAAAGGTTTTTTTGAAACCTTCCGGCCTCAACCCTGGGCGGCAACCCGATCAGCTTTACTTTGTAACTTGCTCAAAGCGCTCAAATAAGCCTTGGCAGAGGCGACCACGATGTCCGGATCGGCCCCGACACCGTTGACGACACGGCCGCTGTTCTGCAGCCGCACCGTGACTTCTCCCTGGCTCTCCGTGGATCCGCTGATCGCGTTCACGGAATAAAGCACCATCTCCGCCCCGCTTTTGACGTGGGTTTCAATGGCTTTGAGGGAAGCATCCACCGGACCGTTGCCATCCGATTCGCCACGAACTTCCTTGCCGTCAACGGTAAAAACCACCGTCGCCTGCGGACGTTCGCCGGTTTCGCTGTGCTGGGACAGCGAGACAAAGCCGTATTGCTCTTTCTCGTGGGTCACGCTTTCGTCGCTGACCAGCGCCAGGATGTCCTCGTCGAAAATCTCGCTCTTGCCGTCGGCCAGCTCCTTGAACCGGGCAAAGGCGGTGTTGGTGTCGGCCTCACTTTCCATCTGGATGCCCAGGTCCTGCAGGCGCTGCTTGAAGGCGTTGCGGCCGCTGAGCTTGCCCAGCACCATCTTGTTGGAGCTCCAGCCCACGTCTTCGGCACGCATGATCTCGTAGGTCTCGCGCGCCTTCAGCATGCCGTCCTGATGGATGCCCGAGGCATGGGCGAAGGCGTTGGCCCCGACCACGGCCTTGTTGGGCTGCACCACAAAACCGGTGGTCTGGCTGACCATGCGGCTGGCCGCCACGATATGCACCGGATCGATGTTCATCTCCAGGTTGAAATAGTCCTTGCGTGTGCGCACGGCCATGACAATTTCTTCGAGCGAGCAATTGCCGGCACGTTCGCCCAGGCCGTTGATCGTGCACTCGACCTGGCGGGCTCCGCCAATCTTCACGCCCGCCAGCGAATTGGCCACCGCCATGCCGAGGTCGTTGTGGCAATGCACCGACCAGATGGCCTTGTCGCTGTTGGGGACGCGCTCGCGCAGCGTCTTGATGAAGTTGCCGTAGAGCTCGGGGACGGCGTAGCCGACCGTGTCGGGCACGTTGATCGTGGTCGCACCTTCGGCGATCACGGCCTCGATGACGCGGCACAGGAAGTCGACATCGCTGCGGTAGCCGTCTTCCGGGCTGAATTCGACATCGGCCACCAGGTTGCGCGCAAAACGTACCGAGAGTTTGGCCTGTTCCAGCACCTGCTCCGGGCTCATGCGCAGCTTCTTTTCCATGTGCAGGGCGCTGGTGGCAATGAAGGTGTGGATGCGGGCGCTGTTGGCTCCCTTGAGCGCCTCGGCCGCGCGGGAAATGTCCCGGTCGTTGGCGCGCGACAGCGAGCAGATGGTGGAGTCCTTGATGGCGTTGGCAATCGCCTGCACTGCCTCGAAATCGCCATTGGAGCTGGCGGCAAAGCCGGCCTCGATCACATCGACCCGCAGGCGCTCGAGCTGGCGGGCAATGCGCAGTTTTTCATCGCGCGTCATCGAGGCACCGGGCGACTGCTCACCATCACGCAAGGTGGTGTCGAAAATGATCAATTTATCTGCCATGCTTGTTCTCCTGAGAGGTCGATCTGATAGTCAAAAAACGCAGCCCAAAACAAAACGGCCCGCTGCGTTTGCATACGGGCCGTTTGGAATCGCGCGCGTGCGCTATCGCCTGTGCCCGTGTCGGTCCAGTAGCGATAGTGCAAGCGAAATTCGTTTCATGGAAATCAATGTACCACAAATTGTGGCCAGGCCCTGGCTGGACGGAATGGGAGGACGCCTACTTGTGCAGGCCGCGTTCATCCGGCTCGTCGGTCGAGGTCGAGATCACGCTGGTCTGCTGCCCCTTGGCCTTGCGCCAGCCATACAGCACGTAGCCGGAAAAGCCATAGATGACGAACAGACCGAACATGACGGTAGGCGGATCGATGTTGATCACGGCGATGCCCAGGGCAATCAGCACGATGACGACAAACGGAACGCTGCGCTTGAGACTCACATCCTTGAAACTGTAAAACGGCACGTTGGTGACCATGGTCAGACCCGAGTACAGGGTCAGCGCAAACATGAGCCAGCGAACTTCCTCGCCGCGCACGCCGGCCTCTGTCATCAGCCAGATGAAGCCCGCGACCAGCGCGGCCGCCGCCGGTGAAGGCAGGCCCTGAAAAAACCGCTTGTCGACCACCGCCGTGTTGACGTTGAAGCGGGCCAGCCGCAATGCGGCGCAGGCGCAGTACACAAAAGCCGCAATCCAGCCCCAGCGGCCCAGGCTGGTCAAGGCCCACACATAAGCGATCAAGGCGGGCGCCGCGCCGAAGGACACCATGTCGGACAGCGAATCCATCTGCTCGCCAAACGCGCTCTGGGTGTTGGTCATGCGCGCCACGCGGCCGTCCAGGCTGTCGAGCACCATCGCACAGAACACACCGATCGCGGCCTGGTCGAAGCGGCCATTCATGGCCATCACGATGGCGTAAAAACCACCAAACAGCGCTGCCAGCGTGAACAGGTTGGGCAGGATGTAAATGCCCTTGCGCCGCTTGCGCGGAACGAGCTCGTCGGACTCCTGCGCGGCGTCGTGACCGTCATGCATGCTGGGTGCTCCCGGTGTCAGGACCGTTTTCGCGCCAACCGTGCTGCGCCGATAGTGAATGATTCATGCTGTGAGGATACCAAACGGGGAGGCGCAGAAACAAAAAAAAGCCGCGCAAATGTCTTGCGCGGCTTGAGGACTGGACCAAACGGGGCCGGTAAGCCCCGCCGGGTATCAGTTGCGGGTCTGGTCGACCAGCTTGTTCTTGGCAATCCAGGGCATCATGGCGCGCAGTTTTTCGCCCACGATTTCGATCTGGTGCTCCGAATTCAGGCGGCGGCGGCTCAACAGGGTTGGCGCACCGGCCTGGTTTTCCAGCAGGAAGCTCTTCGCGTATTCACCGGTCTGGATGTCCTTCAGGCACTTGCGCATGGCTTCTTTCGTGGCCGAGGTCACGATGTTCGGCCCGGTCACGTATTCGCCATATTCGGCGTTGTTGGAGATCGAGTAATTCATGTTGGCGATGCCGCCTTCATAGATCAGGTCAACGATCAGCTTGAGCTCGTGCAGGCACTCGAAGTAGGCCATTTCCGGCGCGTAGCCGGCTTCGACCAGTGTTTCGAAACCAGCCTTGATCAGCTCGACGGTGCCGCCGCACAGGACGGCCTGCTCGCCGAACAGGTCGGTTTCGGTTTCTTCGCGGAAGTTGGTTTCGATGATGCCGGCCTTGCCGCCGCCGTTGGCCATGGCGTAGCTCAGCGCCAGGTCACGGGCCTTGCCGCTCTTGTCCTGATGGACGGCCACCAGGTGGGGCACGCCGCCGCCCTGGGTGTAGGTGTTACGCACGGTGTGGCCGGGGGCCTTGGGCGCGACCATCCAGACGTCAAGGTCGGCGCGCGGGATCACGGCACCGTAATGCACGTTGAAGCCGTGGGCAAACACCAGCGAGGCGCCCTGCTTGATGTTGGGGGCCACGTCATTGGCGTAGACCTTGCCAATCTGCTCATCGGGCAGCAGGATCATCACGACATCGGCCGCCTTGACGGCATCGGCCACTTCAGCGACCTTGAGACCGGCCTTTTCGACCTTGGGCCACGAAGCGCCGCCCTTGCGCAGGCCGACCACAACCTTGACGCCGCTGTCGTTCAGGTTCTGCGCGTGGGCATGGCCCTGGCTGCCGTAACCGATGATGGCGACGGTTTTACCCTTGATCAGGCTCAGGTCGCAGTCTTTGTCGTAATAAACTTTCATTTTTCTCTCCGTAAATATCGTTGATGGTTCTGGCGAAATGCCCCTCGACAGGCTCAGGGCGAACGGTAAACACACATCGCCACTTCCGTCCGTTCGCGTTGAGCCTGTCGAAACGCGCGCACGGACCACTGAAAATCAGACTCTCAGAATTCTCTCGCCGCGCCCTATGCCGCTCGAGCCGGTACGCACAGTTTCCAGAATCGCGCTGCGGTCAATCGCTTCCAGGAAGGCGTCGTTCTTGGACTGGTCACCGGTCAACTCGATCGTGTAGCTCTTTTCGGTGACATCGATGATCCGCCCGCGGAATATATCAGCCATGCGCTTCATCTCTTCGCGCTCCTTGCCGACGGCACGCACCTTGACCATCATGAGCTCGCGCTCGGTGTAGGAGCCTTCGGTCAGGTCCACCACCTTGACGACCTCGATGAGCCGGTTCAGGTGTTTGGTGATCTGCTCGATCACGTCGTCGGAGCCGGTGGTCTGGATGGTCATGCGCGACAGGCTGGCGTCTTCGGTCGGCGCCACCGTCAGGCTTTCGATGTTGTAGCCGCGCGCCGAAAACAGGCCGACCACGCGGGAAAGAGCGCCCGGCTCGTTTTCCAGCAAAACTGCAATGATGTGTTTCATGTGAAGATTCCTCTTTTCGCTGCCCTCCCCCGCGCACGGTAATGCGCGGGCTCGGCAGGCAATAGATTCGTCAGGTGACGGTTGATGAAATGGCGTGCGCCGCTTACAGGTCCTCGGACCCGAGCAGCATCTCGGTGATGCCCTTGCCGGCCTGCACCATCGGGAACACGTTCTCGGTGGGATCGGTGCGGAAGTCCATGAACACAGTGCGGTCCTTGAGCTTGCGCGCCTCGCGCAGCGCAGGTTCCACGTCCTGCGGTTTTTCGATCAGCATGCCGACGTGACCATAGGCCTCGGCGAGTTTGACGAAATTGGGCAGTGCATCCATGTAGCTGCTGCTGTAGCGGCCGGCGTATTCGACTTCCTGCCACTGGCGCACCATGCCCAGGTAGCGGTTGTTCAGCGAGACGATCTTGATCGGCGTGTTGTACTGCAGGCAGGTCGACAGCTCCTGGATGCACATCTGCACCGAGCCTTCGCCAGTGATGCAGTACACCTCGCTGTCGGGCCTGGCCAGCTTGATGCCCATGGCGTACGGTATGCCGACGCCCATGGTGCCCAGGCCACCGGAGTTGATCCAGCGGCGCGGCTCGTCGAACTTGTAGTACTGCGCCGCCCACATCTGGTGCTGGCCGACATCGGACGTGATGTAGGTGTCGGCGTCCTTGGTCATGTTCCACAGGGTTTCAACCACGTACTGCGGCTTGATCACGTCGCCCTTGCCCAGGCTGTATTTCATGCAGTCGCGCTTGCGCCAGCCTTCAATGGTTTCCCACCAGCCGCCCAAGGCGTTGCCGTCGGGCTTGAGACCGGACTCCCTGATCATCGCGATCAGTTCGGTCAGCACGTCCTTGACGTCACCGACGATGGGGATGTCCACCTTGACGCGTTTGGAGATGCTCGACGGATCGATGTCGATGTGGATGATCTTGCGTTCGTTCTGCGCAAAGTGTTTCGGGTTGCCAATCACGCGGTCGTCAAAACGCGCACCGACAGCCAGCAGCACATCGCAGTGCTGCATCGCGTTGTTGGCTTCGATGGTGCCGTGCATGCCCAGCATGCCGAGGAATTTCTTGTCGCTGGCCGGGTAGGCGCCCAAGCCCATCAGCGTGTTGGTGCAGGGGTAACCCAGCATGTCCACCAGCGTACGCAGCTCCTGCGAGGCATTGCTCAGCAACACGCCGCCACCGGTGTAGATGTAGGGCCGCTTGGCCGCCATCAGCAACTGCAGCGCCTTGCGGATCTGCCCGCCATGGCCCTTGCGCACCGGGTTGTAGGAACGCATTTCGACGGTTTGCGGGTAACCGCTGTAGGGCGTCTTGTTGAACGAGACGTCCTTGGGGATATCCACCACCACGGGGCCTGGCCGGCCGCTGCGTGCAATGTGGAAAGCCTTCTTCAGGGTCTCGGCCATCTGCCGCACGTCCTTGACCAGGAAGTTGTGCTTGACGATGGGGCGCGTGATGCCGACGGTGTCGCACTCCTGGAAGGCATCCAGGCCAATCGCGTGCGTGGGCACCTGGCCGGTGATGATCACCATCGGAATGCTGTCCATGTAGGCCGTCGCAATGCCGGTGACGGCATTGGTCACGCCGGGGCCGGAAGTGACCAGTGCCACACCCACTTCGCCGGTGGCGCGGGCATAACCGTCAGCCGCATGAACGGCCGCCTGCTCGTGGCGCACCAGGACGTGCTGGATGGTGTCCTGCTTGTAAAAAGCGTCGTAGATATGCAGGACGGCGCCGCCGGGATAACCCCAGACGTGCTTGACGCCTTCGGCCTGCAGGGCCTTGATGAGGATTTCCGCGCCGCGGAGGTCTTGCGGGGTTGTTGGGGCAGAAGCTGCCGCCGCTGCCGAAGCGAGTTCGGCTTTTGTGATTTCCATGATGAACCTTTGTGAATTTCTCTAACGAAATACCTTGGGTGCCTCTTCGCCCACTCTTGTGGAGTAGCGTCGAGACTTGAGGCCAAAACCATGGGCGGAAACATATCCCGCCGGGTCATGACCCGTTTGCTGTTTGAATTGCAGTGCGTATTATGGCATCAGGCGGCGCGTGGCCAGCGGCGCGTGCAAAAAAGTCCGGCCGGCGCCATGCCTGATGCGATAATTTTGCAGCTTTGGACGCTTCACCGCGGCCGGAAAACACAACAATGACGACGCTGGGACAAATCGGGATGTATCCCCTTGGCAACTGAACAAGAACTCTCCGATTTCCTGAAAAACGTTGAAAAGCGCGCTTTCAAGCGCAGCGTCTACCATGTCCGCGACGACGAGGCGGCGCTCGACATCGTTCAGGACAGCATGATGAAGCTGGCCCAGCACTACGGGGATAAGCCCGCGGCCGAATTGCCCATGCTTTTCCAGCGCATCCTGTCCAACACCACGCTGGACTGGTTCCGGCGCCGCAAGACGCGCAACGCCCTGTTTTCCAACATGAGCGACTTTGAGTCTGCCGGGGACGATGGCGATTTCGATCTCCTTGAAACTTTGGAGACCTCGACCAACTCAGAGGGAACAGAAAGCGCCCAGGATGCGACCGAACGGGCGCAGATCTTGCGGCAGATCGAGGTCGAGATCAAGGAACTGCCAGGCCGTCAACGGGAAGCCTTTCTGATGCGTTATTGGGAGGAAATGGATGTTGCTGAAACAGCTGCCGCCATGGGTTGCTCGGAGGGCAGTGTGAAAACGCATTGTTCGAGAGCCGTCCACGCACTCAGCAAGGCTTTGGCCGCCAAGGGAATAAAACTATGAACCATACACTGCAAAAACGCACCGAGATCCTGCAGGACCGCTATGGCCTGAAAACCGCTTCCTACCTGTCCGCTGGCGCGGCGGACCTGCCGTACGACATTTCCGAGCGCCTGCGGGCCGCCCGTGTGCAGGCCGTGGCTGCCCGCAAGGTGGCCAGGGTTCAAACCGCCTCCGTCACCGCAGCAAGCGGCACAGGTTCGGTGCTGACCTGGGGGTCCGGCGAAAGGTTCGGCCTGTGGTACCGGATCGGATCGGTTTTGCCACTGATTGCCCTGGTCGTCGGCCTGCTGGCGATCAACTCCCTGCAAACCGACAGCTTCGTCGAGGAACTGGCCGAGGTCGACTCCGCCCTGCTGACCGACGATCTGCCGCCCGACGCCTTTTCAGACCCCGGATTTGTGCAGTTCCTCAAGGTCAACCGCTAGGGCCGGGTTGCTCTTGCGCAAAAATACACCCAAACCGATGCCTGTGACCCCGTCCCGCCAACCTGCGCGCCTGCAAACTGTCCGCGGCGCGTCGATCCATGCCCAGGCGTTGCCGGTTTGGGTGGGTCTGCTCTGTCTGGTCCTGGGGGTTCTGGCGACGGGAGCCCGCGCCCAGACGCCAGTCCCTGCAGCAGCGGCAGCAGTTTCAGCGCTGCCCGCCAAAACCGTGGTCGCCCAGGCCGTTTTTTCCAGCCCGGTCTGGACCGAGCTGAGTCCGGTGGAACGCGAGATCCTCAAGCCGCTGGCACCCACCTGGAACACGCTGAGCCAGACCCACAAGCGCAAATGGCTGCAGATGACCAAAAGTTATCCGGCGCTTTCCACCGAAGAACAGGTCAAGATGCAGGGGCGCATGAAGGAATGGGTGGCGCTCAGCCCCCAGCAGCGCGCCCAGGCGCGGCTGAATTTTGCAAAAACCAAGGAGCTCTCCAAAGAGCTCACTGCTGAAGAGAAACAAGCCAAGTGGCAGGCCTACCAGGCCCTCAGCGACGAGGAAAAGCGCAAACTGGCCGCCAAGGCACCGCCCAAACCGGCGGGCGCGGCCCCTGCTGCCAAACCGGTTGCGGTGCAAAAGCTGGCGACGGTGCCCTCGCGCGCCGACAAGCCAAAGGCCAAACCAGCGACTAAAATCGCGGTGACGCCGCCCCCGGCCGGACAGCCGGACCTCCTGTCGGCCACCACACCGGTTGCCGCGCCTGGCGCGGCACCGGAAAAACCGTAACCAGCAAGGCTCGGCCCCCCGTGCCGGCCTGACAGATCCGCCTGCGGGTCTGGCTACGGTTCCTCCGGGCGCATTTAACCGACCTGACCTGAACGCGACTAAATTGACAGCCCTGCAAGCCCAACGCCTTCCCACCCCCTCCCTGCGCCGACGCATGGCCTGCTGGCTGTATGAGGGCATGCTGATGTTCGGCGTGGTGTTCATTGCCGACTACCTGTTCAGCACCCTGAGCCAGACGCGCAACGCCATGGACAACCGCAATGCCCAGCAGGCCTTCCTGTTTGTCGTGTTCGGCATCTACTTCGTCTGGTTCTGGGCCAAAGGGCAGACCCTGGCCATGAAGACCTGGAACATCCGCCTGACCGACCTGCAGGGACAAGCCGTCAGCCAGAAGCGCGCCTTCCTGCGCTACACCCTGAGCTGGCTCTGGTTTTTGCCGCCGCTGGCGGTGAGCTGGCTGCTGGGGCTGGACGTGCGGCAGGCGCTCGTGCTGGCCGGCGGGTGGATCGCCATCTGGGCAATCCTGTCGCGCTTTCACCCGGACCGGCAGTTCTGGCACGATGCGCTGGCCGGCACCCGGCTGGTATCCAGCCTGCCCGCCAGCGCGCCTGCCCGAGCCGCCTGAAGCCTCGCGGCGCCCTCGCCATGCAAGAGCCGCATCACACCGTCACAGAGCTGCGCGACAATCGGCCCATGCCCGAACACGTATCCACCGCCTCTCCCCCTGCGCTTCAAGGCCACCCGGTAGCCACGCCTCCCGCCAATCCCCAAAAAGACCGCAAAGGCATCAACCGAGTCTGGCATGCCTTCGGCTATTCGGTGGCGGGCTTGCGCGCCGGCTGGCAGGAAACGGCGTTTCGCCAGGAAGCCATTGCCGCGCTGGTGCTGCTTCCCGCCGCCGTCTGGCTGGGCCGCAGCTGGGTGGAGACCGCCTTGCTGGCCGGCTCGGTGATCCTGGTGATGATCATCGAGCTGCTCAACACCGGCATAGAAACCGCCATCGACCGCATCGGCCCGGAATGGCACGACCTGTCCAAACGCGCCAAGGACATGGGAAGTGCCGCCGTGCTGCTGAGCCTGCTGCTGTGCGCGGGCATCTGGGTCATGGCATTGTTTCAGAGGTTTTTCGCATGAAGCCGGCTTTTTCGGTCTGCGTTTATTGCGGCTCGCGACCGGGCGCGGACCCCGGATTTTCCGAAACCGCACGCCAGGTCGGCCAGTGGATAGGCGAGCATGGCGGCCAGCTGGTGTATGGCGGCGGGCGCAACGGGCTCATGGGCATCGTCGCGGATGCCACCCTGGCCGCGGGCGGGCGCGTCGTCGGCGTCATCCCGAAGGCGCTGGTGGAGAAGGAATGGGCCCACACCGGCTGCACCGAACTGCACATCGTGGACACCATGCACGAGCGCAAGCGCATCATGGCCGAACACGCCGACGCCTTCCTGTCGCTGCCCGGCGGCATTGGCACGCTGGAAGAGTTTTTTGAAGTGTGGACCTGGCGCCAGCTGGGCTACCACGCCAAACCGGTCGGCCTGCTGAACCTGAACGGTTATTACGACCACCTGCTGGCTTTTCTGGCCACCTCGGTCACCAGCGGCTTCATGAACGACTGGCAGATGGAATTGATTCACATCGCCAGCGATGCTGAACCCTTGCTGCAACAACTGGTGCAATCAGCGGGCGTGGCGCCCGACGTGCTGCGCCTGGACCAGATTTAAGGCAATCGCTTCAGGCCTCCGTGGGAGAGGCTATCTCTTTACCAGCCGGGGTCGCGGATCTGGCTTTGCCAGTCCGCAGGCGCAGCTGCCCCCTCGGGGGGGCAGCGTATTACACGAAGTGAAAAGCGTGGGGGCGCATCAGACCGCTGCTTCGTCCTCTTCCCCGGTGCGGATACGCACCACACGTTCCACGCTGGTGATGAAAATCTTGCCGTCACCGATCTTGCCGGTGCGGGCGGCGCGCACGATGGCGTCCACGCAGCGTTCCACATCCTCCGTTTTCACCACCACCTCGACCTTGACCTTGGGCAGGAAGTCGACCACGTACTCGGCGCCACGGTACAGCTCGGTGTGGCCTTTCTGGCGGCCAAAACCCTTGACTTCCGTGACGGTCAGGCCGGTCACGCCGCATTCAGCCAGGGCTTCGCGGACTTCTTCGAGCTTGAAGGGTTTGAGGACGGCGGTGATTTGTTTCACTGGTTTGGCTCCGTTGGTTTTTGATGGGGATGTGGCGCGGGGGCTCAGGCGCGAAATTTACTGGTAATAGGATAGCGCCAATCCTTGCCGAAGCTGCGGTGGCTAACCCGGATGCC
>ERZ1292640.998-Hain-H43-02um-R1-998-length-23539-cov-43_pt1 | contig 23539 bp, 13 predicted proteins | sample MGYA00564404_ERZ1292640 | MGnify/ENA primary metagenome ERZ1292640 (study PRJEB36523, sample SAMEA6512636) | groundwater metagenome | collected 2019-01-08 | study: AquaDiva: Metagenomics assemblies of 32 groundwater samples
GGTCGATAGCGACCGGATCGTCGGATTGCCGCTGAACGGGCGCAATCCGCTGCAATTGCAGTACCTGGTGGCGGGTTCTGGCGGCCGCTCGGACCAGGGCCAGGCCCAGAACGAGTCGGTGTCGATCAACGGATCGCGCACCAACTCGAACAACTACATGCTGGACGGGGGCGACAACCACGACCCCTACTTCAACACGCCGGCCATTTTCCCTTCCCCGGACGCGCTCCAGGAATTCAGCATCCAGACGAACGCTTACAGCGCCGACCGCGGCCGCAACGCCGGGGCATTCATGAACGCGGTCACCAAGTCCGGCGCCAATACGCTGCACGGCACGCTGTTTGAATTCGTGCGCAACGAGAAACTGAACGCCAGGAACTTCTTCGCCAACGCGGTGCCCCCGTTCAAACGGAACCAGTTCGGCGGGACCGTGGGCGGCCCGGTTAAGAAGGACATGACGTTCTTCTTCCTCTCCTACCAGCGGACCACGCAGCGTAGCGCGCCCGGCTCGGTGACCGCCACCGTGCTGACGGCGGACCAACGCAAGGGCAACTTTTCCGCGCCCGGCAAAACGCTGAGGGACCCCGCCGGCGGCCTGTTCCCCAACGCGGTGATCCCCGCCTCGCGGCTCCACCCGGCGCCGCAGAAATTCCTGGAGGCGTTTGTGCCCCTGCCCAACCGTCCTGGCGGCCTTCTCAGCCTGGCCAGCCAGGAGAAGATAGACGACGATCAGTTCCTGGTCAAGGGCGACCACCGCGTGAGCGAGGCCAACCAGCTCTCCGCACGGCTGCTCTACAACTTCAACAATCGGAACGAGGTGACGGGGAACCTGCCGGGCTTCTTTGCGGCGATCGAATACACCAACTGGAGCCTGGCGGTAACCGACACCCACGTTATCAGCCCGACGGTGCTGAACAGCTTCAACTTTTCCTACAGCGACATCGACCGGCAGCAACTGTCGATCGTGCCCGGCAACAAGACCTGGAACGATTTCGGCGCCAGGTTCACGCGGACCTTTAGCGCCGAAGCGCCGGCGGGCATGCATACCACCCTTGACGCCTACTTCAACGCGTTCTCGCGCTTCCCGCTCAACCACTTCCGCAAGAACTTCCAGTTCTCCGAAATGCTGAGCTTCACGCGCGGCGCGCATTTCCTGAAGGTGGGCGGCGACGCGCGGCGCTCCATCCTGGATTTGCAGGAGTACTTCCGCGGCGACCCGTACATGCGCTTCCGCAACACGTTCACCGGCGATGCCGCCGCCGATTTCCTGCTGGGCCGGCCGACGCAGGTGGAACAGATCGCCGAAGACAGCAACCAACCAAGGACCACCGAGCTGGCCGTCTTCTTCCAGGACGACTGGAAGGTGTCTTCGCGGCTCACCTTGAACCTGGGGTTGCGTTGGGATCCCTATTTCCCCTTCACCGACCGGACCGATAAGTTCTCGCAGGTTCGTCCTGGCTACCGGTCCAGCCTGTTCCCGACCGCGCCGCAGAACATCATTTTCGCCGGTGACCCCGGGGCCCCGCGTTCCCTGGTGGAACGGAAACTATGGAACCTGGGGCCGCGCTTCGGCTTCGCCATCGACCCGTTTGGAAACGGCAAGAACAGCATCCGCGGCGGCTACGGAATCTTCTATTCGCAGATCCGCCAGCAGGCGCACAACCAGATCTCCAACAACCAGCCGTTCGCCATCAAGCTCACCATCGACAATCCGCCGCTCGGGCTGGACAACCCGTACTCGGAGACGGGCAACCCGTTCCCCTTCACCTCGCCGCGGACCAAGGAGGAACAGTCGCGCTACAAGTTCCTCACCCCGATGACCATGCAGCAGTGGAACGTGAATTTCCGCAATGCCATCATCCAGCAGTGGAATCTGAACGTGCAGCGGCAGCTCTTTGAAAGCTACATCGCGACGGTGGCCTACGTGGGCAGCAAGGGCAACCACCTCTACATGACCGGCGAGCTGAACCCGGGGATTTACGGCGCACCGGGCCGGACGCTGGCTGAGCGCCGGCCGCTGTATCCGACGTTCAGCACCATTATCGACATGGCCAGCCGCGGAAACTCGACGTACCACTCGCTCCAATCGAGCTTGAACAAGCGCCTTACCCGCGGTTTCACCGTCCTTGCGAGCTACACCTGGAGCAAGCTGATCGATGACGCCTCCACCGACGGGTCCACGCCGGCGAATCCGTTCGACTTCCGCCAAGAAAAGGGGCCGTCTGATTTCGACCTGACACACCGCTTTGTCGCCAGCTACATTTGGGGGCTGCCCAGGCTGGCGGGCGCGGCTCCGCCGGTGCGCCACGTGCTCGGCGGGTGGGAGACCAACGGCATCGTGACCTTCCAGAGCGGGCGCGCTTTCAGCGTGGTTTCGGGGCGCGACAACTCCGCCTCGGGAGTGAACGGCGATCGCGCCGATCTCGTCGGCCCCCCGCAGCTCGATACCGGGCGGCCGCGCGCCCAGCTCGTGAGCGAGTACTTCCGCAAAGCGGCTTTCGCGCAGAACGCCCCGGGCACGTTCGGAACCTCGGGGCGCAATATCCTGCGCGGTCCCGGGGAGGCCACCATCGACTTCGGCGTGGTCAAGAACATCACCGTGCGCGAAGGCTATCGGGTGCAGTTCCGCACGGAGATCTTCAACCTCTTCAACCGGGTGAACCTGGGGAACCCTAACGCGAATCAGTCGGCCGCGACCTTCGCGACCATCACCTCCGCGGGCTCGCCGCGAGTGATCCAGATGGCGTTGAAGTTTCAGTACTGAACCGGCTCAAGCGTGGATATGCTGGGCGACGGCGACCACCAGTTCCTCGGAGCGGACGGGCTTACTGAGGAAGCCCTCGAAGCCTTGCTCACGGCAGAAGGCGCGGTACTCCTCGCCGGTGTGGGCGGTCAGGGCGATGATCGGCACCGCGGCGTAAGCCGGGAGCTGGCGGATGAGACTGGCCGTTTCGATTCCGTCCATGCCGGGCATCTGAAGATCCATGAGGATCAGGTCGTAACGCCGTCCACCGGCGGCGGCCAGGGCGGCCTCTCCGCTGGGAACGGCATCGACGCGGAAGCGGCCGCGGGCCAGCATGTGGGCGACGATGCGCTGGGCGACCACGTCGTCGTCAACCAGCAGGATGCGGGCCGCAGCCTCGGCTTGTTCGGACGGCCGCAGATCCTTGGCCGCCCCGCCCACCGCCAGTTCGTGAGCGAGGCGCAGCGGGACCGTGATGGTGAACAGGCTGCCCCGGCCCTGCTGGCTCTCCGCCGTGACGTCTCCGCCCATCAGGCACACCAGTTGCTGGACCAGCGCAAGGCCGAGCCCGAGGCCGGAAAACCTGCGCCCGAGGCCGCCCTCAAGCTGGCGGAAGGACTCAAACAGGTGCTTCAACTGGTCGGGCGGGATGCCAATGCCGGTGTCGCGCACACTGACCTGGAGGAGGCAGCGGCCCTCCGGCAGCGCGGCCGTTTGGGCGCTGAGGTGGATCTCGCCCCGCGGCGTGAACTTGATGGCGTTGCCGATCAACTGCGCCAGCACGTGGCGCAGGCGGGTGGCGTCTCCCATCACGGCCAGCGGAAGGTTCTCCAGGTTGGCCGTCAGCCTCAAGCCTCTGGCGTGGGCTTTGATCTGGCCACCATCCACCACTCCCTTTAGCAGCTCATCCAGGTTGAATTCCGCGTCTTCCAGCGTCAGCCCGCCGGTGGAAACGGCCGAGAACTCCAGTGCGGAGTTCAGCAGCTCCAGCAATTCCTCGGCACAGATGCGGGCGGTGGCCACGTATTCTCGCTGGAGGTCGTCGAGGCTGGTTTCCAGCAGCAGGTCGCTCATGCCCAGGATGCCGCTGAGCGGGGTGCGGATCTCGTGGTTGAGGCCGGCCAGAAAGTGGCTCTTCAGCCGCTGGAGTTCCTCGGCGGGCTCGGGGAGTTCAATACCCTTGCCGGGTGCGCCCTGCATCTACTGCGCCAATCGGCAGGAGGAACGAAAAACTTGAGGTGTGGCGGGGCCGGGCGTGCCCGGCCCCTACGGCATTCAACACCGGCCGGCGTAGGGGCGAGGCACGCCTCGCCCTTAGTCCTCGCTCTGGAAAATGCCCCCCAGGGCCCCCAACGGACCGCGTTCATCCCCCCCGGTGCGCACGGGGGTCAGCTCGCGGCGCAGCTTCTCCAGGGTCATGGTCTGGATAAGCACCCGTCCTGGCCCGGTCAGTGTAGCCAGGAACAGACCCTCGCCGCCGAAGATCGCCGTTTTGATCCCGCCGGCCAACTGGACGTCGTAATCGACTGATTCGTCGAAGCCCACGATGCAGCCAGTGTCAACTTGCAGCGTCTCGCCGGGCTTGAGCATGAACTCGATGAAGTCCCCGCCGGCGTGAATGAACACCGCCCCCGGCCCCGTGAGCTTTTCGAGAATGAAACCCTCGCCCCCGACCAGCCCGGCGCCGATCTTCTTCACGAAAGCGATATTCACCTGCACGCTGCTCTGGCCGCACAGGAAGCTGTCCCGCTGCACCAGCACGCTCTGGCCGGCGGCCAGCTCGAAGGCCTGGATGCGGCCGGGATAACTTCCGGCGAAGCCCACCTCGCCCGGAGTTGGGGTTTGGAAGTAGGTAAAGAACAGGGATTCGCCCATCAGCTTGCGCTTGACTGCGCCCCAGATTTTGGCACCGAGCGTGTCGCCGATCATGCGGCTTTCCCACTGTACGTTGGCGGTCTTATAAACCATTTTGCCGGCCTCGGCGTAAAGCTCCTGGCCGGGTTGCAGGCGGACGCGGACCACCTGCAGATTGTCGCCCTGGATGGTGTAGTCGAGCGGCGTCGGCATCACCGGGACCGGGGCGGCCAGCGGAGGGCCGGCCACGTCGCCCATCGGACGGCCGCAGTTTGGGCAGAATCGGGATTCCTCGGGGATCTTGTTCCCGCAGTTGGTACAGAAGGACATGCTTTGTATCTTACAATGGTAGTTACGGTTTTCATGCGCAGGTTGTTCCACCTCCTCCCGCTGTTCTGGGTACTGTTGTCCGGCCAGGCCTCGGCCCGCCAGGACCAGGTGGCCTGTGGCACGACGCGGGAGAAGTGGAAGGAAGAGCTGCATTTGCACCGGCGCGCCGAGGGGCTGCGGCGCAGCCCGGGGCTGAGGCGGCAAGGGACAGCGGCCGTACCGGGCCCCGCGGACGCGGCGGCGGCCGCACGGCAGGCGCCAGGCTACCCGGACCTGGTGGTGATGGACGACTCCGAGGGCGTTGTCGCCCGGCGCAACGAGTTCAATCTCGATCAACGCACGCTGACCTTCTGGGCGACGACCGCCCCCGGCGCCAGGTACCGCTTCGGCGTAGGAGAGAACTCCTACGACTCTACGGCGGCTGCGTCCGGAACCCGCGTCGAGGGCCTGGAGGACGACGATACCCGCAGCTACGTCCTCCCTTTCGCTTTCCCCTTCTTCGGGGTCTCCTACCAGTCGGTTTACGTCAATTCCGATGGCAACCTGACGTTCACCGCCGGTGATACATCGACCAGCGAGCGCTCGCTGGGGCGGGTGACTGCGGGACAGCCGAGGGTCGCGGGACTGTTCCGCGACCTGGACCCTTCCAGATCGGCTCAAGGCGTGCGGGTGCTGGCGGCGGCGGATCGCTTCGTGGTCAGTTGGGTCGAGGTGCCGGAATACCGCGAGCAGGGGCTGGGGCCGGTACAGACTTTTCAGATCCGGCTGTTTCCGAACGGGCGCATCGAGCTGGCCTACGCCGGCATCAGCACGCGTAGCGCGGTGGTGGGCATCGCGCCCGGCCGCTTGCAAGGCGCAAGCACGGTAGTCTGTTTTGTGTGCTCCGAAGACAGCGGGCGGGAGTTCTCCGCCGCCATCGCCGAGCGGTTCGGCGGGGACAGCGAGATCGACGTGGTCACGGCGGCTCAGAGACTCTACGAGGCCCACGAGGACGCCTACGACTACCTGGTGATCTTCAACAGCCTCGGGCTGGCCGCCGGCGAGGCCGCGCTCGCCTACGAGATCAGCGTCCGCAGCCAGGCCACCGGGATCGGAGATCCGCCGCGGGACATCGGGCGGGAGTTCGGCTCGGCGAGCCGCCTGAAGGCGATCGTGAACATGGGCCCGTTGAGCCAGTACCCAAGCGATCCGAACACGCCGGTGCCCGGCCGGCCGCTGAGCCGCGAATCGACGCTGGGCATCCTCGCCCACGAGGTGGGCCACCTGTTCCTGGCTTACGCCAGCATTCGCGACCCGCTCTTTCCCGCGGAGCTCCCGATGCTGGGCCGGCAGGCGGCCCACTGGAGCTTCGTGTTCAACTCCGAAGCCTCGTTCCTGGAGGGCAACCGCATCCGGGACAACGGCGCCGGAGCGTCGCCGCGGTTCACGACCGTCGCCAACACCGAGGTGTATTCGCCGCTGGATCAGTACCTGATGGGCCTGCGGGCGGCCGAGGAGGTTGCCCCGGTGTTCCTCGTCACTAACGCGACCGTGCAGGCGATCCGGCAACCCCAGCGCGGGGTGAGTTTCGACGGCGACCGGCTCGACGTCAGGGTCGAGGACATCATCGCCACCGAGGGCCGCCGCACGCCCGATCACACCGTGGCCCAGCGCCGCTACCGGCTGGCGTTTCTGTTGATCGTTCCAAAGGGAGTCGAGCCGGCGCCAGAGGACCTGGCGCGCGTGGATGCGATCCGGCGGCAGTTCGAAGCCTACTACCAGACTAACAGCGACAACCGCGGGGCAGCGGAGACGTCGCTGCGGCGCAGCCTGCGGCTCTCCACTTTTCCCGCCGCCGGGCTGGTCGAGGGCGGTACGATCACCGCTTCGGTGTCGATTGAGAAACCGGCCCTGGCGCCACTCGTGATCGCTCTCGGCGCCCGCAATGGCCTGGTGAGCGCGCCCGCATCGGTCACGATTACGGCCGGCGCGACGCGGGCGAGTTTCCCGATCGCCGGCCTGCGGCCCGGCGTCGAGGAACTCGTTGCCGAGCCGGCCGACAGCCGGTACGAGACGTTGACTGCCCGCATCCAGGTGGCCCCATCGGGGGCGGGCCTGAGGCTGGTGGTGGTTTCAGGCGACAAGCAGGCGGCCTCCAGCGGGCAGGCGCTGCCCGAGCCGGTGGTGCTGCGCGTGGTGGACATCAACAACGTGCCTTACCCCGGGCGGCGCGTCGAGACATCGGTCTCGCAGGGCGGTTCGGTCAGCCCGCCGGCGGCCGCGACGGACGAGGCCGGCACGGTCAGCTTCCGCTGGACACCCGGCCCGGGCCCGTTGCACGAGTTGAAGGCCACGCTGGAAGGGGGCGCGGCGGTGACGGCGATAGCGGTCGGGCGGCCGGTGATCGCCGCCGGTGGCGTAGTCAACGCCGCTTCGTATCAGGCCGGCGTGGCCCCGGGCGCGCTGGCCACCATCTTCGGCGCCAACCTGGCCGCCGGTGCGCGGGCCAGTTCCTCCTACCCGTGGCCCGCGAGCCTGGGCGGGGCGCAGGTCTCCTGGAACGGCGCGCCCGTGCCGCTGGTGCTGGTGAGCGACCCGCAGGTCAACTTCCTCGTGCCGCTGGAGACCCGTCCAGGCGCCGCCGAGGTGGTGGTGAGAACCAGCGCCGGCGTCTCGGCGCCCGCCAGCGTCCAGGTGGCGGCGGTCTCGCCCGGCATTTTCTTCGACGCGGCCACCAACCTCGGCGCGGTCCTTGTGGCTGGCACGGGGCAGACCACCGCCGAGCGTCCGGCCGCGGTCGGGGAATACCTGGAGATCTACGCCACGGGGCTCGGGCAGGTCACCGCCACGCCGGGCCGCTTGAGGCCGACCGAGTTGCAGCCGCAGGTCTTCATCGGTTCGCAGCGGGTCGCCGAGGTCACCTATAGCGGGCTGGCGCCCGGCTTCCTGGGCCTCTACCAGGTCAACGCGCGCGTACCGGAGGGGACGCCATCCGGCCTCCAGCCGCTCTGGCTCGAGATCGGCGGCCGGCGCAGCAACGAAGTGCGGGTGCGGGTACGATAGCGCGGCGCCAAGGCGGCTCGCGGCGCTCCGCGCTTCGTATATAATCTTCTTGTTCACCCTGCTTGGCCAGGGGCAGCATGCTCGTCATTCGCCCGCAGCAGATGGAAGCTTTACGGCGCGCGATGGAGCGCCAGTTCGAGAACCGCGCCCTGGCCCACCTGCGCCTGTATCTGCCCGATGAATGCGAGGCGCTCGGCGAGACGGGCGTGCGGGCGACGATCCGTTACGCCATGCACCAGGCGCGGCAGTACGGCTTCGAGGAAGAGTACGACATCCTGCGCTACCTCAACCTGATGTATGCTCTAGGTTTCGAGTTCGATGCCGACCGCCGCTATACTTGGGCGCGGGAGATCCTCGGGCTGCGTCACATGCAGCCGCGCGCGCGGATGGATCTGCTCACCCAGCGGGCGCTGAAGAGCCTGGAACCGCCGCCCGCGCCGGCGGAGAAGTTCTACTGGCTGCCCGAGGAGCCCGCCCTCAACGACGAGTTGGAGCCCGAGGAGGAATGGGTGGAGCCGGAAGTTCCCGAGGAGGAAGAGGAGCCGGAAGCGGCTGTGGAGTGAGCGGCGTCTATGGGGGACAAAGAGGCAACCGGTAACGGCGGCGGGAAGGGGCCGCCGCCCGAGGGCAAAGGCGGCCCTCCGCCGGGCGGCAAGGATGCAGGCGCCAAGGGCGGGCCGCCCCCGTTGCCCTCCGACGCTCCACCTCCCAATCCGGGCAAGCTGCCAGCGGCCGACAAGGGCGCCGCCAAACAGGACACCGGCGCTAAGGCCGGTGGCACGGCCGCCCCCTGCGACTGGAAGCTCAAAGTGGACGTCACCAGCCTGCATCCTTTCTGGCCCAAGAAAGAAATCAAGGTCGGGCTGTTCCCGCCCGGACCCGCCGACAAGCGGGCAGATCCCGCGCAAACCGAATCCCTCAAGATGGAGGCCAAGACCTCGCCCAAGGCGGTCTTCTGCGGTTCCGGCAAAGTCACCTACGACGTCAGCGCCGCCACTAGCGAAAAAGGCTGGAAGCTGGCGAAGGATTTGAATACGCCGCTGCCGAACGACGCCGAGCGGATCAACCTGAATACCGGCGACGACAAGTACGTCGGGCTGAAGATCCACAACCCGCTGTGGGTCTACCTCCAGTTGCTGTTCAAGGAGCCGGACAGCGAAAACAAGCTGCCCTTCCCGCAGGACTTCCCGGTCAAGGTGGTCTTCCCCGCCAATAAGTTCCAGGAGGAGCAGACGCTGGCCGAAGGCAAGATGAAATTCGAGGTGTCGCGCGACCACAAGTCCTTCTCGCTGGAGTTCAGCTCCGCCTCGGCCGGAGCTCTGCGCTACATCGCCCACAAGACGGGGGAAGCCAAAACTACGCTGAAGGCCAAGGGCGATATCCCGACGCTTCAGAAAGAAGGGCAGCGGTTCTTCAGCCTGCCGGAGAAGTGGAGCCTGGTGCAGTCGATGTGGGACGTCACCGGCGCCCCCTCTTACAAGACGGACACGGCGCGCTTCGACTGCTATACCAACGGCGATCCGGTCCTGTACATCGGCGAGGAGAAGGCCCCCGTCCTGTTGGTGCTGGATCCGCACTGGCAGTTCCTTCGCTTCGAGTACTTCGACCGCTACTACGGCCACAGCGACCACGGCGACTGGCGCGTGAATATCCCGCCGCTCGTCATCGAAGGGGCCAGGACGACAGGCAAGATGCCCGACGTGCCGCACACCAGCAGCCAGTGGACCATTCGCGACGACGACATCAAAACGTCCGTCCACTGCCTGCCCTGGATCATCCAGAAGAGCAAGGGCAAGCCCGAGCCCAAGCCGGACAAGCAGATCCAGTTGCGCTTCAAGACCGAGGCGAAGACGTTTATGGTCTCGTATGATAAGGCGGTGCGCAAGCTGGAGGTGGTCGGCGACACGGCCAAGCTGAAACCGAGCGCCGACCGGTTCAAGTATTACGACCTGCCCGGACTCTGGCGCTCCAAGAACTACTATGTCCGCTTCAAGGGCGGCGGCGGCGGCTTCTTCGAGGACATTGCCAAGAACAAGGAGGAGCGCATCAAGGAGAGCCTGGCGGCCGACAACCCCCTCATCTTCAGCCTGGATGACGTCGTCCTGACCGACGAGAACCAGTTGCAGATCGCACTCGGCAAGAAGGACCCCGTAGCGGTGTTCCACCATCGGTTCTCCTTCGATGTCGGCGCGCTGGCGCTCCACGATCTCGGGATCTACGACCCCGACAGCGACAACAAGAAGTCCTATGCCAGCGCCCTGGAGCTTAAGGGAAAGAACTACATTTTCCGCTACCCCGATTGGGTGCGGCTGGTGATCGACGGCGCCCAGATGTTCGATGTCTTCGACAAGCGGACCAAGCAGCACTCCAAGAACGCGGCGACTGGAGCGCGCGCCGGCGTGCGCTGGGTAGATCTGGTCAAGGGAGGCCTGCCGGCCGGCGCCTCCAAAGCCAATCGGAGGGGCACGCGCAAGGACTTTGACTTCTTCACCGCTCAGCCCTTCTACACTCAGGACCTCGCCGACCGCTTCAAACAGTACACCGGCGGCGCCACGCCCGTCGAGCCCGGCGGGCGCTTCGACCTGGCGCTGCTGCGCTGCTGCGATCACAAGACCGACGACGCAGGGGTGGATCGCGAAGTGGCCACCGTCATCCACTACCTCCGCATGATGTACGACTTCAAGAAAGGGACCACCGTAGACCGTCCCCAGTGGCAGGACGACATCTCGCTCAACGTGGCCAACCGCTGGAACGGAGGCGATGCCGTCAACGCCAGCCGGGTGCTTCTCACCCCGAAGAACGCCGCCGACAAGCTGTGCGGCCAGGTGATCCTCTACACCAACCCGGTGACCAAGGGGGCGCGCGCCCACTTCAAGCTGGACGTAGTCAAGGCCAGCGAGCGCCAGGGGGTGAGCGATTGGGACGGCACCGGCGAGCTGGACCAGAAAGACTCGGCGCCCGACAACGCCTTCGCGGCCGGCTCTTTTACCGCGGCGCATGAATTCGGCCACTGCGGCTCGCTGCCCGACGACTACTGCGAGCGGTGGAGCGCCTGCTCCGGCAACGAGCTGAGCTACCAGAACAACCTCCCGGGAGACCCCTACCAGCGGGACAACCTGGCGATGATGAGCGGGGCGCTGAGCGTGCGGGGCCGCTACCTCTGGCACGCCGCCGAGTTCGCCCGCGCCGTCACCGGCGTCCCCTTCGTGCTTGAACACGACGTCTACAAGGACTACAAGGTCCCGCCCCATCCCCAGTTCCCGTACCGCTCCTACCTCTATTGGCCGATCAACGAGAAGATCAACTTCGTCCAGGGCGGGCGGGGAAAAATGGACCTGCTACTGTACTCGATGGGCAAGGACGACTACACCGTCAATGTGCTTCCGGGCGGTCCCCATCAGGGCATGCTGGTGGTGATGGTCAGGCTCAATGTCACGCTGGACGCGGCCGTCAAGGCGGTGCTCAAACACAACCAGATTCTGCCCCGCCTGAGTCAAATCGTCCAGTTCGCCTTCAACGACGTCTGGTGGGCCAAGGGAACGGTCAAGGAGACAACGCCGCAGGAGTGGAAGTTCGACAAGTGCCTGATTGAGTTCTCGCCCCGGTTCCTGGTCAATGCCGAGTGGACCTCTAAGGAGGTCGCCAAGAAGACAGTCTGGTACTGGAAAGACAACACCAAGGAAGCGACTTACAAGGACTTCCTCAAGAACATACCGCCGCACTTCAATGTCGCCGTCAAGCTCGGCGCCCCCACCAAGAGCCAGTGGACAGCGGCCGGGCTCGAACTGCAAATCGACAACAAAGACCCGAACTGGGACGCGACCATCCAGACGGATTTCATGGACAAGTTCGCCGAGATGGTGGGCTTTGCCAATTGGGCCGCGGTGGACAAGAAGGGGCTGAAGCCGCTGGCCGGGCAGGTGATAACCAAGAATGCCGACGCGGACGCCATCTGATCGCGCGCGTCGGCTCGGAGGCCTCGCTCTGCTGTGGATGGTGGCTGCTGCCGGCCTGGCAGGCGAGATCCAGAAGCCGGCGGCGCGCAAGGCCGGCCCCCGGCGCGGGCCGGCGGCAGGAGGGAAGACGGTGATCGAGGTGACCCGACAGATCGACCTGACCGAACCGCAGGAGGTGACGCTCACCGGTGCACTCATCGAACCGGGTACGCCCAGCCCACTTTCGCGGGCTGCCTTGCCCGCCGAACCCGGCTGCCCGCGCCGCTACTGTACTGCCGAACTCAACTCGCGGCTCCCGGCCTCGCTGCCAGGGGGCGATTGGAGGATCAAGTGGCAGGCGAGTCTCAACCCCGCGCTTCCGCCGGCGGCCATCATCGCCGGCGCCGACCGCGTCGTCACTCAGGGCGCCGGCCTGTGGCAGCTCTTCGATGCGGCCGGCAAAGAGCTTGCCCAGGGGCGCCTGGGCTTCGGTGAGGTGGTTCTGGACCCGCGCCATCGCCTGTTCTATGCGCTGCACCGGAGCAACATGCTCACCGCGCATCAGATGTCCGACGGCGCCGCCGCTTTTAGAACCTCGCCGGCCTACGGGGACATCTTCCGGCGGCCCTTCTTGGGCCGCGCCGGCAACCGGCTGTTGCTGGTGGGTGTGGAGAGGCAGATCCCGGCCATGCCACCGCGGCCCCCGACCCGTTCCCTCGTGGAGTTCATTGAGTTCAGCGAACCCCCGAAGGTGCATGCCAACGGGCTGCTGTTCTCAGTCACCCGGCGGGGCCGGCTCGACCTGGGCACGGCGAAGCTCATCGCGGCCATGCGCGGCGAGACGTTCCTGCTGGCCGTGCCCGGGCGCATCTACCTGGCCGACATCTCGCTCAACGTCCAGCGCGCCTTCGATGCCGAGTTCGAGCCGCTGTTGATGAGCCTGGACGAGTCCGGGCGCATCTATCTGGTGGTCTCGATCGGAGAGGAGCAGAAGGCCCTCTGGGTCCTGTCGCCGGAGGGCAAGCGGCTGGGCGCCTTCGCGCTGAAGCCGGAACACCAGGCGCTGGTCGCGCCGCCCATCGTCGGCTACGACCACCGGATCTACCTGCTGACGCGGGCGCTGGTGGTGGCGCTGGATGCCGAGGGCAAGCTGCTCTGGGAGCGGCCGGCGGGCGGGGCGGCCGCGGGCGCCGGCGTCACGGTCGATGACCGGCTGCTGGTCTCGGCCGGCGAGGAAATCGCGGTGTTTGATGCGAACGGCGAGCGCCGCATGCTTTACCGGTTCCGCGGCCAGCCGCTGCTGACGCCCCCGGTGCTCACCGCCGCTGGCGAGATCCTCGTGGCGAGCGCCCAGCGGCTCTACTGCTTGGCGCGCTGAGCGTCCACCGCCATCCGCGAGGCCCGCCGCGCCAGCCACTCCTGCTCACTCCGCCACTTGCCGGCGATGCCGGCCAGAATCTGCTGCTGCTTCTCGATGAGCCGCTCGCGGTACACGCCGGCCCCGTCGGCGGCCAGACCGGCCGCGGCTGCTTCCAGCGCCTCGCCGTACTGGCCGAACTCGGCGTAGGAGTAAGCGAGGTTGAGGTTGGTGCGCACGTCCTTTGGGTCGATGCGCTGCGCCTGGAGGTAAGCTTCGTGCGCTTCCTCGTAACGTTCCAGCGCGAACAGGCTGTCGCCGAGCACGTTCCACAGCCAGGCGCTGTACCAGGGGTTGAGCTTGACGGCGGCGCTGGCCAGCTCCAGCCCGGCGGCGTAATCGGCCGCGCGCCGGATGAGGAACTCGGCCACCTCGCCGAGCAGCCGCCAGTCGCGCGGGCAGCGGGCGACGGCCCTTTTGTAGCACTCCATCGCCTTCTCCAGGCGGCCCGCTTCCAAGTGCTGGCGGGCCTCTTCCTGCGAGCCCTCGGTCTCGCGGTAGGCCTGGGGGCCGAACTGCTTCTGAAAGGCCTCGATGGCGCCGGGCAGGCGGGAGCGCAGGATCAGGCGGGCGTGGATCGAGCGGGGGTCATCTTCATCGGGCTTGACTACCAGGCGGCCCAGCCCGCCGAAGTGGTGCTGAAGCAGCGGGAAGTTGACGCCCAGGGCCATCGAAGGTCCGAAGCGCTGGGTAGCCGCCTGGGCCGGGATCTGCTCCGGCTGGACCGGCCCGTAGTCATTGACCAGCAGGAAGCCGCCCGGCTCCAGCAGCGCATCGCAAGCTTCCAGGCACCGGAAGGCGCCGTGGTTGAGCACGATACGCTCCAGCCCGATGCCGAACGCCAGTGCCTCCTCGGCGTAAGGCGGCGGGCTGCCGTTAGGCATGAAGGCGGTCTCGAACTCGAACAGGGAAACCAGCGGGATGAGGCGGGCGCGTTCGGCCGCGTCCTTCGACGCCGCCAGGCCGCGCAGCCCGTCCAGGCCAAGCCGGGTGTACTTCTTCAGCCGCGGCGTTTCGTCGGTGAGGTGAATGCGCACGCAGAGTTCGTCGCAGCCGTGCTCCCCGCGGCGGATCACCGTGGCCGGCAGCGAGTCCAGAACGTAGTTGGCGAAGACGGCGCGCAGTCCGCTCAGCTCGACCGGCCCGCCCTCGGGCGGTCGAAATTCGGCCGCGTGCAGCGCGTCGCAGGCGCCCAGCGCCGCGTGCTCGCCATGGTCGGCGAAAACGCCGCGCTCCCGCCACTGGCGGACAGTGGCCGGCGAGCGGTCCGACACGTAGAACGTCAGGCGGTCGTAAAAGTCCTTGCCCTCCTGGCGGCAGCGGGCGCGGAAAACATCCAGCAGGTAACGGGCGAACAGCCCCGTGCCGGCGCCGAGATCCAGCAGGCGGATCTTCTCGCCGGGCGGGGTTTCCAGGCAACTGGCGAAGAGCACCTCGGCGGCGTTCTCCGAGAGCCGGCTGTTGTTGTTGATCGTGTAGGGGACCTCGTTCTCGACGAATGGCAGCAGGCCGGCCGCGGCCCACTGCAAATCGGAGAGGTCCCATTCCAACGACTCGCTCAACGGCCGGAACTCCTGGAGCACGCGCGGCTGCACGTTGACGCGGCCGAGTGTCTCTTCCACGCCCGGCCCGCCTTCGGGCAGCTTCAGCCGCTCCAGCACGGCCGCCAGCGGCAGCGGCACCCGGCTCTCGCTATTCTCCTCCGCCATCGGTTTGGTGTTTTATGGTAACAGAAGGGGGCGCCATCGTGTTGACTTCATCGAAAACGCCGGTGCACAATGAAACCTGTCTGGAGCGCGGCGCGTGATTGTTCGTTGGGGCGGATATCCTTTGTTCCACTTCCTGTGGCGGCACTCCGCCCGCGAGTTCCGGGACCGGGACCTGGCCTTGCAGTTCCTGGGGCGGTTCCGGAACGACGCCGCCGCCATGGCGGAGCTGCGAAGACTGGTGGCGCAAAGGTTCTGGGAAACGGATGTCTCCCGGCTGACCGACGACCAGGTGCTCGGCCAGATCGCCGCGCTGATCACCTCCGGCGTGCTGCTGGTGGGCTACGAATGGGAGCGCGCCTGGGGCCGGGCCGCCCCCGAGGAGGAGGAGGCGCCGGCGCAGGCGGCGGCCGGGCCGGCGCGGCGCGAACGAGCGTCCGCGGAGGAAGGGTCCTCGTTCGGCGGCGGCCACGACGGTTTGGGCCAGGCGCGGGTGTTGAGGTCGGCGGCCGAATCGGGCACGCCGTTCTGCGAGGAGTGCCAGCGGGCGGCCCAGGCTCGCGCCGGAGGGAGCGGCTGATGGCGCAGCCGTACTTGCAGCGGCTGGAGGAGCTGTTCTGGCCTAAGGGCGGCACGCGCGATGTGTGGGCCCTGGTGGACGGCGCGCGCGAGCGCCGCGTCTATATCACGCTGCTGGACTCATACCTCAACTACAAGTGCCTGTATAGCGGGACGCTGCCGCCCGAGCTGGAGGCGGCCGCGCCCTACCTGGTGCAACTGGAGCACGAGGACCAGTACACGCGCCGGCTGCTCAACCTGGCCTGGGGCAACAGTTGGGGCGTCTTCCTGAAGTGCGACACGAGCATCGAGACGCTGCGGCGTCATCTGCGCGGCTTCCTGCTGGTTCAGGACTGGCGCGCGCGGCGCCTGGTGTTCCGTTACTATGATCCGCGCGTGTTGCGCGTCTACCTGCCGACGTGCACGCCCGACGAGCTGCGCACCGTCTTCGGTACCATCGAGCGCTTCTGGATGGAGGACGAGTCGCCCGAGACCATGCTCGAGTTCCGCTTCGATGGCCGCAAGCTGAGCCAGGCGGAGGCGCCGCTCGCGCCGGCCGGCTGAAGCCGGCCCCACGCTCAGAAGTTGTAGCGCGCCACGAGCTGGATGACGCGCTCGCTGGACTTGCCGCTCACCTTGCCAAAGGTGCCGCTGCGCGGGTTGGTGTCGGTGCCGCTCCAATTGGGGTGGTTGGGCCAGTTATAAAGCTCGGCGCGGATCTGGAACTTGTGGGTCTCGCGGATGCCGAAATCCTTGTAGATCGCCAGATTCCAGTTCTGGAAGCCGACGTTGTAGAACGGCAGGCTGCTCCTGGTCTGGTTGGCCCAGGTGCCCGCGGCCGGAGCGGTGAAGATGGCGCTGCCGTCCTGGTTCTTGGTGCGGAACCAGAAGTTGCTGTCGGCCGGGCTGGTGGAGAATTTCCGCTCGCCGCGGGACAGCTTGGTCTGGCCGTTGACATTCCAGGGCACGCCGTCGGAGCGGCCGATGCCGGCAAAGTCGTCGGCGGTTCCCACCGTCACCGGGGTGCCGGTCTGGAACTGCGTGACGGCCGTCAGCAGCCAGCCGCCCAGCAGCTTGCCCGCCAGATCCTGTCGTGCTTTCAGGAAGGGCAACTCGTAGATGGCGTTGATGACGGCGATGTGGCGAGTGTCGAAGCCGGACGGCCCCCAGTAGCTCTTATCGTTATAGGAGTCGAAGGGCCGCTCGCGGCGGCCGGAAGCGTTGTCCAGGCTCTTCGAGTACGTGTAGGCAAAGCCGTAGCTGAGGCCCTTGCTGAAGCGCCGGTTCACCTCGAGCTGGAACCCGTTGTATGCCGAGCGCGCGGCCATCTCGCCCAGCGCGATAATGGCGAAGCCCTTGTAAGGCCGCAGTACGTTGGTGTCGATGCCTCTGTTCTCGGGCTTCTGAAGCGTGCCAGTGGGCAACTGGTTGATGTCGCGCTCGCGCTCCAGGAACAGGCCCACGCGCCCGACGTAACCCACCTCGACGGTGGTGTTGAAGCCCACCTCGCGCTGCACGGCGACGCTCCAGTTGTATCCCTGCGCGATCTTGAAGACGGGATCGGAGGTCATGAAGAACTGCGGAAAGGCGGAGGGCCTGCCGCCCGCCGGGTTGTCGGCCTGTCCATTGGCAATCGAGACCATGGGCTGGAAGGGCGGGTTGCCGCCAAGGAAGATGTTGTCGCTGACGCCCGGCCGGGCAATGAAGCGGCCGAGGCCGGTGCGCAGCGCCGTTTTCGAGTTCAACGAGTAGGCGATGCCGAGGCGGGGCTGGAAATTCCACTTCTGCACCTGGCCCCAGTAATCGTTGCCCCCGCTGAACAGCCGGTTATACTCCCCGCTGTCAGCAACGGCGACGCGTCCCTTGGCGGCATCGGGCCAGCTCTTGCCTGGGATGACTACTCCGTTGAAGCGGTCGCCGCTCAAGATGTAGCCGGTCCTGGGATCCTGCACCACGGCCTTGGCGGGGTCATAGCGGCTGGGATCGAACGCCGCCATGTTGCGCCACAGGCTGTAGTAGTAAGGGGTCATGATGGTGTAGCGCACCCCCAGCTCCAGACGCAGCTTGGGCGTGACCTTCCAGCCATCCTGGGCGAAGAACTCCCACATCTGGTTGCGATAAGGAGTGTAAGCGCGCGGGCCGATCTCCGAGTAGGTGGTGAACAGGCCCATGGCGGCGTTGCCGATGGCCAGCCCGGTGTTGGGCGCGCCGGTGCGCGTGTCGTCGAAGACGAAGCGGCCGTTCTGGTTGTTGGTGCCGCCGGGGACGCCGGAGACGTTGATCTGGTCGAAGTCGTTCTGGCCGCTGCGCTCGAACAAGGCGCCGAACTTGAAGGTGTGGCTGCCCACAATCTTGGTCACGTTATTGGAGACCACGTAGATGGGGCCGGTGGACATGGAGGGATACGGGCCGCCGTCCAGCATGACGAAGTTCGAGATGTTGACCGAGGGGATCTTGTCGTAGATCTCCTTGCGCTCGGGGAAGAGGTAGGGGTAGTTGATCCCGTACTTCGAGCGCGCGTAGCGCTCGCCCTCCCGCTGCACCTCGATGTAGACGCGGTCCACGCTGGCCGTCATCAAAAACTCGTTGACCATGGTGGGACTGATGGTCCAGATGTGGTTGAGCGAGGCCGTCTTGTTGGGCCGGTTCCAGTCGGTGACGGCCCGGTCCAGGCCGCCGCGGAAGGCGTCCAACTGAGTGAAGTTGTAGTTCTGGTAGCGGAAGCGGACGGTTTGCCTCTCCGAGGGCATGAAGTCGAGCGAGACAGTGTCCTTGCGCTGGTTGCTGGGAATGGGCCGCACCTGGTAGAAGTTGTTGGTCCCGAGCTGGTAGCCGGGCACGGGCTCCGGAATGGCGCGGAGGAATCCCAGGCCGTTGGGGCTGGTGCGGGCGGCCGGGATGATGTTGCCGGGGAAGGGCTGGCCGGTGTCGGGGTCGTTGACTACCCGGGCCCTGCCGAAGAACGTGTTGGCCGGGTTGAGCAACTCGGAGAAGTCGCCCTTCTTCATCAACAGGGACGGCACCGTCTGGCTGGAAGCGTCTTCGCGGCGGTAGCGGATGAATTCCTGGCTCCAGAGGAAGAACAGCTTGCTGCGGTCGGTGTTCCACTTGTCCGGAATGTAGACCGGGCCGCTCACGATGTAGCCGAACTGGTTGAACTTGTTGGGATTGCGCTTCAGGCCGGTCCGATTCCGGCTCCAGGTATTGGCGTCGAGCTCGGCGTTGCGGAAGTACTCGTAGAGGCTGCCGTGGAAATCCCGGGAGCCGCTCCGGGTGACCATGCGGATCTGGCCGCCGGCCGAGCGCCCGTATTCGGCGTTGTAGTTGGCCGTCAGGATCTGGATCTCCTGGACGGTGTCCGGATCCAGCGCGCCAATGCCGGTGCCGTTGGCGCGGGTGCGGATGGCCGGGGCGCCGTCATGGGTGATGTTGAGGTCCTGGGTGCGGGCGCCGTTGATGGAGAAGCCGCCCGAAGACATGCCCCAGTTAAAGCCCGCCAGCGAGCCGCCCCGGACGCCGGGCTTGAGAAGCGCCAGGAACAGCGGGTTGCGCCCGTTCAGCATGGCGTACTCGATCTGGGTGCGCTCGACCAGCTTGCCGACCGTGGCAGTGTCAGCCTGCACGGTGGAGACAGAGGCCACCACCTCGACGGTCTCGGTTACGGTGCCGACGTCCAACGAGACATCCACCGTCGTATTGATATTCGGGTCCAGTTTGTTTTGGGTCTTGACGAACTTCTTGAAACCCGTGGCTTCCACCGACACGGTGTAGTAGCCGGGCGGCAGGCTCGTGACCACGTAGTAGCCCGCGTCGTTGGTGGTCAACCTGCGTTCCAGCCCGGTGGCTTCGTTGCGGACCGCCAAGTTGGCTTTGGGCACCACCGCGCCCGTCGGGTCCTTGACGAAGCCGGAAATCTGGGCCGTGTCGGACTGGGCGAAGACCAGGGCCGATGAGAGAAACAGCAGCGCGGCCGCGGACACCACGGCCGTGAGCATTCGGTGTTTACGCGTCATCCTTTTCCTCCTGAAGCATGCCAGGGCAGCATTAACCCCCGGAAGAACAAGCATACTCCAGAAAACCGGGACAGTCACCCATTCCTCCGCGGGGGAAATGGGTGAGTGTCCCGGTTTTAGGACGCGTCGGCCGCGAGGAGGTTGTCAACGACCTGAAGCGCGGCGCTGAAGTAGCCCAGGCGCTCGCGCTCGGCGACCTTGTCGCGGAGCTGGGAGAGCCACTTCAGGACATGTTGCCGGCAGAACTCGGCGCGCAGTTCAGCCAGGGCCTGGCGCTGGCCGGGCGGGGCCTCGGCCTCCCGTGAGCAAAGGCAGGCGAGGAAGCGGAGTTCGTTCGCGATGTGATCCGGCAGGTCCTCAGCGGGAAGCACACCGGCGCCGAGGTAACACTGGCGGACCGCCAGTGTCGATTCGCCCATGACCAGGCCCTTGATCGTCGGGCCGCCCTCGGAAGGATCCGACCCGCGCTTGCGAACGGCCGGCAGCAGCCACTGGTCGCGGAACACCGACTCGTACGGCGCCACGTAGCGCGGATTGGGCACAACCAGCAGCTCCATGAACTCCTGGTCCAGCTCGGCGACCGACAGGCCGCTCGGGCAGGCTACCCCGAGTTCCGCGGCCAGGGCGCGCAGCGCATCCACGCTGTGCTGGCTGGGGTGGGAACTGAACACCTCGGCCAGAAAGGCGTAAACAGCGGCCCGTGCGCCGGCCTCGCCGGCCAAGGCGCCAACCGGTTTCCGTTCAGTCGTCATCATGGCAGGGCACCGGGTCGGGGTGGCCGGCGGTGGGGCGTTTCGGCTCGTCCCCCAAGTTTCCGTAGAGAACCTTGACGCCGATTTCACCCATCGGCTCAGCATTGGAGTACTTGCCACGCAGCGTGTTGTAATTGCCGTACTCCAGCGTGATCCCCAGGCAGGTGACCACGCAGGCGGGCAGCAACCCTTGGTCGAGCCGGTGCATGCAGTAGTGGCACTTCTCCGCCACGCCCAGTTGGCCCAGCTTGTTGACCTTCTGTGGGTTGAAGTTCATCACCTTGTACGGGCACACCGCGATGCACTGCTGACACCCAACGCAGAGCCTCGGATCAACATAGAGGATGCCATCCGGGCGCCGAATGATCGCCCGGTGGCCCAACGCGTCGCAGGTGTTCTTGCAAGGCGCATTGACGCACTGCTGGCAGGGCATCGGCAGCACCTGCACATTGACCTCGGGGTAGCTGCCTTTCTCGCCGCCGTAGACACGGGTCCAGCGGTTCCCCAGGATCACGTTGTTCTCCTGCTTGCAGGCCAGCGAGCAGGCGTTGCAGCCGATGCAGCGCTTCATGTCCACATACAGGGCTGCCGTAAAGCCGGTCGGTGGAATCAAATTGTCATCTGACATCGCTTTTCTCCCTTCTGTTCGTCGTTACGCTTCGCCTGCGCCGGCCCTACTTGTACACCCGGACGGCGCCGTCCTTGAGGGCAGCCATCCCCGAGATGTGATCGGCCTTGCCCGGCACAAACAGGTTGTCGTTCGTTCCCTTGCCCTTAGCCACTGGCCCAAGCCCCCAGTGGCCGAACCCGTGTGTCAGCCCGACCACGTCCGGGCGGATGCGGCTGGTCACGTGGGCTTTTGCCTTAGCCCGGCCGTACTGGTTCTCGACCGTCACCAGGTCGCCGTCGTTGATGCCCAGCGCGCTCGCTCGGTCTGCATTGATCCACAGCTCGTTCTCGCCGTGGAAGTCCATCAGCCAGCGGTTGTTCATCGTGCGGGAGTGAGTGTGCAGGGCTTCCTTCCAGTTGACGATGTAGAACGGATAGGTCGAGCTTGGCCCGTCCTGGGCGCGGACGTAGTCCGGCAGCGGATTGAGGCCCTTGTCCTTCATCTGCTGGGAGTAGAACTCGAACTTCTTCGACGGGGTGCCGAAGCCGCTGGTCCGGTACTTGAAGTAGCGCGTGTCGCCACCAATGAAGACCGCCCCCGGGAGCGCCTTCAGACCAGCCAGGCCGATGCCAATGCCGGCCAGCAGCGCATCATCGAGAAACTGCTCGTAAGGAGCGTTGAAGGGGTAGATGTTGTGACCCATCTTCAGCGCGAGGTCCTGAACGAACTCGTATTCCAGCCTCTGCCCGTACACCGGCGCTACGGCCGGCTGCCGCAGCGTGAGCACCGGGAAGTCCACCCATTGGGGCAGCAGCTCATAGCGCTCCAGATAGTTGGATCCGGGAATCACGTAGTCGGCCATCAAGGCCGTCTCGCTCAGATGCGTGTCCACCGCGACAATCAGTTCCAGGTTGTTGAGCGCTTGAGAGGTCTTGGCGAGGTTGGGCATCGATAAGACAAAGTTCTGGAAAACGAAGACGGCCGCCTTCGGCCGGTACGGCTGGCCGGTTATCATCGCCTCGCGGGCCTCGATGTAAACGCCGGACCCATGGGCGAACGGGTACTTGGTCCCCTTGCCATCGACGCGGGGAGGCAGTGGCGCGGAGGGAGCGGGCACCCTGTACTTGGCGCTTGGCCGCTCCGGGAGCACGCCGGTGCCAGGCGCGTCGATCTGCCCGGTCAGCCCCGCCAGCATGGCGATCGCCCGGACCGCCTCGGTGCCGTTGGTGTGCTGGGCGGTGCCGACCCAGACGTCGATCACCGCCGGCTTGATCGTCGCGACCTCGCGGGCCACTTGCTTGATCCTGTCGGCCGAAATGCCGGTGATCCGGGCCGCCCAATCCGGCGTCCTGTTCCTCACAAGCGCGGCGAACTGATCGAATCCGACGGTCCAGTTGGCGATGAAGTTCGCGTCATAAAGCCTTTCCGCGATGATCACGTTGGCCATGGCCAGCGCCAGCGCGCCGTCGGTGCCCGGCCGGATCGGCAGCCACAGGCCCGGGAAGTCGAAAGCTTTTTCGGCGGTTTCGGAGCACCTCGGATCGACCACCACGATCTTGGCGCCATTGGCCAGCCCGTCCAGCAGGATACGCGGCAGGTGCGCCCACTTCATAGCCCCCAACGGGTTCACGCCGAACAGCAGCATGTATCTGGTGTTTCGCAGGTCCGGCAACGGCCGGCCGTGACCCAGCGCGAGCGTGAAGCCGATATTGCGGGCGGCATCGCAGATGTTGGAGTGCTGGAGGAAGTTGGGCGTGCCGTAGACGTTGCAGAGGCTTTGCTGGATCGCGCCGAAGTTGTTGTCCTCGGTAAACCAGACGAGCTTCTCCGGCCCGGAGGTTGACTTGATGTTCGCCAGTTTGGCAGCGATCTCCGTGACCGCCTGATCGTAGCTGATCTCTTGCCATTGGCCCGACCCGCGGGCGCCCACGCGCTTGAGCGGCTTCTTCACCCGGTCGGGGTCGTAGAGGGACATGATGCTGGCGTTCCCTTTCGGACACATCCGCGCCCCGGTTGCCTTCAGGGTTTGAAAATCCGTCGAGATATTGGCAACCCCGATCGGATTGTGCGAGCTCGGTTCGAGCTTGACGACGCGGCCGTTGACTACATGCGCCAGCACGCCGGTCGTCCCGCCGCACATGTTGCAGCAGGTCGGAATCCAAACGTCCTGCGCCGCCAGCGCGGCCTGGATCTCGGCTGCGCCGAGTTGTCGCAGCCCGGCCAGATGCGCGCCGGCAATTCCGCCGGTAATGCCCGCGAACCGGATGAAGTCACGTCTTCCAATATTGTTCTTTGCCATCGATTAATCTCCTCTGTCGGCTCTTGCGCCGCCTCTGAATCCTACGGCCATTATCATCGAGGAGATCCAGACCGGACTAGGCCAGATGTCACCGGTGTTCTGCGCCGTTTGGCGCATTCACTGCATTAAGGCACCTCAATCTCGGGGATGTGGGACAAGCTTCAGCTTGTCCAGGTGGATTGTGTTACCGGGCCGGGACAAGCTGAAGCTTGTCCCACGTTACCTCTGCGCCGAGAGCCAGTTGCGGAGAGCAGCGACGTCCCGGATGAGGATATGACGG
>ERZ1292640.1000-Hain-H43-02um-R1-1000-length-23535-cov-7_pt1 | contig 23535 bp, 11 predicted proteins | sample MGYA00564404_ERZ1292640 | MGnify/ENA primary metagenome ERZ1292640 (study PRJEB36523, sample SAMEA6512636) | groundwater metagenome | collected 2019-01-08 | study: AquaDiva: Metagenomics assemblies of 32 groundwater samples
TTTTGCCGTTGCTTCGCCGGCTGTTCGGCCAGCGCCTGCGCCAACAGCGGGCGGAAACTCTCCCACTCGAGCGCCGCATCGAGACGGCTCAACGGCCTGCCTGTCGGCAGACAGGGATTGCCCTTCACCTCCAGCCAGGGCCCACGCAGTTCCACATCAAAGAATGCCAGAGCCTGTGCCGACGGGTAAGCTTTCATTGCTCGCAGTGTAAACATCATTCGCTTCCTCTTCCATTGCTTTCTCATCTGCCCCGAGCTCTCTACCCAGTTTCCGGAGATGCCCCAATGAACCAGAAATGCTGCCAGCGCGTACTTTAACTTTACAGAAACCCGGTTTGCCTACAATAAGATTGTCCGGCGCAGGATGCCCGACACACGAGCCGAGCACCAAGCCATGGGTGCCTGGCGGACCGTTTTCCGGCCAGGAATTGGGCCAGCGATTACAATTGATTGCTCCTCTTCAGCTCCTCTTCAACCTCCTTTCCCCAACACTTCAGCATCTCGCTCAGCACTACACGGGGAAGAGCCGGCCTCAAACCTCAGTCATCCGGCGCGCCTGGCGTTTGGGAACGGTTTTGCGGGCCGGTTGTCTGGCCCGCGAAGCTTTCCCGGGCAGGTATTTTCGCAAAAAAACAGGCGTATCCGACCGCCCGCCTCGTTGGTAATCGCTCCCGAGCGTGTTCGCTACCTGGTGGGCAGCCAAACCAAGTTCGCCGGTCAGGTATCGAAACAACAGTTCCGCCAGGCGCAGCAAAGCAATGCCATAATTGCTTCCTTGTTGAGCGTAGGCCCATTCGCTCCACTTCATAAAGCCGGCAAAGGGGCACGAGTCAGGGGCGCTCCAGAGCAACGGAGTCGTCTCTTGAAAATTCCCGCTATTGGCCACCAGGTCCCACGACCTTGCAAAGCGGCGCATCGTTTGCAGGGCGGCAAAATCAATCAGCTTGTTCTGCAGAATCTCGTAAGGCGGATGCGGGCTGTAAATCATCTCCCACTCTTGATCATGCCGGCCAATGGGGGTGCCGCGCAGACGTTTCAGAATGCCCACCTGGATTTCCTGCGGCCGCAACGCGACCAGTTTGTCAAAACCCGCCCCGAAACTTTCAAGTGATTCACCCGGCAGGCCAAAGATCAGATCGGCATGGATATGCACGCCGGTTTGCTCGCGTAAGAAGTGAAAATTGTCCGCCAGCTTCTGATAATCCTGACGCCGTTTGATCCGGTGCGACACCTCTTCGTTAAAGGTTTGAATGCCCACCTCGAACTGCAACGCGCCCGGCGGAAATTTGGCGATCGGCTCCCGCAACGCTTCGGGCAGCCGGTCAGGAATCATTTCGAAATGCAGAAACAAGCCAGGACGATACCGCGTCAAAAAAAACTCCAGAATCGTTTGACTGGTGTGAAGGTTGAGATTGAAGGTCCGATCCACAAACTTGAAATGATTCACTCCGCGATCGAGCAGAGTCTGCAAACGGGACAGCAGAGAGGGCAGGGGAATCTGCCGGACCGGAATATCGAGTGAAGAGAGACAAAACTCGCACGTGAACGGGCAACCGCGCGAAGCTTCCACATAAATGATCCGGTGCGCCACATCGCGGTCTTCATACAAGTCGTAGGGCAAAACCAATTGGCTCAAGTCCGGCAGATCTGCGGGAATAACCTTGGCCGGAGGACAATTCCCTTGCAGCAATTGCTGGCAGACTTCCGCAAACTTGAAATCAGCTTCGCCGGTTATCACGTAATCCGCGGCTTGCACAATAGCTTGCGGTTCGACCTCGTAGCTGACTTCCGGGCCGCCGAGAATGACCGTGATCTCCGGCCGCACACGCTTCAGGATCGTCACCAATTCGGTGCTCGCAGCGACATTCCATATATAGATGCCGAGGCCGATGATTTTGGGCTGTTGCGCCAGGAGAACTTCCGCAATGTCGATGGGCCGCTGGTTGATGTCGAATTCCAGGAGGCAGGCGCGCGAGCGGAGCGAGCCCAGATTGGCCCGGAGATAGCGCAAGCCGAAAGCTGCGTGGATGTACTTGGCATTCAACGTCGCTAGAACGATATCTGGCATACGACATTCGTGACTTTACCGTAGAGCCACTTGATCGCCAAGATAAAGTCCCCCTCAGCGGGCCGGAGGCACCGCGCCACCCGGCCGCAAAGCCTTGTAGCCTTTTGATCGCCAAGGGAAAGTCCCCCGCCAACTTGGTAAACGTGCAGTCGTAAGTCGTTGAAGGAACGCCACCTTCAGGCTGGCGGAACGGCCTCACCCCGCCACCGGCCATCGCTGAATGACCGGTTTCGTGTTTGACAAGAACGCCAGCTATCACGGTCACTGCCTCGCAGGCGCGCCTCGCCGAGATCTGGCTTGAAGATTTTTCCGGCCGCCAATAGATTGCCACCATGAAGAATGGCAGGAAACGCATCGAGTTGGGCCGATACATCGTGGCTGACCCGGAGATTTGCCACGGCAAGCCCACCTTCAAAGGCACGCGCATCATGGTCTGGCAGGTATTAGATGACGTGGCCGAGGGCCGCTCGTGGGATTTCATCTGCAATAAACGGTGGGGTGGGCGCATTCCACTGGCCGCAGTGGCAGAGGCGGTTCGGCTCGCGCGAGAAGCCTGGCTCGAACGGCCTCACCAACCGGTGCGGACGGGTTCGGAACTGGTTGTCGCTTGAACCTGCTGGACGAGAATTTCCCGGAAGACCAGTTGCCGCTGCTCGCTTTCTAACCTTCAAGTTGCGCTCCTGTGCGCGCTTTATCGTGGCTGGCGGCAAACCACCCCGAGCTCGGAAAAATCCTTTGACTTGAAGCCCAGGCCGGAAGAAGTTCGCAGCCGAAGAAAACGCGCGAACGCAACCCAGCGAGCGGAGCCTTCGATTAGTTGTGCCCTCCTGAGCTTTGACCCCACTATATGGTGGTTTTTTGACTTTACACGGGTTAGTTTTTGGCGTTTTCTTACGCAAGTCATGTATTTAAAGAGTTTAACGGCACTCGGCTTTAAGTCGTTTGCGGACAAGACGACGCTGAATTTTCTGCCCGGCGTCTCAGCTATCGTCGGCCCAAATGGTTGCGGCAAGTCGAATATATCCGACGCTGTTCGCTGGGTGTTGGGAGAGCAATCGGCCAAGGCTCTTCGTGGCGGTGAGATGGCCGATGTCATTTTCAATGGCACTGACACGCGCAAGCCGTTGGGCATGGCGGAGGTCTCGCTGACGGTTGGCAACGTGGATTCCGAACATTTGAAAGCAGCCGGGGTGGAGCTGGCTTTCAACGAGGTGACCTTGACGCGCCGGGTTTTTCGCGATGGCGGCAGCGAGTATTTCATCAACAGGACGCCTTGCCGGCTGAAGGACATCCAACAGTTGTTCATGGGCACGGGTATCGGGCGCTCGAGTTACAGCATCATGGCGCAGGGAAACATCACCCAGATCATTTCCAGCAAACCGGATGATCGCCGGATGGTTTTTGAGGAAGCGGCCGGAATAACCCGATTCAAAGCGCAAAAGAAGGAGGCCCTGCGCCGGCTGGAATACACCGAGCAAAACCTCTTGCGCATCGCCGACCTGATTCGCGAAGTCAAACGGCAGATCGGCTCGTTGCAGCGGCAGGCGGGCAAGGCGCGCCGTTACAAGCAATTGATGCTCGAGATCCAGCATCTGGACACCCAACTGTCTCGGCATCATTTCGACGTGCTCCAGGTCGAGATTGGCGAGCGCCAAGCCGAAGTCGAAAAGCTCCGGGCCGAAGCCGAAGCATGCTCGGAAAGCGTTTTGCGGATTGAAAATGAAATCGGCCAGCTCCGGCAACAGCTCTCGGAAGTGGAACAGGAAATCCACCAGACGCAGCAGCACGGATTGGAATTGAAAAGCCAGGCGGAGCGCCACGAGAGCCGCATTCATTTTAACGAAGAACGCTTGCGCGAGCTCGACGCCCAGAATGCCAGGGCGCTCAGCGATATCACGCAAGCCGAGGAGCGGCGCCTGGCAGCCGACCAGGAACTGGCCACCGTGAACGAGCGGCTGGCCGCCTCGGCCAGCGCCTTGGAATCGCACCGGCGTTCCCTTCAGGAAAAAATGGCGGCCGTTCGACAAGTGGAATCCGACCTGGCCGCGCAACAGGAATCGCTTCGTCTGGCGCAAGCGGAGGCGTTCTCCGTCGCGCAGCAGTTGACGCGCGTGCGCAATGAAATCACTGCCCTCGATCTGCAAAAGCAAGGCAATGTGGTCCGCCTCGAAAAGCTTTCGGCGGAAAAAATTCAATTGGAAGAAGAACGATCCCGCCTGGAAACGCGGTTGCAGGAATTCGCCGCCCATGTTGAAGCCGAGAAGCTGAGCGTTCAAACCAGCCGCGGCACCGTCGAAGAACGGCAGCAGCGGCTGCGGGAGATTCAGGAGGAATTGAATCAGGTGACGCAGACCCTGGATGAGGTGCTGTGCCAGCAAGCGGAGAAACGGTCCCGCCTGCATGTGCTCGACCAATTGCAGGCCGAGCACGAAGGCTTCAGCGCCGGCACGCTGGCCGCCTTGAAAAACGCGCAGCACGTTCTCGGATCGCTGGCCGATAAAATCCGCGTGCCCGACCGCTACATCACGGCCATTGAAATGGCCCTGGGCCATCATTTGCAGCTTGTCCTTACCGAGCAACCGGAAGCGGCGCAGCAAATCCTGGCCGACCTGAGCGCGCACAAAAAAGGCCGGGCCAGCATTGCGCCACTGGCGCTGTTGCAGAGCAACGGGTCTGAAGTCAGCTCGGTGCCGTCCGGCGAACCGGCAGGGGCGGCAGGCCATGGGCCGGAGGCAAACGGCGGCAATGGACAGCCTGCGAGAATCTTGGCGCTCAGCATTGTGGAAGCCGAGGACTCGATTCAGCCGTTGTTGCGGCGGTTGCTGGGGCAGACGGTGATTGTGCCCGATCTGGCTGCCGGCACGGCGGCGTGGCGCGAGCAGAATGGCGCCTTCGATTTTGTCACTTTCAACGGCGAACTGCTGAGCCGGCACGGGGTTTATACGGGCGGATCGAGCAATGGCTCCGGCAAAGCGCCCTCGTCGATTCTGGGGCGCAAGAACCAGATTGCCGATCTGCAAACCGCGCTCGTGCGGTTGCAGGAGCAGATCGGCGAAGCCAGCCGCCGCAAGGGGACGATGCAGAGCGAGCAGACCGCTCTGCAAGCCGGTTTGCAGCAGGCGCAGACGGACCTGCGGACGCAGGAAGTGGCGATTGCCACGCGCCAGGGTGAGTTCAATGCGCTGCAAAATTCGCTGCGCACGCTGCACCAGAAGATCGATACCGTCGTTTACGAAATCCAAAGCCTGGCCGCTCAGGAACAGGAAGGGATGCAAAAGCGGTCTTCGCTGGCGGTTCAGGCCGGGGCATTGGAGAGCCGCGAAGCGGACGTGCAAAGCCGGGTGAAGGCGCTGAATTCCGGCCTGGAAAACTCGCGCCAGCAACGCGACCAGGCGAACACCGCATTGACCGAGACCAAAGTGTCGCTGGCGGGCGAGGAGCAGCTTTGTGCTTCGTTTCGGCAGCAGCAACAGGCCCTGGAGCATCGGGTGCAGGAATTGGCGCAACTCGTAGCGCAGCGGCGCGCGGAAAAGGCCTCCTTCGTCCAACGCCGCGGGCAGTACGAAGTGGAAATCGCGGAATCACGCCGCGCCATCGAGTCGCTGCAGCAGCAGCGCGAGCAGGTCAACGCGCGCTTGAGCGGGTTCATGGTCGAGAAGGAAAACCAGGAAACAGAGATTGCGGCGCGCGAAGAGGACTTGCGCGCGCGGCGGCGGCGCCTGGCGGAGTTGCAGGAGCAGCGGGGCGCCTTGGAGGTGGAATTGGCGCAGAAGAACATGTCGGTCCAGAATCTGCGGCAGCGCGTTCAGGAAAAATACCAGTTGCACCTGGACGACGTGCGCAGCGAGTGCATCACCATTACCATTGCCAGCGAAGGCCCGGCCAAAGTCGAGACGTTGACGCCGGACGAAATGGCCGCGCGCGGATTGGCCACCGACTGGAACGCGGTCGCCGATCAGGTGGCGGCCTTGCAGAAGCGCATCGAGGAAATTGGACCGGTCAACCTGGTGGCGATTGAAGAGTATGAAGAGACCGAGCAGCGCTATGAGTTTTTGACCGCGCAGCACGATGACCTGGTCAAAGCCAAACAGCAATTGCTCGACGTCATCAACCGGATCAACCTGCAAACGAAGGAAATGTTCAGCGAGACCTTCGCTAAAATCCGGGAGAATTTCCGCAGTCTGTTCGCGGAGATTTTCGGCGGCGGCAAAGCGGACCTTCTCTTGGTGGACGAGGGTGACGTGCTGGAAAGCGGCATCGATATTGTGGCGCGCCCGCCCGGCAAGCAGTTGCAGAGCATTTCCCTGCTTTCCGGCGGCGAGCAAACCATGACGGCGGTGGCGTTGCTCTTTTCGATTTACCAGGTGAAACCGAGTCCGTTCTGCGTGCTGGACGAGTTGGACGCGCCGCTGGACGAGTCGAACATCAGCCGGTTCATTCGCATTCTGCAGCGGTTCCTGGTCCATTCGCAGTTCATCATCATCACGCACAACAAGCGGACCATCGGCATGGCGGACGTTCTCTATGGCGTGACCATGGAAGAGCAAGGCATCAGCAAGATCGTCAGCGTCAAGTTCCACAAGGTGGAAGAAGTGGCCACGGACCATCCGATCGCGCCGCTGGTGCCGCTCCCTCCTGTTCCGACCATCGAAGAGGAGGAAGATAAAGTCCAGGCCCGCCAGGAGACGCTCGAGTTGGCCATGGCGGATTGAATCGCAAAGGGCTCAAACTAAAGCATTGGCAGGAGTTTATCGCTTTACTGAGCAGGCCGCAGGATGGACTACGGAATGCATAGCCACAAAAAGGCACAAGAAGACGCAAAAGCCCCGACTCTTGCGCTTTTTGCGCTTTCTTGCGGCAATTCCGGAAAGGGAAAGGTGTCTTCTATCCTGCGGCCTGAGCAGTAAGTGCTACGGGCCGAGGATTCCATTCTCCGCGTCTTCAAGTTCCTCTTGGCGCCGCCCGTAGCCGCAGGACTCAATGAGCCGGCGCGCGGCGGCAAGATCGGCCTTCGGAGATTCCCACGGATACTTCTCCCCACTGATCACTGATGACTGATTACTGATCACTCCGCCACTCCTCCCAAACAACCGTGCCCGGTGGAGGTGAATGTCCGCCAGGAACAGCCGCATGGGTCCGCGCTCGGCGATTTCCCAGGCTTCGTCGAGGTCGGCCTGCGCGCGCTCGGGACCGGTGCGCACGCCGGTGAGAAATCGCAGCCAGGCGCGGGTGAGGAGGCCAGCGGTGAGCCAGATTTGTTCGCCGGCGTGGCGGAGGCCGTCCACGGCCTGGTCAACTTCGGACTTCGCACTTCGCACTTCGGACCTCGGACTTCGTCAGAATCGCCGCGTAGAGCGCGGCGCGGCCCAGCGTGAGGTGGTCGAGGGCGATGCTGAGAATGTCCATGCGTGCAGCCTCGACCCACTTGAGCGTCTGCGCCGCGCGCTGGGAGACGGCGCCGCAGGATTCAATCAAGGGGAGCGCGACCGTCCCGGTCGCACCAGTCGGCGTCCCGCCGACTGGCTCTTCGCGCGGTGAGGGAGCGTGTTGGTGTGAGCGCGCACCGGAGATGTTTTCGGCGAGGACGCCGAAAACTGCGGGCGGGACGCCCGCGCTCCCCAAAATGATTTGCCACGCGGCGCGCTCGGGGGCGGCGAGGAGCAGGTCGCAATATCGGAAGCCCGCTATCGAATACATCAGTGGGTAGGCGGGCTGGCGCTCGACCTGCATTTGCTCGGCCTTGCGGAAGCCCGTCTGCGCCTCGGACCGGCGGCCCGTCTGGTGGAGCGCGTCGGCACGCAGCGTGCGGTGGTCCATCGAATCAAACGCATCGCCGCTGCGGTCGGCATAGGTCACTGACTGTTCGGCGTCCCTCACGGCCCCGGTCACCTCGCCAAGCGTCAGCTCCAGCTCGCTTAGGTTGTTGGCACTGAGCGCCGCTTCCTTCCAATTCCCTTGCTTAACACGCATTCTCAATCCGAGTCGCATAGGTTCAAGGGCCTCGGTCAGTCGACCCAAAGCGCGAAGATTGAAAGACGTGTGTTGCAGAATACCGGCTGCATTACCTTCGGAGAGAGCGGCAGATAGTTTGTTCCACGGCACGTCGAACATGAAAACAAGCGCGCCCAAATCCGCGCCGAACGCCCCAAGTTTTTTCACGCTATAGCCTTCCGTTCGCGAGATCCGTCTCCACCAAATGCTCACAGCCGCTTCCTCCTGCAATCCCGCCTGGCAGCCGTGGGCCACGGCTTGGTAGAGCGGCTGGAGGTCTTCGAGACTGGGCTGGGTTTCGTCCGGCGTGGTCGCGCAGAGGTGTTCGTAGAGCCGCCGGTGGGCCGCACGCCAGGCGTTCGTAGCGGCACTCTGGCGAGTGCCGCTGATATCACCGGCGAACCCCAGTTCGCCGCTACGCCGCTTCAGTTCCACGGCGAAATACTCCCGGATGAGCGGATGCGCATCGAGCGAAACGAGCGCGCCGGCCGCGTCGCGGTTCACCGTGAGCAGTTTCGCGTCCTGCAACCGCGTCAGAGCCTTGTTCCGCTGCGCGTCGCTCACCCTGACCAGCGCTTCGGTCAGCCCAGGAATGGCCTCACCACTCCACAGCGCGGTCAGCCAGTCAGCGGTCGCGGGACGGTCGAACAGGCCCAGGAGCCGCAGGATTGCCAGGGCGCGGCGGCTGCGCGCCGCCTCCTCCGTAGCAGCGGACGTGAGTCCGCTCTGATCTCCCGGGGAGGAAGTTTGAGCGGACTCACGTCCGCTGCTACGAGGGTTTGGTTTGCCTTCCAGCCAATTCACATACGCATCCATTACGTGGAACGCGTGGTGCGGATGGTCACTTTCCTCGTCGGCTTCCTCCAGCTTCACCAAGTCACGTTTACGGATGTCGCCACCGTGGGCGTCGCGCAGGTAAGTGCCGAGCAGGGTCAGCGTGAGCGCGTGACCTTTCACGTCTTCCACGAGCGTCGCGAATTCCTGCGCCGTGCCGTTCACGCCGAGGGTTTTGAGCAGATGCACGCCGGCGTCGCGGGACAGGCGCAGCAGCTTCACCTCCGGCGCGGTGGTCTGCCAGAACGCCCGCAAGTCCGGCAGCGAATACCGGGTGGTGACGATGCACAGGCCGTGGCTGGCGGCGGCCAAGCCCTTGAGCAGCGCGGCGACGCCCTGGTCCTTGAGTTCGCCCGGCGTGGGCGCGGTGGGCGCGTATTGCAGCGGCTCGAGGCCGCCGAGGATGAGAAGGCTGCGCCGCTGGCCCACGAGGCGGGCGAGGCGCTGGCCCTTCTCGAACGCGCCGGCGGGGCTGGCGGCGAACGCCTTGTCCGCGTCGTCGCCGAAGAAGGTGAGGGCTTCCTTCAGGAACAGGTCGGAGGAAGCGGCCAGTTGCTCGCGCGTGCCCTGGCTGTAGAAGGACCACGCGAAGGCGGCGTCGCAGCCGGGCCAGCCTTTGGCGAGCATCTCGTCCACAGCCCACTTGGCCACGAGTGATGTCTTTCCTTCACCGCCGAGAGCGACGAAGGTGAGGAGGTGGGGGTGTTTGTGGTCGTGGTTTTGGGTTTTCGCCCAGGCGTCGTTGAGGAGCTTGGTTTCGTCCTCGCGGCCGATGAGTTCGGCGGGGGCGTATTTGAGGATGCGGGAGATGTCGGTGGAGCAGTCGGCAGCTTTGGCCGGCGGGGAATCAATGGCGACATGGCGCGGCGCGGCGGGTGAAGCGGTTTTTGCGGCGGACTTGAGTTTCCCCTTCAAGAGAAACCATTCGATGCGCCCCATGATCGGCACCATGACGGCATAAAGCTGCGGTGTGGGAGGATTTGGTGCGAACCAGCCGCCGCCGTCCTTCTGAAGAAGCTGGGTGCAGGCGATCGAGCCGGCCGCTATGTCCTTCGCGATCTGCTCGGCCACAATACATGCATGACCGGTGGGCACTGCACGATCTTGCGCGTTCGTGTAAATCTGCACGGTGCCGTAGTGGACGCCGATCCGCGACTCGACACTCGCTCCCTCTATCTGGAATAGCGTCTCACTGGCGAGTTCTCTGTCGAATCCATCCACGATCATTCGTGCCTGTTGCCCGCCCTTGATCCCAGGAAATACAAAGACTCCGCCGTCCCCGCCGGGAGAGTAAAACGGCTTGTTGTTTGTGTTCTCGACCAGCACCTTCTGCACCGCGTCCACAAAGGCCCGAAAGCGTTTGCTCAGCAGTTCTGTTTCACCGCCGGAAAAACGAGGCAGATCAACCGCGATAATGAAGGCTGCAATGTTTTGAACAGCGTGCCGAAGCGGGGGAAGTCCGGAAAAATCGTTGGCCACCACAGGTATTTCGACCGCCTCGAAACACACGAACGGTTTGTCGTGCTCTTTCCCCTCCACTTCGATTTCCGGACCCGCTCCCGGGCGGCGAGGGTCATGGTCGTTCGCCGGTTTCCAGAACTCGCAATAATCTTTCTCGAATAACACGCCGTGATTCTTTGGAGACGTCGCAACGCGAGCCGCGCTGTTTACCGGCTTGCCGATGTAGGTGCCTCCCTCAACATCCGAAAAGAACTCAACCGTTCCATGGGTCACCCCAATCCGCAGCGGCAGTCTTTGGCAAGCGGCGAACAAGTCCTTGAAGTAATGATGAATCGCCGATTTCGCACCATGGAGCACCCCGTCGGGCGCCACGACGATTGCTCCGGCCGCAGCACTCAGGACACTGACACCCCTCGGCAAGCCCAGGCCCTTCAGGCGCAAGTGCAGTTCTTGAATCGCGTCGAAGCTTCTGGCTGGCTCTTGTTCGAACAAACCCGGCAGGTAGATAAAGGCGACACTGGCGAGCCTGGACTCTCGATTCTTTGGATTGCCACTCATGATCCTGGACAGGCGCCGCCGCTCAATCTTCCAGGTACCAAAACGAATGGACGATCCGATTGTTGCGCCATTCCCAAAACTTCTTGAAGGGAACGCGTTCGACATGTCCATCCAGCAGGGCGACGTTGGCGCCGTTGTTGTGAACCGTGGGCCGGCCGTTATTGAACGAATACTCAGTGGTGTAAACCCCGTTCATGCTGTCCATCATCCCGTCGCGATTGATATCCCTGTCGAAAGCCCAGACCAGCGGGGAGTAAATATAGTGCGTTACGGTGTCCATGTAGATCATGGCATCGACGGGTTTTTTGATGCGGGAGGCATGCAGTGGCTTGACCTCGCCGCCGTAGTAAAACGGGCCGGTGAGCGGGTTTCCGAAAGCGCCATAATAGACGCCGACCCAGCAATTCCAGGTTTTGAATTCAGGCGCTCCGGAACGCAAGAACGGAGGCGGCCCCAAATTGCCACCCGGGCATTTGCGGGATTCCGTGCTATAGGCCTCCATGTTGCCAGGTTGGGCGCCGGCCTGTTTCGCCACGTAAGGCGCGAGCTTCTGAAACCAATACGTCATGGTGGGCGTGGGAGGAAATACGTCGCCAAAAAGCGGGAATCTTTCATCATGGTCGCCCAGATACATGACGGTGGCCAGTCCCCACTGCTTCATGTTCGAAAGGCAGTGGATGCTCTTGGCCTTGGCTTTGGCTTTGCCCAACGCGGGCAAAAGCAGCCCCGCCAGTATGGCAATGATGGCGATGACCACGAGCAGTTCGATCAACGTGAAGCCGGCGCGCTCTGGGTTCATCCGCCGCCCGCCACTTTCTGAACCAGTTGAATTGCGCATAATTCCGATTGTCTCAAGGCATGACGTGGTGTCTTCACAGCCAGCTTGCCACAACTCGGCAGCAAGGACAAGTGGACAGGGGCATCTGGGCATCTTGAGGATTTCATTCGTCGGCCGGGGAGGGCAACCCTCGCTCTGGTCAGCGTTCCGCTGACCAGACCAGCTTGAATGTTCCAACGAATCACTATCTGGGGAACGGCGACACAGGGAAATGGGAAATGGGTCAGACTAGGGAAATGGGTCAGACTATAGCATTGGCGTACGTTGGTTGCATTAGGCCTTTATCATTGATCTTCCTCAAGGCAGGGAGTCCGAGACTGGCACTTTTCCATGTCCCCAGGTGCAACCGCGCCGCAATCCACTGCGGTGGCGACATTGTCTCGCGCCTCAACCGCGCTGCCAAGGCCAATTCCTGACGTCCACGGGCAGCGCCTGATAGCGACCGCTGAACAGTGGCCCAAAGAGCTTGTGCCGGTGGTTCAGGCGCAGCATATAGCTCCTCAACAGCCAGCGCATCCCCGCGGCCAGATTGCCCTGGGGAGTTTCGACCACCAGGTGGAAGTGGTTGCGCATCAGGCAATAGGAATGCACTTGAAAACCCGCTTTCAGGCACGCCTCCGCCAAGGTCTTGAGGAAATCGTGCCCGCCTGTGCCTGCTGCACGCAGTCGGGCCGATCCGCATCGTCGAGGAAAATGTCCTCCCGCCGGTCGCCTCGACTTATCACGCGGCACATGGCTACCTGATGTTCGACTCGGACAATGCGTGGCACGATGGCAAGTTGAGAAAAGCGGCTCCATTATCACTCCAATGCTGTGGTTTGATGAGGAGCGAGCCTTCGATTTTCCTGTCGCGCCGGGAGCCGGGAAATGGTATGATTTGCGCGATGATCCGACTTAAAGCGTTGCGCAGGAGCGCCCTGAATGTGTTTCACTTTTGTTTGGAGGACCGGACGATGCGCATCCGGCCGTTGATCGGTTGTCTCTCTTTCGGGCTGACTATGATTCTGGCCGATTGTTCTGCTGTTGGACAAACGATCTTGCGCGAGTATTGGCTGGGTTTGCCAGGCTCGGCGCTGGCTGATTTGACCAACTCGGCCAATTTTCCCGACTTCCCCACCGGCAAGACTTATCCGGATATTTTTGAGGCGCCTTCGGAATGGGCGGATGAGTATGGAACGCGGATGCGCGGTTATGTGCGTCCACCCACGACGGGCACTTACGTATTTTGGATCAGCGGCGATGACCAAAGCCAGCTTTTGCTGAGCACGGACGAGGACCCGGCCCACCAGCGGCCCATCGCCCGCGTCATCACCTGGACGGCTTCTCGCGTTTGGGAAGAACCGCGCGACGGCAACAATCTGGTTCAGAAATCGGCCGGCATCAGTCTGCAAGCGGGCAGGAAATACTACATCGAAGCCTTGCAAAAAGAAGGGGGTGGCGGTGACAACCTGGCCGTGGGCTGGCGGCTGCCCAACGGAACGCTGGAACGGCCCATTCCGGGAAACCGCCTGTCGGCATTCCAGGTTTCGACCAATCCGCCGACGCTCTTGGCCGAACCGGCGGACCTTGATGTGGCGGAAGGCGAGCCAGCCGTTTTCCAGGTCACGGCCAGGGGCTTGGAACCAATGGCCTTTCAATGGCAGCAGGATGGAGTCAACCTGCCGGAGGAGACGACGCCCACCTATATCGTGCCGGTGGTGATGCTGGCGGATTCAGGGACGAAGTTTCGCTGCATCATCACCAATCAACTCGGCAGCATCGTCAGCCGGGAAGCGACGTTAACGGTTCACCCCGAAACCACACCGCCAACCGTCCGAATCTTAAATCCGCCGGCCAACGTCACCGTCCGAAATCTGACGCAAGTGGAAGTGACCTTTTCCGAACCGGTCACCGGCGTGGATGCCGCGGACCTGCTCATCAACGGCCAACCCGCGACCAATTTGATCGGGGCTGCGATGGGTCCCTACATTTTTCAGTTCGCCAGACCGCCCGTCGGCCCCGTGCAGTTTTTTTGGAAATTGAATCATGGCATTGCAGACACGGCGCTGATTCCCAATCTGTTCGCGGGTGGCGCCTGGGGTGTCGCGCTTAATCCCAATCTGGAAGCGCCTGGCGTGGTCGTTAATGAGTTGGTGGTCGCCAATGAAAACGGCCTGCTGGATGAAGATGCAGAACCGCAAGATTGGATCGAGATTTACAATCCCGGCCCGGCCGTCGTGAACTTGGCAGGATGGTCTTTGACCGACGAGGCCGGGCAGCCGGACCAATGGATCTTCCCGGCGATCACGCTGGGCAGTGGCAGGTATTTGCTCGTTTTTGCTTCCGGCAAAGACCGCAGACCGACGGCTGCGAATGCGAAGCTGCACACGAATTTCAAGCTCGGCAAAGCGGGAGAATACTTGGGTTTATTCAACGCCGAGTCGCCCCGGCAAGCAGTCAGCGAACTGGTGCCGCAATTTCCGGAACAGCGAAACGATTATTCGTATGGCCGGGATAGAGCCGGAGAGTGGCGCTATTTTGCGAAGCCGACGCCGGGCGCCGCCAACGGTCTGAGCGCCATTGAAGGAGTCTTGCCACCGCCTCACTTCAGCGTCCAGCGCGGCTTTTTTGGCGCATCTTTCAACCTGATCCTCAATACGAAAGCCGAAGGCGCTGTCATTCGTTATACGCGCGATGGCAGCGAGCCGACCGAGGCCCAAGGCCTCTTGTACACCGCTCCGATTCCAATCAGCGCCACCACGCTTTTGCGCGCAGCGACGTTCCAAACGAACTATCTTCCGTCGGTGGTGGTGACGCACACCTACTTATTCGGAGTCACTGCTCAGCGGCGGACCCTGCCCGCGCTCTCGATTGTGACGGGCACCAATCACTTGCGCGGGCCGACCGGCATCATGGGCATTAGCGGCGGCACGTATGCCAATGGAGTCTGGCAGCGGACCAAGAGCACGGACTATCACAATCCAAGCAAGCATGGCCTCGCTTGGGAGCGCCCGACTTCCGTGGAATTGATCCGGGCGGACAGCGACGACGGGTTCCAGGCGGATTGTGGGATTCGCATTCAAGGGAGCGATTGGCTGCGGCCCCGCCTCACTGTCGGCAGCAAGTTTTCCTTCCGCTTCTATTTCCGGGGCGACTATGGCCTGAGCAAGCTGAAGTACCCTTTATTTGGGGACAGTCCCGTGCAAACCTTTGACCAGATCGTCTTGCGGGCGGGCCACAACGACGACACGAATCCGTTTATCAAGGATGAACTGATGCGGCGTCTGTTCATTGACACGGGCCAGGTAGGAAGCCACGGCATGTTTGGCACGCTCTTTGTCAATGGCCAGTACAAGGGCTATTACAATCCGGTGGAGCGAATCGAGAAGAATTTCTGCCGTGCCTGGCATGGAGGGAGTGAGAACTGGGATGTGCTGGCCCAGGGCGGCGATCCGTTGGACGGCGATGCCGTCGAGTGGAATGCGCTGCGCAGCTTCATTACCTCGCGCAATTTCGCTGTGCCCGACAACTACCTTTCGGTGGCGCGCCGGTTCGACCTGGTTAATTTCATCGACTATTTGCTGGTCAACATTTACGGCGCGAATGGGGATTGGCCGCACAATAACTGGCGCGCGGCCCGGGAACGCGCGCCGGACGGCACGCTGCGCTTTTACATCTGGGACGCGGAATTTGCGCTCGGCACCTACGGCCGTGCTGTGACGCATAACACCTTCACCGAGGAACTAAACGGGACATCGGAAATCGCCTCCTTTTACAGAGCCTTGCGCGCCAGCCCGGAGTTTAAACTGCTGTTTGCCGATCGCATTCAGAAACATTTCTTCAACAACGGCGCGCTCACGGATGCCAACGTCACCAACCATTTCCTTGCCCTCCGTAAAACCATGTCCGGCGTCATTCCGAGCATGGACAGCTCGATTCTGACGGTTTGGGTGCCGAGGCGGCGCGGTGCCATCATGACGCATTTCAATTCCGCCGGACTCCTGGCCTCGTCCAATGCGCCGGCCTTCAACCGGCATGGCGGACGGGTGCCGCAAGGCTTCGTCCTGAGCATGAGTGCGACCAACGGAACGATCTATTACACCACCAACGGCCTCGATCCACGGGTGCCATTTGCCGGCGCGGTCGCGCTGGGAGCCAGAACCTACACTTCGAATCAGCCCGTGCAGTTGAGCCGCAGCGTCTTGGTCAAGGCGCGGACTTTGAAAGGAACCAACTGGAGCGCGCTGGCCGCGGCAGCTTTCCAAGTCGCTGAATTGGGGCCGCCCTTGCGCATCACGGAGATCATGTACAATCCGCCTGGCGGCGACGCCTACGAGTTCATCGAGCTGCAGAATGTCGGGACCATCGCGTGGGATTTGAGTGGAATGAGTTTCGAGGGCATTGATTTTACCTTTGCGGAGAACACCACTTTGGCGGCCGGCGCGGTGCTGGTGTTGGGCTCGAAAAACGATCCCGGCGCTTTCTTGTTGCGTTATCCGACCGTCAAAGTGGCCGGCCAATTTGGGGGCAGTCTGTCGAATGGCGGCGAACGCGTCGCTCTGAAAGACCGCCAGGGCGTCATCGTGATGTCGGTCGATTACGATGATGCCGGCGGCTGGCCGATGGGCGCGGACGGCGCCGGGTATTCCCTGGAGATTATTGATCCGGGGGCGGACCCTGATGATCCGGCGAATTGGCGGGCTAGTTCCAGGATCAATGGTTCGCCAGGCTTGATCGACTCAGGAACTGCCATCGCACCGGCCATTGTCTTAAATGAAGTGATGGCGGAGAATTTGACCGCGGTGCCCTTTGGCGATGCGTATCCGGACTGGGTCGAGCTGCACAATGCCACCGACCAGGAGGTCAGTCTGGCCGGCTGGAGTTTGAGCGATGACGTGAACCCGCGCAAATTTGTTTTTCCTCCTGACGCAAAGTTGGTGGCGGGAGGTTGCACGATCGTCTGGTGTGACAATCAAACCAATGCTCCGGGTTGGCATGCCGGTTTCATGCTGGGGCGGCAGGGTGAAAGCCTGTTCTTGTACGATGCCACCACCAATCGCGTCGATGGCGTCACCTATGGTCTGCAAGTGGCGGATTACTCGGTCGGCCGAATCGGAGACCGCTGGCTATTGACCGTGCCCACGCCGGGCGAAGTCAACCGAGCCGCTTTAACAGGATCGCCAACGAATCTGGTCATCAACGAATGGCTGGCCAACGCGGCCACAGGCGACAGCGACTGGATTGAGCTTCATAACCGGGACCAGAGCTCGCCGGTGCCTTTGCAAGGGCTTTATTTAACCACGTCCAACGCGGTCCATCGGATTGGTTCTTTGTCGTTTGTTGCGCCCGGAGGATTTGTGCAGTTGCTCGCGGACGAGCAGCCGGGTGCCGACCACCTTGATTTCAAATTGCCAGCCAGCGGAAACCTGATCGGGCTGTATGACGACGCGGGCGCGCAGATGGATCGGATTACTTACGGGCTGCAAAGCGAAGGTGTCAGCGAAGGCCGATATCCTGATGGCGGCACGAACGTGACCCGGTTCATGGGCAGCGCCAGCCCCGGGGCCAGCAACTACCTGCCGGTCTATCTGGGGCCGGTGCTGAACGAACTGATGGCTTGGAATGAAAACGCTGTGGTCGATCCCTATGGCGGAAAGAGCGATTGGCTGGAACTGTACAATCCAAGCAGCGAACCGTTTGACCTGAGCGGGATGAGCCTGAGCGTCGGCAGCCCGGAAGCGGGACAGTGGGTGTTCCCGGACGGGACTGCCATCGGTGCCCGAGGTTACCTGGTGATCTGGTGTGACGGGGCGCGGCCCGCTTCCACCAGCCTGGAGGCAGACCTTAACCTGGGGAATTCACTGTCCAGCACCAGCGGTGGAGTCTATCTCTTCAACCGCCTCAAGCAATTGGTCGATCAGGTGGAATACGGTTTTCAAATTACGGACCTTTCCGTAGGCCGGAACAGCGGCTCATGGAATTTGCTCGCCTCGCCCACACCGGGTTCGGCGAACAGCGCCGTGGTCGCCCTGGGCCAAGCGACCGGCTTGCGTTTGAACGAATGGTTGGTGGACTCGATAAATGAGGACGATTGGTTTGAGATGTTTAATCCCAATTCACAGCCGGTGTCACTGATGGGCCTTTATCTGACTGACGATCCGTCGCTGGCCGGTCAGACAAAATTCAAAGTGAGGCCGCTGAGCTTCATCCCGGCGCAAGGTTGGGTGCAGTGGATAGCCGATGGCGCCGGCACGAAAGGTTTCGACCATCTCAACTTCACTTTGGACAGCCAGGGCGAGACGCTGCGCATTTATGATTTCAACACGAATATCATCGACAGCGTGGATTTCGGCCCGCAGCAGCCGGGCGTATCGGAAGGCCGCCTGCCGGACGGCGGAACGGCCGTGGTCCGTTTCCCGGCCAGCCCCACGCCGCGCGAAAGCAATTACTTGCCACTGACGAATCTGGTCATCAACGAAGTGCTCACGCACACCGATCCCCCTTTGGAAGACGCCATCGAACTGCACAATCTGACCAGCGACCCTATTCCGTTGGGCGGCTGGTTCATCAGCAATTCCGAAAACAATCTCAAGAAATATCGCATCCCTGACGGCACAATCCTTCCCGCACAGGGCTATCTTGTTTTTTACGAACAACAATTCAATGCCAGCCCGGGAGTTCCATCCAGCTTCACCTTGAACTCGGCCCACGGCGACGAAGCCGTTTTGTCGAGCGCCGATGCGGCGGGCAATTTGACCGGTTATCGGACCGTCGTCAGGTTTGGCGCGGCCGAGAATGGCGTTTCATTCGGACGCCATCGCACCAGCGCAGGCGTCGATTTTGTGGCCCTGAGCCGGAGAAGCTTTGGCGTAGATGCCCCAGCGTCCCTGGCTGAATTCCGGTTGGGCAACGGCGTGGAGAACGCCGCTCCACAGACAGGCCCGGTCGTCATCAATGAAATCATGTACCATCCAGCCGAAGGCCCCAATGCAGTCGAAAACAGCGACCTGGAATTCATTGAGCTTTTTAACATCACCGAGACCGACGTTCCGCTGTATGATCCAATCCATCCACAGAACGCCTGGAGGCTCGGCAATGCCGTCGATTTTGTGTTCCCCCGAAATGTGGTTCTGCCGGCTAACAGCCACTTATTAGTGGTGGGATTCGATCCTGGCGGCAATGCGGCTTCCCTGGAGGCTTTCCGCAGCCAATACAATGTCAGCACAAACACGCCGATTTTTGGACCCTGGAAAGGCAAGCTGGCCAACAGTCGGCAAAGCGTCGAGCTGTTCAAGCCCGACCCGCCGCAACAACCGCCGCATCCCGATGCCGGATTTGTTCCTTACATCCTCGTTGATCGCGTCGAATATCGCGACCAAGCTCCCTGGTCACCGGAGGCGGATGGCTCAGGAGCTTCTTTGCAGCGCCTGAACTCTGGCGCCTATGGAAACGAACCGCTGCATTGGACGGCCAACTCCCCAACCGCAGGCCGGGCCAATGACACCCGCCTGTCGGACACCGACCAGGACGGTTTGCCGAACTCATGGGAAAACGCGTATGGATTGGACCCCAATGACAATCGGGATGCCGCCCTCGACGCAGACGGAGATGGACTGACGGCATTACAGGAGTATTTGAGCGGCACCGATCCGCGCGATCCACAAGGCTATTTGCAGATCGAGATCGGAAAGGGTGAACCGGGCAGGCCCATCCTCCGTTTCCGGGCTGCCGCCGGCAAGACCTACAGCGTGCTGTACCGCGATTCAGCGACCGGCGGACCGTGGCAAAAGCTTTTCGACGTGGGCGCTTCGGCAAGCGCGCAGACCATCGAGCGTGCCGATGCCACGGCCCTGGGGCGCGAAAAGCGGTTCTATCGATTGGTGACGCCCGCAATGCCTTGATCGGGGCACGCTTCTTCAGGCTATGCGCATTGCAAAGAGATTGCCGCGGGACGACCTGCTCCTCACACGCATCATCGGCCATCGCGCTGGCGCACGGCCCCGAACCGGCAAGGTGACCTTCTTTTCGCGCAACTGATGGGCCAGCCGAAGTTTGAAATCCTCCTGAAATTAGAGACCGCGTTCTTTTGGAAAGTGGTCCCTGCCCAAGTCACCTTCTCGTCGGTGCCGCAATCTCTTGCGCTGGACATTTGCGGAGCCGCCGTGCAATACTCTGCACGCGTTGGCCGGCATTCAGGTGTGACACTTGCGGTGCCCAATGGAAACCGACGCGGTGGGCTGGCTTCCATGCGTCGGAGGCGAAGCTCCTCAGTCCCTGCGGCAACGCGTCGGACGCGACCAGAAACGAATTGAAACTTATGAAAAGCAACGGCAATCAAACTCGTCTGATTTCGGCGCTGGCCGGCTTGGTGCTGGCGGGCTTCGCCTCCAGTCCTGCCTCGCTGCAAGCCGGAGAAGTGCAGATTCCCAACTCCAACTTCGACGACTCCAGCATCGGCTGGTATTGGGAGAGCTGGTCTCGTGCCGGCAGCACAGTCGGCTATGATGCCACTCGCAACGCTGCCGGCGGTGGCACACCCTCCGGTTCGCTTCGCCTGATGGGCAATTTCGATCCGGCAAACACGGGCTGGCAGGAAGCGGTCTTCACCCTGGACATACCCGACGCAGATGCCGGCGCCTCTTTCAGCCAAATCAGCTTTGATGTGAAAGTTGACCCCAGCTCCACCCCCCGCGCCGAGGGCGACTATGGAAACATTCAAGTCATCCTCCGCAACGGAAGCAATTGGGATTGGAAGCAACAGCAACCGATGGCGGCTTTGACCGGCACGGAGTGGACCCGCGTCACCTTCCGCCTTGCCAATGGGGAAAAACCGATCGATCAAATCACGGCCCTCACCGTCAGAGTGGCTCAGAACGCCCTGCTTGGCCCGGTGACCGTGAACATCGACAACATCGCATGGACTGAAGAAGTCGTTATCGAGAACGCTGACAATGGCGTTGTCTCCCAGGAGGATCCGCCTGTTGCGCCGCCCGGCTGGTCTTGGGAGACCTGGTCCAAGTCCGGATCGACCGTGCTCTTTGATCCTCTCGATTTCTATGGAAGAGAGACCTCCGGCTCTATCCGCTTGAACAACAACTTCGATAACAATCCAGGCGGATATCAACAGGCTGTTTTCACTTTTGTCCTTCCGGCGCAGGTGAATGCGGGAGTCGAGTATAGCCATATCAACCTCGACGTGAAGGTGGATGCCAGCTCGACGCCGCGCGCGGCCGGGGATTACGGCTTCTTCGAAATCATCCTCCGCAACGGCTCCAATTGGGACTGGATTTCCACCGGGCCTGCCGCCTCAACCGGCACTCGATTGACCGGAAACGACTGGACTCACATTTCCATGCCGGTCAGGTCAGGCGATCAGGTCCATCGCATCACCCTCAAGCTGGGTGAGAACGCTTTTCTGGGCCCGGTGACCTTTCGTGTCGATAACATCACGTGGACGAAGAACGTAGCCCCTCCGCCGCCACCTTCCCTGAACATCTCAAAGGCGTCTTCGGGTCTCAATTTGATCTCGACCAGCAATGATCAATACGGCCGCCACAATATTTATACCGCGGACAACAGCGCGCTGGGCTGGTACGACTCGCCCGAACCGGTATCATACTCCTTCACCCTCTTGAGTTTCCCGAGCGCCGCCGACTACTCGGGTTTTCAAGCACACCTGTTCCTTGTGCCGGGCGCTCCCGGAAGTGGTTCAGCGCCCGACTGGACCGAACCTGCCCTCCTTTTCCTCGACATCAAGGCCGGGGCGGATGGGAGTGGAAATGCCACGTTCCGCTGGAAGACCAATCAGGCCAATGGCAACAGCCAGTTGTACGTCGGCGGCTTGTCCAACGTCGTTAGCGCCGGCGTTCTCGGCACATGGAAACTTACCGCTCGTCAGAACACACTCTTCACGATGACCGCTCCGGATGGGACCAGTATGGACGTTAGTCTTGATCCCGAAGCCGCCGCCCAGTTTGCAGGGCCAATCAGGGCCTACGTGGGGATTCAACCCAACGCCACCGCCAACATCGGCCAGGGCGCCCTCATCGGCGGTGTGAAGATCATGCAGGGCACGACCGTTCTGCTGGAGGACAACTTCTCCGGTGATGCGCTCGATGAGACCAAGTGGGCCGTCAACGCTACCGCTGGCGGTGTTCAGTTCCTGACTCCGGACCAGGCGGGTTATTTTGTGACGTGGGGCCTGCCGGATTCCGGATTCGTCCTCCAATGGGCCCCAAGCTTGAAGCCTGGCACCACCTGGACCGATTCCACGGCCGTGCCCATCAGCCTTGGCCCGCTCCAGAGGCAGGCACACGTGCCCAAGAGCGAACTGCCTCCCGGCAACGAAGGCTATTTCCGTTTGCGCATGCCTCCCCCTACGCCATAGGTGGCTGATGATAGGCAAAGGAATGGCGATGTGCCGGAAACCCGGCCTCGTCAAGGGGATGCGAGTAAGGTTCAAGGGAGCATCGCGCGGACTCGTTTGCCTGGCTTCGGCGCCTCGAACGGCAGAAACTGGAAGTCCCAGGACGGAGCTGTAACCAAATCCGGTAGGGCGAGACTCGAGCCGTGACTCGCCTGAGTGGACTCATATCTGGCGTGGCACGGCAAAAGCATGAAGAAACTGCGCACCAATGTCTAATCCTGCTATAGTTTTCCCCCTTTTGTTTAAACGAACTTTGGGATTGCGGGGTTCGCAACGCTCCAGAAATCCAGAAATCCCTTTACACCTGTTCGCCTCTCTGGTTCAATCGCCCACAAGAGAATCGAAACCAAGAGCGGTAGTTTGAGCTTCCGGTTTCGTGGCACTTCTCGGGCGGCGTATGCAACTGGCAATAGTAGCTTTCACGCGGTCCAATGGCGGGCCTTCAACGACGCGCACCCGGAATCCTCAATCCGGCAGCCTCCTCACTCGCGGTACCAGACGGATTGGCACCAGGCGTAACCGCCTATGTGAGTCGGCGGACCAAACAACGCTCCGAGAAGCCGCCACCCCACGGCAGCGGCTAGAGGGCGCGTTCTCGCGTCACCTTGAACCGCTGGCCCGCCACATGACCCGCGCAACCCGGAGTCTCGCTTCGCAATCCCGTCACGTGGCCGCGTTGACCGGCCGTCTGGATGCAGAGTCTGGAAACGCCAGCGCGCTATCGGACAACCTCAAAGCCTTAACCGGCGACATTGATGCGCTAAATGACAACACTGAAACGCTAACCGTCCACATTGGCGTGCTAAAAAGTGATGTTGACGCCATGTCCCGTGACCGCGGCGCGCTAACGGACAACGCAGACGCGCTAAAGTGCAATGTCAATGCGCTAAAGGACATCGTTTTTGCGCTAACGGATAATGTTTTCGCCAAGCCGGAAAGGCACAGCAGCTTAATTTGCAGCAGGTTACAGATCCAATTTCAAAACCCTGTAGGAGCCGAGGTAACGAGGCTCATTCTTCAAAGATTTCAGAGACTCCTTACGTCGTCTCCTACAGTTCTGCAATTGGCTCTACACAGAAACGACCGATTCTAGCCCCAAAACCTTATGCCAAACGAACCAACGCCCACGACACCAACCACCACACCCCCGACACCCACGCCCAAGCCGAACCGCGAACGCGGCATTGCCAACCGCGACTACCTTGATGAAGTCGCGAGCAGCCGCAAAGTCGCCGCTGCCGCCACCGACCCGGCCCACACCGGGCCGCTCGCCGCAGTGGAGTTGGACACGACACTCCCGACGCAAATCAACGCCTTGGCCGACACCATCGAAGCCGACATCGGCAAGCTGACCGGCGAACGCGCGGGCAAGGCAACGATG
>ERZ1292640.1002-Hain-H43-02um-R1-1002-length-23523-cov-9_pt1 | contig 23523 bp, 27 predicted proteins | sample MGYA00564404_ERZ1292640 | MGnify/ENA primary metagenome ERZ1292640 (study PRJEB36523, sample SAMEA6512636) | groundwater metagenome | collected 2019-01-08 | study: AquaDiva: Metagenomics assemblies of 32 groundwater samples
CCTTTATGGGCGGCCGTTTGGAGCCCTCATGAATATCACTGGAAAGACTTTTATCGTCACCGGCGGCGCCTCGGGCCTGGGCCGGGCCACCGCCGAGGCAATTGTCGCCGCCGGCGGCAACGCCGTGCTGCTCGACGTGAACGCTGAGACCGGCAAGGCCGCTGAACAGGCGATGGGCGGCCAGGCCCGCTTTGCGCAGGCCGACGTGACCAGCGAAGAACAGGTCAAGGCCGCCGTCGATCTGGCGGTGTCGGCCTTCGGCGGTCTCCACGGCGTCGTCAACGCCGCCGGCATCGGCCCCGCGGCCAAGGTGCTGGGCCGCAGCGGTCCGCATGCGCTCGACCTTTTCGAGAAGACGCTGCGCATCAACGCCGTGGGCACGTTCAACGTAATTCGCCTGGCCGCCGCGGTGATCTCGCAGAATGCGCCCGCCGACAACGGTGAGCGCGGCGTGATCGTGAACACGGCGTCGATTGCCGCCTACGACGGCCAGATCGGCCAGCCGGCGTACGCGGCGTCAAAGGGCGCCATTGTCAGCATGACCCTGCCGATCGCGCGTGAGTTCGCACAGTTGGGCATTCGCGTGGTGACGATCGCCCCTGGCATTTTCGATACGCCGCTGCTGGCGTCATTGCCCGAAGCGGCGCGCATTTCACTGGGCCAGCAGGTGCCGTTCCCGTCGCGGCTCGGACGACCCGCGGAGTACGGCGCGCTGGTGCGCCACATCATCGAGAACGAAATGCTGAACGGCGAAGTGATTCGCTTGGATGGCTCGCTCCGGATGGCGCCGAAGTAGGCGCTCCAGCTTCTAGCTGTCCTTCTTGATCGCCGACGCAATGCGGCGCGACTCGATGGCGAGTTCGCGCAGCATTCCGTTGGGCGATACGTGATAGCCGCAAAAGTACAGTCCGGGCGCCGTGCTTTCCCGGCCGCTCGACGTCGGGGCGCCCTTGCTGTCGACGGCGCCGGCAGCATCCAGGAAATCGTCAACGCGGGGGCGATAACCTGTTGCCAGGATGACTGCCTCAAACCTGGTGCGGCTGCCGTCGTCGAACACCACAGCTCCGCGCTGGAACGAGTGCACGCCAGGGCGCACCGTGATTGCGCCGCTCTTGATCAACGCCACGGTGCCGACGTCGATGAGCGGAATACGCCCGTGGACGCGAATCTGGGTGGCCGCCCCATAGGGCAGCTTGCGCAGTCCATAGGGTTGCAGGTCGCCAATCAGCGCCCGCAGCAGCGGGGCGTTGAGCCGATCGGCCGTCTCTGGTGAGAGCAGTCGCTGCACCAGCCCCAACGCCAGCACCGGCACGCCGAGTATCTCTCGCGGAATCACGTTCACGGCGCTGCGAACGGCAATGGCTGGCCGCGCGCCATGTTCGTGCAGGTCGATCGCGATCTCGCCGCCCGAGTTGCCGAATCCCACGACCAGCACGTCCTTGCCGCCGTACACGCGTCCGTTCAGGTATGCGGAGCTGTGGAGGATCGGCCCGCCGAACTCCGTCACGCCTGGCCAGGTCGGAATCGCGGGTTCGCGGTTGTAGCCGGCGGCCACGACCAGCGCCGGCGCCCGGTATCGGCCCTTGGGAGTGGTCACCTCCCATGCTTCGCCTTGCCGGCGTGCCGACTGCACGCGCTCGCCAAACCGCGGGGCCAGCGAGAAGTGGCGCGCGTAGGCCTCGAAGTAATCGATCACCTGCGCGCGGGCCGGATAGCGCGGGTACCCGCTGGGCATGGGCAGGTGTGGCAACGCCGAGTGGTCCCGCGGTGTGTGCAGGTGGAGGCGCTCGTAGTGCCGGCGCCACGACGCCGCCACCCGTTCGTTCTCGTCGAGGATCACCGCGCCCTCGACGCCCTCGCGCTTCAGGCACGCGGCAACCGCCAGGCCGCCGGGGCCGGCGCCGATGATGATGACCGGGGCGTTCATGTGATCGTGCAACGGGCCCTGTCTACGGGAGCCGAACCGCCAGCAGTGACGCGTCGACCGTGACGGTGTCAGCTTTGTCGGGCGCCTTCTCGGAATAGATCGACAGCGTCACGCGGGCGCACGGGGCTTCGAACGCAGCGGGATCGAAGACATACAGCCCCTCGCGAATCACCTTGGTCTCATCGACCCGGTGCTCGAGCACGAACGGCTGAATCGGGACGACCTCCCCATTGGTGCACGAGGCACGCATACGAACGAAGCTGGTCTTGAAGTCCTTGAACGGCGGCAGGTTGGCGCCTTGCGTGCGCGCGGCCTCCCGGGCGAGCCGCTTCCAGAATCCCTCCACCAGTTTCGGGGTGACGCGCACGACGACCACCGCGGGCGCGTCGGCGAAGTACGCCGACCACGCGCCGAAGTCGGTCAGCAGGCCGAGGCGCGCCTCTGCCTCCAGTGACCGCGAGCTGCGGCCCCCGGTCCGGTCGTTCTGCCGGGCGTGCTGAATGAGCAGCGGCGTGATGAAGGCGATATCGAAGTCCGACGACGAGACGACGGATGGCGGGTTCGTGCCCATGGCCTTCTGGACCGCGCCGGCTGGATCGCGTCGCGGTGGCTCGATCGGCAGCGTGATGGGCTCGAGCGGCAATCCGGCCGACTGAGCTGCCGCGACGGCCTCGCAGAGGATTCCCGCCCTCACGATCGTGACGTCGTCCGACCGTCGATCCCGGTTGGCCGTCATCGAGGTAAGGCCCACGACCGCGCCGGCGGCGTTGAAGACCGGGCCGCCCGCGCCGCCGAAGCTGAGCCGCATGTCGGTCGCGATCGCCCGCGATGCGAACCCCGTGACCTCGCCTGAGGCCAGATCCACCGGCCGCTCGAATGGCGCGGTGAGCGCCGCGATCTCCTGCCCTTCGGCGAGCGCGGCCGCCGGAGAGACCGGGCAGCCGAGGGGAACCGGCGTGCGGCCGGCGATGACGCTGGGGTGGACCGACACGATCCCGACATCGCGCGCGGGATCCGAGAACAGCACTCGCGCGGGGACCTTCAGGTCCGCCGAAACCTGGACCGCGACCGTGGTCCCCTCGGCCGCCACGCGGCCGTGCGTTGCAATCAATCCTCGTGCGTCGAACAGGAACCCGGTCGACCGCGACGTTGGCGACCAGATCGCCACGACGCTGTCCAGCCACTTCCCGGACAGAAACGACGGATCGTCGCCCGCAGTACCCGCCGATGAGCCAGGCGCCGCCGCAACGATGTCGGCGTTGCCGGCGGTGAGCGCCAGCGTGACGCTGCGGCCGGCGATGACATCGATTATCTGCGTCCACTCGTACGCCTGGCCGGCAAGCATGGCGGGACGATCGGATTCCACGGTGTACGAGCCTGGGATCAACGTGACCAACACCGTTCCGTCTGGTCCCGTCAGGACTCGCCTGGGAATGGTGGTCGCAGGGTTGTCGCTGATCAGCAGGGCATGACGAGAGACGGGCGTCGGCTCTTGCGCGGCGTCCGGCAGCATGACCGTAATCCGCAGGACGCTGGTCGCCTGGCCCGATAGGAGGTCCGGGAACGCAAGCAAAGTTGCCAACACCAGCGCACGCCGCATGGTCCAAGAGTATGGCAGGGCCCTGCCCTTTCTTTTTCAGTCGCCAAACGTGATGCCCTGCGCCAACGGCAGCGCCGTCGACCAGTTCACCGTGTTGGTTTGCCGGCGCATGTAGCCTTTCCATGCGTCCGAACCCGATTCGCGCCCGCCGCCGGTTTCCTTCTCGCCGCCAAACGCGCCGCCAATTTCCGCGCCGGACGTGCCGATGTTGACGTTGGCAATGCCGCAGTCCGAGCCACGCGGTGACACGAACTCCTCGGCGCGGCGCATGCTCTCAGTGAAGACGGCGCTCGACAGGCCCTGCGGCACGCCGTTGTGCAGTGCCATCGCGTCCTCGAATTTCTCGTACTCGAGCAGATAGAGGATCGGCGCGAAGGTTTCCTGCTGCACGATGGCCGTTTGGGCGGGCATGCGGATGATGGCCGGTTCGACGAATTGCGGCCCGAGATCGGGGCGCCGGTCGCCGCCGCAAAGGACGGCACCGCCCTCGGCCCTGGCCTGCGCGATCGCGGCTTGCATGTCGGTGACCGCCTTGGCGGTGACCAGGGGCCCCATCAAGGTGCCGGCCGCGAGCGGGTCGCCAATGCGCACCTGCGTGTAAGCCTTCAGCAGGCGCTCGGTCAACGCCGGCAGAATCGACTTGTGAGCGATGATGCGGCGGGTGGACGTGCAGCGCTGCCCGGCCGTCCCCACGGCGCCAAACAGGATCGCGCGCACCGCCATCTCGAGGTTGGCATCTTCGGCAACGATGATGGCGTTGTTGCCGCCCAGTTCGAGGATGGTGCGGCCGAAGCGGCCGGCCACCGTGGCGGCCACATGCCGCCCGATCGCGGTGGAGCCGGTGAACGACACCAACGGCAGCCGCGCGTCATTCAGCATGGCCTCCCCGACTGTGCGCCCCGATCCCGCCGCCAGCGTGAAGATGCCCGTGAGGCCGTGGTCGGCCATCACGCGGTTGGCGATGTGCTGCACCGCCACCGCCGTGAGCGGCGCCGGCTCGGCCGGTTTCCAGATCACCGTGTCGCCGCACACCGCGGCAATGGCGGCGTTCCACGACCACACCGCGACGGGAAAATTGAAGGCCGAGATCACGCCGATGGGACCCAGCGGATGCCACTGCTCCATCATCCGGTGGCCCGGACGCTCGGACGCGATGGTGAGTCCGTACAACTGCCGCGACAGGCCGGTAGCAAAGTCGCAGATGTCGATCATCTCCTGCACTTCGCCGTGCCCTTCCGCCTTGATCTTGCCCATCTCGAGGGACACGAGATCGCCCAGCGGCTCCTTCAGTTCGCGCAGCGCCTCGCCCAGATCGCGGACGACATCGCCGCGCTTCGGCGCCGGCAGGTCGCGCCAGGTCCGGAACGCCGCGGTAGCCGCGGCCGCCACGCGGTCGTACGCGCCGGTGCTGCACAGCATCACCGTGGCAATGGCATCGCCGGTGGTGGGGTTGAACGAGGTGAGCTTGTGGCCGTCGGGCTCGGCAATCCAGCCGCCGGGGCCGGTGCAGGCGCCGGCGTTGAGCGGCTCGATCTGGAGCTTCTTGAGAAGGGAGTGCATGGAGAAACGATATCAGATGGGACCCTTAGGACCGCCTGCCACGGTCGACCCCAGGATTCTGCCGCCTGGCCTCGCTGCCATTCGCGCCGGTGCGCGAATCTGCGTGCAAGCTCCCCTTTGCTGCACCGTAGAATGCCAGCCATGCCGGCCCCGCATCCCAAGAAGGCATACGCTGTCCTCGCTGGAGGAGGCGTCAAAGGAGCCGCCCTGGTTGGCTGCCTGACCCACGCCTCCAGGCTCGGCATCGAGTTTGTCGGCTATGGGGGAAGTTCGGATCACGCACCAACTGGTCGACGGGGGACTGGCCAGCAACCTGCCGATTTCGTTGTTTGATCGTGAAAGCAGAGACAGCGGCCACAACATCATCGCCTTCGACCTGGTGCAGGAAGTAGCGCCCCACGAAGGCGCGTACGGAATTGGACGGATGTTGTCCGACATGTACGCCACCGCGTTGAGCACTGGCGACACCATGGCCCAGCTGCTCATGGCGGGAAACGCTTTACTTACCCACGTTAAGGTGATCATTCCGCCTGACATCAACACCTTCGACATTCACATATCCGCGGTCGACGCCAAGCGGCTGTTCGATGCGGGCGTTGAGTGCACGCGCTTGGCGCTTGGCGATGCCCCAACCACGGTCGAGCAGTTGCTCGATAGGGACGGTGCGCCAAGTGGCGGCACGGTGGCCAAAATCCGGCTCGTTGAGGGCTTCAGTAATGGTCCCAGACGGATCGGGGCAACTGGCAATTGCCCATGCCTACAACATGGACGGCGCCACCGACCGCGACCTGGTCTTGCCGATCGGCGCCGGCGTCGCTGGTGCCGCTTGGACCAGCCGTGCCGCCAGGGCATTCAACCCGCGGGCGGGCATAACTGGATTAAGCAAAGCTCAACTAGCGCTGATTCCGCCGGACCGCCTCGCGATGATCAGCTTCCCCGTGAGGCCTTCAGGCGCGTCTGGTGCAACTTGGACGCCGGCCGGCATCCTAACCATCGATTCGTCAACGGCACTCGACGACACTGGTTGGTTTGATGATCAGGGTGTGGCGATCAGCGAGATGGGCGCAACCTGGTCTCTGAAGCTGGCACCTCTGCTGGCCGGAAAGTAGATGCGATGGACACCAAGATTGAAAAGGACGAGGCGGGCTTCTATATCCTGCCTGACCCTGCGCCAGCGGAAACTGTCGAATAGTTTCCAGGTCACGTCATTGTGTTGTCGCGCGAGGATTTGGAGGCACGCAAGAACGTCGACGATGCTTACGAACGCATCGTCAGTACCACCACTTGGCCTGACGGTGTGGTCGAACTCGCTGAGGCTGCCCCCTCAATCGATTCGCCGTCCGCCGGACGTGGCTGGTTCGATTTCTTCAAGAAGGCCTAGCATCACTCCGGCGCTTGCGCCAGCAAGCCCTCGATTGCCTTTGTAAGCTGCGCTTGAGAACCGGACAGGCCGCCGCCCTGGGCCAGGTCCGGCTTCCCGCCGCCCTTACCGCCGAACTGCGCCACAAGTGATCTCAACATCGCGCCGGCGTCCGCGGTCGCCGCCTGGCCGCGCGCGATCACGACCAGCGCCGGGGTGGTCGTCGAAAACAGCGCGACCACGGCGTTGGGGTTCCCGGCCGCAGCGGCCACGGCAATCGCCTTGAGGCCCTGCGCGTCCCAGCCTTCCAGCGCCTCGACGATCACGGCCCGAGCGCCGGCCTTCTCCAGCAACGCGCGCGCCTCGTGAGCGGCCAGCTTCTCCTGGAAGCCGCGCAACGTCCGCTGCTGGGCCTTGCTGTCGCCCTGCATGCGCTCAACGGCCGCCGCCATCTCTTCGGGCGCGACCGACAGGAACTTCTGCGTCGCCGCCAGCGAATCGCGCCAGAGACGGAAGCGGTTCAGCGCGCGGCCGCCGCACAGAAACTCCACGCGCGAGCCACCGCGGAACTTCTCCCAGCCGCCGATGGCAATCACGCCGATCGCGCCGGTCCGCGCCACATGCGTCCCGCCGCACGCCGACAAGTCGAAGTCCTCGACGTCGATCAGCCGCAGCGGTCCGGTGCGGATCGACTCCTTCCGCAACGGCATCCTTGCCGCTTCATCAGCGTTCGCAAAGCGGATGGTGACCGGACGGTCCTCCCACACAATGCGATTCGCCTCGCCTTCGGCCTTCGCGACTTCCGCGGCGCTGACCTCGCGAGCCAGGTCGATCGTCGCCGACAACGTGCCCATGTGAAAGCTCTCGGTGCGGACACCGAACAGGCGATCGAAGGCCGCCGACAAGACGTGTTGGCCGGTGTGCTGCTGCATGTGATCGAACCGCCTGGCCCAATCGATGACACCCCGGACGGCCTCGCCAACCCTCGGCGATCCGGAGGTGACATGGGCGATGGTGCCGTCCTCGCGATCGATAACCTCGCTGACCGCACCGCCGCCAAGGGTGCCGGTGTCGAACGGCTGCCCGCCCGAGGTGGGATAAAACGCGGTCTGGTCGAGCGTGACATGCGCGCAGCCATCCCCCGTGTCGACGGCGACCACGGTCGCGTCGAACTCGGTGCGGTACGGTTCGGTGTAATACAAGCGGTTCGTCATCACTTAGTGTCCGCGGGCACGATCGGCAGCTCGAAGAAGAACACGGCGCCACCCGCCGGGGCGCGCCGGTAGCCAATGCGGCCGCCGTACGTGCGGATGATGTCGTAGCTGACCGACAGGCCCAGGCCGGTGCCCTCACCGACCGGCTTGGTGGTGTGAAACGGTTGAAACAACTTGGCTTCGTCGTCGGCCGCCACGCCGGGGCCGGAGTCCTCGACCTCGATCCACGCCCAGCCGTCGCGGTCGCCGGTGCGGATCATGATCTCGCGCCGCGCGGCGCCGCCGTGGACAATCGCCTGCTCGGCGTTGATCGCGAAGTTGAGCAGCACCTGCTGCAACTCGGTGAAGATGGCCATGACCAGCGCGACCGACCTCTCATTGACGTCGACCCGGATGTTCAGCTCCTCGAGCTTGCGGTGCCGCAGTTCCATCACCGAGGCAACGACATCGTGAAGCTTCACCGCGGTCGGCTCCGACATCTGGCGGCCGAATCGCGAGAGGTTGCGGATGATCGCGCTGGCGCGCGTGCTCTCCTTCTGGATCAGCGTCAGGTCGGCCCGCGCCGACTCCGGCAGGTCCTTCTGCATCTGCAGCAACTCGGAAAAGCCGAGAATGGCCTGCAGCGGGTTGTTCAACTCGTGCGCCACGCCCGACACGAGCACGCCAATGGCGGCGAGGCGCTTCTGGCGGATCACCTGCTGCTGCAGCGACTGCAGCTCTTCCCGCATCCGCCGCTCATCGTCCACCTGTGCGGCGATCGCATCGTGCGCACCCTGCAGGTTGGTGATCATGCCGCGGACCGTCTGCTGCAGGTGCTCCATCTCGGCGGTGGGCATGGCATGCGGATCGAGCGGAGACAGGTCGCCGCGGCTGACCCGCCGGGCCGTCTCGTCGAGATGATCGAACGCCTTGAGCCATCGGCGGCCGAAGATGTACGCAAACCCAAACACCAGGATGGTCGACGCAATCGAAATGGCCAGGTTCCTGATGAAGATCGGCGCACTCCTGCTGAGCGCAACACTGATCGGAATGCCAACGCTGGCCAGCCAGGGCCCCCGGGGGACAACGGCATTGCCGAAGACGCGCTCAACTCCGTCGATGCCGGTCCGGATGACGGTCGCCGGGACATCCTGCGGTTGCTGCAATTCCGACGAGGCCATGATCGGCCGCCCGACGTACTTGGCCGAGTCGAGGCTGCGCGCCACCACCACGCTGTGCGCGTCGGTCAAGGTCACCACCGACCCCTCGGGCAGGGGGATGGACTTCAGAATCGACTCGATCGCCTCGAGGTGAACGGAGAGACCGATGACCCCGACCACCTGGTTCTCGAGTGAGCTGACCGGATACGCCAGCATGATGGCATGGGCAGCGTCGCCGGGACCTCCCAGCATCGGGCTGACCCGCGGTTGCCCGGATTCGGCCACCGACTTGAGCCACGCCGGATCGATGCGACCCTCGACGGCGGCGTCTGGAGGACGCGCCCACGCCTGCACCTGGCCGCCGGCGTCGGCCAACAGCGCGTTGTTGAGCAAACGGTTCCGTACGCCGACTAGCGGCAACAGCACCTCGGTTGCCGCCCCTGGATCCAACGACCGCATGCCCGGGTGCCGCGAGGCCGTCGCGGCGACGGCATCGGCCGCCTCGAGGTTGCGATTCACATACACGACCACCGTGGCGGCCATCGTCGAGGTCTCTTCCGCCAGTAGGCGGAGATGTTCGCTGTACGTCAGGTACGCGCCATAGCCAATCGCGGCGTACACCACCGGAGTGAGAACCAGGAAAATCGCGAAGATTTGACGGCGAAGCGGCTGGGCCACGGTCGTTACGAGCGAATGGTATCAGCCCGCGGAACAATCAGCGGGTCGGTTGCGCCAGCCTCCGCAAAGCCGGCAGCGCGCAGCCGGCAGCTATCGCAATGACCGCACGGCCGGCCGGAGACGGGCGGATCGTAGCAGCTGTGCGTCAGGCCGTAATCGAGGCCAAGCGACAGCCCCAAGCGGATGATCCCGGCCTTTGACAGGCTGATGAGCGGCGTGTGAATGGTCAGGGGGCGCCCTTCGACCCCGGCCTTGGTGGCCAGCCTGGCCAGGTGTTCGAAGGCCTGGATGAATTCGGGCCGGCAGTCGGGATAGCCGGAATAGTCGAGCGCGTTCACGCCAATCACGATGTCGGCGGCACCCAGCACCTCGGCCCAGCCCAGCGCCAGCGACAGGAAGATGGTGTTGCGCGCCGGCACGTACGTATTCGGGATGACCTTGGGATCGACCTCGAGATCCTTGGGGACGTCGATCGCGGATGAGGTGAGCGACGAGCCGCCGATCCGCGACAGGTCCAGTGCCAGCTCGAGATGGCGCTCGACGCCGAGCGCGGCCGCCACGGCGCGCGATGCCTCGAGCTCGCGCACATGGCGCTGGCCGTAATTGATGCTAAGGGCCGAGAGCGAAAAGCCGTCGCGCCTGGCGACGGCGGCGGCGGTGTAGGAATCGAGCCCGCCGCTCAGCAGTACAACTGCTCGGCTTCCCCTGATCCCCGATCCCTGATCCCCGGTTCTAGACACCGCGGGTCTCGGGGGTCCAGATGTACTTGTGCAACTGCAGTTGCACGCGGACCTCGAGCCGATCCGCAATCACCCATTCGGCCAACTGCTTCGAGGCCAGTTCGCCGTGCACCGGCGAGAACAACACCGCGGCCACGCGCGCAGTCAGCTGCTCGCGCTGCACGATGTCGCGCGCAAACTCGTAGTCGGCGCGGTCGGCAATCACGAACTTCACCTCGTCGGCCGGCTTGAGCAAGGCCAGGTTCGACCAGTCGTTCCTGGCGGCCTCGCCCGAGCCGGGGCACTTCACGTCCATGATGCGGATGACGCCGTCGGGCACCTGGGCGATGCTGCGATGGCCGCCGGTCTCGACCAGCACCGTCTTGCCGGCATCGAGCAACCGCGCCATCAACGGGTAGACGTCGGCCTGCAGCAGCGGCTCGCCGCCCGTCACCTCCACCACCGGGCAGCCACGGGCCTCGACCTCGGCCACCACCTCGTCCACGCTCATCTTGCGCCCCTCGTGGAAGGCGTAGGGTGTGTCGCACCAGCGGCAGCGCAGGTCGCACGCGGTGAGGCGCACGAACACGCACGGCCGGCCCGCGTGGGTCGACTCGCCCTGGATCGAGTGGAATATCTCGTTGATCGTCAGCATCCCGAACCTATTATTTTAGCTCTATGACGCTCCGCGTGGGGACCTCCGGCTGGAACTACCCCACGGGGCGGGGCACGTGGAACGGCATCTTCTATCCCCTCCCGGAGGATCGCCAACGGGGCTTCGACGAACTCGCGTTCTATTCCGAGCGCTTCAACGTCGTCGAAGTCAACAGCACGTTCTACGGCCAGCCGCGGACCAACGTGGCGCTCGGCTGGGCACGGCGCACACCCGCCGATTTCGAGTTCACCATCAAGCTGTACCAGAAGTTCACCCATCCGGGCATGACGACCGACGCCACCGCGATCTCACAGGCGGACGTGGATGCCTTCAAGGGCGGGATCGATCCGCTCGCGGCGGCCGGCAAGTTGGGACCGATCCTGGCGCAGTTTCCATCCGGCTTTCACCGGACGACTGAAGCGGTGGCGTATCTCGAATGGCTGCTGCGGACGTTCGCGGGCTACTCGCTGGCGGTGGAGTTGCGGCATGTCTCGTGGAGTGATGCCGGGGCAGAGACGCGCGGCGTGCTGAACGCCGCCCACGCCGCATGGGTGCAAATCGACGAACCAAAGTTCGACTCGTCAATCAGGCAGGATCTCTCGAGCGAGGCAACCGCTTCGCCGGGCGGCATCTGCTATTTGCGCCTCCACGGCCGCAACGCCGCGCAGTGGTGGGAGCACGGCCACGCCGAGGATCGCTACAACTACTACTACTCGGTGAAGGAACTGGAACCGATTGCCGAGAAAGCCCGGCAGGCGAAACAGGCAGCCAGGAAGGCGTACCTGCTGCTGAACAACCACTTCTCGGCACAGGCGGTGGCCAATGCCACGACGCTCAAGAAGATGCTGGACGAGCCCGTGACGGCGCCGATGCCGGCCGAGCTCGTCGAGCGGTTTCCTGATCTCGAGGGCGTCGCTACTTTGCCCCGCGCACGGTTACTCTGACAATGCGGTCGGTTTGCGCGATCTTCAGGACGACATCCATCCCGGAGATGATCTTGCCGAACACCGTGTAGTCAGGGTCGAGACGCGGCACCGCCGCCAGCGTCACGTAAAACTGGCTGTCGGCCTTGGCCGCGTCGCCGGCATGCGCCATGGCGACGGCGCCACGTACGTGCGTGCGCGTCTTCGAGATCTCTGCGACCCCAATCGGCTTGCCGCTGCCGCCGCTGCCCCAGGCCGCCTGCTTCGTCATGTCGCGGGTCGCGGGGTCGCCCATCTGGATGACGAAGCCCGGAACGACGCGATGCACGCGCTGCCCGTTGTAGAACCGCTTGTTGACCAGGTCGAGGATGTGCGCCACGGTCTTCGGCGCCTCATTGGGATAGGTCTCGAACTCGAACGTGCCCTTCTCGGTCTCCACCACGATCACGGGACCGGCGCCCGGGGAGGTCTGGCCCGGCTTGGCCGCGGCCGCCGGCGTCTTGGCCGGGGCGGGCTTGGCCGTCGCCGTCTGCGCGGACGAAGCCACGGCACCCGCCAACACACTTGCGAGAACGAACGTCAGGATCCGAACGGACATTGAGGTCACTCCTTCGCGAGGTCCTTGGATTTGCCAACGCGCCCGACACCGACGCGCCGGCAGTCAGAGATGATGGCGCAATCGCCACATCGAGGATACACCGGGCGGCAGATGTTCTGCCCCCAGGTAACGAGGTAGAGGTTGATGACCGGCCACCAGCGTGGCTGGATGACCCGGTAGAGGGCCTGCTCGGTTTCCTCGGGGTCGCGGGTCTGGACCCAACCCAGGCGGTTCGTGATCCGGTGGACGTGGATGTCCACGCAAATGTTGGTCCGGCTCTGAAAGGCCAGGATCATCACCAGGTTGGCGGTCTTGCGTCCCACCCCGGGCAGGGTCACCAGCTCGGCGAGCGTTGCCGGCACCTGGCCGCCGAACCTCTCGGCCAGCGCCTTGCTGGCCTCCTTTACGAACACCGCCTTGTTCCGGTAGAACCCGACCGGATAGATCAGCTTCTCGATCTGCTTCACGCTGAGCGCGGCGACCGCCCTGGCGGTGGCGGCCTTCTTGAACAGCCGCGTCGACGCCGCCAGCGTCGTCGCATCCTGGGTGCGGGCGGAGAGCAGCGTCGCGATCAGGATCTGGAACGGCGCCTCCTGCTGGCTCTGCGAGATCTTCTCGACTGCCGGCAGCTCCATGCCGTCAACCTGTCCGCCAGGGCCCTGGCGACGGCGAATCTTCCGCGCGATGGTCCGCATCACGCGCTCGACGACGGCTTCGCTGGGCTTGAAGTAGGGGCTCGGTTGCTTCGTCCTGGTCACGGCACCGGCGTCAGCGGCGGCTGACCGTTGAGCACGGCGGCCGCGTTCGAGACCGCGAGGCCGGCCATCGCCGTGCGTGTCTCCGTGGTGGCGCTCGCCAGGTGCGGAATCAACAACACGTTCTCGAGCGACATCAGGCCGGGGTGAATCTCCGGCTCCTTTTCGTAGACGTCGAGCGCCGCGCCCGCAATCAGCCGTTCCTGGAGCGCCCACGCGAGCGCGCCTTCATCCACCACCGGACCGCGCGAGGTGTTGATGAGGTACGCCGAGCGTTTCATCTTGGTCAGCGCCTTCTGGTCGATGAGGTGCTTCGTCTCCGGCGTCATCGGGCAATGCAGCGAGACGATGTCGGACGTGGCGAGCAGGCGATCCAACGGCATGTGCGTCGCCCCCGGCAGACCGGCCGGCGTGCGCGTGACATAGGCCACGGTCATGCCGAAGGCCGGCGCCTTCTCGGCCACGGCGCGGCCAATGCGACCGAGGCCGACAAGTCCCAACTGCTTGCCGCGCAATTCCATGCCCAGCATGTAATCCAGTGCCCAACCGCCCCACGTGCCGGCCCGCACCACCCGCTCGCCTTCGCCCAGCCGGCGGGTCACCGCCAGGATCAGCGCCCAGGTGAAGTCGGCGCACGCGTTGGTCAGCACATCGGGCGTGTTGGTAACGGCGACGCCGCGCGCGCGGCAAGCGGGCACGTCGATGTTGTTGTAACCCACCGCCACGTTGGCCACGATCTTCAGTTGCGGCCCGGCCGCGTCCAGCACCGCGGCGTCGATGGTGTCGGTGAGCAGGCAGACCACGGCGTGCTTCCCCTTGACCCGCTGCAGCAGCTCCTCGCGCGAAATTGCCATGTTGCCGGTGTAGAGGTCAACGTCGCAGGTTTCTTCGAGCCGGGAAATCACCGCGGACGGGAGCCTTCTGGTAACAAGGACGATTGGTGTCAATCTAGTGACCGTGACATTGACAGTAGCCGCAGTGATTGCACTTCACGGCCGGTTCGATGACGCACATGGTGTCGTCGGCGGCGCGCGGCAGGACGTAGCGGCCAAAGCTGATGCTCACCGGTGCGGTCCGGCGAACCACCTCCGCCGACGCTACGGTGGTCACGAAGCCGGACTCCACATTGGCTGGTGCGCCGAGGTGCTTCTGGATCGCGACGCGGACCAGCGATCGAATCTCGTCGTCTGTCATTCGACGAACTCCAATTGATCGACGATACCAATAATCGCGGCGTCGACGGGCGCCAGTTTCTTGCCGAGCGCCTCGCCGGCGGCGCGGCCTTCCAGCACGACAATGACGCGCTCGCACACCCCCGCGCCGACCGAGTCGATGGCCAGCAACGTCGCGCCGGTGGCGACGCCTTGCGGTGTTTCAGGTTGCACCAGCAGCAGCTTGGCGCCAAGAAACTGCGCGCGCTTCTGGGTGGAGACCACCGTTCCCACGACGCGGGCCAGGATCATTTCTTGTCCGTGGACCAGTGATCCACGATGCCGACGATCCCGGCATCGGCCGGCATTTCAGTAGGATGGAAGGGAAAGCTCGCCTCTTTGCCGCGGACGAAGAACACCGTCTCGCCCACGCCGGCGCCCACCGAGTCGACCGCGACGAGCGGCCGCCCGACATTCTTGCCGTCAGCCGAGATGGGTTGGAGGAGAAGCAGGGGTGTGCTGTCGAAGCCAGGGTCCTTGCGCGTGGCGACGACGTCCCCAATCACGCGGGCGAGCTGCATGGCGTTACTCGGCGACGTCGACCGCGTCGATGATGCCGACCACCGCGGCATCCACCGGCACGTCTTTCATGCCTGCCGCCAGCCGGGCCGAACTGCCGCTGACAATCAGGACCGTTTCCCCCACACCGGCGTCGACCGTGTCGATGGCGACGAGGTAATTGCCGTCGGCCTTGCCCTTGGGATCCACCGCGCGGGCCAGCAACAGCTTGCTGCTGACCAGGCGCGGATCCTTCCGGGTCGCGACCACGGTGCCGACGATGCGGGCGAGCAGCATGCCTACCCCTTGGCGTGGGCTTTGCCGATGGGCAGGATGTCTTCGAGGTTGGCGTGCGGACGCGGAATGACGTGCACCGACACCAGCTCGCCGACCCGGCGCGCGGCGGCCGCGCCCGCGTCCGTGGCGGCCTTGACGGCCGCGACGTCGCCGCGGACGATCGCGGTCACGTAGCCGGCGCCAATCTTCTCCCAGCCCACCAGCGTCACCTTGGCAGCCTTCACCATGGCGTCGGCCGCTTCAATCATCGCGACCAGGCCCTTGGTTTCGATCATGCCGAGTGCTTCACCCATTTACTTGTCTCCCACATGACCTGGGGCTTGTGGCTTGGGACTTGGAGAACCCATTTCGTCCCCAAGCCCCAAGTCCCAAGTCCCAAGCCTATTTAAGTTGGCGAACTGCGTCCTCTATCAGCGCGGTCAGCTCGCGGTATGTTAGCCGAATTTCCCCGTCCGTGCCGGACGGGGCCGGCTGCAGACTGTGGCGCACCAGACGCTCGCTCGAGTCGGGCGCCTGCACCACCTGGCAATCCAGCTGCCCCGCCGTCGTCGGGTTGGACTCGTCCGTGCAGATCGGCGCGGGCGAGGCGATGCCGTACATGCCCCGCAGGCCCTGCAAGCGATCGACCTCGCCGCGCGACAGCACGTTTTCGCGGCCCAGTGTCCGCGCCACCAGGCTGATCTTGGCGAAGTGCTCGATCGTTTCCATGCGGTAGTACGCCGACATCACGTCGCCCGCCAGCGCCAGGGCGCCGTGGTTGGCCAGCAGCAGGCCGTCGTGCGCCTTGACGTACTTGCGCACCGCCGCGGGCAGCTCTTCGGTCGACGGCGTGGCGTACTCCGCGATGGGAATGCTGCCGAGCGTGGTGATGACTTCGGCGAGGACCGCGCGGTCGAGCGCAATGCCGGCCACGGCGAACCCGGTAGCCGTCGGCGGGTGGGCATGGACCACCGCGCGCGCGTCGGGGCGATTGCGATACACCTCGAGGTGCATCTTCAGCTCGGAGGAAGGCTCGCGCTCGCCGGCAATGCGCTTGCCGTCGAGATCAGTGATCACCATCATGTCGGGGGTCATGAATCCCTTCGACACGCTCTTCGGCGTGGTGATCAGCCGGTGGTCGCCCAGGCGGACGCTGATGTTGCCGTCATTCGACGCAACATAGCCGCGCTCCCAGAGGCGGCGGCCCACTTCGACGATGTCGGCACGGGCCTGCTCTTCGGCGTTCATCGGGCGGCGAACTCGCTGCGGCACTTCTCGCTGCAGAAGTGCACCGGCGCGCCGTGGCTGACGGCGCTAATCGCCTTGCCGGGCACGACGTAAGTGCCGCAGACAGGACACGGCTGCATCTTGACCGGCGACGGCGTGCCGCCGCGCCGCGCACCGCCGGGCGGCGGCGTTGACGCGCCCCGCACCACGCCATCGAAGAATCGCCAGAACAGCCGGGCGATTACCCAGAAGAGGACGAGGAGCAGGAGGAAGCGTACCAGCACGAACTACTTTCCGGTGGCCCCGGCCGCGGTGTTCTTCACGCCTTCGAGCCCCTTCTTGGCGGCCTGGCCCTCGGGAGAATTGGGCGAGATGGCGACGACTTCCTCCCATGCCTTGGCCGCGCCGGCCAGGTCGTTCTTGCCGAACGCGCGGACAATGCCCACGTTCAGCAGCGTCTTGATGTGCTTGGGATCGGTGGCCAGCGACTTGTCAAACTGGGCCAGCGCGCGGTCCGGCTGGTTCGTGTAGTAGTAGGCCACACCAAGATCGGTCGACACGTTCGGATCGGCGGGATTGAGCGCGATGGCCTGCTCGTACCACGCGATCGACTGCGGGTACTGCTCGGCATCGAAGAACATGTTGCCGAGCTGCACGCGCGATTCGACGTTCTTGGGGTCCTTTTCCGCGACCGTTTGCAGCGCCTGGACACGCGCCTGGTCGAGGGCGATCGGCTGCTGCGCCGCGGGCGCGCCGGCCGCGGCCGGAGCCGTCTGGGCCACGGGCGCAGCCATTCTCGCCGTGCCGGTAGCGTTCTGGGTGCCCAGCACCCAGCCGATGATCAGGCCGAACAGCGATCCGGCAATACCAAAGACGATTGCATCCGCTCTCATGTGGGGAACCCTCAGGATAGCAACGAGCGCCGTAGCCAGTCCACCAGGGCGCGGCCGACCTCTGGGTCGCGCTCCAGGAGGGCGGTGCCATGCGCAGCTGCGTTGGAAATCAGTTGTTCGCGCGGGCCGGACGTCTCGGCCGCGAAGTCGCGCAGGGTGCGCAGCGCCAGCGGATCCTCGCCGCTGGCCGCGAACCACATGCTCCGGCCGCCAATCCTCTTGATCAAGCCCAGGTCGGTGCGCAGGCCGCGATAATCGAGCGACGGCGAGAGCAAGGCGAGGGCGCGAACGGCCGGCAGTTCCACGGTCGCCAGCAGCGACAGGCTCGCGCCCAGTGACGCCCCGACCAGGCCCACGGAGCCGGGCCGTACACCGGGACGGGCCGCCAGCCACTGCGCCGCCGCGCGGACATCCTGCACCATGTCGGCGAGCACTTGCTGCGATCCTGACGATCCCCCGTGCCCACGCAGGTCAATGGTGAGGGCGGTGATGCCGGCTTCCTGAAGCCGATCGGGCAGGCTGCCCCAATCGCTCCGGCTGCGCGTGAGCATATGGACGAGGACGACGGCGGGCGCCGGGCGCGCCGACGCTTCGAAGTATTCACCCGACAGCGAGGTGCCGTCGAGCGAGGGGATGGTGACGGCACGGCCCGACGCTTCAGCGTCGAAGGCGGCCAGCAGCAACAGGGCCATCACCAGCGCCTTAGCCATCGAGTGCCGCCAGGTACTCCTTCACGACGCGGCCGAGACCGACGAAGATGGCGCGGCTGATCAAGGCGTGGCCGATCGACACCTCGTCCAGGTGCGGCAGCGTGCGGAAGAGGGTCAGGTTCCTGAGGTCGAGATCGTGTCCAGCGTTGACCCCAACGCCCAGTTCGAACGCCAGGCTGGAGGCCGCGACGTAGTGCGCGAAACTGGCGCCGGCCGCGGCCGGCCCGCGCTCGAATGCGCGCGCGAACGGCTCCGTGTACAGCTCGACGCGATCGGCGCCCATGGCCTTGGCCCAGCGAATGGCGGCCGGCTCGGGATCGACGAACAGGCTGACGCGCACGCCCGCCGTCTTCATGGCGCCAATGACTCCGGCCAGCACGTCATGCGGCGTGTCCGCGGGCCAGCCGGCCTGGCTGGTGATCTCGCCGGGGAACACCGGCACCAGCGTGCACTGATCGGGCTTCACCGCGAGCACCAGATCGATCAGGTCCGGCCGCGGATCACCTTCGATGTTGAACTCGACGCGGCCCTTGAGCGGCTGCAGTTCCCCCGCGATGGCGTGCACGTCGGCGGTGGTGATGTGCCGCGCGTCGGCGCGCGGATGGACGGTGATCCCCGGCGCGCCGGCATCCACACAGACCCGCACCGCTTCGATCACCGACGGCAGGTTGCCACCGCGCGAGTTGCGCACGGTCGCCACCTTGTTGACGTTCACCGAAAGCTTAGGCAAGTTGCTCCTTCACCACCGCGGCAATATCGTCGGCCCACCCGCGAATCTCGGCCTGGTCCTTGCCCTCGAGCATGATCCGCAACAGCGGCTCGGTGCCCGAGTAACGGATTAGCAGCCGGCCGTGGCCGGCGAGCGCCGCTTCCACGCGCGCGATGGCCGCCGCCACCGCCGGCACCCGCATGTAGTCGGACCGCTGTTTCACGCGCACGTTCACCAGGATCTGGGGATACGTCACCAGCTCGCCGGCCAGGTCGGCCAGCTCGCGGCCCGACTGCGCCATGATCCGCAGCACGTTCAGCGCGGTCGCGAGGCCGTCACCGGTGAACAGGTGATCCGCGAAGATGATGTGGCCCGATTGCTCGCCGCCCAGCGCGTAGCCGCGCTTGACCATCTCCTCCATCACGTACTTGTCACCGACCGACGTGCGGATCAGGCTGATGCCGCGCGCGCGCAGCGCCAGTTCGAGGCCGATGTTACTCATCACCGTCGAGACGACCGCATCGCCGGGCAGGCGCCCTTCCTGCTTCAGGTGCAGGGCGGCAATCAGCATCACCGCGTCGCCGTCGACCACCGCGCCGGCGGCATCGACGAACAGCGCGCGATCGCCATCGCCATCGAAGGCAATGCCCAGCCGCGCGCCCGACGCCACGACTTCGCGCGCCAGGCCCGCCAGGTGCGTCGAGCCGCAATCGAGGTTGATGTTGCGGCCGTCCGGCGAGACGCCGATCGGCCGGACGTCGAACCCGAGCGACGACAGAAACGCCGGCGCCAGGGCGGCTGTTGCGCCGTTCGCGCAATCGACCACGATCGGCGAGCCCGCCAACGGACCGGCGTCGTCCAGGATCTGCTCGAGATGCGACAGGTAGGGAGCAGAAAGATCGCGCCGCTCGATCACGCCCGGCGCCGGGCCGACGCTCCACGAGGGATCGGCCACGAGCCGTTCAACCGAGGCCTCGAGCGCCTCGGTCAGCTTGACGCCCGATCCGCCAAACACCTTGATGCCGTTGTCTTCGTACGGATTGTGCGAGGCGGAGATCACGAGCCCGGCATCGAACCCTTCGGTGCGCGCGAGATAGGCAATGGCCGGCGTCGGCACGACGCCCGCGCTGACGACCGTTGCGCCGCCGCTCGTCAATCCGCGCGCCAGCGCCTGCTCGATCCACGCGCCCGACTCACGGGTGTCGCGGCCAATCACAAAGCGATGGGGCGACGCGCCATCCATCAGCGAGCGCACGAGCGCCTCGCCAACGCGTGCCACCGTCTCGGGCTCGAGCGGCGCCACGCCGGCCTTGCCCCTAATGCCATCCGTGCCAAACAGTTTCATGGTCGCCTGGGAGAAATCGTTACCGTCACCACCGCCGTCTGCGGCTTCACCAGCCTGAGGCTGGCGTCCTGCACGCCGATGGTCACCACTTCACGCACCGAGCGGTTCTCGTCGGTCACGGTCACCGGCTCAGTCACGGCGGCGTCAAGCCGCTTCAGCGCACTTTCCGGGCCCGCCACCTCCACGGTGTTCGGATCGCTCGTTACGCTGGTGACCTCGAACCCGGCCGCCGGCCGGCCTTCGATGTCGGGTTCGACCGGCACCACCCTCACTCCCGACGTCTCGAACTCCATCGTCAGGGTGGACGGGCCGACCTGCACCACTTCAATGCCGTAAGGAACGGTCACTTGCGTCGGCGTCAGGTGGAACAGGCGGCGGCCGGGCCGCGCCGTGCGGAGGTCGAGCACCGCCGACAAGTCGCCCGCCGCCATGCGGCTGAGCGCTCCTGACGAGCCGCGCAACCGCACTTCCACCGTGTCGGGCAGGTTGCCGACCAGCTCGAGACCATTGGGCAGGTTCTGGAACTCCACCGGCGCGCGCAGCACGCGCTCGACGACGCGCTCGCCGGCGACCACGAGCCACAGCATGGCGGCGATGCACGTCGACAGGAACTTCAGCCCGAGATTGCGGAAAGGATGGTAAGCCATCAACTGAGTGAATACCCCGCCGGCCGCGGCTTGCCGCCGGCCGGACGCAAGGTGACCAGCGCCTTCAGCCGCACCCGCAGCCGATCGGGGTCGAGGTCGTACTCGAGGTCACCGTCGTCCACCAGGGAAATGCGGCCAGTCTCCTCCGACACCACAATCGCAATCGCGTCGTTCTCCTCGGTAATGCCGATGGCGGCGCGATGGCGCGAGCCCAGTTCGCGGTTCAATCTTGGATTGATCGTCAGCGGCAGGAAGCACGCGGCTGCGGCCGCGCGGTCACGCTGCACAATCACGGCGCCGTCGTGCAGGGGCGAAGTGGGCTGAAAGATGCTGACTAGCAGATCGTAGGTCAACTTGGCGTCGAGCGGAATGCCGCTCTCGATGTAGTTGCGCAAGCCAATCGAGCGTTCGATCACGATGATCGCGCCGGTCTTCTTCGCGGCGAGGCTGGTGGCGGCCACGACCAGCTCTTCAATGGTGTCGTCGTCGCTCACCTTGCGATTGAGCCGCCGGAACAGCCGGCCGCGGCCCAGGTGCACCAGCGCGCGGCGAATGTCGGCCTGCAGCAACACGATGGCCGCAAACACGACGTAGCCGACGATATTGCGGATGAGCCAGTTGACGGTCTCGAGCTGGAAGCCCCGCGAGACGTAAAACAACCCCACGATGAACGCAATGCCCACCGCCATCTGCACGGCACGGGTGCCGCGGATCAGCTTGAGCAGCTCGTAAATCATGATCGAGACGATCAGGATGTCGAGCACGTCCCACCAGGTGACTGGCGGCCGCTGCAGGAGTTCGGTCAGAAAAGACACGCTTCGGTAGTTTAGTTCGTCAGGCCCCGGATGCGTCGCGAATGGCGTCGGCGACGCGGACCACGTGCACCATCTCGGCGACGCGATGCACGCGGACGATGTGCGCCCCGCCGAGGATGGCGGCGGTGACGGCGGCCGCGGTGGGCCAGTCCCGCGTTTCGGGGTCCAGGGGGCCGGTCGAAGCGGTCATGAACGACTTGCGCGAGGGCCCGACCAGCAGCGGATACCCCAGCGCGGTCAGCCGCTCGAGCCCGGCCAGCACCGCCAGGCTCTGCGCCGCCCGCTTGGCGAAGCCCAGGCCGGGGTCCAGCAGGATGCTGCCGGTCGCAATGCCGGCCGCCAACGCACGCGCCACGGCCGCCTGCAGGCCGGCCGCCACCTCGCCGACCACGTCCTGGTACTCGGCGTGCGCATACATGTCCTGGGGACGCCCGCGGGTGTGCATCAGGACGATCGGCACGCCCCGGGCAGCCGTGATGGTCCCCAGCCGCGGGTCGTACTGCAGCCCGCTGATGTCGTTGACCATCGACGCGCCTTCGCCCATCGACAGCTCGGCCACTTCGCTCTTATAGGTGTCGATGGAGATCGGCACGCGCACGCGCGCGGCAATCGCCTGGATCACGGGGCGCACGCGCACCAGTTCGTCGGCGGTGCCGACCGGCGTGGCGCCCGGCCGCGTCGATTCGGCCCCGACATCGATGATGTCGGCGCCGGCGGCTTCCATGGCCACGGCGAGATCGGCGGCGCGGTGAGGGTCGAGGGCCACGCCCCCGTCGGAGAAGGAATCGGGCGTCACGTTGATGACGCCCATCACCAAAGTGCGCGGGCCGAGCACCAGCGGTGCCCGGCCCGGAAGTGGCACCGAAAACGACCGACGCGGCGCCGCGATCACTCTTGCGTGAGCGGCTTCTGGATCGGCTGCATCGGCGGCACGAGCGACGGGCGGTCCTTCTCGCGCGACGGCGCGGCGTCGGCCGAGGCCGGCACCTCGGCGGTCGGCGCGTCATCCAGCGGATGGCCGTAGGCGATGCGCCGCACCTGGTCGGCGTCGAGCACCTCGCGCGCCAGCAGCGCGTCGGCGATCTCGATCAGCCGCTGCTTGTGCTCGGTCAGCAGCGTCGTGCAGCGGTGGTACTGGTCGCTGACGATGCGCTTGACCTCGCCGTCGATCTTGAGGGCGGTGTCCTCGCTGTAGTCGGTGTGCTGGGCAATCTCGCGGCCGAGGAAGATCTGCTCTTCCTTCTTGCCAAACGTGAGCGGGCCCATCGACTCGCTCATGCCCCACTCGCACACCATGCGGCGGGCGAGGTCGGTGGCGCGCTCGAGGTCGTTGCCGGCGCCGGTGGTGATGTTGCCGGTGGTGATCTCCTCGGCAATGCGGCCGCCGAGCAGGATGCCGATCTGGTCGACCAGGTAGTTCTTCGAGTAGTTGTGCTTCTCGTCGGTCGGCAGCGACATGGTCAGGCCGAGCGCCATGCCGCGCGGCACGATCGTCACCTTGTGCAGCGGGTCGGCGTGCGGCAGCAGGATGCCGAGCAGCGCGTGGCCGGCCTCGTGGATGGCGGTGACTTTTTTCTCGTCCTCGGTCACGATCATCGAGCGCCGTTCGGCGCCCATCAGGACCTTGTCCTTGGCGTACTCGAAGTGGTACATCGAGACCAGCTTCTTGTTCTCGCGCGCGGCGTTGAGCGCGGCCTCGTTCACGAGATTGGCGAGGTCGGCGCCGGTGAAGCCGACCGTACCGCGCGCCAGGATCTTGATGTCGACATCGTCCGACATCGGGATCTTGCGGGTGTGCACGGCGAGAATGCCTTCGCGGCCGCGCACGTCGGGGCGGTTGACGATCACGCGGCGATCGAAGCGGCCGGGACGCAGCAGCGCCGGGTCCAGCACGTCGGGGCGGTTGGTCGCCGCCATCAGGATGACGCCTTCGTTCGACTCGAAGCCGTCCATCTCGACCAGCAACTGGTTGAGCGTCTGTTCGCGTTCGTCGTGGCCGCCGCCGAGGCCGGCGCCGCGATGACGGCCGACCGCGTCGATCTCGTCGATGAAGATGATGCAGGG
>ERZ1292640.1006-Hain-H43-02um-R1-1006-length-23512-cov-10_pt1 | contig 23512 bp, 17 predicted proteins | sample MGYA00564404_ERZ1292640 | MGnify/ENA primary metagenome ERZ1292640 (study PRJEB36523, sample SAMEA6512636) | groundwater metagenome | collected 2019-01-08 | study: AquaDiva: Metagenomics assemblies of 32 groundwater samples
TCAGCACACTCATGGCTCACTCCAAAAGTAAATTTGAAAGACCACGGGTCGCGGGTGAATCGGGGAAATAGACTCACCGCACAGGTCCGTGGGTGAGCGCCGTTGATACGGTGGAGGGGGCGGTGCCACTCCACGGGTCCGAGCCTCGTTCAACGGAATGTGAACTGCAACGCTCCTCGGAATGGCGTGATTATACGGAGATGGCGGCCTTGGCGCGGTCTTTTCCGTTCAGCCACTCGCCAACTCGCGCGTCAGCTGCGCCGCCGGCACGGCCCGGCAGCCGCTGGCGTTCTGCCCCGCCCACAGTGGCGAAAAGTCACCGCTGCCGGCCGCCTCGGCCTTGGCGCGCAGCGGCGCCACCGCGGCGGTCGCCAGCGGAAAGGCCGGGGCGACCGGACTCAGCGGACCTTGCTCGCGCATCAGGCGGGTCATGATGCCGCGCGCCGGCCGGCCGGTGTACAGATTGGTCAGCGCCGTGTGACGCGCCGTCTCACGCGTGAGCGCGGCACGGTGAATGGCGCTGGTGCAGGCCTCCGGGCACAGCAGGTAGGCGGTGCCCACCTGCGCCCCGGCGGCGCCCAAGGCCAGAGCGGCCCGCACACCCGCCGCATCGGCAATGCCACCGGCCGCCACCACCGGCACACGCACGGCGCGCACGATCTGCGGCAGCAGCGCGAAAGTGCCGACCTGCGTACTCAGCTCGTCGGTCAGGAACATGCCGCGGTGGCCACCGGCCTCCAGCCCTTGCGCCACGATCACGTCCGCACCATGCGCCTCCAGCCAGCGCGCTTCCCCTACCGTGGTGGCCGACGAGATGACCTTGGCACCCCAGGACCGCACCCGGGCCAGCAGGGGCTCTTCCGGCAAGCCGAAATGGAAGCTCACCACCGGCGGCTTGAACTCGCTCAACAGCTCGGCAGCAGCGGCATCGAAAGGCAGACGTCCCGGACCGGCGGGGATCGCAGACGGGTCGATACCGAACTCGGCGTAATAGGGGGCCAGTGACTGCCGCCAGGCGGCTTCCCGCGCCGGGTCGGCCACCGGGGTGTGATGGCAGAAAAAATTCACATTGAAGGGCTTGGTCGTCTGCGCCCGCATGCTCGTCAGCTCCGCACGCAGGGCCTCGGCGCCGAGCATGGCGCAGGGCAAGGAGCCCAGGCCGCCGGCATTGGACACCGCCACCGCCAACGCACTGCCCTGCACGCCAGCCATCGGCGCCTGGATGACGGGCAACTCGATACCCAGAACCTGCTGCAACAAACCCATGTCGGACTCCTGTCGGTGCGCTCATCGGGGGCCGGCTCCCAGCCCCGCACGCCAACAGCACTGTAGCGGACTTGCCGGGTAAAATTGAGGCTTCGGCACTGCCCGGCCCGCTGTTCGCGGGACAGGTCGGCAGCCCTCTCGTCTTGGCAGCGCGCCTGGCGCCTGCCCCTCATCTTCTGGAACCGTTGTGTCCTACGCCCCTGAAACCCGGCGCCGCCGTACCTTTGCCATCATCTCCCACCCCGACGCGGGCAAGACCACGCTGACCGAAAAGCTGCTGCTGTTCTCGGGCGCGATCCAGATCGCCGGCTCGGTGAAGGCGCGCAAGGCCTCGCGCCACGCCACCTCCGACTGGATGGAGATCGAGAAGCAGCGCGGCATCTCGGTGGCCTCCTCGGTGATGCAGATGCAGTACCGCGACCACGTCATCAACCTGCTCGACACCCCCGGCCACAAGGACTTCTCGGAAGACACCTACCGCGTGCTGACCGCGGTGGACTCGGCGCTGATGGTGATCGACGCCGCCAACGGCGTGGAGGCGCAGACGCGCCGCCTGATCGAGGTCTGCCGCCAGCGCGACACGCCCATCATCACCTTCGTCAACAAGATGGACCGCGAGGTGCGCGACCCGCTCGACATCCTGGACGAGGTGGAGCGCGAACTGGGCATGCCCTGCGTGCCGATGACCTGGCCGGTGGGCCAGGGCAAATCGTTCGGCGGCATCATCAACCTGCGCACCCAGGCCATGACGGTGTTCGAATCCGGCAGCGAGCGCCGGCCGCAGGACTTCGACACCGTGCCGCTGAGCGACCGCGCCACCCTGCAGCAGCGCTTCGGCCACGAATTCGATGCCGCCATCGAGAGCATGGAACTGGCCACCGGCGCCTCGCCCGCCTTCGACCGCGCGGCCTTCCTGGCCGGCAAGCAGACGCCGGTGTTCTTCGGCTCCGGCGTCAACAACTTCGGCGTGATGGAGGTGCTGGACGCGCTGGTGGATCTGGCGCCCTCGCCGGGTCCTCGCATCAGTTCGCTGCTGGTCAACAAGCAGCCGGTGGTGAAGGAGATGCAGCCCGACGACGACGCCTTCTCCGGCGTGGTGTTCAAGGTGCAGGCCAATATGGACGCCAACCACCGCGACCGCATCGCTTTCGTGCGCGTCTGCTCGGGCAAATACACGCCGGGCATGAAGCTGAAGGTGCAGCGCTCCGCCAAGGAACTGCGCCCCACCAGCGTGGTGACCTTCATGAGCCAGCGCCGCGAAGCGGTGGAAGAGGCCTACGCCGGCGACATCGTCGGCTTCACCACCCACGGCGGCGTGCAGCTGGGCGATACCATCACCGATGGCTCGATTGCGCTGCAGTACACCGGCCTGCCCTTCTTCGCCCCCGAGCTGTTCATGACGGTGGTGCTGAAGAATCCGCTGCGCACCAAGCAGCTGCAGCAGGGCCTCGCCCAGCTGGGCGAGGAAGGCGCCATCCAGGTGTTCCGCCCCGAGATGGGCGGCAACATGCTGCTCGGCGCCGTCGGTCAGCTGCAGTTCGAGGTGGTGCAACACCGCCTCAAGAGCGAATACGACGCCGACGTGCGGCTGGAAGGCTGTCAGTACACCGGCGCGCGCTGGATCACGGCCGACACGCCGGCCGAACTGCGCGCCTTCTGCGACGCCTACCCGACGCGCATGGCGCGCGATGCGGCCGACACCTTGGCCTACCTCTGCACCTCGCCCTACGACGTGCGGCTGGCGCAGGAGCGCTTCCCTAAGATCCACTTCCACCCGCTGCGCGAGCACGCCGGCCTGGCGCTGCAAAGCGCCGGCTGATCAGGGCGAAGTCAAGAACTCCAGGACCGCCTGCTGGAAACGGCGGTGACCGAGTTGCAGGTGCATCATGTGGCCGGCATCGGGAATGACGACGTAGCGTTTGTCGGCATTGGGCAGGCGGCGGAAGAAGGGCAGCAGGCCGTCGAGGTCGGCCACGTCGTCGTACTGGCCGTGGATCACCATCGCCGGCACCGGCATCTGCGCCGCATCCACCAGCGGCAAGCGCGTCAGCAGGTCCACCTGCGGTCCGGTGGGCGACTTGGGCTGGCTCAGTGCCGCCGCCAGTGCAAACGCCTCCACCACCTCGGACTCGTTCACCTCGTCGGGCGTCAGCGAATAGAAGCGCAGCTTCCAGCCCGCGTCGGTGATGCGGATGTAGGGCGCGCGGCGGAACGCCTCGAGCCGGCTGCGGCGCAGGATCAGGTCGTGGCTCTCGCCATGCATCTGCGCGTAGCTGACGTACCTGGCCACCTTGTGCGGCTGCGCCATCACCAGCTGGCCGGCATACTGCGTGCCCCAGGACCAGGCCAGCAGGTGCACCTGGTCGACGCCGCGCAGGTCGCGCACGTAGTCGGCCACGGCATTCAGGTCGTCACGAGCCTGCTCGGTGCCCAGGTGCGTCTCGGGCAGGGTCGAGCGACCGAAGCCGCGCACGTCGGGCGCGAACACATCGAAACCCTGCTGCGCCAGGAAGTCCATCAGGCTGACGGAAGGATGCGCGGCCACCTGCAGGTCGAAACTCTCGCGTCCGGCCGTGGCCGAACCGTGCGCCAGCACGATCACCGGCTTGTCTTCGGCATGGTCGACAAACTTTTCCCATACGTACAGGCGGATGCCGTCCTGCGCCAGCCAATGCTCGGCAGCCTGCACCGGCGCGGCGCCCGCGCTCGCGTTGCTGGACAATGCAGACTGTGCTTCTGTCACCATAAGACCACCCTTCAACAAGTTGAACGGATTTTCCGCGATTCACGCCATGCAGCCCCTGGACCTCTGGCCCGCCCAAGAACGCCGCCGCATCTGCGGCGTCTTCACCGACATCGATGACACGCTGACCACGGCAGGCACCATCACGCCCGAGGCGCTGCAGGCACTGGCGGACCTGAAGGCGGCGGGACTGACCGTCATCCCCATCACCGGGCGGCCCATTGGCTGGTGCGAGCCGTTCATGGCGGGCACGCAGGGGCACGCTTGGCCGGTCGACGCCATGGTGGCGGAAAACGGCGCACTGGCCTTTGTGCCTGCCGACGTCGAAGTTTCAAGCAAAACAGGCCTCCAGACCGCATATTTATTGCGCAAGGCGCTATCAAAACTGTATCAACAGGACGCCGCTACGCGCACCGCCAACCAGATCCGCATGCGCGCCATTGCGGCGCAGGTGACCGCCGAGGTGCCTGGCGTGGCGCTGAGCCGTGACAGCGCAGGCCGCGAGACGGACCTGGCCTTTGACTACGCCGAATTTGCCCGCCACGCGCCCGAAACCGTGCAGCAGGTGCTGGCCGTGCTGCAACGCGCGGGCATGCAGACCACGGTAAGCAGCATCCACATCCACGGCTGCTTTGGCGATTTCAACAAATGGCAAGGTGCCTGCTGGATTGCGCATGAGCTGCTGGGCCGCGACCTCCGCCAGGAGCTGGACCGATGGGTGTTTGTGGGCGATTCCGGCAACGATCAGGCCATGTTTGCGCACTTCACCCACAGCGTCGGCGTGGCCAACATCCGTCGCTTCGAGGCGGCGCTGACGCACAAGCCGCGCTTCATCACGCAAGGCGAACGCGGTGCCGGCTTTGCCGAAGTGGCGCAGGCGCTGCTGGCCGCGCGCGCAGCTTAGCCGCAATCCTTCAGCACGCCGCGCAGCAAGTCCAGCCCCTGCGCCACTTCCTCGGCTCGGGTGTTGAGCGCCGGCATGAAGCGCAGGCAGTGCGCGCGTGGCGCATTGAGCAGCAAGCCACGCTCACGCGCCAGGGCGACCACCTGCGCCGCCCGCTCATGGCCCAGCTCCAGCGCCAACAGCAGACCCTGTCCGCGCACTTCCCCCAGGCCGAACTCGCGGGACAGACGCCGCAGCCCGTCTGCCAGTTGCGTGCCGACCCGGCATGCGCTGTCCAGAAAACCCTCCGCCAGCAAACTGCGCATGACGGCCACGCCGGCAGCGCACATGAGCGGGTTGCCGCAAAAGGTGCCGCCCTGCTCGCCAGGCGCGAAGCAGGCGCTGGTCGCCTTGGCCAGCAGCGCCGAGAGCGGCGCGCCGCCGCCCAGCCCCTTGCCCAGGGTCATGATGTCGGGCTCCACCCCATACTGCTCATAGGCGAACAGCGTGCCGGTACGGCCGCAACCGGTCTGCACCTCGTCGGCGATCAGCAGCAGGCCATGGGCATCGCACAGCGCACGCAAGCCTTTGAAAAAATCCGGATCGGCCGGCATGACGCCGGCCTCGCCCTGCACCGGCTCGAGCATGACCGCGACCGTCTTCTCATGGATCAGCGCGCGCGCCGACGCCAGATCGTTCCATGCCGCCTTGGGAAAGCCCGGCACCTGCGGCGCAAACATCGTGTCCCAGCCCGGCTTGCCGCTGGCGGACATGGTGGCCAGGGTGCGGCCGTGAAAGCCGTTGATGAAGGTGATGATCTCGAACGCACCCTGTTTGTGCAGCTGGCCCCACTTGCGCGCCAGCTTGATGGCACCCTCGTTGGCCTCGGCCCCCGAACTGGCAAAGAACACCTGGTCAAAACAACTGTGCTGCGTCAGCAAGGTGGCCAGTTCCATGGCCGGCTCGTTGTAGAAGGCCGGGCTCGGATTGATCAGCGTGCCAGCCTGCTGGCACAGCGCCTGCGCCACGGCCGCCGGGGCGTGCCCCAGGCAGTTGACGGCCCAACCCTGCACCCAGTCCAGATAGCGGCGGCCCTGCCGGTCGAACAGGTAGGCTCCCTCGCCGCGCACGAAGACGAGCTCCGGGCGCGGGGTGACCGGCATCAGGCTGCTGGGGTTGAACGGGGCGGCCGTCTCGGGCATATCAAACCTCTTTCTGTGAAGGACAAAAACAAAAAGGCCACGGGGGTGAGCCGTGGCCTGGTCGGGGAAACTGAAGAGATCAGTTCAAGTGATTACATGTCTCTTCGCCGCATTTCCGCGCACGCCCACAGCCCGCCTGACATACGTCGGGCGTTCACGGAGCGTCGGGAGGACTGGCGGGAAATGATCACAGGCAAATATTAAGTCGTACGGCGCCGAACGTCAACGCGTCCTAGTCGTAGAGCTGGTCGGCCGACACCTGGACGGTGATGGCCTTGTCAGCCAGCGGCGCCACAATCGCGCGCCCGGGCTGGGAGGTATCCCGCTGCACGGGACGCCCCAGAGGTTCGCCATGGGGATTGGTCAGGGCCGCGACCAGCGGCTCCTTGAGCGAGAGCCCGCGCCGCGTCACCACCGCGGATTCACCACTGGCCAGCTTGACGAAGCACCCCGGCGGGTAAATGCCGCATTCCTTGATCAGCGCCGCCGCCAGCGGATTGCCGCCGCTCTGTGCGTACAGATCCTTGGCCGCCTGGTGCGCCGGCTGCTTGTCGCGCCCGGCACGCGGGCTGTACTTGGCGGTGAAGTTGTCGATGAAGCGGATCAGCTGCGACGGTTCGCCGGGAGCCTGCACCTGCTTCGGGTAACCGTTGCCGCCCGGGCATTCATGGTGCTGCTCCACCGCCAACAGCCATTCCTCATCCTGCAGCCCGCTGGCGCGCAGCAGCGACGCGGAGACCAGTGGATGGGCATCGATTTCCTGGCGCTGCTGCGGTGTCGGGGGTGTCCGCTGCAGCGCCAGCGTGGCTTGCAAGCCGGCCATGCCCAGGTTCATGGTCAGGGCGGCACCGATCAGGCTCAGGCGCCGATTGTCAGTCCACCCCAGGCGTCGACTGACCAAGTGGCACAGGACGGCCACATGCAGTGAATGCGCCTCCGGGTAACGCTGGGTCTGGCTGTAATCATGGCGCACGATCAGAAAAATCATCTGATCGGTACAGGCGTCCGGGCAACCGACAATCCGCACCACCATGTCGCGCACTTGCTCGAGGAACCGGGGATCAGCGGGCGCCTGCAGCAGCAGCCCCAGCCTGCGCAGAAACGCTTCCCAGCGGACGGAGAAGGGCTCCGTCGGCCGCGCAATGGCTTCTGACTCCCGGGCGGACGGCACATGCCGCTTGACCTCCTCGGTATCGACAAACATGCCACGGTTGAGCAGCTCCAACAGTTTGGACTGGTCATGCAACACCAGCCCCTTGGCCAGCAACAGGCGACCGGCCGCATCGCGCACACCGAACGGCAGCGGCACCCCCGGCCTCAGTATCTGGAATACCTGATCCAGTGAAATCATCTGCATAGTTATTTTCTCGGCTCAAGGCCCCTTCCCTCCGAGATTTATAGCAGGATTTGATTCCCTCTTGAAGCCCCCTTCGAATTCGCTATCAAATAAATAGCAACATTACCGCGCCAGCACCGGCGCCAACGCCTGCCCGGTGTGGGTACCCTGTCGCACCACCGCCTCCGGCGTCGTTGCGGCAACGATGCGCCCACCCTCCTTGCCGCCGTCAGGACCGAGATCGATGATCCAGTCGGCCTCGGCGATGACATCGAGGTCGTGCTCGATCACCACCACACTGTGGCCACCATCCACCAGCCGGTGCAGCACACGGATCAGCTTGTCCACATCGGCCATGTGCAGGCCGACGGTGGGCTCGTCCAGCACGTAGAGCGTGTGCGGCGCCTTCTGGCCGCGCCGGCCCACCTCGTCGCGCACCTTGCTGAGCTCCGTCACCAGCTTGATGCGCTGCGCCTCGCCGCCGCTGAGCGTCGGCGAAGGCTGGCCCAGCGTCAGGTAGCCCAGGCCCACGTCCTTCAGCAGTTGCAGCGGATGCGCAATGGAAGGCATGGCGGCAAAGAACTCGACCGCCTCGTCCACCTCCATCTGCAGCACGTCGCCCACGCTCTTGCCGCGCCAGGTCACGGCCAGCGTCTCGGGGTTGAAGCGCGCGCCGCGGCACGACTCGCACAGCACCTTCACATCGGGCAGGAAACTCATCTCGATGGTGCGCACGCCCTGGCCTTCGCAACTCGGGCAGCGGCCTTCGCCAGTATTGAAGGAGAAACGGCCTGCCGCGTAGCCGCGCGCCTTGGCCTCCAGCGTTTCGGCAAACAGCTTGCGGATAGTGTCCCAAAAGCCGATGTAGGTGGCCGGGCAGGAACGCGGCGTCTTGCCGATCGGGGTCTGGTCCACTTCCAGCACACGGTCGATCGCCTCAAAGCCGCTGACCGATTCGCAGCCGCTCCAGGCCAGCGTCTCGCCGGCGGCCAGCGCATCGCGTCCGGCCTTGGTGGCGCGCTTGGCCACTGCCGCCTGCACATTGGCCAGCAACACATCGCGCGCCAGCGTGGACTTGCCTGAACCGCTGACGCCAGTGACGGCCACCAGACGCTTGAGCGGAATGCCGGCCGTGACGTTTTGCAGGTTGTGCAGGCTGGCGCCGTGAACTTGAAGCCAACTCAGCGTTGGCACGCCCGGGTCCGCCGCCGGGAGCGAGGCGCCGGGCAACGATTTGTGCTCGCACCATGAGGCGCCCGGCGTCTCGCTTTCGGCGGCGCAGCACTCAGACAACGCACCATCCAACACAGGACGGCGAGCTTGCAATGGATGCTTCATCGCATGCAGCAGATAGCGCCCGGTCTGCGACTCAGGCGCATTGGTCACATCCAGCACCGCGCCTTCGGCCACCAGCCGGCCGCCGCGCTTGCCGGCGCTCGGCCCTATGTCGATGATGTGATCGGCACGGCGGATGGTGTCCTCGTCGTGCTCCACCACCACCAGCGTGTTGCCCTTGTCGCTCAAGGTCTGCAGGGCACTGAGCAGGATCTGGTTGTCGCGCGCATGCAGGCCGATGGTCGGCTCGTCCAGCACGTAGCACACGCCCTGCAGGTTGCTGCCCAGTTGCGCCGCCAGGCGGATGCGCTGCGCCTCGCCGCCCGACAGCGTGGGTGCGCCGCGGTCCAGCGTCAGGTAACCCAGTCCCACCTGCTCCAGGAATTCCAGCCGGCTCCGGATCTCGGGGATCAGGTCGCGCGCAATGTCGCTTTCACGTTGCGTCATGCGGCCGACCAGCGCCAGCGTCTCCACCCAGGCGCGCACATCGCTCACGCTCAGCCGCGCGATCTCGGTGATGCCGACACCATTGAATTTGACCGCCCGCGCCGTCGCGTTCAGACGGGTGCCCTCGCAGCCCGGGCAGGCGACATCGGCCACATCCTCCACCTCGGGTTCGGCAAAGGTCTGCTCACGGCCTTTGTCCTTGTCATCGCGCACCGAATCGTCGAGCAGTTTGCGCTGCTCCTTGCTGAGTTTGACGCCGGTACCAACGCAGTCCGGGCACCAGCCGTGCTTGCTGTTGTAGGAGAACAGCCGCGGATCGAGCTCGGCATACGAGGTGGCGCACACCGGGCAGGCACGTTTGGTGGAAAACACGTCGAGCCGGCCAATGCCTGCGGTCGGCGCCTGGTTCTTCATGGCGTCGGCCAGGCCATCGAGCCCACTGAGCACATGCAGCACGCCCTTGCCATGCTCCAGCGCCGTGGTCAACGCCTGGCGCAGCTGGGCTTCGTTGTCCGGCAGCACGTCGAGGCTGGCCACCGGCAGCTCGATGGTGTGCTCCTTGAAGCGGTCGATGCGCGGGAAGCCGGTGGTCGGCAGGAAATTGCCGTCGACCCGCAAGTGGGTGTAGCCGCGCGGCCGCGCCCAGTCGGCCAGCTCGGTGTAGACGCCCTTGCGGTTGAGCACCAGCGGCGCCAGCAGGCCGATGTGCTGGCCGCGGAAACTCTTCAGCAGCTGCGCCACGATGCTCTCGGGCGTCTGCGGCGCCACCGCAGCACCGTCGTGCACGCAGTGCTGCACGCCCAGCTTGACGAACAGCAGGCGCAGGAAATGCCAGACCTCGGTGGTGGTGCCCACCGTGCTCTTGCGCCCGCCGCGCGAGAGGCGCTGCTCGATCGCCACCGTGGGTGGAATGCCGTAGACCGCGTCCACCTCAGGCCGGCCGGCCGGCTGCACGATGCTGCGCGCATAGGCGTTGAGCGATTCGAGGTAGCGGCGCTGGCCTTCGTTGAACAGGATGTCGAACGCCAGCGTGGACTTGCCCGAGCCCGACACGCCGGTGATCACGTTGAACTTGCCGCGCGGGATGTTGACGCTCAAGCTCTTGAGGTTGTGCTCCTTGGCGTTGACGATCTGGATCGCGTCCGGGGTTTCCGCCCTCGGTCGCGCCGGCTTGTGGCCCGGCGTGAAGGCCTGGGGGATGAAACGGGCGACGCCTTCCTGCGCCTCATGCACTTCGCCCATGGCCAGCGCGTATTCGCGCAGCGCGCGGCCGGTATGCGAAGTTGGATGCTGGCGCACCTCCTCCGGCGTACCGACTGCCACCACCTCGCCGCCGGCGTCGCCGCCCTCAGGCCCGAGGTCGATCAGCCAGTCGCTGGCGCGCATGACGTCGAGATTGTGCTCGATCACCAGCAGCGAGTGGCCGGCATCGAGCAGCTTGCGCAGCGCGCGCATCAGCTTGGCGATGTCGTCGAAATGCAGGCCGGTGGTCGGCTCGTCGAACAGGAACAGCGTGCCCTTGCGCGCCATGGCCTGGCGGCTGGCGCTGGCACTTTTGACCGCCTCGACCAGGAAGCCGGCCAGCTTCAGGCGCTGCGCCTCACCACCGGAGAGCGTGGGCACCGGCTGACCCAGGCGCACGTATTCCAACCCCACGTCCACGATGGGCTGCAGCGCGCGGATGACGTCGCGGTCGCCCGCAAACAAAGACACCGCCTCACTCACCGTGAGCTCCAGCACATCGGCCACGTTGAGGTGTTTACCGCCACGTTCGATGGTGATTTCCAGGATCTCCGGGCGGAAACGCTTGCCGTCGCAGTCCGGGCAGCGCAGGTAGACGTCGCTGAGGAACTGCATCTCCACGTGCTCGAAGCCGGAGCCGCCGCAGGTCGGGCAGCGGCCGTCGCCGCTGTTGGCGCTGAACTTGGCCGCGGTGTAGCCGCGCTGGCGCGACAGCGGCGCGTTGGCAAAGATCTCGCGCAGCGCGTCCCAGGCGCCGACATAACTGACCGGGTTGGAGCGCGCCGTCTTGCCGATCGGCGACTGGTCGACGAACACCACCTCGCTGAGCTGCTCGGCGCCGAGCAGGCGCTCGAAGGCGCCCGGCGCCTCGGTGGATTTGCCGAAATGCCGCATCAGCGCCGGCGCCAGCACGTCCTGGATCAGGGTGGATTTGCCAGAGCCGGAGACGCCGGTGACACAGACCAGCCGGCCGAGCGGAATGTCGACCGAGACATGCTTGAGGTTGTGTTCGGTGACGCCTTCGAGCAGCAGGCGCGGCGTGCTCTCGGCCACCATGCGCTTGAAGCCGAAACCGACCTGCTTGCGCCCCCCCAGGTAGGCACCGGTCAGGGTCTCGGCTTTCCGCAGGTCCTCGGTGCTGCCGTCGAACACGATGCTGCCGCCGCGCTCGCCCGGGCCGGGGCCCATGTCGATCATGCGGTCGGCCGCCAGCATCACGGCCGGGTCATGCTCCACCACCACCAGCGTGTTGCCGGCGTCGCGCAGGCGCTGCATGGCCTCGATGATGCGATGCATGTCACGCGGGTGCAGGCCGATGCTGGGCTCGTCGAGCACAAACAGCGTATTCACCAGCGAGGTGCCCAAGGCGGTGGTGAGGTTGATGCGCTGCACCTCACCGCCGGAGAGCGTGCGGCTCTGGCGATCGAGCGTGAGGTAGCCGATGCCGACGTCGCACAGGTATTTCAGGCGGGTGGTGATTTCCTCGAAGAGAAGCTTCAGCGCCTGCGCCTCGCCCTGGCCGGCATGTACCGCACTGGCGGCCTCACCCTGTTGCACACGATCGAAAAACTGCCGCAACCGATCGATCGGCAACAGCATCAGATCGTGCAGGCACAGGCCCGGCAGCGCTTCAAGCTGCGCGCGCGACCACTGCACACCCACCGGCATGAAACGGCGGGACGGATCCAGCACCGCGTCCGCATCTTCCTTGGCGCCGAGGCGCCAGAGCAGGCTCTCGGTTTTCAGGCGCGCGCCGGCGCAACTTTCGCACTGGGTGTAGCTGCGGTACTTGGACAAGAGCACCCGGATGTGCATCTTGTAGGCCTTGGTCTCCAGGTACTCGAAGAAGCGCTTGACGCCATACCACTGCTGGTTCCACTTGCCGTTCCAGTTGGGCGAACCATGGATCACCCAGTACTGCTGCTCGGGCGTGAGCTTGTTCCAGGCCGTGTCGCGCGGGATGCCGGCCGCTTCGGCGTGGCGCATCAGGTCGTCCTGGCACTCGGCCCAGGCCGGCGTCTGCATCGGCTTGATGGCGCCGGCGCGCAAGGTCAGCTTGTCGTTCGGGATCACCAGGCCGTAATCGACCCCGATGACGCGACCGAAACCGCGGCAGACCTCGCAGGCGCCCACGGCCGAGTTGAACGAGAACATCGAGGGGATCGGGTCGGCGTAGCGCTGGTCGCTCTCCGGGCAGTGCAGGCCGGTGGAAAACTTCCAGACCTCGGGCTCGTCCTCGTCTCGCAGCCGGTAGACGTTCAGGCGGCCGCTGCCACGCTTGAGCGCGACCTCGATGGCCTCGACCACACGCGCGCGTTCGGCATGGCTGAGGCGGAAGCGGTCGGCCACCACATCCAGCACTTTTCGGACCCCCACGCTTGCCACTGCGTGTGCTGCGCTGCCCCCCGAGGGGGCCTTCGCGCCTTGGGACGGCCCGGCGGTACTCATGCTCGGCCCGGCCGGTGTTGCCACTTCGCGTTCGGCCTGCACCTTGGTGAAACCACTGGCCGACAGCCACTGGGTGATTTCCTCCTCCGAGGTGCCACCCGGCAGTTCGACCGGGAAGGTGATGACCAGCCGCGGATCGACGGGGGCCTCCAGCGCAGCCGACGCGGACGCGGCCTGCGCCCGCGCCTGCAGCTCGGCATAGATGCTGTCGGCCGAGTCGTGGCGCACCGGCAACGCGGTGACACGGTCGAACAGCTGGCCGGCACGGGCAAACAGCAGCTTGAGGTGGTCGTTGAGTTCGGTCATCGTGCCGACCGTGGAGCGTGAGGAGCGCACCGGATTGGTCTGGTCGATGGCGATGGCCGGCGGCACGCCCTCCACCTTGTCCACCGCCGGCTTGTCCATGCGGTCGAGAAACTGGCGCGCATAGGCGCTGAAAGTCTCGACGTAGCGGCGCTGGCCCTCGGCATAGAGGGTGTCGAACACCAGGCTCGATTTGCCGGAGCCGCTGGGGCCGGTCACCACCGTCAGTTCCCCGGTACGGATGTCGAGGTCGAGGTTCTTGAGGTTGTGCTGGCGTGCGCCGCGGATGCGGATGGTCCCCTGGGTCGTCATGGCGTGGCATCTTTCTAATCAGGCCAATCATTCTAGGCAGTCACGGCCGGTTCGGCAGGACTGGGGGCATGACAGTTCTGTTACAGCCAGACACCCCCAGCGCTCCGTTTAAACTGCACAATCCAAGAAAGATAAGGAGCCAGGAAACACCATGGGGAAATGCAAAACGTTAGGCGCAATCCTGCTGCTGCTCACCGGTGCGGCTGTGCAGGCCCAGATCCTGATCGGCCAGACCGCCGGCTTCAGCGGCCCGGTGGCTGCCGGGGTCAAGGAGACCACCGACGGGGCCAAGCTCTACATCGACAGCATCAACGCCAAAGGCGGCATCGGCGGGCAGAAGATCGAACTGATCTCGCTCGACGACAAGTTCGACCCCAAGCTGGCCAGCGAGAATGCGCGCAAGCTGATCGAGGAACAGAATGTGGCGGCCATGTTCCTCACACGCGGCACGCCCCACAACGAGGCCATCCTGCCGTGGCTGGACAAGTATGGCGTGCCGCTGATCGGCCCGTCCACCGGCGCCATGACGCTGCACCAGCCGGTACGCAAGCACATCTTCAACGTGCGGGCCACCTACCAGCGGGAGGCCGAGAAGGCCGTCACCCATCTGGCCACCATCGGCATGAACAAGATCGCCGTGGTGTACGTCGATGACAGCTTTGGCGCAGACGGCCTGGCCGGCGCGCAAAAAGGACTGGCGGGCGCCAAGATCAGCGCCGTCGCCCTGGAAAAATATGACCGGGCCAAACCCGACTTCACCAAGATTGCACCTGTGATTGCCAAGTCAGGCGCACAGGCCGTCATCATGATCGCCTCGGGTGCGGCCGTGGTCGATGGCATCAAGGCCTTCCGTGCCGCCGGCAGCAATTGCCAGGTCGTGACCCTGTCCAACAACGCCTCGGGCGGCTTCATCAAGAGCCTGGGCACCTATGCCCACGGCGTGATCGTCTCTCAGGTATTTCCGCAGTCCCTGGGCTACGCCTTCGTCAAGGAAGCGCAGGATCTGGCCCGCGCCAAGGAGATCACGGCCGTCAGTCCCGCCATGCTGGAAGGTTTCGCCGCGGCCAAGGTGCTGGTCGAGGCTTTGCGCCGCACCAGCGGCAAGCCGAGCCGCGACAAAATCCAGGCGGCGCTGGAAGGGCTGGGCAAGTTCGATCTCGGGGGATTGGAAGTCAGCTACAGCAGCAAGGATCACACGGGCCTGGACTTTGCCGACCTGGCCATCATCACGGCCGATGGTCATTTCCGCCGCTGAGCGGCTCCGGTGAAGCGTCAGCCCTTGAGGGCCTGCTCCAGTTCCTGGCAGGCTTTGGGACCGAGCACATCCTGGATCTTGGGCAGCAAGGCCAGCAACTCGTCATAGCCGCTGGCAGCCTCGACCGCCAGGTTGAGCTTGAAGCCACGCAGACCAAGGGAAGCGGTCAGTCGGGTGGCAATTGGCCATGCTTCAGCGTAGCGCACCTGCGACGTGCGCGCACTGACCAGCGCAGCGTCAGAAATGGCCGCCTGCGGCTCCGTCGCCGCCAGCAACCCCTGGGCCAGCATGTGGTCCACATCGGCTTGCGTCACGCCAAGACCGGCAGTCGCAGTCAGCACCTGCTCCAGGGTCTTCACACCATCAAACAGAATGAAAGCCGAGCGCTGCCGCGCCGACAGCAGCGGCGAACGCTGCTTGAACGCCTGCTGCCCGGCTTCTGTTTTTGAATATTTCATGGCGATGGTGCGCGGCCTTTGCGGCCGTCATTGTCTCCTCAGAGGGCCATCTTACTTCGCTTCGCTGGCAGCCGGCGCAGGTGCCGAGGCAGCGGGTACTGCAGCTGCGGCGGGTTTTTCCGGTGCATGCGTTGCATCCGTACCGTGCTGTTCACCACCCATGTCCAGCTTGTCCCCGCCCTTCATGATGACGAACATGGCCAACACGGCAAAGATGATGAAGGCAACGATAATTTTCCACATGATTTTCTTCCTTTAAAAAAAAGGCCCTCTTCAGGAGGGCCTGGGTGCCGAACCCGATCCGACAAGCCGGATCGGGGGGCCTACTGAAGCACGGCGCTTCAGTCGTTGGCGTAGATGTCCACGTCCTTGGTTTCACGGACGAACAGCATGCCGACTACGAAGGTCATGCCGGCCACGATGATCGGGTACCAGAGACCGTTGTACATGTTGCCGGTTTGCGCCACGATGGCAAACGCCGTGGTGGGCAGCAGGCCGCCGAACCAGCCGTTACCGATGTGATACGGCAGCGACATGGAGGTGTAGCGGATGCGGGTCGGGAACAGTTCCACCAGCATGGCGGCGATCGGGCCGTACACCATGGTCACCAGGATCACGAGGTAGGTCAGGATGGCAATGACCATGACCTTGTCGACCTTGGCCATGTCAGCCTTGGCGGGATAGCCGTGGGCCTTGAGGGCTTCGGCAACAGCCTTCTTGAACTCGCCGTCGAGCTTCTTGGCTTCGTCAGCCGGGATGCCCTTGGAGGTGTAGCTGGTGATCAGCGTATCGCCGATCTTGATGGTGGCGGGGCCGGTGCCGACCACGTTCTCATAGCTCACCGAAGCGCCGGCCAGCACCTGCTTGGCGATGTCGCACGAGCTGGTGAACTTGACGGTACCCGTCGGGTTGAACTGGAACGAGCACTCTTTCGGATCGGCCGTGACGGTCACCTTGCTCGCTTGCTGAGCCTTGTACAGGTCCGGGTTGGCGGCCTTGGTCAGCGCTTCGAACACCGGGAAGTAGGTCACGACAGCCAGCAGGCAACCCGCCATGATGATCGGCTTGCGGCCGATCTTGTCAGACCAGGCGCCGAACAGAATGAAGAAAGGCGTACCGATCAGCAGGGAGATGGCCACATAGATGTTGGCAGCAGCACCGTCCACCTTGAGCGCTTGCGTCAGGAAGAACAGGGCATAGAACTGGCCGGAGTACCAGACCACGGCTTGGCCGGCAGTCAGGCCGATCAGGGCCAGGATAACGATCTTCAGGTTTTTCCATTGACCGAAAGCTTCGGACAGCGGCGCCTTGGAGGTCTTGCCTTCAGCCTTCATCTTGGCGAAAGCGGGCGACTCGTTCATGGACAGGCGAATCCAGACCGAGATGGCCAGCAGCAGGATGGAGACGATGAAGGGAACGCGCCAGCCCCAGTCGGCGAAGGCAGCTTCACCGATCATGGTACGGGTACCCAGAATCACCATCAGGCTCAGGAACAGGCCCAGAGTAGCCGTGGTCTGAATCCAGGAGGTGTAGGCGCCGCGCTTGCCGTGCGGGGAGTGCTCGGCTACGTAGGTGGCAGCGCCACCGTACTCACCACCGAGCGCCAGGCCTTGCAGCATGCGCAGGGCAATCAGGATCACCGGTGCCGCGACGCCGATGGTGGCGTAGTTCGGCAAGATGCCCACGATGAAGGTGGACAGGCCCATGATCAGGATGGTCACCAGGAAGGTGTACTTGCGGCCGATCATGTCGCCCAGACGACCGAACACCAGCGCGCCGAAAGGACGCACGATGAAACCGGCAGCGAAAGCCAGCAGCGCGAAGATGAAGGCCGAACCGGCATCCAGACCGCTGAAGAACTGCTTGGCAATAATGGCTGCGAGCGAGCCGTAGAGGTAGAAGTCGTACCATTCAAAAACGGTACCCAGAGAGGAGGCGAAAATCACCTTCTTCTCTTCTGGGGTCATTGGCCGTGCAGCCACTGAAGTTGCCATGTTGTGTCTCCTTAAGGAATTGAACCCCCTGACGTAGGGATTGGCGTGCATTCTTGGAGACAGCACTGACCACTTTCTTACATCAGGTGTAGGGGATAACCCTGAGGCCCTCTTTCATTTCACGAAAAAAACAGCGCCGCAATCAGCGCTGGCGCGCAGCGCCAGCAGCAATCCGACCAACGGCATGCCAGCCCGGGCCATCGAACCAGGCCTCGCCGCGCAGGTAGTCGCGCAGCATGGGCAGCGCATCAAAGCCCCAGAACAATTTGTCGTCCGCCTGATAAGCCGGCACGCCGAACACGCCAGCGGCGATCGCCTCGTCGGTGTTCTGGCGCAACCGGGCCTTGACCGCCTCGTCATCCGGCGCCAGCGGCGGTGACAGTTGCCCACGCAGTTGCTGCAGGCGCGCCGCATCGACCGCATCGGCACCGCCTTGCCAGACATGGCGCAGCAGCGTCTCGCACACATACCGGTTGGGGTCCCCCCCGCCGGCGCAGGCAATCGCCAGTCGCAAGAGCGGCAACGGGTTGAAAGGATGCACGGCCGGCATCGTGAGATCGACCGCGTGGTGGTGCCCCAGCCACTGCACATGGCGGTAGGTCCAGTCGCGCTTGGCCGGCACCTCGGCCGGCCCGAGCTGGCCGTGGTGCTTGAGGATGGCGCCCAGCAGCACCGGCTTGTAACTGACCGAGTAGCTCAGGCCCATCAGGGCCTCAGGCAGCTTCTCGAAGGCCAGATGGGCGTAGGGCGAAATGAAATCCAGGTAGAAGGTGATGTGCTTCATCTCAAGCTCCCTGCGCTACCGAGCGCGATTCGATCAGGCCCCACACCATTCGCTTGTCGACATCGCTCATCGTCGACCAGTCCCTGATTTCCTGCAGCGTGCGCAGGCAACCGAGGCACAGGACGCGATGCTCGTCCATCTTGCAAACGGAAATACAAGGCGAAGGCACATTTTGGGCCGTCGCCCTTGCTTTCTTTGCGCGGTCCGCTATCGAATCCATAGCACTCATCGCCACTTACCCGCGCTTGGCGAGCAGCGCCGTGGCCGCGCGCGAGCCGGGCGCGCGGCCCAGGAAGTCGCTGATGAACTTGCCGGCATCCACCAGCCGCTCCAGATCGATGCCGGTGTCAATGCCCATGCCGTGCAGCAGGTAGACCACGTCCTCGGTCGCCACGTTGCCGGTGGCACCCTTGGCGTAGGGGCAGCCGCCCAGGCCGGCCACGGAGGACTGGAAATTCCAGACACCCATCTCCAGCGCGGCGTAGGTATTGGCCAGCGCCTGGCCGTAGGTGTCGTGGAAGTGGCCCGAGACGTCGTCCAGGCCGAAGTGCGCCAGCGTCGCCTCGATCGCCCGCTGCACCTTGCGCGGCGTGCCAACGCCGATGGTGTCGGCCACGTCCACCCGCTGCACACCGATGTCCTTCATCAAGCGCGCCAGCAGGCCCACCCGTTCGGGCGGAATATTGCCCTCGTAGGGGCAGCCCACGGTGCAGCTCATGGCGCCGCGCACACGGATGCCTGCCGCGCGCGCGGCCGCCACCACGGGGGCAAAACGCTCGATGCTCTCGGCAATCGAGCAGTTGATGTTGCGCTGGCTGAAGGCTTCGCTGGCGGCGCCAAAGACCACGATCTCGTCCGGCCGGCTCGGCAGCGCTGCCTCCAGCCCCTTGAGGTTGGGCGTCAGCACCGAGTAGCGCACCCCGCTTTTACGCTGGATGCCGGCCATGACCTCGGCGTTGTCGGCCATCTGCGGCACCCACTTCGGGCTGACGAAGCTGGTGACCTCGATCTCCTTCAGGCCGGCGTCCTGCAGGCGATGCACCAGCTCGACCTTGACGGCGGCCGGCACGGCCTGCTTTTCATTCTGCAGACCATCGCGCGGACCGACATCGACCAGTTGGACTCTTGCAGGAAGACGCATCTCAGTAACCCCTTATGTGATCCACCACGCCGGCGATCGGCTCGCCGCGCTCCAGCGCCGCAATCTTGTCCACGATCTGGGCAATGCTCTCGTCACGCAGGGTACGCGCTGCCGTGTGCGGGGTGACGGTGATCTTCGGATGGCGCCAGAACGGGTGCCCGGCCGGCAGCGGCTCCTGGCGGAACACATCGAGCGTGGCGCCGGCCAGGTGATCGCTGTCCAGCAACTCGATCAGATCCTCTTCCACCAGATGGGCACCGCGCGCCACGTTGATCACGTAGCCACCGGGCTGCAGTTGAGCCAAGGTCGTGCGATTCAGTATGCCTTGCGTCTCCGCGGTCAACGGCAGGAGGCAAACCAAGACCTTGGTCTCGGCCAGGAATTCGGGCAACTGCGCCGCACCGGCAAAGCAGCACACGCCGTCCACCGTCTTGGGCGAACGGCTCCAGCCCAGCACCGGGAACTCGAACTGCGCCACCGCCTGGGCCACGCGCTGGCCCAGCACGCCCAGCCCCATGATGCCGACCGGAAACGCCTCGCGCAGGCGCGGCCGGCGGTAGGACCACTTGCCCTGCGCCACGTCGCGCCCATAGTGGTCGAACTCACGGAAGTGGCGGATCAGCGCGTGCACCACGTACTCGGCCATCTGCACCGACATGCCGGCATCGTCCAGCCGCACCAGCCGCGTCTGCGGCGGCAGCTTCAACTGGGTCAAGGCATCGACGCCGGCGCCGAGGTTGAACAAGGCCTCGAGCTGCGGCTGCTCGTCGATGAACGCCTGCGGCGGTGCCCACACCACGGCATAGTCGGCCGCCGGCGCGCCAGGAGCCCAGACCTCGATCTCGGCCTGCGGCAGCGCGGCACGCAAACCGGCCAGCCAGGGCTCGGCCTTGAAATCAGTGCAGCAGAAATAGATTTTCATGCGCGCGAGCTTACCTGCACAGGACGACGGCCACGGTCACGCGCCCGACAGCTTGAGCAGCTCGGCGCCCTCGGCCACCTGGTCGCCCGGCGCATACAGCAGTTCGGCCACCACACCGTCGACCGGCGCGGCAATGGTGTGCTCCATCTTCATGGCCTCCATCACCGCCAGCACCTGGCCCTTGGCGACCTTGTCGCCGGCCTGCACGGCAAACGACACCACCTTGCCCGGCATCGGCGCCGTCAGGCGCCCGCCCTCGGTCTGGGTTTCACCGGCATGGGCCAGCGCGTCGATCACAGCGATCTGCGTCGCACCCTGCGGCAGGAAAACATGGGCTACCTCGCCGCTGCGCAACACCTGCACGCGCTGGCGCTGGCCGGCGAACTGCAGGTCGATGCCGTCCGCATTCGCCGTCATCTGCAAGGCGCCGCTGGTCTGCCCCGCCTGCAACTGCAACGCGCCGTCATGCAGGTAGGTCAACACGGCGGTTTGCGGCTCGCCATGGAACTCGAAATCGAAATAGCGCTGTGTCAAGCCGTGCGAACGCCAGCCGTCGCGCCGCGCCCAGGGGTCAAGCCAACCGGAAGCGGCCACGCCCGCCTGCTCCTGCAGCAGGGTATGCGCCACCACGCTGGCGGCCGCCAGCGGCAGACCCACGCGCTCCTGATTGAACAGCACATCCGATTCGCGCACGATCAGCGCGGTGTCGAGGTCAGCCTCGGCAAAGGAGCGGCTTTGCGCCACATGGCGCAGGAACTGCACATTGGTGCTCAGGCCGACGATGCGCGTGGCCGCCAGCGCCGCATCAAGCCGGGCCAGCGCCTGTGCGCGCGTCTCACCATGCACAATGAGCTTGGCCACCATCGAGTCGTAGAACGGGCTGATGGTGTCACCCTCGCGCACGCCGGAATCGACGCGTACATCACTGCGTTCGAACGTGCTGCAGGCCGGCAGGCCGTAGACCTGCAGCGTGCCGGTGGCCGGCAGGAAATGGTTATCCGGGTTCTCGGCGCAGATGCGCGCCTCGATGGCGTGGCCGTGGATGCGCAACTGATCCTGCTGCAGCGGCAGCGGCTCGCCGGCGGCGACGCGCAATTGCCACTCCACCAGGTCCAGCCCGGTGATGGCTTCCGTCACCGGGTGCTCCACCTGAAGCCGGGTGTTCATTTCCATGAAAAAGAAATTCATCGCAGCGTCGCGTTGCTCGACGATGAACTCCACGGTACCGGCACCGACATAGTTCACGGCACGCGCCGCCGCCACGGCGGCTTGGCCCATCTGCTGGCGCATCTCAAGCGTCATGCCAGGGGCCGGCGCTTCTTCCAGCACCTTCTGGTGGCGCCGCTGCACCGAGCAGTCGCGCTCGAACAGGTAGACGTAGTTGCCCTGCGTATCACCGAACACCTGGATCTCGATGTGGCGCGGCCGCAGCACGTATTTCTCGATCAGCACCGCAGCGTCACCGAAGCTGTTGATGGCTTCGCGCTGGCAGGAGGCCAGCGAAGCGGCAAAGTCCTCACTCTTTTCCACCACGCGCATGCCCTTGCCACCGCCGCCGGCGCTGGCCTTGATCAAGACGGGATAGCCGATGCGATCGGCCTCGTGTTGCAGCAGCCGGGCATCCTGGTCGGCGCCGTGGTAACCCGGCACCAGCGGCACGCCGGCCTTTTCCATCAGCCGCTTGGACTCGGCCTTCAGGCCCATCGCCAGAATGGCAGAGGCCGGCGGGCCGATGAAGACCAGCCCGGCCACGGCACAGGCCTGGGCAAAGGCCTCGTTCTCGCTCAGAAAACCGTAACCGGGGTGAATGGCCTGGGCACCGGTGGCCTGGGCCGCTTCGATGATGCGTTCCCAACGCAGGTAGCTCTCGGCCGGCGCACTGCCGCCGATATGCACCGCTTCGTCGCACACCGCCACGTGCTTGGCGTTGGCATCGGCATCGGAATAGACCGCGACCGTCTGGATGCCCAGCCGCTTCGCGGTAGCCGCCACCCTGCACGCGATTTCACCGCGGTTGGCAATCAGTATCTTCTTAAACATGCTTGACCTCCACCGCGCTGCAATCGCCTGCGTGTGCTGCGCACACCACGCAATTTAGCTTCGCTGCTGCGCGGCTACGCCGCTGGTCCCCGCGGTTGGCAATGAGTATCTTTTTAAACATGAATCACCTTTCCAAGGTCCAGACAAGCCGCCGCGGCGGCGGCGGTGGGATGATCGAAACGCGGCACATGGCCGAGCAGGGGCGCTCCGAGGCGGGCGGCAATGGCCTCGATGTTGGCTTCCTGATGCGCCATGGCCGGGTCGACCGTGTTGGCCACCCAGCCGGCCAGCGTCAGGCCGCGCGCGTCAATCGCCTCGGCGCTCAGCAGCGCCTGGCTGATGCAGCCCAGCCGCAGGCCCACCACCAGCACCACCGGCAGGCCGAGCTGCTGCGCCAGGTCGGCAGTATCAAAGTCATCGGTCAGCGGCACGCGAAAACCGCCCACACCCTCGACCACCACGGCCTCGGCCAGCTGGCGCACCTGCGCATAGCAGGCCAGGATCTTCGACGGCTCGATCGGCACGCCGTCCAGCGCGGCCGCAAGGTGCGGCGCTGCCGGCGTGCGCAGCAGACAGGGCGTGGTCAGCGTCGGCGGCAGCTTCAGCGGCGCCGCCGCCAGCAGGGCATCGACATCCTCGTTGTGCCAGACACCGGCGCGCAGTTCAGCGCCGGCGGCCACCGGCTTCATCCCGGCGGCGCGCACGCCCCCCTGCCCCAGGGCATGCAGCAGCGCACAGCTGACCAGGGTTTTGCCGATCTCGGTATCGGTGCCGGTGACGAAGCAGGAAAAGCCTCTTTTCATTTCAATTGCTCCGCTACGCGTGACACGATCTGCGACACATGAAGCGATCTAACCGGGAAACGCCATGGAACCGGCTTCGCCGGGCCATCGGCGTTGCCCCCTTGAGGGGGGTGGCGTAGCGACACGCAGTGCGCGCAGCCTGGGGGTGCTTCATTTCAATCCTCCTGCGCCAGCACGGCCAGCGCCGCCAGCAGTTGATCCACATCCTGCGCCGTGTGCGCGGCGGACAGCGTGATGCGCAGACGCGCCGTGCCGGCCGGCACGGTGGGGGCGCGGATCGCGGTGACCCACAGCCCCTGGTCGAACAGCACCTGCGCCGCTTGCAGTACCTCGGCATTGCCGCCGATCACCAGCGGCTGGATCGCCGTATCGGAAGGCAGCCGTTGCCAGCCGGCACGCACCGGCATGCCATCCAGCTGCGCCTGCAAGTCCCCCAGATGGGCACGGCGGACACGCCCTTCCGCGCCGGCGATCAGCTCGATGCTGGTCAGCAGCGCGTGCGCCAGCGCCGGCGGTGCAGCCGTGGTGTAGATGTACGGCCGGGCACGCTGCACCAGCCACTCGATCACGGTCTCGTGCGCAGCGACAAAGGCGCCGC